>Ga0181587_10000519_pt1 | contig 31530 bp, 30 predicted proteins | sample 071ome_27_FD_132463 | JGI IMG/M metagenome (GOLD analysis project Ga0181587, IMG submission 132463) | Coastal salt marsh microbial communities from the Groves Creek Marsh, Skidaway Island, Georgia - 071409AT metaG (megahit assembly) | ecosystem: Environmental > Aquatic > Marine > Intertidal... | reverse complement strand
TCGGTAACCTTCTCGTTTCATTGCCATCACGGCATTTGGTCCTGCTTCAACCCAACCCTTCATTGTTTGCGTCAGGTGGACACCAAGGAATGGAAATGCAGGATCCGGGACCGGGTATATCAAACCTTTGACGAGGTATTCGCTCTGTTTTCGCAGTTTGTAATATTCGCCGCGGAACGGAATGATTCGTAAACCAGAGTTGACGCCCATCGTTTCAGCAACGATGTCGGAATGAAGACCGGCACAGTTGATCACGTACTTGGATTCGTAATCCCCAGAGCTGGTACTAAGAATCGTTGTGCCGTTGAGAGTTTTAGATTTCTTCAATTCGGAATTGAAAAAGATTTCTCCGCCAGCTGCCCGGACTTTATCTGCGTAGACCCTGGTGACATTTCGGTAGTCGACGATCCCTGTACCCGGAGCGTAGAGCGCAGCCCTGGCCGAAACATGAGGCTCAATCTCGGCGATTTCCTCTTTGTTGACCATGCGCAAACCTTCGACCTTGTTCGCCGTCCCCCGTTCTTCGAGGGTCGCTAGCCGTTGTTCGCCAGCTTCATCAGTTGCGACAATCAGCTTTCCGCAGGTCCAAACCGGGATTTCGTTCTCTTCACAGAACTGAGTCATTGATGCCCGACCGGCTACGCAGAACTCGGCTTTAAACGATCCGGGTTTGTAGTAAATACCGGAGTGAATCACTCCGGAGTTGTGACCGCTTTGTTGTGTACCTTGAGTAGTGTTCTTCTCAAGGATGGCGAGTTTTAATCCGGGCCTGCGCTCAAGAAGCTTCATTGCCGTCGACAAACCGATTATTCCGGCTCCGATTACAACCACGTCGTATTTACTTGAAGGCAATTTTGACTTCTCTTCCGAATCTGATTTTTCGCAGATCGAAAAATACCACACGACAAGAGGCGAATAAACCACTGGTAGTGTGTTAATCAGCTCCGTAAATCTGATAGTTTTCGTTGGATGAGTAATCTCGAATACGTTCCCATAAAACCAGACAAAGTGACGCTGTTTTCGACCTGCATGGTCGAGCAAGTTGCACCAGAGGTCGGTCGGTCTGTTATCGAGGTACTCGATCTTTTAGGAGTTGATGTCGAATATGTGGACGATCAAACCTGTTGCGGGCAACCAGCTTTCAATTCAGGTTTCCGGTCTGAAGCCCATCCGGTAGCTGCCCGGTTTATCGATTTGTTCGAGAAAACCACCGGACCGATTGTTGTCCCATCTGGATCATGTGCGGCGATGGTAAGGAACTATTACCCCCAGTTATTCCGGGGCGAGCCCGATCTCAAAAGCAGGGCAGAGTCCGTTTCGGAACGACTTTATGAATTCAACGAGTTTGTTGCGAAATTCTTCGGGACCAGCGCACTCAAAGGGCAAACTGCTCGCAGCAATACTGCCACATATCACAAGTGCTGCCATTTGCTACGGGAAATTAAAATCGATGAAGAGCCGATTCAAATGCTCGACAACGTTGACGGTCTGGAAGTTGTTCCCCTGGAGCGTGCAGATGTTTGCTGTGGGTTCGGCGGCTCGTTCTCAGTAAAAATGGCTGACATTTCCACCGCAATCCTCGACGAAAAACTCGACTACATCAAGCAATCGGGCGCCGACACAGTTGTTGCTGCTGACACAGGTTGCGTCTTCCAAATGCAAGGCGGGTTGAGACGTCGCGGGTCTTCCGTCCGCGTTGTGCATATTGCGGAGTTCCTTGCCGAGTCGGCGAAAAATGCAGGGGCAGGTAAGTAACGATGAAACCTGTCACGATTAATTTCCGCGATAAAGCATCCCAGACAATCTCGGACGACCAGATCCAAAAGTCTCTCGAGCACGTCTACACAGGCTTCTTCAAAGGACGATTGGCGGCTGCTTCCGAGACCGATAACTGGGAAGCACTTCGATCAAAAGGGAAAGCGATCAAAGATCACACGATCGCCAATCTCGACTACTACCTTGACTTGCTGGCAACAAATGTTGAAAAAGCAGGCGGCAAGATCCATTTCGCAAGCGATGCCGCTGAAGCTCGAAAACTAATCATCGATCTGGCGAAAGAGCGTGAAGTCAAAACCGTAATCAAGTCCAAGTCTATGGTCTCCGAAGAGATGGGACTTGCTGAGGCGATGAATGATGCGGGATTTGAGACGGTTGAGACTGATCTTGGTGAATACATCATCCAATTGGCTGAAGAAACGCCGTACCACCTCATAGCGCCTGCAGTGCACAAGTCCCGTACCGAAGTTGCCAAGTTGCTGGACGAGTCGTATCAGCCCGGTTCAGAACCTCCTGATGCCACCGAGCTAACGATGATGGCTAGGGAGCAGCTGAGAGATGTTTTCAGGCGTGCCGATATGTCTGTGACTGGGGTGAACTTTGCAGTGGCTGAATCAGGTTCGATAGCCCTCGTTACCAACGAAGGTAACGGACGTATGTCCACATCTGTCCCGCGAGTCCATGTGGCGGTGATGGGTATGGAGAAAATCGTCCCGTCGATTCAGGACCTGAGCACAATGCTCAGGATTCTTATCCGATCTGCGACCGGCCAGAGAATTTCAACTTACGTGACCATGGTCAACGGCCCTCGAAAACCAGATGAAGAAGAAGGTCCTGAGGAGTTTCACCTCGTCGTCTTGAACAACGGTAGAGATAAGCTGCTGTCTGATGTTTTCATGCGCGAGGCATTGAACTGTATTCGGTGTGGAGCCTGTCTCAACGCTTGCCCTGTTTACCGGAAGGTTGGAGGGCATGCCTATGGATGGGTTTATCCAGGTCCGATCGGCGCACTTGTCTCGCCAGTCCTTACTGGATTGAAAGACGGTAAAAATCTACCGAACGCATCATCGTTGTGTGGCGCATGCCACGACGCCTGTCCAGTAAAGATCGATATCCCCCGAATGTTGCTTGAGCTTAGATGGCGTACAGCTGAGGGCGAGAAGGATCCGAAAGAAAAATCATCCTCAATCACAGAACGACTGGTTTGGAAGTCCTGGCGTATTGGCATGATGGGGCGCAAACGGTTCGATCTGGGTGCAAGAATCGCCGGCTGGACTCTTCGCCCCTTCACTCGAAATGGGTGGATATCTAAAGCACCACCACCTGTGGGTGGTTGGACATCCAGTAGAGACTTCCCCGCAGTCAGCACGCGTTCGTTGAAATCGTTCGTGAAGTCGATGAAGTTGGGTGGTGGTAAATGACCGACCGACAACAATTCATTGCCGGTGTATCAGAGTCTTTGGGGCGATCTGTGCCAGTTGCACCTGAAAGCATTGATGAAACAGCGTTCTTCGAGTCATCGAGCGACGCGGAATCTCGAGCCAAAGAAATTACGCAAGATTCAACATCACGTTCAGATGAGTTGTTGGAGTCGCTTAAAGTATCCGCCACTAAGAACGGTTGGAACATTCACTCTGTAGGTGATTCGGAGAGCGCGATTGGAGTCATCCAGGACATTTGTGATTCGAAGGATGTTCGAAGCGTCCTCACCTCCGACCACGAGGCATTGAATCAGTTGAATGTTTCCACTGCTCTATCACTGCCAGAGGGATCAACGATCAGATCGACAGATCGTGAGCTACACGAAAACTCTGTAGAAGATTCCAAAGAAGAAGCATTTACTGCTGATCTAGGAATTACCGGTGTCGATTACGGTATTGCTGAAACTGGAACCGTGGTGATCCATCCCAAGAACAAGGTTTCACGACTCGTTAGCCTTGCACCACCTGTGCATATTGCGGTGATAACCAAGGGTCAGGTTCTCGAATCTCTGGATGAGTTGTTTGCTATGGAGCGAAACGACTTCCACAAGGGTGATCTCGCCGGATCGATGAATCTAATTTCAGGTCCGAGCAAGACTGCAGATATTGAAGGAACGACGGTGACCGGAATTCACGGTCCGCTCGAAGTTCACCTTTTGATTCTCGAGTAACGAGTTTCGGACGTCTTAATCCCCGATTTTCAGATTGATGGCGCGGCAAGCTTCTTCTGTTGCTATCGCAACAAGACGCTTTGTGTCCTCCATCGCGGCTTTCAGAGACATAGGACGATTCACCAGGCTAAACACCGCATCGATCCCGTGATCATGAACCTCGCGGAATCCCGCTCCTAGCGATCCAGCAATACCAATAACTGGAATGCCGTGAATCTTTGCCTTTTGCGCAACCGCTACAGGAGATTTGTTGAACACAGTCGATCTGTCGAACTGTCCTTCGCCAACAATAACCAGGTCAGCGTTTTCAAGGTGATGTTCAAGTTCGACTGCTTCGAGAACAATGTCTGCACCTAACCGTAGCCTTGCATCGAAGAATCCCATGAGTCCTGCGCCAAGACCTCCGGATGCACCTGCTCCTGGAATATCAGACACATCAGCGTGCAAATCGTCCGCAATCACCTGGGCATAGTTGGCCAGCGCTGCGTCCAACAATTGGACGTCTTCAAAATTGGCGCCTTTTTGTGGGCCAAATATCGCAGATGCTCCCCTGGGACCACAAAGAGGATTGTTCACATCACACGCAACAGTGACTTTCGCTGTCTGCATACGAGGGTCGAGATTAGAAACGTCGATGTGGCGCAAAGAACTTAACGCGGCTCCCCCTCGTGCAATTTCCGACCCAGACTCATCGGTGAGACGTCCGCCCATTGCCTGGATCATTCCGGCGCCACCGTCATTGGTCGCACTGCCACCTACGCCAATGATGAAATCTGTGAAGCCTGCGTCGAGAGCTTCACAGAATAACTGACCAACTCCATACGTCGACGCGTTCAGGACGTCACGTTCATCGAGAGAAAGGCGGGCGAGCCCGACAGCCCGGGCAACTTCGATTACTGCAGTAGTGCCGTTACCTAGGGCTCCCCATTCAGCTTCAATCGTTCTGCCAAGAGCATCTTCGACTTGTGCGGTTCGGATTGCCCCCCCGGAGCTGTCTACTAGCGCCTGAAGAGTACCGTCTCCGCCGTCGGCGACAGGTATCTTGACCACATCCACGTCAGGCCAAACGCTTTGAGCGCCAACCTCCATAGCCTCGGCGATTTCGAGTCCAGTTAGGCTTTCTTTGAATCCCTGGGGGGCGAGCACGATTTTGTTCATGCCCTGAGTATAGGTGAGAACTTTGCCTCAACGGGTTCCGCAATCAGGTAGGACAATCTGCGTTCGCTGCTACACTTCTCGACCGCTGACAACCGACGGGAATCCAATGATGTCTAAATCCGATACAAAAAATGCGTTCTTAAATAACGTGAATGAGAGATCGGACGAACTTGAAAGAATCTCCAAAGACATCCTCTCTCACCCAGAGAGTGGCTACAAAGAACAACGGACTAGTCGACTTGTAGCTGAATGGTTCGCTACAGCCGGTTTCGAAGTTCAAACGGGCGTCGGAATTACCGGTGTTGCAGCCACGTTGGACACTGGGAAACCGGGACCGCATATCGCGGTAATGGGCGAATTAGATTCCCTAATTGTCCCAGGGCATTCTTTTGCCGACGATGACACTGGGGCTGCCCACGCTTGTGGACACCACGCACAAATCGGCTCAATGCTCGGTGTCGCTGCGGGTTTAGTTCAGGATCAAATCAAGAACACTCTGACGGGGCGCGTCAGTTTTTTCGCGACACCTGCCGAGGAATACATCGAACTCGGATTCAGGGAACGTCTACGTGAAGAAGGTCAAATCGAATTCTTCGGCGGTAAGCAGGAGTTCATAAAACTCGGATTCTTCAACGATGTAGATGTCGCTATGCTCACTCACACCGGAGGTGAGACAGCTGGAACCATCGGGGTTGGTGGTTCTAACAACGGGATGATTGGCAAGACTGTCACATACATTGGAAGAGCCGCACACGCAGGTGGTTCACCGCATTTGGGTATCAACGCGCTCAATGCGGCACACCTTGGCTTAGCGGGCATCCACGCACAACGCGAGACGTTCCGTGATAGCGACACCGTGCGTGTGCATCCCGTAATTACAAAAGGCGGGGACGCTGTGAATTCGGTGCCAGCTAACGTGCAATTGGAAACCTACGTTAGAGCATCGAATGTTCCTGCGATCCTCAACGCTTCGGAAAAGGTTGACCGCGCTCTGAAAGGGGGTGCACTGGCAACAGGCGCCACTGTCGAAATCTCAACATCACCCGGATATCTTCCTGCTAAGTACGACAAGCAACTTACAGAGATTTACCGAAATAATGCCGCATCGCTAATTGGCGATGACAATGTCATTGAACTCCCGCACAGTACTGGTTGTACTGACATGGGAGATGTCAGCCAGATTGTTGCGACGATCCAACCCACGGCAAACGCCACTTCAGGGACAGGTCACGGAATTGATTACTTTGTTGAGAACTACGACCTTGCCGTGATCAAATCGGCTAAAGCGATGGGACTAACAGTCATTGATCTACTTTCAGACAACGCACAACTGGCAAAGAAAGTATCTGGGTCTTTCAAAGCTCCAATGTCGATAAGCGAATATCTATCAAGGATGCGTGGATTCCGATCCGTCACGACATTCTCTGAGTAAAAAACCTGTGAGTGATCATTTAGATACAGTACGTTCCCTTGCGTTAAATCGCATCGACAAACAGGGCAACCAATTCATCAATGACGCAAAGGCCATTTACGCGTCGGCTGAAACTGGATTCCACGAAACTAAAACAGCGAAATATGTTGCAGATCGTCTAACTTCGCTTGGATTATCGGTGGAAACCAATCTTGCCATGACCGGATTGAAATCGACACTGAAAGGTCCGAAAGCCGGTCCCCACATTGCAGTAATTGCCGAGTTGGACGGGTTGCTCGTACCAACTCATCCAGGTGTTAATGCCGATACCGGAGCTGTTCACGCCTGCGGGCACCATGCCCAAATCGGGATGCTTCTTGGAGTCGCCACCGCACTGTCAGACGATGAAATACGAAAGCACATCAGCGGATCGGTCACATTCGTTCTTACGCCAGCTGAAGAATTCATTGAGATCGAAAAACGCCTGGCTCTCAGAGATTCTGGTGAGATTGAGTTTCTCTCCGGTAAACAGGAAATGATTCGACTAGGTGTATTCGATGACGTAGATATGGCGATGATGACACACACCACTTCTGGAAATGGCGATTCAGCAATATCGATCGGTGGGACATCCAACGCACACGTCTCACACCAGGTGAAATACATCGGCAAATCCGCTCATGCAGGTGGAGCACCTGACCAGGGTATTAACGCATTACAGGCCGCAACTTTAGCTACGACGGCTGTCAATGCGATTCGAGAGACTTTCCGTGAGCGTGACGTCGTCAGGGTACACGGCATGCTGTCTCGCGGTGGAACTTCGGTAAACGCAGTGCCATCGGATGTCCTGTACGAGGGAAGAGTTCGGGCAAGGTCAGTCGAAATTCTCGAAGATATTAAAGAACGAGTTATTCGCTGTTACCGAGCAGGCGCGATGGCAATGGGTGCCAAGGTTGAGGTGACCGAAGTCGCCGGTTACCACGCTCTAAAGCAGAATTCGGGATTGATTGATGTGTTTGTCAGGAATGCCCGACAAATAGTTGGACGTTCTGAGGTGACGGTGAACAATCCTGCCCAGGCCCAAGGAGGATCAACCGACATGGGCGACCTGAGCACGCTTATGCCCGTCATTCACCCATATACGAATGCTGCGAGTGGGGTAGGGCACGGGGATGACTATCTGGTCGAAGATTACGACCGCGCTGTGAACATTCCAGCCAAAATCATGACGGCCACTTTACTGGAATTGTTCGACAACGATTCGTCGGAAGCCAAGAAAATTCTAAAGAGCCACACACCCAAGTATTCAGTCGATGAATATGTAGAACTTCAGAGGTCGCGTTTTTCATCGACTCTTTATGAGGATGAATTACTAGCGTGATGGAGGGCGGGATTTAAGCCCGTCGACCCTTGGGGTAACGCGCACCCACGTACCAACTGCCTGTTCCTCGTAAAACGTGTGACTTGGCGATACATTTGGCGTAACGGTTAGCCACACCTCAAGTGACGAATTACCAATATTCTTTAATTCGTGCTTCTCTTCCGCAGGAACGTATAAGACTTCTCCAGGACCAAATTCTTCACTCACGCCGTCGACTTTCGCACGACATTGACCTTTGAGAAATACGAACACTTCAGCAGCAGAATCGTGTGAGTGATAACTGGCTGTTTTTCCTTCGTCGAGAAAAAACATTCCACCACGAACGAGTCCTGAATCAGGAAACCGGTCGTAGCGAGACGTAGTCAACAATGTGACTCCGCCGGGTTTAATTTTTGGATCGTGTTCTTTGTTCGAGCTAAGCTCGCCGGCGGGGCAGGTCGCTAATAGGTAGCGGAGTTCCTGGTTACCGGCATTCAGTTCGAATCTGTTGCCTGCGTTTACATGGAACTGAGAAGAGTCGGAGAGATCAAACTTTCGATCGGAGGTTGCGACCGTTCCTTCCCCACTCAATATCAGCACGACCACGTCTCCATCACAGGAAAGTACCCCGGAACTTTCGTGTGCGGAAAGTTTGAGTGATTCCAGACGAAAGGTCTCATCTTCAGCCAGTACTCCTAAATCAGAGACGTTTGATCGTCGAAGGCTCATATCGAGATGTTACGCCCCGGGACCTTATCAGCTTCATCAGAAATGATGTCTACAACTTTTTGGACAGTTGATTCGAGGTCGCCCTCCTCGTTAGTAACGGCGTAGTCAAACAGACCTGTCTGGCGCATTTCATCCCCGGCAGCAGCCAGACGCTTAGTCATCTCTTCTTCAGAATCGACGCCGCGTTCACGGAGATGTTTCTCGAGTACAGCGAGACTCGGAGGCTGTATGAATATCATCAAGACCTCCGGAACGAGCTCTCGAAGGCGTTTGGCTCCCTGGACATCGACCCGCATGATTACATGCTTACCTGCATCAAGTGCCGCTCTAACTTGTTGCTTTGGCACTCCGTAGTAGTGGCCGTACACCTGTGCCCATTCCAGAAGGTTATCTTGCGCTATTAGATTTATGAAATCATCGACGTCGACGAAATGGTGATTAACGCCGTCTTGCTCTCCGGGTCTGGGTGAACGCGTAGTTGCCGTGACAGTGAAGTGAAATCCAGTCTGGTCATTCTGGATCATCTTCTCGATCATGACATCTTTGCCGACGCCGCTCGGACCGGAAATTACGACTATTAGTGGGTTCGCATGGGCGGGCTGGTTAGCCAACTAGGCCCCCGAAATTTTCGATGATTTTCCAGAAGTTCGGGTAAGAGATCCCCGCTACGTCTGGGTCAAGAACAGTAATCGGCTCGCGTGAAATCATTCCGGCGACGCCAAGTGACATTGCCAATCGGTGGTCATCGAATGACTCGAATGCCCCACCTCCAAAAGACTCCGCACCAGTGATGATCATTCCGTCAGGAGTGCCTTTGGCATCCACCTCGGCTCCAACGAGCCAATCGATGCTTGCCTGAATTCGATCAGATTCTTTGACACGCAGTTCTTCCGCGTCTTTGAACACAGTTGTGCCCTCGGCGACCGCGGCTGCTACCGCGAGTACAGGAATTTCATCGATTAGAAGTGGAACGATATCACCAGAGATCTCTGCCGCTTTCAATTCGCTACTGCGTACAAGAACATCTGCTACCGGTTCTCCTGCAATAGTTCGCTCGTCCTGCAGTGTTAGGTCCGCGTTCATCATTTGCAGCGCAGTAATAATTCCCGCTCGCGTTGGGTTAATTCCTACGTTCTTGATCAGCAATTCAGCGTCAGGGTGGGTCACACCTGCGACCATCCAAAATGCAGCACTGCTGATATCTCCAGGCACATCGACGTCGACTGTTTCAAGCTCTCCAGGATGTAGCTCAAGTGTCAGTCCGTCTCGGTTGAGAGTTGCCCCCATGGCGTCAAACATACGCTCGGTGTGATCTCTGCTTTCAGCCGGTTGAACGAGGCGAGTCGGGCCATCGGCTCTAAGTCCTGCCAGTAGCAGACAGGATTTTAGCTGCGCAGATGCAACTGGCATTTCATATTCGATCCCACGCAGAGCGCCACCATGAAAAACGAGTGGGGCAAGCGTGTTACCCGCGCGCCCAGAAATAACGGCGCCCATTTCAGTTAGAGGGTTGATGACCCTCCCCATTGGTCGAGACTTGAGCGAGTTGTCACCAGTTAAAACAGCGAGCATGTCTCGGCCTGCCAGTACACCTGACATCAATCGGGTAGTGGTACCGCTGTTTCCGGCGTCGAGAATCTCTGCTGGTTCTTGTAGCCCGTCTAGACCAACTCCAGTGACGGTCAGATTATCTCCGGCCCCCTCAGGACCAGCTTCCCGAGTGATTTTGACACCAAGCTCTCGCATCATTTCGACAGTTGATGTGCAATCAGCACCTGGGGAGAAGTTTGTTACCTGTGCGGTGCCAGTTTTCGAGAGGGCGTTGAACATAATCGCCCTGTGTGACACAGACTTGTCACCTGGGGCGATTATTTCTCCGCGCAAAGAGCGCGGCCGTGCAATAGTTAGAGGCATTTATATCCTGTTGTCTACTTCAGCTTGGTTCGGTCGTACCGAGTAGGATCTTTCTCTTGTTCGCGCCCGCTTCGGAGCATGCGTGCGATCCGACTTCCGAAGAACAGACCCATCATTTGATCACCTGAAGATGGCATTGCCTCTCCGATGGTTCCATCGGGTCTGCGACCAGCAACTCCAGCTTCTAGTCGTGCACGCTGTTCCCATGCTTGTACGAATGAAGAGGCTACTCTACCGTCTGGTGAGAACAGATCATCATCGTCTTCAAGTCCAGCCTTTATCTGTTGGAAACTTTCAATGAGTTGTTCGATCCAGTGAGCCAACATGTCAGAGTTCGTGGCTGCTGTGCTTTGGTTGGAGGCTGGATCGGATCCAGCAGGGGACGTCACTTGGTCGAATTCTGAACCTACAAATCGACTGATTTCTGCCCACGATGGAGACGTGCTAACGGCGTTCATGACTGCTGCTGCAACCACAGCGGGCAGTCCTGTGGTCGCCGCTGAGAAAGAGTCGTGCTCATGTGCATCCATAAACACCGGCTTGGCACCGATCATTTCAACCATGTCGGTCACAGTTCGTATGGCGTTAGGAGACGACTTAGACGACGCTACCACGGCCCATTTTGAATTGTGAAATACGTGACCAGATGCTTCTTGCTGAGAACCAATAGAAGCACCGGTAAGCGGGTTTCCACCTACAAACGAGGATGCGTCAGGCAATAGTTCGTCTGCCCATTCGAGAACAGCCCTTTTGGTGGGAGAAGTGTCGGTGACTATTGCGCCTTGTTTCAGATAGGGCTTGATTGCATCGAATACATCGAAGAGGGCGCGAGCTGGGGTTGCCGCAATGACGATGTCGGCGTTTTCCACCGCTTTATCGATGTTCCATTCAGTGGAATCAACCGCACCCATCTTTTGAGCAAGGTCCTGCGCTTTTCTTTCCGCGTCGTATCCGATTACTGTCGAGTTGTTCGGGGCATTTGTACGTATTGCCATTCCTATCGAAGTGCCAATGCGCCCTAGCCCGATCACCGTGTAGTTGACCATATAATTCCTCAATTCGTCCGCTTACTTACTCAATACGAGTGTTCGTCGAAACGTGGTTCCCTAATCCCAGTCGTCGTCTTCATCGTGATCATGATCGTGGTCCGGTTCGACATCTCCAGGTCTTGCACCTGAACGATCATTTATCGACGGGATGACCGCGCTCGCGTTGTTCCGCGATTTGCGTGGTTCGATTTGATCGATCTGTTCTCTTAGTTCGCTGAGAGTGGATTCAGAGGTTCCTGATCCGAATAGCAGCGCAGAGACACCCATATCTCTGAGGAGTTCTAAATCGTCTTTTCCTGGAGCAGTACTAACTCTCAGCGCTATGTGGCGCGAGTAAGGCTGAATGGCTTCCTGAAGCCTAAACGCTTCGCCAACGTTTATTGGGAGTGAGAGGCTGGTGCCATCAACAACAACGAAATCGAAAGGACCATTGTCAACGGCCTTTACGCGATCCTCGCTGAGTCCATCTTGAACGACATAACCCTTCCCAAGATCATTGTCTTTCAAGGCAGATCCAGGGGCTTCATCGGCAGCAATAACAACGAAATCCGCCTTTGATTCAAAAATATCTTCGACTTCGGTTTTAGCTGTTACCGAAACCCCAACAGGTATGTCGACCTCGGATTTAGAGTCACCGATCAATTCTTTTGGAAGACTCGAAACAATTGCGAAGTCGACTGATTTTTGTGCGACTTTGCTGAGTTCTGTTTCTTCAACTCCCACAAGGATGACAGGGATTTTGGTCGATACGGACTTAGTTCCGAATCCGAAGCCGGACCTTTCCACATGTCCAAGCTTGGATAACTGATCGGAAATTTTGCTCAATCGTTGGTTTCTCCATCGTCAGCGTCTCCGGGGAGTCTTTGCTGACGTAAAAAGTCTTCAAGTTCTTGTACGAGAGCAGCAGGCTCAGGACTCTGGCGATACTCCTCTTCAGAGTCATAACGTTCTTCGAGGCGTTTCACGTATCCCTCGATTTCCTGTTGGTCAGCCAGCGCTCTCAGAAGGTTTTCGTCGAACTCCTCTGATTCTTGTGCGAGGGAGCTCAAGTCAACCGGCACAGATACAAATTTCTGTAGTTCGGTCAATATGGCGTGAGTCAAAGTTGGGTTCTGTGCCACCTGTAGATAGTGAGGCGAATGCCCCCATATGCTCGCAGACGGGATCTTATTTTCACCTAACTTGTCAATCAGCACCGAGGTGATTCCAGACGGTCCTTCGTAGTTCGGAATCGGGTACTTGATGTGCTCAAAACCTTGACCAAGATCCGGGTTTATCGACGACCCTGTCACCCTGGGTGAGCGAGTGTGAGGCACTGAATCGAGAAGCGCCCCAACCGTCACAAGCAGCGAAACATTGGATTCAGACGCTACCTGTTGAACCAGGTTCGAGTATGTCCGCCATTTGAGATTTGGTTCGACCCCGATGAATAGAAGGACGTCGCGGTCATCGCCATCCGATTTCCAGTAGTAGAACTCGTTCTTTGGCCATGAAAGTTTGCGGGATCCATCAGATTCGTTCGAAACAACAGGCCTTTGGTCAGCGAAATCGTAGAAGTCTTCCGGATCTATTGTTGCGAACTTGGTAGCTGAAAGCTGCCTGACTATCTCACGAAGCGATCGGGTGGCCGATTCAGCCGCATCGGGCCAACCGCCCCAGGCTGCAAAGAAGACTGTGTTGCTCAGTATTGGGTGTTCGGTAAATTGAAGTGCTGACAAATGTCTCGCCGATCAAACTCACGATATTCAGATTGTGAGTGAGGTGATCCTGTTCGCTGGTTTCCTCGCACGCGCGAGGATCAAGGAGCCAGTCTAGCACTCAAATTCGATCAACTACACAGGTATTCAACGAGTGCCGCATCGTAAGGGAGAACTGAAGTATCGAACTCAGCTACAGGGCTATACGGTTCGTCGCTCATTGGGGTGCCAGCCGCGTGCATGTCGTAAGCGCGTTTTGCTAATCCGGGAAGGGAAGCTACATCTTCCGCGTTGTACCTAATTAGGGTCTCCATGGCGTTGGGTTCACCTTCTTGGGCAAGGTTCCACAACACCACTGCATCACGTCCTGATAATTCAGAAAGATCATCCCCTCGGTCGAATCCAAGATTCCCCTCGATTTTCTTCAGTCCACCTTTGATTCCGGCGCGACGGAAAACGTGCATCAAATCAACCTGTGCCACGTGATCGAACGAAATTCCTAGTTCACGTCTAATCCAAGGAACGTCAAAAGAAATGCCGTTGAAGGTGACGATAACTTTGTATTTCTTGATCGCTTCTTCCAACAGTTCGAGGTTCTCATTGCGCACATAGGCTGTGAACCCATCCGAGTCGAGAATCCCACACATCGTTATGTAGGCTTCACCTCCAAGTCCCGTCGTTTCAATGTCTAGATACGCGGTGTCTGTGTCGAAATTAGGTAGTAGGCGCCAGCGTTCTCCAGCCGGCAAAGCGTCATGAAAATGGACGGGATCGTTCGACGTCAACGCCGACTGCGAGGATGTCAAGGAATCGAGCTGTTCAGTCGACAATTGGTCAGACGCAAATGCCGTTTTCCAATCTCGTATTCCTTCAGACCAGAAGTCTTCTTCGAGATCGGCATTTACGCCGGGCAGATGAATAAATGTATTGGTAAGCAAATTGTTGGATCAGGTATTCGAAACCTGACAACAATATAAGGGCTTCCGGGCGAGTACTAGGAGCCGATGGCAGGTGAAATTATCGGTTCGTTCATCGCTTCTTCCAGAGTGGTCTTCACGAGCGACGTGTCGCCGTCGTAAACGACAACTAGGGTTCCGTTCCTGAAGAAGTAAGGATCGTTCACCCAGTTGATGTATTTCAACCCGATGCCATAACCATCCTCGGACACCAGTGCGAGTTGTTCATCTGTTTCAGTTTCTGAAGGGAACTCAAACGCCAGCAACGATTCACCACTGGCTACTATCTCGCGACCTGGCACTGAAAATATGCCCGAGAAAAGGAACTGATTTTCTTCGTTACTTTAGATCTTCATTCCCGCCGCGTCCAGAGCATCAGCAAGCGTGGCGTAGGAGTTCGCCGGCTCGATATTTGCTGATCCTGAACATGCGAGCAGGACAATGGTTATAAGCGCTAGAGTAAGGACAGTGACGCGTCGCATCGCTTTGGTTCGTTCTCCACTAATGAAATTCATCTGTATTGAATTCTAGGTGTGCCCAAGGTGTGCGCAAGGTGGGGGCTAACCCTCAATTTGGCTACTGGCGAGCGTACATTCCGGTGAACGAACCGGTTCCGATTACTTTGCCCTGGAGCGCCATCGTTAAATCTGATGCCGATGCGCCGGGGGGTAGTTCGAGGTGACCAGTAAGTGCATAGATAAAGAATGTGTACTCGTGCTCTTCTCCAGACGGCGGACAAGGCCCACCGTATCCGATTGTTCCGAAGCCGTTGGTCCCTTGCTTTATCGTGTTCTCAAGCTGCGGATCGGATGGTTGACCTTGTTTAATGGCCCTGGTCGCCGCAGGAATGTCATAAATCGACCAGTGCTTGAAGATCGACCCAGGGGCGTCTGGATCGTCCATGACAATCGCGAGTGACTTCGCACCTTCAGGTATATCGGTCCATCGGAGTGGTGGTGACACATCATCTCCATCACAAGTGAACTCTGCGGGAATGTCAGCGCCGCTATTGAAGGTCGGAGACGAGAAGGAAATCGATGCGAGTGCGGAAGTTTCTGGATCAAATTCTACTTGATCATTTGAATCGCCCTGGCACGCCACTACGGCGAACAAAGTCAACACCAGGGCAACCGAGAGCAGGGCAGCGGGAAATAGGGTTTTCAAGTTAATGTTTGCGATTTTGATACAGGGATAAATACTTTCTCAATCCCAAAGTATTTCACGCGATAACCCTGATTGAAGTGACCCAAAACAAAGGTTTTCAGCTTTTGATTGTTAGAGAGACTTTTTCAGCAACCGAAGATCGTTCGCACCGAGAATTCCTTCAACAACGCTCGGAGAATGTCCGCGGCCGAGCAATGCATCGGTCACAACAGGCATTTTCGAAATGTCGTCTAAGCCGATCGGGAAGTGAGACGCCCCGTCGTAGTCAGTACCGATTCCGACGTGTTCTGGACCTGCCAAATTCACGGCATGATCGAAATGATCCATCAACCGGTCAATTGGAGGTCCCTGCCCTTCGCCCTTTGTAGTCAGGAAATCGAACGGGTCACGCATTTCGTTTGATGCTGGCTTCTGGGAATGACGATAGCCAGTGGATGGATCACCGCCGACGAAACCTGCAACAAAATTGATGTTGATCACGCCGTCTGCTTCACCAAGTGCGACGATCATGTCGTCGGTCATGTTTCGATTGTGCTCTTGAAGCGTTCTACAGCATGAGTGAGAAGCGAATATAGGACGTTCTGATACTTCCAGTACGTCCCAGTACGATTTGTCCGAAACGTGGGAAATGTCGACAACCATTCCGAGTTGCTGCATTTCCTGTACGACGCTGCTGCCAAAGTCGGTCAGACCACCGTGTTTCTCGTCGTTGTGACTGTCGATACAGCCTGTTGCCGCTCCCCAGGCAAGGGTAATTGAGCGCACTCCGAGCCGGTAGAAAGTGCGGAGAACTCCAAGATCCTCATCGATACAGCGACCGCCTTCAATCGAGATGAGAACTGCAATCTTGCCTTCGGTGTTCGCTTTGATTACATCATCGGCAGTGACAGCCAGAGCTAGATCATCTGGATTCGCGTCGATCGTGCGATGAATTGCATCAATTTTGCGGATGGTCAGACGCATTGCGACCAGATCACTGCCTTCGTCGTTGATCCACACAGCGAAAAACGCAGCGTTGACTCCACCTTCTCTCAACCGAGGTATGTCTACGTGCCCCGCACCGAGACGTTTCGAAAAGTCGGGGTTTCTCCACAGGAGATGCGTAGCGGTATCAATGTGTGTGTCGAAAACGAACGAGTTGGAATGAAGAGCAGCTGCTTCGTTCGAGATTTCTTGCGTGTCTGTCAATGGTCGCTCCATAGACGTGGATTTGGATTGCGACCACATCCTAATCGCAAAGAGGTCGTGGTTGTGTTCGACCTGATGAGGCGCTTCGGGGAGTGAAAATGAAAATCCCTCAAGCGAAATGCTTGAGGGATTTTGTATTCAAATGGAGCCAACGGGCAGGATTGAACTGCCGACCTGCTGTTTACGAAACAGCTGCTCTACCACTGAGCTACGTTGGCGTGACTTGTGCATCCGCTGTTAAGACTACGACTCGTCCAGTAGTTCATCAATGAGCAGAACCTTGAATCGCCGGGATTCCGATTTAGGGTTCGCCGTCGCGTGTGTAGCCATTCTCATCGACGACACGGTTTGATGGCTTGAGTCCAGACTTTGTAGCGAATTCCAGTCTGTTGCCTTCAGGATCGTAAACATAAAACGCTTTCTGACCGTCTGCCCGTTCTATAGGTCCCTTGATGATTTCATAGCCGGCTTCGGTCATTGCCTCTAAGGCTTCGTCGAAATTGTCTACTTCGAATGCGGTATGGATGTTCGGTGTGTCGTCTTCAGGACGTTGGATCAGGTGCACCATCGTGCCATCTTCAGCCTGAATCCAAATTAGGCCATCGCCTCCTTCCTGTGCAGGGATGATCTTCATGCCGAGAAGGTCACGCCAGAACCCAAGTGCTCTTTGCCTATCACGAATGGGCATTGACTGGTGGTGAATCGTGTTGATTTTGATTTTTGCCATGTTGATGCGGTGCTATCCGAGAGATTTGCGGGCAGAGTCGAGAGCAGCAAAGCAGAATTTTGCTGTTTCTTCAGGTGCATATCCGTCTGCGAGCGACTGTTGAACACTTACTTCAACAAAGACTGGCAGGGATTCGACTGAATTTTCTCTAAGTGCGGAAAGGAACTCGACAATATCGATGTTTCCATCGCCAGGTAGGCAGTACTGGACTTTTCCGTTGACCTTCTCACCGTCTTTGATGTGAACCATTACAGCGTCCGCTGCCGTCAGATTCACGCTGTGTCGTACTTCACTGCCTTCGACAAAGAAGTGTGAAATATCGAGATCAAGCTTTAGATTTGGATGTTGAGATTGTTCCATCATCCACGCGGCTTTCTCAGGAGTCTCGAAATCAGTTCCTGCATGCGGCTCGATTGCGATGATCACATTATTTTCGGCTGCCATATCGGCAAGGTTCACAAATGCGTCGCGTATTTGTTTTTTGCCTGAATCCCAAGGTGGAGCGGAGTGACCTGCGGTTGTCGTGATTAACACAGGCGAATCATCGAAATGGATTTTGTTCGCCATTTCGAATTTCCGCTTGGTTAGATCGAACATTTGCATTCGCTCATCGTGAGGAGCACAAACGTCTATCCCGCCGAAAAATATTGGTGAGTTGAACCCTGAGTCTTTGATCTTCGAAGCAAGGTCATGTTGTTGAGATGTACTAAATTTGAGAGGGCTTGTTGGCCACGCCTCGCCCATACAAATTTCGATTGCTTCGTAACCGGTATTTGAGATCAAGTCGACAGCTTCGAACGGATCAACCATTTGAAGTGCGTAAGTTGAATAGCCCAACTTGAAAGCCATAGTGCCCCTGTTCAAGTGCTGGTGTTGGTGTGAGCGGCACGGATTCTAGCAACGCGTGAGCCTCTTCAAACTCTTTTCACACCCATTTCCAAACTTGATTTGTGGGTTAACCCTCAATTGACCTTCGCAAATGGGTTGTGTTTTGCCCATAAACAAGGTGGATGGTTGTCCACTCAGGTTCTGGTGTGTGCACTGGGCGACAGGTGTTCGGGTCAGTTCAATATTAGAAGCACTGCCCTGGCGGTGAGAAAGCGCACTCTTTAAGCGCTCTGGCCGGGAGTTGCGTTGAAGGGTGCTGTTATCTCGCCGTCAGGGTTTTTATTTGACCGGAGCCATACGCGTATACGCACACGTGTACAGCCTGGCAGTCATAAGTCTGGGTCACTGAATAGACACACAGGTTCAGTGATCACTCGCCGAAGGACAAGGATCGAGTTTCTTGGAAACGCCTGAAGTAAACGACGACCACGCAATACTCGAGTTCACGGCAGGTGTGCCAGATAATTTGATGGCGAGACAGATCGCCACTGATGCCCAGACAATCGCCCAAGAGGTTGAACGGGTTGTAGTTACCGATCCAAAGACGGTTCAGCTTTCGATACTGGGCTTGCTTGCTGAAGGTCACATCCTGCTTGAAGACGTACCCGGTGTCGGTAAAACCTTGCTGGGGAAAACTCTTTCAGCTGCTATCGAGTGTGACTTCAAGCGTATTCAGTTCACACCCGACCTGCTCCCAACCGACATTACTGGCACGACTGTCTTCGACATGAAAAGCTCGACCTTCAATTTTGTTGCTGGTCCGATTTTCTCGAATGTTATGCTCGCAGATGAAATCAACCGAACAGGTCCTCGAACTCAGGCTGCTTTGCTTGAGGCAATGGCTGAACAACAGGTTTCAATCGAAGGTGATGTGAAGAAACTTCCTTCACCGTTCCTCGTCATCGCTACGCAGAACACTTCAGAAAGCCACGGAACATTTCCTTTGCCCGATTCGCAAAAGGACAGGTTCATGGTCTCGATGGGAATGGGATTGCCTTCACCAGAGCAAGAAGTTGAGATTCTGCAACGTTCACAACACGGAATGCCATCGGCAGAACCCGTGATTACCGCTGAGCGAGTCGTCGAAATGCGAGAGATGGTGAAGAGAATCGAAGTCGATTCAAAAATTCGCCAGTACATCGTGAAACTTGCAGGACACACCCGAAATAACTCTTCTGTCCGACACGGACTGAGTCCTCGTGGTGGTGCTGCTCTCCAGCGAGCTGCGCAGGCATGGGCTGCAATGGGTGGCCGCTCATACGTGGAGCCGCAAGATGTGTCTGAGATCGCGGAATACGTCATTGCCCACCGGTTGATGATGCAACCCGCCGCTTCAATCACGGCTAACGAAGCCGTTATGGAAGCAATCGATGAAATACAGGTCCCAGGCTGAGCGACCAGATTACTAAATACCGACTAACGGAGAACGTGAAAGTAACCCTGAATTGATAACCAGACGTGGGATAGGTTTCGTACTTGCTGCTATCGCTGCATTTTTCATCGCCAGCGCGACTAGAGTCGGGTGGGTACACCTGGCCGACGCTGTTCTCTGGGGAATCATTCTCCTTTCTGCCATAACTCCATGGCTCTCCGTGTATGGGATATCTGTCAGCCGGCGCTTGAACGTTCGAGAATCAGCCGGTCTACCGGGTGTGACCGAAGGTTCTGCTGTCAAGTTCACTCACAAATTACAAAACCGCTGGTGGTTGCCACGCTTTTTGTTGAACGTAACGTTCGAAGTTGAATCGAGGCGGGATAGTAGAACTAATTCGTCGATTTTTCTCGGTGTTCTTCCGGGTAAAGATTCAACGCTTGACTCGGAAATCAGTGTTAACCACCGAGGATTACATTCGCTGTCCCGGGTACGCGTTGAATCACGTTGTCTGTTCGGTTTGTTCCGACGAACCCGCACTTTCGCCAAAGAGGAGAGTGTCCTCGTATACCCAGCGTTCGAGCGAATCAACCAGGTTGGCATCCTAAACTCGACCGTTGGGAATTTCGAAGGTGTCAGCAAGGCTCGAACCGGTGTCGAAATCGCTGGTACTCGCCGGTACCCAGCCGGTGATCCCTACCGCAGTATCCACTGGAGGAACTCAGCAAGGACGGGTCGACTTGCAGTCAAAGAGTTTGATGCTTGGTCAGAACGATCTCTTACGATGGTGATCGATGTTGATACACCATCGGATGTCGCAACGACGAACGAATTCCCAAGTGACTACGCTGCTCGTCTCGCATTGACCGCCGCAATTCCGATGCTGGAAGCGGGCGGCACCGTTCGCCTGGCATCAGAAGCAGCGGGACAATTCAGAACTTCGTTCGCAGATTTCGCAACGGATGTCGCTCTGCTCGAAGACTGTCCGGCGGGGACATCTGAGCGATTTGTTGAAAGTATCGGTGCAGGTGAACGCGTGTTGGCATTCGTTCACGAGCACAACACACGGCTTAAAGACTCACTGGCATCACTGGGAAATTCTGGCGTTGAAGTATCCGTAGTTCTTCTGACTGGTTTCGTCGAATCATCAGGGGAGTCTTTCAATTCCTCAGGAGTTGCACCCACAAGTATGAACTCTATTGTTGTTCGCAAGGGTGAGCTCGCTGCAGCATACCGGGCGTTGGAGAGCGGTGCGCAGACGGCTCCAGACCTAAGACTCGTACCCGATCGGACTGTCATAGACGAAGATGACCACATGGAGACCGCGGCATGACGACTTCAACCGCGACTCGAGACAGCGAAGCTCTGCGCCGCTACGAATCTACCCTTGGACGGGCGTACCGCAAGGTATTCAACGATAGACCAGAACTTTCGATACGAGTAAGGGTGCTGTTCGCTCTGACAACGCTCTGGGCGACAGCAACTTTGTGGGTGCTTGGTTTATCTTCGGTAGTTCCGCTAGCAACTGTGCCAGCGTTGGCAGTTGGGCACTTCGTTGCATATAAGGCGATTATGAAGAGAATGCCCTGGGTTTCAATGATGATCGCAGGCGTAATCATCACCGCTGGCGTGATGATGCGGTTTGATCTCGTTGAAGCGCTTCAAGGGAACAGAATCCCGGTCGCTAATTTCTTGCTGATCGCGGGTTCGGCTGCTGTATTCGATGCGCGCACACGAGCTGGTCTGTACACCCAGCTGATCTTTAGCGGGATCGTTATGTTCTTTGCGTCTGAGAAGGCGTTCGGAAACGAATTCGTTGGCTTGCTCGGCGGTTACATGGCGTTACTCGTCGTACTGTTCGCCACGATCCAGTGGGTCGATGTGAGTCGAGACTCTAAAGTCAAAAGTATTGGTGGTCGGTTTGCCAGTGTTCTCTACTGGGGATCCGCATCCGTCGCAATCGGGCTCGCTTCCGTAGCAGCATTCATGATTCTGCCGTGGGACACCTCACAAACGCCACAGGCCGCCCGAATGGCGTTCTTGCCAGTTACGGGTGAGGATTCGCCACTGCCAAATATTGACCCGGCAACAGCTAAAGATATGCTGGGCGAAAATGGCGATTCCGCAACTGAGCAACTGAACGTCAGCCCTGACCTATTCGGAGATATGTCTGACGGACAAGCAATAGCTGGCGGAGGCTTGCTCGGGGAGTACTCAGACGTTCCTGCTGAAATCTACGGAACTCCATTAATGGGTGAGCTAGGTGGTGAGGACAAGGTTGCCTACGTCAGGAGCTCGGTTGCAAGTTACTGGCGTGGAGAAACGTTTGACACGTTCGATGCAGAAGGCAATTCAGGACTCGGTCAGTGGTATTCAACAAGAACAGATGACCGTAGGACAGGGTCAATCTTTTCTCAGTCAGCCGATGCCACGGAATCTGACCGATATTTACAGACCTACTTCGTACAGCACGATCTTGGTCAGGAAATCCTAACCGGCTACGAGCCACTTGCCATTGCTGTGCCCCGCGATAATCGTGGCAGGCTATTGCTTAAGCCTGGATCTACATACCAGGTAGTTTCGAAGCAACCAGAAACTGACCCAGACATCTTGAGGCGCGACAGGGCAGGGTGGATCGCTCGCGAATATGGGATGCTCAACAACGTTCCCGAAGAGTTGAAAAACCTGACCCAAGCTTTGGTGGCTGATGCTGAAAATGATTTTGACAAAGCATCGGCAATCACATCCTATTCACAGAACTTGGAATACGACGAACGTGCCGAATCACCGCTGCAGCCGACAACTGACATGCTACGTTTCATTATTGGCGAACTACCGGGAAGCTCGATCGACTTTGCAACGGCGTTGACGATGATGGCAAGGCAAGCAGGCTTGCAGTCGAGAATCGCCACCGGGTATTTGCCAGGTGAATACAACTCGTACTCAGGTGCAAGCAAAGTTACTTCACAGGATGCGCATGCCTGGTCCGAGATATACTTCAACCACGCTGGATGGATCCCATTGGATGCGTCGACACGACCTGATCTACCGACTCCATCGAATATCGAACAGGCACCGCCTGGCGGTTTAAGTTCACTACTTGATCGTCGGTTTGGTGACAGTCTTGCAGCAGCAGCCGGTAAGACCCCTGGGTTCATTCTCAAAGGTTTCGAGTTCGCAATGAATAACGGTGTGAGCTGGGGACTCGGTGTGCTCTCGCTAGTCGGATTCGGTTCAATGTTGGTGTGGTTCTTGTATCTGCGCCCGCGGACATCCGCCAGTTCAGTAGCAGGATTTGATTACGACAAAGTGGTCGGTGATGACAGGCTGAGTGCGATCAAGACTTTCGAACGGGTGGAGAAATACCTCGCGAAGAATGGATTCCGAAAACGGCTGCTCAATGAATCGTATCGAGAGTACGCAAACGCCGCGCAAATAACTTTTGGGTCAAGCCTTGAGGCCTTCCAGGACCTCGCCGATGCCGCTTCTCAAGCCGCATTCTCTTCGCAACTTGGCGAATCATCCGATATCGAGGAAGCAGAGAGTTCGCTGAAGGCGTCTGTAGCTAGCTAGATACCGGACCGGGTTGTGCCTGACACTTCCGGGTTGATCCAGTTTTCTGGCTTCTCACCTGCAAGAACTCGAACGACTTCACCCGCTGTACGTTCTTCTAGCTCAACAGTTGATGCCTGTGAGAAAAAAGCGGTGTGTGGTGTGATGATCACGTTTTCTTGCGCCAGCAACGGACTCGAAGTATCTGGAGGAGTTGGTTCGACTACGTCCAGGCCGGCACCGGCTATATGACCAGATTCCAAAGCGCTAGCCAGCGCATGCTCGTCAATGAGGCCACCGCGAGCGCAATTTACGATGATTGATCCTGGTTTCATCTTGGCTAGTTCAGGTGCTGAAATCATATTTTCAGTTGATGGCAGCAACGGCACATGCAACGAGACAAAATCGGATTTTTCGAGCAACTCATCAAGCGTTGTGGCAGAGGCTCCTTCGACGTCTGAGCCAGGTTCGATCATGGGACCGTACGCAAGGATATTCATCCCGAATCCAACCGCTTTGGCAGCTAGAGAACGCCCGATTCTTCCGTATCCGACGATACCCATTGTTGCTCCGCGTGTGCGGTGCATCGGCTGGTTCAAGGCAACGTCGTTCCACCCACCTTGAACTACCTCTCTCGTGTGAGGCACAAGGCGTCGGTTTAGAGCCAGTATCATCCCCAGAGCATGGTCAGTAACTTCATCCATGCAGTAGTCGGGGACATTTGTGACCACGATCCCAAGTTCAGTGGCTCTTGGGATGTCTACGTTGTCTACACCGATACCGTACCTGGCAGCGATTTTGCATTTGGTTGCTGACTCTAGAACCTTCGCAGTTACCTGTGCGAAGCAAAACATAATTGCGTCTACGTCTTTGGCGAGTTCCGCAAGGGTATTTTCGGAAGTGTCGGGTGCTACCACCAACTCGATTCCAGCAGCTTCAAGGACTGCTCGTTCCGGGTCAGTGGAAGGCCAAACGTAGTCGGTGATAAGAACTTTTGTAGACATAAAGCGGAATGATACCCACGACCACGTCGCCGGTCACGTACTAATTCAGTGAACTTCCGCCTGAGTTTGACTGGGCAGGTCTAAGCGAGTTCCATCGGCTTGAACATGCAACCTTCTACGAAGAATTCGAAGAAATCAGGAGCTGTTTCAAGTTCGACGTGATCAATGTCCGCCGTCAGTTTCTCTATCTCACTACGTTTGTCCGTCGAAAGCAGCAATATGACCGCTCCTTCGAGGGAAGCGTTACCGACTTTCTCGATCTTTTCGAGAGGGAAATTTGCGATAAATCCGATGTCTCTGGCATTCGCTGAATCGATGTAGTTAGCGAATCCGCCAGCAAGAAACAGCTTGCTGTAGTTCTCGACAGGGATTCCCATCTCACGCAAAACAATCGCCTGTCCGCAATAGTTGGCTGCTTTCGCCTGTGCCAGAGCAGAAATGTCGGCTCTAGACAAAGACAAACTATTAGTTGAAGAGAACTCAAAATCGTCGGATTCGTCTGTGAACTTGCCAAGTTCGGACATGTGCCCAGTCCGTCTTAGTTCAGCAAGGAGATCGACGAGACCTGATCCACATATCCCTATGGGGTCAGAGTCACCAATGACCTGGGCTGTCACCTGACCTGAGTCACTAATAGCGATCTTTTCGACTGCACCATCGTAGCCGGGCATGCCGTAAGTGACCTCACCGCCCTCGAACGCTGGACCAGCGGGGCAAGAAGCAGCGAGCATCTTTGTTCCATCGCTGACGACGACTTCGGTGTTTGTACCCACATCGATGATCAGAACCGGGTCATGCTTGCCTTCGATCCCTAGAGCCACAAGGTCAGCAGCAATATCGGCACCAAGGTGAGAGGCAATAATTGGCCCGCCATACACCGTGGCATCGGGATTGATTCGCAGCCCAAGATCGGCAGCCGACGCGGACAACGCTGTGGTAGCCACGTTTCCTGCTCGATATTCGTCTTCGATAGTCGATTTGTACGGTTTCGTACCTATCGATTGAACGTCAATTCCGAAAAATATTTCTCGCATGGTCGTATTTCCGACCGCGACGAAATCAAATATCTGTCGGCGGCGAATTTTTAGCGCCCGGACCATCTCACCGATTTCAAAGTTGATCGCCGAGATTAGGACGGCCTGCAATTCACCAGAATCTTCACCACCGTCGTACGAAATACGATTCATTACATCGCTGCCACCGAATCGTTGTGGGTTCTCGAATGACGCTGTGTACTTGGTTTCTCCAGATTCGAGATCGACTAGGTTCAGGACGACTGTCGTGGTCCCGATGTCTGCTGCAATACCGAAGATCGCGCCAGAGTACTTCGCTACCGGAGTGGTGGTTCCGCCTCCGTCAATGCGGACAACCTGTGCATCTTGACGTTTGTATGCCGGTTTCAGAGAAACTTCACGTTTGGAACCAGACGTCAAAATGCGAGGTTGACGCCTCAATACGGCGAATTCGATATCAGCCTGTTCATCTGTGACGGTTGCCTGACAGGCAAGTCGATAGTTACCACGGAGAAATTTCTCTTCCGTGGTCGGCGGATTCAGTGCGTCAGCCCCGCTCTTGACCTCAACGATGCACTCGTGACACTCACCAGTACGACTACATGAAGTCGGAACGCGAACCGACAGTGAATCGGCGTAGTCAAAAAGAGACTTTCCGAGTTGGGACTTGAGCTCTTCGGTTTCGAGAAATACGGGACTCAACGAGGTCTTTCGTAAGGTTTCATGGAGTTATTCGAGCAACTATTGTCCGAATTCCCAGATCACTCATCCCAGGCATCCCGGTAATTGATCGAGTCACTACCAGTACATACAGGAAGTGAAGTCGGATCGTTCGGGAAAAACTGGTTCCTGCACGAAAACTTGGCGTTACAGAGACTTTTAGCGTCCTTGTATGGGCAACGAGATTCCATGACCTCATCAGCCGTGGCAGCTATGTCCTTATAAATATCGAAGAGCCGATTGAGGCTGTTTTTTGCCCGATCGGGATCGATATTTGGTCGTCCACTATCCGGCATCCCAGCCCTTTCAGGATTGGTGGTATTAGCTCGACTTCAGTTCAGCGAGCAGTTCAATGAGCTCTTTTGCCTTATCGACTGCGTCAACGGCATTGTCACCGTAGGCATCCGCACCCATCTCATCAGCGAAGTCCTGTGTGACAGGTGCTCCACCAACCATGATACGAACTTCGTCACGAAGTCCCATATCCTCAAAAGTAGCAATGGTTCGGCCCATGTTAGGCATTGTGGTAGTCAACAGAGCTGACATACCCACTACATGCGCCTGATGCTCTTCGACTGCATCCACAAAATCTTCAGGCGAAGTGTCGACTCCAAGGTCGTGAACCACGAATCCAGCACCGCGGAGCATCATGATGCACAGGTTTTTACCAATGTCGTGCAAGTCGCCTTTGACGGTACCCATGATTACAGTGCCTGCAGGTTCTGCTCCAGATGCAGACAGAATTGGTTCAATGTGCGCCATTCCGGCTTTCATCGCACGAGCAGCGACCAATACTTCAGGCACAAAAATGATGTTGTCGCGGAACTTTACGCCCACAATTGCCATGCCGTTCAGCAACCCATCATCGAGCACCTGGTTGGCTGTATACCCAGAATCCAATGCTTCTTTCGTTAGGCGATCTACATCGGTGTTGTTGCCCACAATTAACTCGTAAGCGAGTTCCTGCATGATCGGATCAGTTGGATCGATCGCTTCCCGAATGTGTTTCTGTTCGCCGGGTCTGGTTACGTACTCGAACTCTTTGGCTAAGCCTTCGTGGGTTATCGGCATCAGTTATCTATCTCAAAATTGATCTAGGTCAGTGAAAGACGGTCGATTTCATCCCTACCGTCGGAATGCGCACCAATCGTTAATTCTGTCACTGGACCAGACGAAAAAGAAGAGTGAAGCGCAAAACTTTCGTTAATTGGATCTAGGAGCCTCTCTCAGCCACCCAGTCTTCGATGGCAACTGGAATTTCAAGCAAGTTCTCTAGCTTGGTCTTCAAAGGGATTGCGCACTCAGGAGCAATCAACTGAACGCCTGCGTCAAGCGCCCGGTAAACCTCTGCTCGAACTTCCTCTGGTCCTCTCGCATAAAGAGTTGTCGGATTGTTGATGTTTCCTACGAGGCGGATTTTGCCATCAACAGCGTCCATAGCTTCTTGAGGATCGTTCTTCGAGTCAAAGTGGAATGCCGCCATTCCTGTTTGGGCAATGTACGGCATTCGATCAACGGTTGCTCCGCAAATGTGGAGCATCAACGGAACTGACAGTTCCTCTTCAATTTCCTGGTGCATGTCCATCAGGAACCGTCTGTAGTACTCACCGGAAACCAGGTCGCCAGTAGCGTGATCAGGAACCGTTAGAACGTCAGCACCTGCATCGATCTGTGCCTGACCGTAAAGAATCGTAATTTCTTTTAGTGCATAGAGAGCTTTCATTGTCTCGTCAGGATCGTCAACGGTCCCGAGTAAGAACGGCTCAACACCAAAAACGTGATAGGCGAGTGTCCAAGGTCCCATCGTCTTGCCGACGATAGCGACTTCGTCACCGTACTCGCGTTTCAAAATACTTATCGAGTCGGTTATGGCCTTAGTGTCCTGGTGTTCCAGAAAACCTGATGGAACGTGCACATCAGATGAAGAATTCCAGATTGGTTTCGACATCCGGACGGTCGGCCAGTTGTCCTTCTGCTCCCACTGCATGTCGCAGCCGAGAGCAGATGACTCCTGGATAATCGAGAAATACGGTGCGATTGTGTCGAAACCGAGTTCTGTATATGCAGTTGCCGCGAGGCGGGCGTTCATTTCACCATCGCGATTGGCGTCGGGAAACGGAGCCTCAACGAGATCCATAAGCTCGACAGTTGCCACGTTTGTTGGAGTACAAACTGGTGGTCGATCGACGGGATCACCCGCTAGAGCGGCGAGCACTCGCTCTTTTGGTTTCATGGCTGCTGGAGCAGTTGTCATTAGTCTTCCACCGATTATGTTTGCGAAAAGCCGAGGGTTTGCGTGGTCATTTGACCGGCGAGGTCGCTTTGTTCCATTTGAGATTCAACGGCACTGACGTTTCGTGCCATGGGAAGTACCAACCGAACAAAGTTGTCGTAGCGCCTTCCGTCCTTGAATGCGAACTGATTTTTGTCAACTCGCTCGCAATCGGCGTACCGAATAAATCCACCTACAGTGGCTCTCACCCGCATTTCTGGACGATCTGCAGGTCCTTCAGCACTCACTGTGTAGACGTATTTGCCACCGGATTCTGCACCATCGACAAAAAGAGTAAGTTTCGTTTTTGTGTCCGGAGCAGATATCCGCCCTGAATCAATCTCGCGTGACGGATCCCGCTCAACTGCCGTGATGAACATAAAACGCAGTGCTCGCTCGAGGAAAAGGTTGGAAATTAGACGGAGTTGATCTCGCGTTCCCGCAACAGCTTCGACATCACCAAGCAAAGTGCATCTGTCCCTGATCTGTTCGATTCGATCCTGGATGCCATCGATCTGGCTGTAGCTGTGAACTGTCAGAATTCCGTCTTTAATGAATAAACCGACGCTAACGTCATTGAAGTGAGGATCTATGGCGACTAACTCGATGCAGTGACCGAGTTTGTTCACCATCTCTGCGACTCGTGGTCTTTCGCTCACACCTGGCATTTATATCTCCGAATACCTGAATTGCAGGATTGTTATTTGACTGCCTGTACTAAGGCACGAATGTGGTCAGCAGTAGTTCCACAGCAGCCGCCAAGGATGTTAATAGGCAATTCAGCTAATTTCTTGTAATGCTTGGCCATGAATTCGGGAGTTTCCAGGTAACAGGTTTCTCCGTTTTTGATAATTGGCAAGCCCGCATTCGACTGCACCACAAGGTACTTGTCGGTGACCGCTCTCATTCGCGTGGCTATTTCAACCATTCGCTCAATGCCGTTTCCGCAGTTGGTACCAACGATGTCGGCGCCAGCTTCTTCCAAGCCTTCTACGGCTTGTTCAGGAGTGACCCCCATCATGGTGAAGTAACCGCGTGGACCTTTGTCGAAAACCATGGTCGACATCACAACTAGGCTTGTGTTCTCTTTGGCGGCTCGGACAGCAATGGAAGCTTCGTCGAGTGCGAGTTGAGTCTCGATCATTACCGCATCAGCACCGCCAGCCTCAAACGCTTTTGCCATCTCGGAAAACGTGTCGTACATCTCGTCTTCTGTGGCTGTTCCAAGCGGTTCGATGAACTCACCCGTGGGACCGATAGAACCTGCAACATATTTGCCTTCAGGAGCCATTGATCGCGCGTGTTCAGCCGCGGCCTTGTTGATCTCAAATAAACGCTCATCGGCACCGTACTTCTTTAACATCCATCGATTTCCACCAAAGGTGTTCGTCAGGACAATGTCAGATCCGGCGTCGAAGTAGTGCTTTGCGAGCTGCTTGATCAGATCAGGGTTTTCCTCGTTTAGCAGCTCTGGGCTTCCACCGGGTTCGAGCCCGTGGTTTTGCAGATATGTACCCGTCGCTCCGTCGAATACTAAGAGTTCACCAGCGGCCAGTCGATCGAGAATTCCCGGATGAGTTGCAGTGATGTTGTCAGCCAATAAAGTGCTCCGTTGCGGGGAAGGTAGAAAAACTACCTCTCCCAACTTTCAGTAGATCCTGGTGAAGGGTTTCGTGTTCCTTCTCTTTGGGCATTGAGTATTCGATGTGCGAGGTCTGTGGGCAGATTTTCGAGCTGCTCGGCGAGCGCATCGACGGCGTCTTCGAGGGGAAGGTCAGATTCACTTGGACTTCCGAGTTGCCAACCGTCGAGGTAGTCATCAGTGCCGTAGCTTCCGTCGGACATCGCAACGGTATCGACCGCTTCTTGAAACCTGGGGCTTAGTTGCCTCGTGATTTTTTCGTTTTGGTCTTCACCTTGAATCTGAACCGGAATCTCTTTCCAGTACATCACCCGCAAAGTGCTCAATGGTTGCTCTGTTACGAATCCTGAGGATTGCTTCTAATATAAATTTTCCGATTGGTAATCGTAGCATCTGAGCAATAGGTCACTTCCGTTCTTAAGCACAGGAAAGCTACAACCTATATGCTCACTTCGTGTCATTGACTCTGAATGAAACCTAAAAGCGAAGTATTGATCTAGTTGGCAACATCTCTTTCGGACAACCGAGTTGTAATCCCCGATGATTTCCCGCCCGTATTCACCGATTCAGCCGCACTAGCTCGTTTGCGGAGAATGCCGGAATTCGATGTGCGGACGTTCACTACTCGACCCGCCAATCCCGATGAACTCGTTGATCGGATCGATGGCGCACACACTGTGATATTGACCCGTACAACCACTCGTATGACCAATACAGTGCTGGAGTCAGTAGCACCTGATCTCAAGCATCTGGCGATTTGGGGTACTGCGGTCGACCATATTGCACTCGAAGCAGCCAGACGGCTTGGCGTAACAGTTTCGAACACACCCAACACTGCGACAGTAGCGGTCGCTGAACACGCATTAGCGATGCTTTTATCTCTGGCCCGCAAGATTCCCCAGTTGGACAGAAGGCTCAGGGCAGGTGAGTGGCCAGGTGGGCAACTTACTCAATTAGCAGGAAAAGTTCTCGGGATCGTTGGTACGGGAGCCGTAGGAGTCAGGATGGCACGCCTTGCAGAAGGAATTGGGATGCGCGTGCAAACCAGTTCTTTGACCGACGCACCTACCAGTGGTCAAGACTCGAACGTGACTGAGGTTTCATTTGAGCAGTTGCTAGCAACCTCGGACGCGATTTCCCTGCATGCCCGCCTAACCCCACGCACCAGGTACATGTTCGGTGCTCAAGAGTTCGCCCGGATGAAACCAAATGCGCTGTTCATCAACACTGCGCGCGGTCAACTGGTCAATTCGATAGCGTTAGCCGAAGCATTAGCGAACGAGACAATTGCTGGTGCTGCATTAGATGTGTTCGATCAGGAACCTTTACCAACAGATTCCCCACTTTCGCGTTTACCAAACGTGATACTCACGCCCCACATCTCGTCAAATACGTCTGAAGCGTTGACCGTTTCCTTGAATATGGTCGTAGACAACGTGATCGACCACATTAAAGGAAGGGTTCGCCACCAAGTTACGTAAGAGATTAAAGTCATGAGACCTATGGTGCTCTCTGGCGTTGACACCCAAAAAAGACCCTACCTATAATTCATCAGCTACGTTTCACCTGCTGATGCGTATCACTGTTTGCTTGAATCCGTGTGTGCTCGCATGGACATCAATCGCAAGCGGAGAAACGCTTCAGTAGATTGAGTCGTAAATACGACGTGGGGATCCGACATTCGTTTGGTCTCCTGACAAAGGCCCAAACGTCGGGTCATTGCACGTCTGAGGAGGAATCTGATTGATTAAACAAGGAAAGTGGAAGCTCCTAATGGGGCTTCTTG
>Ga0181587_10000516_pt1 | contig 31597 bp, 29 predicted proteins | sample 071ome_27_FD_132463 | JGI IMG/M metagenome (GOLD analysis project Ga0181587, IMG submission 132463) | Coastal salt marsh microbial communities from the Groves Creek Marsh, Skidaway Island, Georgia - 071409AT metaG (megahit assembly) | ecosystem: Environmental > Aquatic > Marine > Intertidal... | reverse complement strand
CTCGATACAACATTCGACCTACCCAGGACCTGGTTGCCATCGTTAACGAAGATGGACGACCTGTCGCTCGTCCAATGCGTTGGGGTTTGATTCCGTCCTGGGCGAAAGCTGACAAGATTCCACGAAGTACCTTCAACGCTCGCTCCGACAAGCTCGCTACCTCGGGGATGTGGCGTGGAGCGTTTAGTCGAACTAGAGCCATCGTCCCTGCGTCGGGGTTCTACGAATGGAAAACTGAAAACGGAAAGAAGAAGCCTCAGTACATCAAGCCTAAATCAGATGAGATATTTCGTTTCGCAGCAGTATATGACCACTGGATGAACGAGCATGGAGAGACGGTCGAATCCTGTGCGATAGTCACGACTGAGGCGAACGAGTTTATTAGCGATATCCACGATCGTATGCCAGCCATACTCGACGAAGAGACCATCGCATTGTGGCTCGATCCGCAATCATCGAACCCCGATACTCTGTCATCTATTCTCCTACCCGCTGAAAACGATCTGCTTGAAGCACACGAAGTTTCAACGAGAGTGAACAGTTATAAGAACGATGAGTCGTCATTGGTTGAGCCAATTGGTGATCAAAACGACCAACCGACGCAACTTAGCTTCTAGAATGATGGACTTATAAGCCACTCGCACTGGGACTGAATTGACGAACCAACACGAAGATCCGCACAACGAGCAGGATTCACAGGTCTACGAAGACTCCGAGAACAAGGTGTTCGGGCCGACTCAAAAAGATATCGAAAGATCTTGGGATAGCCACGGCAGTGAAAGATCGAGCGGGTCTAGCGGAATAGTTTGGAAAATGATGGTCGGCATTGTTTCCCTGGTGATTCTTGTATCGATGCTGTTCGGTGTCCTCGGTCCGGTCTTCGGTGGGGACTCGAGTGACTCCCAAGACGCACCTGAACTTCAATCGGCAACAGTGGTCCGGGTAATCGACGGAAACACCATCGTTGTCGACACTGACGACGGAGAACGAACCGTTCAGATGATTGGGGTCGACACGCCGATCTACGGGAATCCCTTCTACGACTTTGCGCAGGAAGTCACGCAATCATGGATTCACGGTGAACAAATCTCGCTTGAAGCAGATGCCGAAGACAAAGACGATCAAGGCAGATTGCTCAGATACGTCTATTTGGACGGCGTAATGATAAACGCCGCCATACTGCTGAACGGTCTTGGCTCCGCAGTGAATGATGGTCGCAACATGAGGTACAACGGTTATCTCAGCGACATGCAACGTCGTGCCCAAGATTCTGGTGCAGGAATTTGGGATGATCAGGAGCTAAGTGAGGCAGAGGGGGTGCCACAGGCATCACTTCGAATTGCTTCGTTCGCTAGCTGATGACTGCCTCGTCCGAAAACACCAGGTCGGTTAGCCGATTCAGATCCGTTACCTCTAATTCCGCATACCGGAAGCTATGGGGCATCGGGATTGCCTCCACCACGATGCGATGGATGGAAACAGTTGCCCTTGGAATATTTGTTTTCCAATTGACTGATTCACCATTCTGGGTCGCAGTCGTTGGGTTCCTAAGGATGATCCCAATGTTCGCATTGGGGCCGGCGATCGGCCTGATCTCTGACAAAGTGAACCGCAAACTGCTCATGGGATTCACGTTAGCCGTGCTCTCAGGAGTGTATGCCGTTTTAACTGGACTCGTTATAGCTGACCTGATTCAACTGTGGCACGTTTGTGTTGGGGCTGCTCTTGCGGGAATAATGTGGGCGACAGATTTCCCGGTGAGGCGCGCCATGATTGGTGACGCCGTCGGGTCAGGGGGCATATCGACCGCAATTGGAATAGATATGGCGAGCTCCAATTTTTCACGTGTGATCGGTCCTCTCGGGGCCGGCGCATTCTTGGAATCGTTTGGGGTTGAATTCGCGTACCTGACAGGTGCGATCCTTTTCGCACTTGCCTCGATACTGGCCTTCTCGCTACCAGAAGTGAAGTCGCAAGAAAACAACGCAAACTCCGACGGAAGCTATTTCGCCAACCTACTTGAAGGTTTGAAATACGTGAAAGCCGACCGCATAATCGTCATCACGCTGATCATCACGATGGTGATGAACCTCTTCGGATTCCCGTACCAGCACATGGTGCCGGTTATCGGTACTGAAGCGCTCGTTGTTGGTCCATTGCTAATTGGATTACTACTTGCGACTGAAGGTGTTGGAGCGACGATTGGTTCGCTGGTTATTGCAGTCAAATCTCGACCAGGTGCGTACACAAGGATTTACGCGTACGGCAGCGTACTGTTCCTCACCACGATTCTCCTATTCTCAATTTCACCCTCATATGCGGTCGCATTGCCCGTGTTGTTCATCGGTGGATTCTCGATGTCAGGATTTGCAACTATGCAGAGCATCATTGTGATTTCCTCCACTCCTTCCGATATTCGCGGGCGCGTACTCGGGGTGTTGGCAGCATCTATTGGAATGGGACCGTTCGGAGCACTGTTGGTAGGAGCGCTGGCTGTTTGGCTCGGGGCGAGCATGGCTGTCACAGCAATTGCAATAGCAGGATTGACCTTGACATTTGCATCGCTAATCTACTGGCCTGGCTATCTGAAAACCGCCGTGAACCCAGAAAGATTCTCGGTGCAACGAGCAGGATCTTAGTTTGAGTACTTATTCACTTATTGCCCTGGACATCGATGGCACGATGATCGGCCAGGACAGGACGGTCTCCGACGATCTACGAGATGCCATAGCTAGAGTCCGGGACACTGGTGCGGTCGTTTCCGTAGCCACAGGCCGAACTCTCCCGCCTGCGGCGCGAGTGGCCCGGCAGTCGGGCGCCACAGGACCTGTCATTTGCTTTCAAGGGGCTATGACGTTCGACCAGAGTCTCGGCAAGCCACTGCGACACGTGACATTGTCTCCGTCGATCGCACGTTCTGCGCTCGAGTCGTTAACTGGCGTTGCGGAGCTAATGATGTTCATCCACAACGATGTTTGGGTTGAGACCGAAAGCGAATGGACGAACGGTTATTCGCAACGCATGGAAGTAAACGTCCTGCAGTGCGATTCGTTCCAAGACGTAATTCACAAGAGACCGACAGCTATCGTCGGCATCGATGATGAACCAAAGATAATTCCGATGGTGCAGAGTGTTCGAGACGCGATTGGTGACCGAGCGATCGTGACACATTCCCTTCCGATGTTTTGTGAGATCGAAGCAGCTGGTGCCGGCAAAGACCACGCGGTCAGCGAGCTGGCTACGAGCCTGGGTATTGATCGCTCTGCCGTGGTCGCCGTAGGGGATGGAAAAGGCGACCAGACGATGATTGAATGGGCTGGATTGGGAGTGGCTGTGAAAGGCGGGCATCCCGAAGTTGAAGCCATAGCTGACCGAATCATTGGAACGCCAGAAAACGGCGGTCTTATCTCTTTGTTGCATGAACTTTGCGATAATCGATTACTCGTGTCTCCTAGTATGAAATCATCAAAATAAAACACTAAAGGATGCTTCTTTGAAAGACGTGGTTGTACTTGGCGGTCTGAATATGGACTTGATCGTCGAGACTCCGAAATTGGCTGGTCCAGGGGAGACTCTGGAAGGCACTCGTTTTTACACGACTCCCGGCGGCAAAGGAGGCAACCAGGCAGTTGGTGCTGCGAGACTCGCTGAATCAGCAGGAACGGTGAAGATGGTCTCTCGTGTTGGCGACGACAGTTTCGGCACAGAGATGATCGGCTTTCTCGAAAACGAAGGTATCGACACGTCATTCACTCGAATAACTCCAAATATCGCTTCTGGAATAGCGGCGATCTTCATTCTTCCTGACGGCGAAAATACGGTGAACCCCGTCTACGGGGCGAACGCACTTTGTAACGAACAACAGGTTTCGGATATTGGGTCGATCATTGACGGTGCTGGAGTGCTCCTTTGCCAACAGGAAGTACCTTTGGACACGACTCGCAGTGCAATGAAAATTGCCAGGGAAGCTGGTGTCCCGGTTGTTCTGGACCCTGCTCCATTCCGGGATGTGCCCAATGGTTTCTATTCGGACGTTTCAGTACTTACCCCAAACCAAGGTGAAGCGTCTTTGATGTCATCGATTGAAGTTGTGGACACACTTTCAGCCGAAAAAGCTGCGAGGGTGATAAGAAAGACAGGAATTGACACAGTCATCGTGACTCTCGGTGGAGAGGGTGCCTGGGTCGAATCCGAGGGTGTATCCGAGTATCTCCCGCCTCACAAGGTTGATGTCGTGGCATCTGTGGCAGCTGGAGACGCGTTCAACGGCGGACTAGGGGTTGGGCTTGCCTCTGGGATGCATCTGATGGATGCAGCCCGTCTTGGGATGGCTTCAGGGGCGTTATCCACGACAAAGGACGGTGCGCAGGACTCCATGCCAACCCGAGCTGAAGTCGACGCCTTGCTTGGGATATAGCCGCGATAAGCGGCTTTCCCGGCTAAATTACTGGTGGCTCGCCCGAAATCTCATCGATCGTTGAAATTTCGTCGGCTTCCATCAGTTTGATCAAGCGCTTGTTGATCCGGGCGGGTAGACCAGGTCCTTCGTAAATGAAGGATGTGTACAGCTGGACTGCGGAAGCACCGAGTGCGATCAAACGCCAAACGTGCTCGGCTGTCGAAACACCACCACAGGCGATTATTTTCGCCTCACCTTGGACCCTTGCCTGAACGTCAGCGATCATCAGTTCGGTGTGTTCGAACAGCGGAGCCCCGCTTAGACCTCCACGCCCGACAGCAAGCTGATTCGACTCGATCGGGTGGGTATTTGCGACGACAAGGCCGTCTACCCCAGCATCGACAGCTGTTTCACCGAGTGTAAGTATTTCTCTTCGACTGTCGTCATCCCGTGGCCATGGCGGTAGCTTCACGAACAGAGGGACCTTCTTCTTATCGACGAGATCCTCCAGCAGAGCCCGCAATCTACCGGTCTCGTGGAATACCCTGAGACCGGCAGTGTTGGGACTGGATATGTTGAGTTCGATGCCCGCAGCGAGATCTTGAGAGCGCACCAGGCACTCGACGATCTCATCTTCGATAGTCCCTGCAATGCTCAGCATGATGCGTGATCGCTTCTTCTGTGCTTTCGATAGGCGTTTCAACGCGGGTTCAAGTCCGGCTCCGGGAAATCCCATCGAGTTCATGACAGCCTTGCGGTCTGGAACGCGGATCATTCGAGGTTTTGGATTTCCTGGTCTCGCAGACAACGTAACCGTTCCACCTGTGGCAAATCCGAAACCAAGTGACAGGACAGGACGGAGAACTTTGCAGTCTTTATCGAATCCAGCGGCGAGACCCAATGGGCTTGGTAGAGCTAAACCCGCCAGGTCAGTTTGAAGTTTCGGGTTTCCGATCCCGTTACCCAAATTGAATGCTGACCACGCGATAGGAGTCGACAGCACCGTTTCCGTCAGTTTGTGTGCACCTTCAGGTGGAAGACGGAAAATAAATGGTCGGAATATTGAGCTGTAGATACTCGTGGTCTCGTCCTCGGCTAAACCGTGAACACCTGTAAATCCAGTGTTCAGTTTGGTTGATTTGCCTAATCCAGCCGTAAGATGTTAATCGCTCCCTGTCAGATTCACGACAGTCGTACGAGCTAAGTTGGACAGATAGATGGCCCTCGAATTTCACATAGGTGATCCGCAAGACCCGAAAGGGCACGCTCTGATCTATTTCCAGGACGGTCAGGATCCTGACAAGGTAGGCGCATCCTACGTAGTGATGCTGCCGGTATCTGTCGACATTGGCAAGTACGTACCACCATTCCTCGCCGGCCAGGTTGAACAACTGGGTTCAGGCGATATGTCGTCATTTGCTTTTCCACCTGCTCCAGAGCTTGTCCCGTCGGAAAAATGGGTAAAAGAGACTGCCGAACACAGGCAAGATGATTTGATCTTCGGGGGGGTAGTGAATTTGTCCGATGTCACAGCGCTTATGGCAACGGTCGCCGATATTGCTGGTGAGTACGGAGATCTCTACGAGCGATCATCCGAAAGTACGATAGCTAGCTCGGAATCTGTAAATGCAGTTGAAGAGCCACCTGCACAGTTGGAAGACGTTAACGACGTCATGTATGGCTTGATGTCTGAAGCCGATCTACTCACAGAACTGACAACTCTGCTCGGCCGCCTGCAATACGCGTCGAGTGGGGGAGACCAGGCGGCTGCTATAGAAGCAGAATCGAAAATACGGGCGATATCCAAACACGTTCCTGAGAATCGACAAATCGGACAACTGCTCGAAACTGCATTGGAAAACACCGAGAACTCAGCTCGTAAATCTCAGCTTTATCTAGAACGCGCTTTCGCTATGTATCGGGAGGATTACACCCGAGTCCACGCGCTAGAGGAAGAGATTTCTGGGCTCTAGAGGGCTGTTTAGCCTAATGCTGTCTTCAGCTGATCCACGGTGATATTCCCACCACTGGCGACCAGCACGACTCGTTTGCCCTTAAGTTGATCCTTCAATTTGATTGCAGCTGCCAACGATGCTGCACCTGCGTGTTCAACCAACGTTCGCGTTGCTTCGACATAGATCCTGATCGCATTGAGAATCTCAGAGTCATCTACGAGTTCAAACTGCGGTAGGCGTTCCCGAAGAATGGATATTGGAAGCTCGTACGCCCCTTCGGTCGCGAGGCCCTCAGCAATCGTGTTCATCTTGATTGTTGAAAACTCACCAGACTTCCAGGCGTGGTGGGCTGCTGGCGCGCCAGCAGATTGAACTCCTATCATGTGCGTTTCGGGTGAAACTTCGTTCATCACGATGCAAGCACCACAAGCCCCAGACCCTGCGCCAACAGGAGCGATCATCACGTCAATGTCTTTCAGGTCCTCGTGCACTTCAAGTGTGTACGTTCCTACTCCGGCAATCAGGTCTGGCTCATTCGCCGCATGAATGAATCGGTATCCACGCTCTTCGGCGAGCGATTCAGCTAGTTCTTTTGCCCGCTCGAACACGTCTCCATGAAATAGCAGTTCCGCCCCAAGAGCCTTGATCGACGCAGCTTTTGCGGGATTTGCACCTTCTGGTAGCACCATCGTGCACTTGGCACCAAATAGCCGTGCAGCGTAAGCAATCGATTGACCGTGATTGCCTGACGATGCTGATACATATCCGCGAGCACGTTCGTCGTCGGTTGCTTTCGAGATGAGATTTATTCCCCCTCGAACCTTGAATGCTCCGAGCAACTGGAAATTCTCGTGTTTGACCCATACGTCAGCTTCCAACAGCTCGGAAAGGGCAGGGTAGAACCGAATCGGAGTCCTGTGGACCTTTCCTTCAATTGCCTTGGCTGCGGACTGGACATCGGAAAACGTTGGTGGAATGAGATTCATGTTGAAAAAGGTCAAGTGATTTCAAATTGGAACCTAAATATAAACACGGTTCGAGTTTACGCACCTCTTCCACCGATGTTTTGACACCGTTTCTTATACCAGAGGAGTAACCTTCTCCAGCGATCCTCCGAAGATTTCTGGAGGATCGTTACGTTCCATGGCATCTAACGACAAGACCGAACACGAAACACCGACTATGCCTCCGAAAGGTGATCCGCCTTTTGGAGCGTTAGGTCGTGCATTCGTCCACACATTTGAAACCGTAATTCGAAGCCGCGATTTCAGGATGCTGTGGATAGGTATGGTCCTCGCTATGGGCGGGTTCCAGATGCAAATGGTTGTGCGGGGAATCCTCGTTTACGACATCACCGGGAATGCGGCTTTGACAGGCTTGGTAGGTGTTGGTTTTGCACCGAGCCTGTTCTTTGTCTCGCTGTATGGAGGCGTCCTTGGGGATCGTGTTGAGAGAAGATTGCTTATACAGATCTCTCAAGGGATGAACGGGTTATTTGCTGGCATAGTTGCCATTCTCCTGTTCACTGATGTTCTTGTCTGGTGGCATTTGTTCTGCGTGTCAGTTGCCCAGGGCGCGATGTTTGCGCTGCAAATGCCAGCTCGCCAGGCTGCAATCCCTTCGCTCGTAAACAAAGATCAATTGCCAAATGCTTTCGCTCTGAACGCCATGGCAATGAGCATCATGACCTTGGTTGCTCCAGCAATCGGTGGAGTGCTGTACGAGCTCATAGATCCCAAAAATGTCTACATCATCGTCAGTATCGTGATGATGAGCGCTGTGTTGTTCACTGGCATGGTTCCGAAAATGTACCCGAAGGTTTCTGCTAACAAGCCAAGCATGGTCGACAGCGTGATTGCCGGGTTCAAGTACATCGGGCGCAACAAGATCGTTTTAAACCTGATGATCTATAGCGTGGTTGTTGCGTTGCTTTCAATGCCGTTCAGGATGCTCGTCCAGGTATACGCCAAGGACGTTTACGGATCTGAACCGTCTGAGGTAGGGATGTTGCTTACTGCGCTCGGATTGGGTGGTCTGGTTGGGACCGTTTCTATCGCTAATTTGCGAGAAGGCCACAAACGCGGCTGGATCGTTCTTGGTGGAGCATTTGTTGCCGGTCTATCCCTTGGGTTGATAGTTGGAGTTCCCTACTACTACGCGGGTGTAATCGGGATGGTCGGTATGGGTCTAGCCGAACAAGCGCGTTGGGCGCTTGGTCAGAGCTTAATGATGGAGAATTCCGACGACGAGTACCGTTCCCGCGTCATGAGCGTTCTCATGATGACGTTCGGTTTGATGCCCGTTGGGCTGTTACCGCTCGGATTTGCGATTGAAGAATTTGGTGCCAGACCTGCGGTCGGGGTGACAGCGGTATTGCTACTCCTTTTTGCGACATCGTCGATTTTCATAATGCCGAAGCTTCGACGACTGTCTTAGTCTCACTTTTCAATCCCTCAATTATTTTCGGGTGTAAGCTTTGAGCCTCCTTTGGCAAACACTCCCGAAATAAAGAGCGATTCTCCTTCGCGACAGTCTCCAAACCGACGACGCAATCCCACGTTTGCATCTCGAACTTTTTCCTCGCTGGGCGTGGCCGAATTCCGATATTTGTGGTTGAGCATGCTGCTGCTGATGGCAGCTCTCAATGTTCAAATGTTGGCGCGTGGGTATCTCGCCTGGGAACTGACGCATTCACCAATTGCTGTTGTGGCAGTCGGAGCAGGATTTGCTCCACCGGTTCTCTTGTTATCGCTTTACGGTGGTGCGGTCGCCGATCGATATTCCCGCAAGAAGATCATTCAGCTAGGCCAGTTTGGAATGTTGGTGATCGCATTATTCATCGCTGTGTCTATTTCTACCGACTCCATCACGATTTATCACCTGATAGGTGGTTCGGTGAGTCAGGGGACAATTTGGGCGTTCTTGATGCCGGCTCGACAAGCTATTGTGTCTCAGCTTGTTGATGATGAGCACCTGACCAATGCAATTGCATTGAACGCTTCCGGTATGTCCCTAATGACACTTGCCGCCCCGGGTATTGGGGGTCTTATTTACGGATTTGGCGGTGCCGCTGCAGCTTATTACGTAATCGGTGCTCTCACTTTCACTGCCATGATCATCATGGGATTTGTACCATCTGTCGCACCTGTCGCCAACAAAGCCCGCAGGATGTGGCGAGACATCCTCGAAGGTGTTGCATACACAAGACACAATCGGACCGTGTTGTGGTTGTTGATCGTCGCTTTGAGTACGGCACTTCTGGCAATGCCATTCCGAACCCTGATGCCGGTTCAAATTGAAGAAGTGTTCAAGATGGAGGTTGAGGCACTAGGACTATTGATGAGCATGATCGGGGTTGGTGCCCTCGTTGGTTCACTTGTTATCGCCAGTCTCTCGAAGAACAATCACCGCGGTTGGGTGCTTCTGATCACGAGCATGTTGTCTGGTGGTGCGATCATCCTGGCAGGATTGACCACGTCGTACGCGTTTGCAGTAGTGATCATGTTGATCCTCGGTCTTGGCGACTCTGGACGGCGGGCACTTAACTCTTCACTGATCATGGAACAAACCGAAGAGGAGTATCGCGGCAGGGTGATGGGCGTCTACATGATGAATTTTGGTCTCATTCCACTTGGAGCCATCCCTCTTGGGTTCATCGCATCTAGCTTCGATGTGAGAATTGCGTTCGTCACCGCGGGAGTACTTCTTTTCGCTGCAGCTATCGGATACACCGTTCTGACTGACAAGGTACGGAATCTGTAAGTGGCAGCCAGTCACGCGGTTCGTTAGGGCGCTTGCCAGTTAGAATTTCAGTCCACGAACATGCTCAGGAAACCCGCCACCTTATGCCAATAAAGGTTCTCAGTGACGATCTCGCTTCTCGCATTGCTGCTGGAGAAGTTGTCGAACGACCGGCGTCAGTCGTAAAGGAATTGATCGAGAACTCCATCGATGCTGCCAGTACCCGCATCGTGGTTGAGCTCGCCGAAGGTGGCGCGAAATCGATAACTGTGACCGACAACGGACACGGTATTCCAGCGGTTGAACTACCTTTTGCGTTTGAAAGATTCGCCACATCGAAGATCGACGAAAATTCAGACTTGATTGCCATTGGTACCCTCGGATTCCGAGGTGAAGCTCTTCCGTCGATAGCTTCGGTATCGCGAGTAACAGCTGTTTCGCGCTCCGAGACGTCTGATGCCGGCGCACGTTTGGTGATCGATTTCGGGGAAAAACACTCCCCTGAGAAGACAGGCGCGCCTGTCGGCACGCGAATCCAAGTTGATGGACTGTTTCAAAACGTGCCAGCGCGTCTCAAGTTCATGGGTGCACCGGGTAGAGAAGTATCGAGGGTGCAATCGATGCTAGGTTCCCTCGCACTCGTGTACCCGAACATTTCTTTCACTTTAATTTCTGATTCTCGTGAAAGGTTGAAGACGTCTGGAACTGGAAAACTCGAGGACGCCGTTCGCGCTGTCTATGGCTCAAAGATCGCCGACCAAATGCTTCCACTCGAGCCGGAAGAGCAGTCAGCGTTCTCAGTAGATGGTCTGATCAGCTCACCTTCGATAAATCGATCCAATCGCAACTACATCACTCTTGCAGTAAACGGTCGAACTATTCAGTCTCGACGTCTTACATACGCAGTCGAACAGGCCTACCACGGATTTTTGCCCGAACGACGATTTCCTATCGCGGTCGTTCGGATCCAAACACCGCTCTCCGATGTTGATGCCAACGTGCACCCGGCAAAGTCCGAAGTCCGATTCCTGCGGGAAGACCTCGTGCACGCGTTGGTCCAACGATCGATACGAGGGTTACTAAATGTTTCTGCACCCGTTCATGAACTTGGTAGCGGTCGGACTAGCGGCGTCGGGCTTCTCAGACCCGTTGGTGGTGCAATGTCAGGTACAGGCGAAGTTACCAGGTTCGTGACAACACCGGGATCAGTCAGCACTTGGCCGACTCCTCAAGATTCTATTCAGCGTGGAATGGAGCATGAAGACAAGCCGGCGACGCAATCGGACAACGGGCCTGAACCGAGTGCTGTTGGTGGCACCCCTCGAGAAACGTTACCTGTGTTGCGTGTCGTCGGACAGGCGCGCGAGACATACATCGTTTGCGAAGGTCCAGAGGGAATTTATCTCGTCGATCAGCACGCAGCTCACGAGCGAGTTACCTACGACCGATTGCAGGATGCTTTCTCGAACCAGTCCACTGAGTCACAGGCGTTGCTAGAACCTGCCGTCGTTGATTTGGCGCCGGGAATGTTGTGCATTGTGCAAGAGCATCTGGAAGACCTGGACAAAGTTGGATGGGACGCCGAGACATTCGGAGCCAACTCGATCGTGATCCGGTCAGTACCAGGTGCGCTGTCATCTCGTGCAAGCAGCGATGGGGCTGGTCAGGTATTCATCAACGTGCTGGACGAACTAGTACAGGGTGGTACGGGCCAATCATGGGTTGATCGAATGCTCGCTACCGTGGCCTGTCACTCTTCCGTTAGGGCAGGGCAAATACTTCCGATCGAAGACGCTAAAAGTCTGCTCAGGCAGCTCGAGAAAACGACCCATCCGAATACATGCCCTCACGGTCGTCCAACTCTCATCCAACTCAGCATCAACGACTTGGAGCGCGAGTTCAAACGCCGCTAACTGTTTTACAGGAGCGGTTTGCCCGGGAATTTGTGAGTGAACTTGTAAACAGTGCTTTGTGCCGTGCCGCACACGTAGACCGTTTTCATGTCATCGCCACCAAAAGCTAGGTTTGCGGGTGTCCAGGTCGGTAGGTGGTACAAATCGATCAGCTCGCCTCCAGATGAAATGTACGCAATCGCTTTGATCCCAGGCAGCGTTTGGAGAATATTTCCCTCTGAATCGATCGCCATTCCGTCAGGACTGCCCGGATCACGGAATCTTCTGATCAGGCTTTGGTCAAGCAGAGCCCCCGAATCGTCGAAAATAAACGAGACCAATCTTTGAGCGCGGCTTTCCGAGACATAAACCGTATTCTCGGACGCAAGCGCAATACCGTTGGGGTAGGCGAGGTCGTTCGCAAATGCGGATACAGTCCCTGATGGATTTACCCTGTAAACCGGGCTGATCGCAGGATCAGGAGCAGGTCGACGTACCGGGTCCGTGAACAACAAATCTCCGTTTGGTAGGAAACATAGATCGTTAGGACCTCCAAAACTGGTGCCGTCGAACTCGTCGATAAACACGTCGACCGATCCTGAGCGAGAGACGTGCAAGATGCTTTTTAGTCCAGCATCGGCAACATACATTTCACCCGACGAGTCGAACGCAATTCCGTTGGGTCGACCACCTGTATCAGCCACTGTCTCCGTTTGGCCTTGAGGCGTAATCCGTAAGACTTTTGCGTCGTCGGCACTCACCAGATACAGCAGCCCATCGGGTCCGATCGCGGGACCTTCCGGGGTTGGAATATCCGAAACAAAGATCGAAAAATCGTCTGGGTAATGTGTGAGGTCTTGTTCCATCTCGAAAAGAACGATATTCGTGACCCTAAATTAGTTCAAGCGCGAGAAACGCTATACAGACGAAAGTGTTGTGGAATTGTCGGGCTGAAAATAGAATTGTTTGCACCAACCGACTGGTCGGTCGGTTTGGTCAGTAATCCTGCAAGGCGATCAACCCTGTCTACGGCATCAAGCGACCAAAGAGAAAAGACACGAGAGCGTATTCTCGAAGCGGCGGAAGCTGTATTTGCCGATCGTGGGTACCACGATGCATTAGTAGATGAAATTGGTGACAGGATTTCACTCTCCAAGGGCGGTCTCTATTTTCATTTCCCTAGCAAGGAAGATCTTTTCTTTTCGGTAATCGATCGGCTCGCGAACAAGCTTGTCTCAAAAGCAGAAAAAGCAGCCGGTAGCCAGGATTCCTCGCTAGACGCAGCCTCATCAGCTTTACGAGAAGTTCTGTTTGCTCTCTCTCGACAAAAAAGACTAGCGAGGATCCTGATGACGCAGGGCTACTCGATGGGAAACTCGTTCGCAAAAAAGCGAACAGAGGTTTTCGACCGGTTTGCCGATGTTATTCAGGTTCATCTGGATAGCGCTGTTTCCGAAGGAACGATTGCCGAAGTTGATACTCGCCTCGCCGCCAGGGCGTGGCTTGGTGCAATGAATGAGATCGTTGTCCACTGGCTGTACTCAAACGGATCCTCGCCACGGGAATGTGCTGACGCTCTGAATACCTTGTTGCTACGGTCGGTTGGTGCCGTCTCAACAATCGAACCGGACGGTAGAGTATGAGCACAGGGACCAGCACTCACGACCTGGGATTCGTGCAACGTATCGCGGTATTTCTTGAAGCAATTAAATTCGAACACTCGGTGTTCGCACTCCCTTTTGCAATTGCCTCTGCTTTTTTAATCTCAGGCGGTTGGCCTGACTGGTTACTGTTTTTGTGGGTGTTGGTCGCAATGGTCGGCATGCGAACCTTCGGCATGGCTGCTAACAGACTGATCGATGCGGAAATTGACGCCCGCAACCCTCGAACAGCGTCCAGGGCTGTACCAGCCGGGCTCATTAGTCGACGGGTAATGCTCGGATACATGACGATCTTCGGTCTGATTTTCGTTGCCGCAACCTCTCAACTTGATCCCGTTACATGGTTCCTTGCGCCTATACCCCTTGCCGTCATGATCCTTTATCCGTACATGAAGAGATTTACATGGCTCGCCCACTTCGGAATGGGTGCGGTGTATTTAATAGTTCCGCCAGCGGTTGCCCTTGCAATTGCAGGCACAATGCCATTTGGATTTGTGCTGATTGGTCTTGGTTCTATGTTGTGGGTGGCGGGGTTCGACATCCTTTACGCGACCGCTGACTTGGAAGTTGACAGAAAACAGGGTCTACATTCGATCCCAGCACGCTTCGGTCTTGTCACTGCATTGAACACCTCAAGAGCGGCACACTTGATTGCAGTCGTTCTGCTTGCAGAAGCAGGACGATCCCTCGGTGCCAGTCCGTGGTACTTCGCAGGTGTCGTCGTAGCTGCAGTCTTGCTCGCGTACGAACAATCACTTGTCAAAGCAAACGATCTATCTAAGCTGAACATGGCGTTTTTCACAATGAATGGAGTGATTGCCGTCGTGTTTGGGGCACTAGTTGTTATTGGAGAGGTGGTCTGATGGGACGATACATCCTGGGTGTCGCCGGAGCGTCCGGTGCCCCGTACACCCGGCGTGTACTCCAACAAATACTTGAGCTCGGACACGAAGTGTTCGGTGTGGTTACCGACGCTGGGCGAAAAGTACTCGATGTTGAAGAGGGAATTACTCTAACTGGCAACACCGAGACAGACCATGCTCCGCTGCTCGATTGGGCTCAGGCGACTGAAGCACCAGGAAAACTGACACTCCTCCACCACAAAGATGTTGCATCACCGATCGCAAGCGGGTCGTTTGTGACTGACGGAATGGCAGTTGTCCCATGTTCTGGGGGAACGCTGGGACGGATAGCACACGGGATTTCGAACGGGCTCCTTGAGCGAGCAGCAGATGTTTGCCTCAAGGAGAGACGAAAGCTTGTTCTGGTCCCTCGCGAAATGCCGGTCAGCCTGATTCATCTCAAAAACATGACTGCCGTGACTGAAGCCGGCGGGATTGTTCTACCTGCTTCTCCAGGTTTCTACCACCGGCCGGCGAGCGTCAACGATCTCGTAGACATGGTCGCCGGTCGAATACTTGCCTCACTGGGCATTGAGTCACCAGTGATGAAGCCGTGGATGGGCCCCGAACCAACCACATATTTCGAAGAAGGGTCTTAGTTGGCATTCACCGATCTCCAATCTTTCCTGGAACTTCTTGAAAAAGAAGGTGAGCTTCACAGAGTCACCGAAGAGGTTGACGCTGAACTTGAAGTAACCGAAATCGCCACTCGGGCGGTAAAAGAAAAGCTACCGGCGTTGCTGTTCGAGAACGTAAAGGGTGCCAGCTATCCGCTTGTCATCAACTCGATGGCAACGATGCGGAGAATCGAGTTGGCGCTAGGTCGTCCACCCGAAGCTCTCGGTGAAGAGATCGTCCGCTTTATGGAAGATGTGAATCCGCCAAGCCTCGGATCGTTCTGGCGAAACAGGTCGACCGGTTGGCGACTTCTAAAAATTCGCCCTAAATCTGTTCGTCGCGCCGCAGTCCAGCAGCACGTTGAAGATCCACACCTGTCTGAACTACCGATCCTCAAATGTTGGCCCGAGGATGGCGGTAGGTTTGTGACACTGCCTTTAGTGATGACCAAAGACCCTCGCACCGGTGCCGGAAACATGGGTATGTACCGAATGCAGGTCTACGACGACCGAAGCACCGGAATGCACATGCAAATCCAGAAGGGTGGAGGATTTCACTTCCAAACTGCAGAGAAGATGGGAAATCCATTGGATGTAGCAGTGGCAGTTGGTGGAGACCCTGCGTTGATCATGGCAGCGATAATGCCATTGCCCGAAGGCCTGGATGAAGTCGCATTCTCAGGGATTGTTAGAGGGCAACGCACGCCAATGGCGAAGGCGAAAACTGTTGATCTGAACGTTCCTGCGCACGCCGAGTTCATATTCGAGGGGGTTTTACGTCCCCGAGTGCGTCGGCTCGAAGGACCGTTTGGAGACCATTTTGGTCACTACTCCGCAGCCGGTGATCATCCTGTATTTGAGATCAATAAGGTCACCCACCGAAAAAATGCCATTTACCCCGCCACGGTAGTCGGCCGACCACCCCAAGAAGACAGGTACCTGGGTGACGCTTCTCAGTTGGCACTAACCCCATTGGTCACTCTCATTCGCCGAGAAGTCAGAGATATGTGGGCGTACTACGAGGCGGGCTTCCACAACTTGCTGGTCGTTTCTGTGGATCCCAGGTATGCGAGAGAACCGATTAAAACTGCGCTCGGCCTGCTAGGCGAGGGGCAGTTGTCACTAACCAAGACGTTGATTCTGGTCGGACCTGACGTAAATCCACGGGACAGGAGTCAGGTCTTGCAGGCGATTCGACGCAACTTCGATGCCGAGCAAGACTTTCATCTCCTGGCTCGCACTGCAGCTGACACTCTGGATTTCACTGGTGAGAGTCTCCACAAGGGATCAAAGATGATCCTGGACGCCACAGCCAGCAATGGGACCAACGGTGAGCCGACAGCAGTCGCACTACCGGCAAATCTCTCGAGTATTGCCTCGGGTGTCGTCAAGCATCGTCTCGTCGGCAAAACGTTACTCGTAGTGCAGACAGATGGAAATGGTCGAGACGTGGTCGACAAACTGGTCGATAGTCCGTTACTCGGCGGAGTGAAACTCGTTGCTGCAGTTTCAAGTGATGTCGATATCGACGATGATGAAAACCTTCTCTGGGGGATTTTCACCAGGTTCGACGCGGTACGAGACGTGACATTTTCGAAACAAGAGTTCCGAGGCATTGCACCTGTTTATTCCGGTGTGCTTGGAATCGACGCTACCTGGAAAACTGGATATCAGGCCCCGCTCGTTATGGACCCTGATGTAGTGAAGAAAGTGGATTCAAAATGGTCCAAATACTGGAAGTAGCCGACCCGAATCTCAAGGTCGATCTGAACCTGCTCGACAAGCGATTGTTCCCAATTTGGGACAAAGTTCAAGCAGGCGAACGATTAAGTCCAGACGAAGGTGTCACGCTACTCGAATCGGATGACATCGCTGGTGTCGGTCGTATGGCCGACTTCGCGAAAAAACGAGTGACTGGCGACAAGGTTTATTTCGTACTCAATCGCCATGTAAACCCGACGAATATTTGCGTGTTGAGCTGCAAATTCTGCGATTTCGCGAAGAAGCCAGGTGACGCGGACGCCTACGAGATGACTATCGAGGAGATCCTCGACCACGTCGATGACGATATCCACGAGATTCACATCGTTGGAGGTCATCACCCGACTTGGCCGTTCGAGTATTACGTCGACATGGTCAAGGCGATTCATGAGAAGAACCCAAACGTTCAGATCAAAGGATTTACTGCGTCAGAAATCGATTATTTCCAACGTAGGTGGAAAGTAACTCCTGAAGAGTCGCTTGCGATCCTGAAAGAGGCGGGACTCCAATCCATGCCCGGTGGTGGGGCGGAGGTGTTCTCTTCACGTGTCCATAAGAACCTGCTACCGGGGAAGGCAAACGCCGATCGTTGGGCGGACATCCATAAGATCGCACACAAGATGGACATCCCGACCAATTGCACGCTGTTATACGGACATATTGAGTCCTTCGAGGAGCGGATCGATCACCTGGTGCGTTTGAGGAATATCCAGGACGAAACTGGTGGATTCCTCGCGTTCATCCCCCTTGAGTATCAGATCGGGATGACAAAGCTCCGCCCACGTCACACGCCTGCAATGGACGATCTAAAAATGATAGCTGCGGCGCGTCTCATGCTCGACAACATTAAGTACATCAAGAGCTACTGGGTGATGCTCGGTGAAGCAACGGCAAGCGTTGGGCTCAACTTCGGTGCAAACGATCTGGACGGCACGATCGGAAAAGAGCGTATCGCCCATGCAGCTCTCGCCGAGTCGCCAGCAGGACGCGCTCGGGAGAAGATGGCCGCATCTATTCGAGAAGCGAATCGCATTCCGGTTGAGCGTGACGCTTTGTACAACGAAATCAAGGTATATGACCACAAGTAGTCGACTCCGAGTTGGTCACATGACCTACCTCAACTCGGAGGTTTTTTACAGATATCTTCCGCCTGAATCGTGTGAACTTGTGCCATTGCCACCGCGTGCGATGGCAGAGTCCGTGGAAAAAGGTGTTCTTGACGCTGGCCCTTTGCCAATCGCCGAAATACACAGACTTGGAAACAAGGTCAATTCGATCGGGAATCTCGGCGTCGCGGCGAATGGTCCAGCGCAGAGTGTGTTCTTGTTTTCTGAGATCCCCCCTGATGAACTGGCTGGATCACGTATTGGAGTCACCAAACACACTGCCACTTCGGTTCAATTGCTCCGAGTCTTACTGAACGATCTGTGGAACGTTAAGTATTACGATCTTGTCGAACTCAACGAATCTCCCGACGCAAGCCTTATCATCGGCGATCCCGCTTTACGGGAGCTAAAGACCTCGACTCATAAATACGTCACTGATCTGGGCGTTGCCTGGAATGAATTGACCTCGCTGCCGTTTGTGTTCGCTGAGTGGGTAATTCGATCAGAGATTGATCCCAAGATAAGAGACGAATTTGAATCGGCGCTGGCGGCTGCGACTCAGATAGGGATCGCCAATTTTGATCAGATCGCAACTGCCAGGGCCAACGACATGATGTCTCACTCCGAAGTTCAGACTTATGTTTCTAACTTTGTGTACGAGTTGAGTGAAGTAGAACGTTCTGGGCAACGAGAATTTGCTGATCGACTCGCACAACTTCCCGAATGGCGCCCGAGTGCCGCTGAGGAACTAGCCGCTAAATAGGATTCGGATTTTCGATGCTCAAACAGATTAGTGAAAAAGTATTTGCAGGCGAACGTCTTTCATTTGATGAAGGCTTGTGGCTCCTGGAAGATGCGGAACTTCTCGACCTCTCACCCTTGGCGGAGTTCTATCGACAGAAGCACAACCCCAACAAGAACGTCACGTACGTCATCGACACAAATCTCAACTACACAAACCTGTGCGATGCGTATTGTTCGTTCTGCGCGTTTTACCGTACAGACCCCAAAGATCCATCAGCGTACACATACACCGTCGATCAAATAATGGACAAGATCGAACGAGCGCGTGAACACGGAGTACGAACCGTGCTGATGCAAGGTGGGCTAAATTCTGAGCTCCAGCTCGATTACTACCTTGAAATGGTGCGCGAGACAAAGAATCGATTTCCAGATGTAACACCTCACTACTGGTCAGCACCAGAAATCGTTCGTATGTCAGAAGTGTCAGAACTCGACTACGAGACCGTGTTCAAAGAACTCTGGGATGCAGGGCAACGGTCAATGCCGGGTGGTGGTTCTGAAATCTTGTCCAATGAAGTCAAGGAAACGGTGTCGCGGTTCAAACCAAAGAACACCGTTGACCAGTGGACTGAGGTGCACGAAGCCGCTCACAAGGTCGGCTTCAAAACCACGGCAACGATGATGTATGGCCATGTTGAGAAGAATAAGCACATCATCGAGTCACTGATTCACATAAGGGACGTGCAGGACAAGGCACTGCAAAACGGGAACGACGGTGGATTTACTGCATTTATCCCGTGGTCCTACAAGAAAGACAACACTGCACTAGCGAAGATGGTGGATGAGGAAGCAGGTCCGAATCAGTATTTGAGGATCATTGCTATTTCTCGGATCATGCTCGACAACGTCCCGCATATTCAGGCTTCATGGTTCTCAGAAGGCAAGAAAACCGGTCAGATTGCTCTTCGCTTTGGAGCGGATGATTTCGGGGGCACTTTGTTCGACGAAAATGTGATGCTTGCAGCGGGTTTCTACAACCGCACGACCGAAGAAGAAGTAAAAGAAATGATTTCTGAAGCCGGTTTCTATCCGACCCAGAGACTCACTAACTACGAACTGGTTTCCGCAGAGTAACTGGTTGAATTCCATCTAATACAAAGGCAAGAGATTTCGATGATCGAAAACAACACCATCGTATTTGGCCATAGCCCCGACGCTGACGACGCGTTCATGTTCTATGCGATGGAGAAAAAGCAGGTAGAAATTCCCGGGTATTCCATCGCACACCACATGGAAGACATCGAATCATTGAATGAACTTGCGGTTACAGGCAAATTGCCAGTGACGGCGATTTCTGCAGCTCGTTACCCGGATGTCGCTCAGCACTATCGAATCATGTCGTGTGGTTCATCGATCGGTCGGAACTATGGACCGATGGTTGTGTCCAAAGCTCCGATGAACGAATCTGACCTGGAAGGCAAACGTGTGGCTGTCCCTGGACGATTCACGACGTCCTGGCTGTTGTTCCAAATATTTGGTCCACAAAACTGCGAGCCAATATTCGTTGATTTCGACGATGTTGGATCAACGATTGAAGATGGAACTGCCGATGTCGGGATCTTGCTTCATGAGGGACAAATCCTCTACGAACAACTCGGATTCCACGGCATTATGAGCCTGGGTGAAAAGTGGCATGAATCAACAGGATTACCGATTCCGTTGGGGGTCGACCTGGTCAATCGTCATCTAGATCCAGACCTTCAGCAGGCCATCGCTGACGCTTCGCTGGCAAGCATCAATTACGCCCGTGAAAACGAGGATGAAGCTCTGGACTACGCTCTTGGCTTTGGTCGAGGTGTGAGTTTTGAAGACGGCAAACGATTCGTTCGGATGTACGTAAACGAAGACACCGTCGATATGGGTGACCAGGGCAGGGCAGCTCTTGAGACATTGTTTGGTAAAGCTCTTGAGCGCGGGGCTCTGAACGAGATGCCCCAGTTGGACATCATTCAGGCGAAGTAGCTTTACAGATTATTGCCGTCGAGTGCCGATTCAAGCTCGTTTAGAGTAAATGGCTTGGGGATGAACTTATCCGCTCCGAGCGTCAGCAAACCTTCAAGCTCGTCAGGACGAGCGTGAGCACTCATGACGATTACGCGGTTTGGGCGGTCAACTTTGCCTTGTCGGATCTCTTTGAGAACCTGGTAGCCGTCAACCTTTGGCATCATCAAGTCGAGCAGTAGAACTTCGTAGGAGTTCTTGCCCATTGATGACAACGCTTGTTCACCGTTGTTCGCCACGTCCACGTCCTCGATGCCCAATTCCTCAAGCATCGCTAGAACCGCGTCTAGCGTTGAACGATCATCTTCGGCTACTAACGTGCCCACGTTGTCCTCAATGTTGGTCTCTGTGTGCTGCTGATATTTGCACTGCTACCCAATAATGCGGTTTTTCCTGCGCTGTTGTGTACCTGTTTACACCAATGAATCATGGGTATTTTCATTTTGAGACTATTCAAACAGCGCACTTTTCAATTGGTCAAGCTTGAAGGGCTTCGAAAGTATGCGATCGATCCCTAAATCTCCGAAATGAGATTCTTCAACCGGGTTCGTGTGACCTGTCATTAGCACGACGCGCTGTGGTTTTGATATCTCAGGGTTGTTCCGAATTGCTTCCAATACTTCCATGCCGTTGGCATTGGGCAGAACCAAATCCAGCAGAACAAGATCAGGCGCGAATTGCTTCAGACTCTCTATGCCTGAAGGTCCGTCGTCGGCGAACTGCACGTTGTAATCACCGATGAACTCGAGTCCTGCATCCACCGCGTACCTGATCGACTCTTCGTCGTCGATCACGAGTATTTTAGTTTTCGAATCCGAATCCACTTGGCTCAAGTACCCGGGTCACGAATTTCGTGACAAGCTATCAAGAAGGGTACGAAGCATAAGTGCCTAAGAGTTAAGCTCAAGTTCAACTGAGTGAAAAATCAGTGTCGCTTCGCTCGATACCTCAAAATAAAATCCCAAACAGTTCATTCCTTGAGAAATCAGTCTCCTAATCGAAACTCCTTCACGGCCATGGTCGAAGGATCTCCAGCAACGAGCTTCATACTCGCTCTGAATGTTTTGTTCTTTCTTGGCACCATGGTGACAGGCGGATCGACTACTCAGAATCTTGTCGACTGGGGTGCCAAGTACGGACCGTATATCGCGGAAGGTGAAATATGGCGCCTGTTCTTGCCGGTGCTGCTTCATGCCGGAATATTCCATCTGCTTGCAAACTCCTTTGGTCTGGTGATCTTCGGCACGATGCTGGAGAAGATTTACGGAACCCGAAATTTCGTAGCTGTGTACATCTCTGCTGGGGTGATGGGTAACGTTTTCAGCTTTCTGGCTGGTCCGAATCCAGGAGTTGGCGCCAGCGGTGCGGTCTTTGGAATAGTTGGTGCGTTCGCGGTTTACTTACTACTGAATCGTAGAATGCTCGGCCAACTGGGGAGCCAGCAATTAACCTCGGTCGGCGTGATTGTGTTCATCAATATAGTTTTCGGGCTTGCCAGTCCTGGGATCGACAACGCCGCCCACTTTGGTGGCTTGCTTGCTGGCGCGCTGATGGCATATTTCATCGCACCAAGGCAACGCTTGGTTCAACTCGAACCACCATTCAGTTTTGGCCCACCACGAGTAATGATGCAGCCGATCAAAGTTGAATCATCTCGACTCGTCATCGCACTTCTGGTCATCGCTGCGATCGCAGTGGTAATTACGTGGTACGAATCGCAAACGTACGTCACCAACATCTTCGGCAACAAAGTTCCCGGTTAACAATCCCTTCGAACAGGTCTATACTTCTGATTGCTGTTTTCTAGTGATACTAAGTATCAGGAAAGTGGTTGGTACATGACCCAAGAATTAGAAACATTTACTCGACTTGAAACTGCCCTTGAAGACCAGGGCCTTCGGAAAACTGCAGCAAGACTTGCAGTAGTCAACCGGATCGAAGATTTATCGAGTTCGTTTACTGCGGAAGAGCTGTGTCGGGATTTGCCTGACGTTGGCAGGGCAACGGTTTACAGAACGATTAGAAATCTTGTTGATGTTGGTGCTCTTTGCAAGTTACCCATCGTAGACGGTGCTCCTCGATACAGCATCGCAAGGAACGAGCATCATCACCACACGATCTGTTCCCGTTGCGGCACGGTCGGGGAATTTCGGCATTCCTCTGTCGAGCGAGTCCTCAGATCACTAGAGAAAGAGATCAGTGGTCGAATCGTCGGTCACCGAATGGAAATATTCATTACTTGTGAAGCTTGTACCAAACTCGAGATTCTCTGATCGATCCGCATGACTAAAAACGTTAATTCAACGATTCATGAATCCGGTCACGATTCGCAGGGCAAAATAAGTTCAGCACCAATAAAGTTCAATGAAACTTGGTTCTCATATGGGGAACAGGTGGTGGTTCGGGACATCAATTTTTCGATCACCGCCGGTGAATTTGCTGCTGTGTTGGGGCCAAATGGTTCCGGCAAAACGACTTTGTTAAAGCTTGCGTTGGGATTGCTGAAACCGACTTCGGGTTCTGTCCTTCTTTTTGACGAACCAGCTCACACTTTCAGAGACTGGTCGAAGGTTGGATATGTCCCCCAAAAAACTCAGGCTGCAGAAGCCCGTTATCCAGCTTCAGTGAGAGACGTGGTTGGGTTCGGGGATTACACAGGGTTCAGCTTGTCCAGAGTGTTCAACCGGGTAAGCAAGGAACGTGTTGATCTCGCTATGGAAATTGCAGGGATTCAACATCTAGCTACCCGGAGAGTTTCCAGTCTTTCCGTTGGACAGCAGCAAAGGGTACTGATCGGGAGATCACTGGTGCGTCAACCCAAATTGCTGATTATGGACGAACCGGTCGCCGGTGTTGATGCTGCTGGTGAGGATCAATTCCATTCCATGTTGAGGCAATTGAACTCCGAATTGGGACTAACCATCGTTCTGATTTCCCACGACATTGGCGCAGTGATGCGAGAAGCAACGACTTGCGCATGTATAAACACTGACATTGTGTTTCATGGTCCGGTGCACCAACTTGATGCGCAGGCGTTGTCAAAGCTCTATGGCTTCCCAGTAGATGTCCTAATGCACGACCCCGAACACACGCATAGGTAGATTTTCGACGTTGCCAGAAGTATTCCAATACGACTTCATGAACCGGGCGATACTCGCTTCGCTTTTGGTAGGTGCCACTGCTCCAGCTTTCGGGGTGTTCCTGGTGTTGCGGCGCCTTTCATTGATTGCGGACACACTTAGTCACGTTGCGCTCACTGGTGTAGCGATTGGATTGCTAACAAAAACTTCAGCCCAGTTCATCGCTTTGATTGCGACTTCGATGGCTGCTGTTTCGATCGAGGAGCTTCGTCAACGGAGATTGCTTCCGGGTGATGCAGCCCTGGCGGTATTTTTGTACGGTGCCCTGGCAATTGCTGTGGTTCTAATCTCGCTTGCTGAAGGCTTCAACACCTCACTTTTCTCTTACTTATTTGGGAGCGTTCTGACAGTTTCGACCACAGATATATGGTGGATGATTGGTCTGGGTGTTGTCGTGATGGTTTTCATGGTGATGTTTAACTCTGAGTTGGCACAAATCTCTTTTGATCCCGATCTCGCGCAAACAAACGGTGTACGAGTCCATGCCTTGAACTTGGCGCTTGCAGTTCTGACCGGAGCAACTATCACTGTTTCTATGCGAGTTGTTGGTGTGCTTCTCGTAGGTGCGCTAATTGTCATCCCGGTGCTTATCAGCTTGCGGATCGTGAACGGTCTCACTCGTACAGTCATCGCGTCCTCAGTGGTAGGTGTTTTGATGTCAGCCAGCGGGATGGTCATTGCCTTCTACGCCGACATCGCTCCTGGTGGTAGCGTGGTGCTAACGGGCATTACAATCCTGACGATTGTTGAGCTTCTCGCTTTTGCGTCAAGATGGCGTAATCGACACCGCGTCAGCTTAGACAGCTTTGGTGACCACGATCACGGACATGAATCACATGCACATGGTTCAACCGGTGGCGGGATTCACTCTGACCATACCCACCGTTAGTTGTTCACCGACGCGGCTTCGGGTCGCCTGGCGAACACAAAGCACGCGATCGAAACGACAAGGAATGCCATCGTGATGATGTGCATCAATTCGTATTTGCCGGTGTTGTCGTAAATAAGTCCCGCCATGATTGGTCCGGCAACTACCGGGATACCTATCGAAGCCCTTGTCAGTCCTGTTATCGTCCCCAGGTTTCGTACTCCGAACATCTCCGCGACCACGAGCGGGGTGAGTGCGCCAACTCCTCCCATCCCAAGTCCAAATATTGGGATGGCGACCCACGCCATTAGTGATCCACCAGCGAAGGTCAACAACAACAATCCTACAAATTGAAGGGCCATGACCATCACGAAGGCAATCCTCGCTGTGACGGTTTCGCTTAGCTGACCAAAAATCAGCTTGCTTGAAGCGCCACCAATTGCCAGTACGATCATCGCCGATGTGGCGGCTGCGAAGCTAAATCCAACTTGCTGTAAATGCGGAACCATTTGGCTAACGACTGCAGTTCGCAAGAACTGCTGAAGAGTCATCCCGATCGCCAACAACCAGAAGGCCTGTGAGTGTAATACTGCGCTAACTGATAGTCCGGCCCTGGGATTTAGTCTTGAAGCTCCTGATTGCTCAGGCGGCGACCACTTTTTGCCCTTTTCATTCTCGACATCGTCAGGATTGTCGCTAATTACGAGAACGATGATTATCGCAAGCCCGAACAGAGCTATGCCAAGCACCCCAAACGTCCAACGCCAACCAACTAGCGTAATCAGGCTTGCGACCACCGGAGTGGCAATCCCGGAACCGATGTTGTTGCCCGCGGTAACTCTTCCCATCATCCGACCACGTATCGAAGGGAACCATGTCATAACGAGCTTGCCGGCGGGCAGCATCGTCGCCCCAGGGGTTCCAGCGAACATAATTGCCGTGAACAGGTAAAACTGCCATAGCTCTGTCATGACGGAACGAAGGACAAAGGCGATGGCAACGAGCAGCACTGATATCGCCATCGTCCACTTCGAGCCGAACCGATCCAGAATGTTCCCCATGATCGGAGACATCAGCGAAGAAATTATTCCGATCGATAGCGCACCGTTGACCTGCGTACGTGTCCAGCCAAATTCATCTTCAAGTGGAATGATGAACAGGCTAAAAGTGAACTGGACAGTTCCAAGTACAGCGCCAATGGACAGCGCGGAAACCGCCGCTATGTACCAGCCGCGATAGATTCCAGAATTTCGAGGTGTTGCAGGGGTTTCGATGTTGGGAGTCCCGCCTATGTGCAAAAACTGCTGGGATGCTACACATTAACCGTGGTCCGTAATCCGGCTACGCAAGTGAAAACGCAATTAAAGTCCGCACCAATCCGAATATCTGGAATCGCCCTGGATGATTATAAGCACCATAAAAACGATTCTTCGTGCGTTAAACCCGACTCCCACTCCACGCAAGGTCGTGATTTGGTTACTGGTGATCGCCGCTGTCATCTCTGGCTCAATCGATACCGCTGTAGTTGGTTTGAACGAGTACGAGGTCAAGGACCGACGAAATATCGCTCCTCCCTCCGAACTGGTCGAAGATGTAGAGGACGCTGCGGAATATGCGTCGAGACTCAACGCCAGACTGACCGAATTGAGTGATGTGTCCCTCACTGGGCTCAAAGACCACATATCGAACACTCAAACTCAACGATCGAACGTGATTCTGGCTGTGTTGATAGTCCTTGCGTTTAGTGGTCTTCTGCTTCTCTTTTCGCCCCTCGCACTATTCAGACGTTACCCGGGTCGCAAGCTGATTCTGACTCGATTTGGATTCCTCAGCGCGTCTTTATTCATACTGGTTGGACTGCTATTTGTGTTTATGTACGCAGTTACGCGGCTAGTTCAACAACTGGTTTCCACTGCCTCCAATCCGCAGCTGTCGCTCACGGAATCAACTTTTAACTTCCTGATCAAGAATTCAGATGAGCTAGCCCGTGTCGGACCGGGAATTATTGAACCAGCGTTACGGGCTGTGGAAGGCGATCCGTCGGCACCTTCGTTAGAGCAAATCCTTACCAACGCATATGCTTTTACTGGCGAAGTTGAGATGTATAAGTCGCTCATAGGGATCATCAAGGTGTCATCCGGGGTTGCAAGCTTGATTCCGGTGATATTGCTCCTGGTAGCGTTTGTCGTGGTTGTGAGGAACGCATTACCGACGATGCGTGACATCACACGATTGCCGGCTCATGCAGCGAAAGGGATTGAACGTGCAGGGCGGACCTGTATGCGAAATACCGTGATGTCTCTCAGGCGTGAGTTTATTTACGCCTCAATCCTGATCCTCGTGCTTCTCGTGGTGACATGGATAATTTCAGCGACCGGAACAGCAGCGATTGAACCCGCAATGCAGGTGCTGCTCAATTATTTGATCGCGTCGTTTGTCTATTTGCAGTTGGCGGAGCAGGCACAACCCGGGCTGGTTTTCTTCGGAATACTCGCCACAGTCAGTTACCTGGCTGTTGGACTGGCACTTCCAGTTGCAGTTGCATCGGTATTTTTGTTCAAAGCCAGCCGACTACTTCGACGATCAACAATTGACGGTTTCAGATCGACCCGTCAGAGAAGATTCTGGTTGTTCGGAATTGGAGGGCTTTTCTGGTTGATGCTGTTCCCAGTTATCTACTCACAAGTAGCCGTAAACATCGTGTCTCGACTAATCAAACTCGGAGTCGATTACAACGCATGGCAGTTTATTTTCGTGTCCCCACCAATCGCTATGCTGTTGATGTTTATCCTGTCGCTATGGGCAGTGAACGGCTTCAAAACGATCGCGTTTATTTGGCGATTCACTCCTGCTGAAGTAGATCGACTGGGTGTTGGGGATTCGGATGAACAGTCCGTAGAAGACTTGGCAGAGTCAGAGGTGCGGGTAATTAGGATCGAACTCGACGACGAACCCACGGGCAGAGCTACTCAGAACTAAACTCGGAGAACATGCACCGGGTCTCTCATCGAAATCTCACCCGACCCGGTTTATGTGCGCAAGGTTTGTTGCCAATCTAAATTTGTGAACATTCAAATCGATTCGAAGCGAACTCAATCCCCAACTCCCGGGCGATCGGGACGATATCCCGTTACTCCCTGGTCTGAACAACGCCTGTATCGACCCTTCGTGATTTCGTCACTGCTCATCGCACTGACACTTGGGTTTATCACTGGATCGGGCATGCTTATTGCCGAATGGATCGGTGTGGATAGAGGAATCTGGTGGATCACCCACGCGCAAGCTCATGGCATGGCGCAAATCTTTGGATTCACCGGTCTCTTCACTGTTGGGGTTGGGTTCCACGTCGTTCCAAGATTCAGAAACGGCGCGATTCGATTTCCGCTGCCTCAGCGAGTGGTACTGATCACGATTGTTGTGTCGGTGATATTGAGGTTTGCAGGGCAGAGCATTAATCGCCATCCGACAACTGGTGTGCTCGCAGTTATCTCAGCAGTTCTGCTGCTGATCGGAGCTTTGGTATTCTCGGCGACGATATTCAACACACTTAGATCAGGAAGAACGCCCAGGGGTGCCGCCGAACGCTGGATATTCATGGCGATTTTCTGGTTTGCCGTCTCGGCGGCTCTCCACCTTCGTTTGACCCTTTGGTTGTTTGATCACGAAGCGTCGATTGCCCCTTACTTTCATAACATCGCAGTTATCGAGTCGGGATTGTTCGGCTTCGTGTTCTGCTTCATATTTGCTGTTAGCAATCGAGCGGTAATCGGATTCCTTGGACTCAAACCGATCCACAATACTGCCGAAATCGCTTCATGGGCGTTGTTCAACGCAGGCTTGGCGATTCTGGTCGTGTCCCGAGTGTTTGATGCTCGGACTGAAGTTTCGTCCAGCGGTGTTTTATTGATGACCGTAGGAATGATTCTGTTCGTCTATGCCATTAGAGTGCTTGAACCATCTTCAACTCGGAGACCCCCAATTTCCCCCGGTGCGTATCCGCGCTTTGGCCGCTTTTTGAGATCAGCGTATGTTTGGCTGATTATTTCAGCAGTATTACTCGGCGTTGAGGCGATTGAAGAAATTAGCAATACATCGATATTTCCAGCCGATTCCACGCTGCCGGTGTTGCACGTAGCAACCGTCGGTTTTGCCACGTTCATGGTCACCGGAATGGGAAGTCGCATGATCCCGCTATTCGAAGGCTCCATACTCCCGTGGCACAAGCTTATGGATGCGGCGTTCTACCTTCTGACCATCAGCGTTTTCAGCAGAACCATCGGCGGTTTCGTAACTGGAACAGCAGGGGATTGGCTTCTCGGGATTTCCGGCTCAACCGGGCTAATTGCAGTTATTTGCGGATTCCTGCCAATCCTGTGGAGTCTACGAAAATCATCCAGGGACAAATACACAGAACTCGCTCAAGAATTAGGTCGCATCAAATGGGCCGAATCAAAGGCTCAAAATTAGGCGAAGAAGAAAACAGGCCCGCCTCCGATAAGGAAGCGAGCCTGCTTGATTCAACTCTGGTGGAGACGGGGCAGTCTCGAACGTATTCGTAAACACCCGTTCTACTTACTTTGAATAAACAGTAACATCAAAAGACTCGCCATTGACTCGTAATTTGTAAGAACCAGAGGGGGCAGAGGTGGCATCATCGGAGGTGGGTTTCACATCTTCCTTGTACCTAATGCCGGATTTTCCTTCACCCTTCAGAAATGCAATCCCCTGTGATCCGCATGTTGCAGAAATAAAGATATTTTCCTCTGTAGTTTCTAAACCTTCCTCTGCCAACAGTTTTTTGTTGTAATCAACTCCCAGCTTTGAGTTACGGTCATTGATGTCATGCACATCTTCACTGGTAGGCTCAAGATTTAGCTGGCTAGAAGCAATTCTTTTAATCTCCTGGTCGGGCTCATCTGGCGTCTTGCCAAAATATCCGAGCAACATTTTTCCGTAATCCGGCGTGATTGTTGACCATTTTTCTTGCACTGTGTTAACAAATGCCTGTTGGAAGTAAAACTGAGACACAGGAGTAACAGATGTCCCAAATCCGCCTTTTGCCACAACTTCCCGCATGTTCTCAATCACCTTAGGAAACAAATCAAGTGAATTATTGTCCCGCATCATTTGTGTATTCGCTGTCAAAGCTCCACCAGGCATAGGAGAAAACGGTATTACTGGATTGACAGTATTTGCTTCTGGAGGCATGTAATACTTATCCAATTGATCTGCAAACATTTTTTCTACATCTAGAATTTTTTCCGGCTCGATATCTATAGTGAATTCCGTATTCCTCAATCTGTGCCACATAGTAAGAATATCTACTTGCGAAGTGCCTCCACTGACCGGTGCCATTGCCAGGTCGATAATGTCAGCCCCTGCCTCAATCGCTGCATAATTCGCAGCGACTCCCATTCCCGCAGTGTCGTGAGTATGAAACTGAATTATTGTTCCTGCAGGTAACAGTTCCCTCGCATTTTTTATGGTTTCGTACACTATCGCCGGTGGTGTCGTGCCGGAAGCATCTTTATACGCAACGCTGTCATAAGGTATCTCAGCCTCCAGAATTTCCTTCAACTTATCCGTATAAAACTCTGGAGTGTGGCAATATGATTCGCCCAACCCCGGTGGTAATCCCATCAGTGCAATAACTACTTGATGCTTTAAACCCGCATTAGTAATGCACTCACCCGAATAAGCCAGATTCCTTATGTCCATCAGCGCATCAAAATTTCGTATGGTCGTTATGCCATGTTTTTTGAACAATTTTGCATGCAAATCTATGATGTCTCTTGATTGCGACTCTAACCCAACAACATTGGCGCCCCGGGCCAGTGTTTGAAGATTGATGTCAGGGCCAACAACACTTCTTGCGGCATCCATCATGTCGAATGCATCTTCTTGACAATAAAAATAGAGACTTTGAAATCGAGCGCCTCCACCTATCTCAAAATTGTCATTCCCCGCATGGACTGCAGCTTCTAATACCGGCAAGAAGTCTTGGGTTTTGACCCTCGCACCAAAACACGACTGAAAACCGTCGCGAAATGATGTGTCCATAAACTTAATTTTTTTGATTTTCATAAAGTAATTATCAAGCGTTTTATGTTTGTCATGAAATGTGTTTGACCTGCCCCGCTCTAACGTAGCCGGACACAGCAGCAGCACCGGCTAGGTACCACACCCTTACCAGATTTTATGGGGGTTTCAAAAACATCGGGAGAGGATTATCCCTTCCCGATGTTCAGTTTTTCACCAGTTTGGTGAAGCTTGAGAGACTCGAACGCTCTACCTCCTGCTTGCGAAGCATGCGCTTTGAACCAACTTGTACCTGAGCACTGAAAAAAAACTTCGCGGCTGCTGGAAATATCGAAACCACGACCTGCGGGTCAACAGACCGATGTCCTAAGCAAAATCTCGGCGTTGCAACCGCTGATTCGATTAGTAACGAGTTAGCGAGATTCGGTGAATGACATTAGAGCGAACATCCAGTTTTGCCTCTCACAGCAGCTGATTCCCACTCAGCGCTTGACGCGAACAGGCCTCACCCGATTGGATGAGGCCTGCTCTTTGTGTTCCTGGTGGAGACGGGGGAGAGTCGAACTCCCCGTCCAGAAAGGTTTCCGGTTTGACTTCTACGAGTGTAGCCGTCGGTGGGTATCTCGTCGCCGCACCCACCCCGTCGGCGTAGCAAATGCGGCAACCAGCCAGTGGAGCCTTTGTTACCCGTCACTGGCTACCCGGGTAACG
>Ga0181587_10000509_pt1 | contig 31764 bp, 25 predicted proteins | sample 071ome_27_FD_132463 | JGI IMG/M metagenome (GOLD analysis project Ga0181587, IMG submission 132463) | Coastal salt marsh microbial communities from the Groves Creek Marsh, Skidaway Island, Georgia - 071409AT metaG (megahit assembly) | ecosystem: Environmental > Aquatic > Marine > Intertidal... | reverse complement strand
TGCCACCAGCCGGGACGTGAACAAGCTTTCCGCCTGGCTTGCGGATGCTCTGGAAGATCTGAGCCCGCGGGAAAAGATGATCATCATGCGTCGTCGCCTTGAAGAGGAAGGCGCAACACTTGACGAACTGGGGCGTGATTTCGGTGTCAGCAAAGAGCGTGTGCGTCAGCTTGAAGCTCGCGCGATGAGCAAGATTCGCACCAATCTTGAGGCTCGTGTTGAGGATATAAACGATCTTCCTTATCTGACGTAAGCCTTTGGAATGCGGTCTTTTTCCGAAGTTCAGCATCTCTTTCCCCCGATAGCTCCGCGCCGGCACTACCGGCTTGATACCGGCGACGGACACAGCCTTTATGTTGAAGAATGCGGGAATCCGGAAGGTATCCCGGTGGTATTTCTTCATGGTGGCCCCGGCGCAGGGATTTCACCCACCCATCGACGTATTTTTGACCCGGAACTCTTCAGGGTGGTGCTGTTTGATCAGCGCGGTTCCGGTCAGTCGATACCATTCGCCTCTGCAGAGAACAATACGACCTGGCATCTTGTCGATGACATGGAGATGATCCGGACGCATCTTGAGATTGACCGTTGGATTGTTTTCGGCGGATCCTGGGGATCTACGCTTGGGCTGGCCTATGGGATTACTCATCCCGAACGTTGTCTGGGTTTCATTCTCCGTGGAATATTCCTGGGATCACAAGATGAAGTCGACTGGTTCCTCAATGGAATGGGGAAATTCTACACCGAAGCCTGGGACAGGTTTGTGCATTTTCTGCCCGAAGACGAGCGCGGTGACCTTCTTCAAAGTTACAGCAAAAGGCTGATGAGCGAGAGCCCCGCCATTTCCATACCTGCGGCGGAAGCCTGGTCATCCTATGAAAATTCCTGCGCTACTCTGATGGCAGAGACGCGGGGCGGGGGCGGCAAGATGGCGTTAAGTCTTGCCCGAATGGAAGCGCATTACTTTATCAATCAGTGTTTTTTGCACGACAAGCAACTTCTTGACGGAGTATCGGCTATTGCCGGAAAACCCGGGCTGATTGTTCAGGGCCGGATGGACGTAATCTGCCCGCCACGGGTGGCAACCGATCTTGCCAAGGCCTGGCCTGCCGCCGAACTCAAGATCATCGAAGCCGCTGGCCATTCCGCCTTTGAGCCGGGGATTTTGCAGGCCCTGATCTCAGGGCTTGCAAATATGGCAAGCCAGGTCACCGAATAGCCCTTGCTATTCAGGCCGTTTTTCCTTCATAATAGAACAACCTCTAATTGTGTTGATTATTTTTGTGGGATAGAGGGATGAGCAAAAAAGAAAACCCTAATACCGATAAAAATTTCATGATTACAAACAACAACGCTGTTGATGTTCATGTCGGTCAGCGTATCAGGCGGCGGCGCACCCTGCTCGGAATGAGTCAGGAGCAACTCGGCGCTGAGTTGAATGTGACATTTCAGCAGGTTCAGAAATATGAGCGGGGTTCCAACCGTGTCAGCGCATCACGCCTCTGGGATATAAGCCAGATCCTTGATGTTGATATCAGCTTCTTCTTTGACGAGATGAGTAACGAGACAAATGCCCAGTCCCCGCGACGTATTAGTCGGGGGGGAAGTGAAGCTGACGCGGGCCCCAAGGTCAAGGACCCGATGGCACGACGCGAAACCCTGGAACTCGTTCGCAACTATTATTCGATTGAAGATCCCCATACCAGAAAGAAGGTGGCGGAACTGTTGAAATCGATAACTGCTACCATTCATGGAAAATAAACTGAAGTGAGGTCCGGATGACCACGTCGCCAGACAAGATGAGTTTTGAAGACGCCCTCAGGGAACTCGAACAGATCGTCGAGCAACTGGAAAGAGGTGAAGTTTCCCTTGATGATGCGGTCAGCGCGTATGAACGTGGCGCTCAATTGAAACAGCAGTGCCAGCAACGGCTTGATGAAGCCAGGCTCAAGGTTGAAAAGATCAGATCGTCCAAATCAGCCGCAACTCCAACCCCGGAGGGACTTGAACCTTTCCCGGGTGGTGACGCCTAAGTGACCACTATCCCTGCGCAGATACAAGATGATGCCGATCTTGTTGAAACAACACTTGAATCGATATTGAAGGATCTTGCCAAAGGCCCCGCCCCGAAGTTGGTTGAGGCCATGTCTTATTCGGTTCTCGGGGGCGGCAAACGTATCCGTGCGGCTCTTGTCCTGGGGGCGGCGAGGCTGGTGATGAACGGGCCTGAAAATGAAGGTGTTTGCCGGGTTGCGGCAGCCTATGAATGTCTCCATGCGTATTCGCTGATCCATGATGATCTGCCTGCCATGGATAATGCGGATACCCGTCGTGGCAGGCCTTCGTGCCATATGGCGTTCGATGAAGCGACGGCTATTCTTGCAGGGGACGCTTTACAGACGCTCGCGTTTGATCTTCTTGCCGGTCCGGCAACCCATGCCGACGGAGCCATCCGCGCGGGATTGGTCGGAGATCTGGCCCGTGCTTCAGGTGCGGCTGGCATGGCAGGCGGGCAAATGCTTGATCTTGAGGCGGAAACACGGCCATTCAGCCTTGATGAAACGAGATCAATGCAGGCTCTGAAGACCGGGGCCCTGATCAGGGCGGCGACTGTATCGGGAGGACGTGTTGGCGGGGCATCACCTGATCATCTTGCCGCGCTTGATGGATTCGCATCCCGTCTTGGCCTCGCATTTCAGATAGCCGATGATATCCTCGACCGAAAAGCGGACGCTGCCACGCTGGGCAAGCCTTCAGGACAGGATGATAACGCGGGAAAAGCAAGTTATGTCGGCATTTTCGGCATGGAGGGGGCGGAAGCCGAAGCCTCACGGCTCATTGCCGAAGCTGGTGATATATTGACAAAATCTGTCACGAAAACTAGCCCGCAGCTTGACTATATGCTAGATCTTTCCACCTTTATAATAAGGCGCGAATATTAAGTTTCAGGTATTTGCCCTGATAAAGGACCGTCAAGGGGGTAAGGGTTGACATGAAAACGCCGATACTGGACAAGGTGTCTCTTCCTGAGCAGTTGCGAAAACTGCCGGAGAGCAGCCTTAAGGCACTTGCTCAGGAATTACGTAACGAAACCATTGATGCGGTATCACGGACAGGTGGCCATCTTGGTGCCGGCCTTGGGGTGGTTGAGCTTACCGTTGCCCTTCATTACGTTTTCAACACTCCTCATGACAAGGTGATCTGGGATGTCGGGCACCAGGCCTATCCGCATAAGATATTGACCGGACGCCGCGACCGGATCAGGACCCTGCGTCAGCCCGGCGGGCTTTCCGGGTTCACCAAGCGCGATGAATCCGAATATGATCCTTTTGGTGCCGCGCATTCATCCACCTCGATTTCCGCCGGTCTCGGCATGGCGGTGGCACGTGATCTTAAAGGTGAGGATTTCAATGTTATTTCGGTGATCGGTGACGGGGCCATGAGCGCTGGCATGGCCTATGAAGCCATGAATAATGCCGGCGCCATGAATTCCAAGATGATTGTTGTCCTTAATGACAACGATATGTCCATCGCGCCTGCTGTCGGCGCGCTGTCATCGTATTTGAGCCAGTTGATTTCTTCCCGCCCTTTCCATTCCATCCGTGAGCTTGCCAAACAGGTTGCAAGCCGCTTTCCTGCGGAAATTGAGCGCACTGCAAAACGCGCCGAAGAGATGGCGCGGGGGTTAGTAGGGAGTGGTACGATTTTCTCCCAACTCGGGTTCTTTTATATCGGTCCTGTTGACGGTCATGATCTTGATCAGCTGGTGCCGATACTGAAAAACTTGCGTGATGGCCCGAATAAGGGACCTGTCCTGTTGCATGTTGTGACCGAAAAGGGGAAGGGGCATCCCTTCGGCCGGGAAAGCGGAGAGAAATACCACGCGGTACCCAAATTCGATGTGATCACCGGGACCCAGAAAAAACCAGTATCCAACGCGATCAGCTATACCGCGGCGTTTGGCAATCAGCTGATACGTGAGGGGGAAAAAGACCCCAATATCGTGGCGGTCACGGCAGCCATGCCTTCAGGGACAGGGGTTGACAAATTTGCCGAGCGGTTTCCAAGCCGTAGTTTCGATGTCGGTATTGCCGAACAGCATGCCGTGACCTTCGCCGCCGGTCTTGCCACCGAGGGCATGAAGCCCTTTACGGCGATTTATTCCACCTTTCTTCAGCGTGGTTATGATCAGGTGGTGCATGATGTGGCGTTGCAGCGCCTGCCGGTAAGGTTTGCCATAGACCGCGCCGGATTGGTTGGTGCAGATGGTGCAACCCACGCCGGCGCCTATGATATTGCCTATATGTCCTGTCTGCCCGGCATGGTGGTTATGGCGCCGTCAGATGAGGCGGAACTGACCCGTGCGGTTGCGACCGCAGCGGCCATCGATGATGCGCCTTCGGCTTTCCGCTATCCCCGGGGCGAAGGTATAGGTTGCCCGATCCCTGAAAACGCGGAAGTTTTCGAAATTGGCAAAGGACGTATTGTTCGTGATGGTGAAAGGCTTGCCATTCTGTCACTTGGAACGCGTCTTATGCCGGCGCTTGAAGCGGCGGACATGCTGGCGGAAGCCGGAGCTCATATCACCGTTGCCGACGCTCGCTTTGCCAAACCCATCGACACGGATCTGATCACAAGGCTGATGCGTGATCATGACAGCCTCATCCTTGTCGAAGAAGGTAGCGCCGGAGGGTTTGCGGCTCATGTCATGCAGTTTATGGCCAATGCCGGTCTGCTGGATCAGGGTAAGTCTGTCCGGGTGTTGACCCTGCCGGATACGCTGATTGAGCACAACAGCCAGGATGGCCAGCTGAATGAAGCTGGGCTGGATGCTGAGGGTATTCTCGTATCTGCTTCTGCTCTTCTGGGCATAGACGGGGCAAAGCTTGCCGCCTTGTCCCCGCGGTAAGCGGCAGGCGGGCGTGAAATCAATCCGGAAAGAAAGACTTGATGTTCTGCTGGTGGAACGCGGGCTTGCCTCCAGCCGGGAAAAGGCACAGGCGCTGATACTTGCAGGGGTTGTGTTGAGCGATGACCGCCGCCTCGATAAACCCGGCACCAGAATCGATCATAACCTGCCATTGCGTATCAAAGGCAAGGAGCATCCTTATGTATCCCGAGGCGGGCTGAAACTGGCGGCGGCTTTTGAACATTTTCAGGATTTCAGCGCAAAAGAAGCGGTAGCCATCGATATCGGGGCAAGTACCGGCGGCTTTACCGATGTACTTCTCCGTGAAGGGGCGAAAAGGGTTTACGCTGTTGATGTTGGTCATGGCCAGCTTGACTGGGCGTTGCGTAATGATGAGCGTGTGGTGGTGCTGGAAAAAACCAATGCCCGCCACCTGACAAATGAGATCATTCCGGAAGTGCCGGATATCATTGTCTGTGATGCGTCTTTCATATCACTCAGGAAAGTGCTTCCGGCCAGTATGGCCATGGCGCGGTCCGGGGCATGGCTGGCGGCATTGATCAAACCCCAGTTCGAAGTTGGCCGCGGCCAGGTCGGCAAAGGCGGGGTGGTGCGTGACCCGGCCTTGCATCAGGCTGTACAGGACGAGATATCTCATTGGCTTGATCAGGAGATGGGGTGGCAGGTCAAGGGAATAGTCCCATCCCCGATAACCGGTCCTGAGGGCAACAAAGAGTTCGTGATTGTGGCGGTCAGCCCGTAACAGGGCCGCATTGCGCCTCATGCCGCATCAGCTGATCCGCCAAGACAACGGCCATCATGGCTTCCCCGATCGGCACTGCACGTATCCCGACACAAGGATCATGACGTCCCTTGGTCACGACATCGGTTTCCCGGCCATCGGCGGTAATTGTTTGGCGCGGGGTGAGTATTGAGCTTGTGGGTTTAACCACAAAACGGCAGATTACGGGCTGGCCACTGGAAATACCGCCCAGCACCCCGCCGGCATGATTTGATGAAAACACGGGCTTACCGTCATCATCGAGCCTCATTTCGTCCCCTGCTTCGGTGCCCGGTATATGGGCCAGATCAAATCCGCTGCCTATTTCGACCCCCTTTACGGCATTGATCGACATCATGGCTGAGGCAAGTTCGGCATCAAGTTTGTTATAGACGGGCCCGCCAAGACCGGCCGGAACGCCGGTTGCGACCACTTCGATGACGGCACCTGCCGAAGAGCCGGCTTTCCGGGTTTCATCGAGAAAATCTTCCCATACCGGAACAATCTCAGGATCAGGGGAAAAGAAAGGGTTGCGGCTACATTCTTCCCAGTTCCAGTTCTGACGGCGGATTTCATGCGGGCCGATCTTGACCACAGCACCCCCGATCCTGAAATCAGGGCCCAGTTTTCTCGCCAGGATTTTCCTTGCAAGAGCACCTGCGGCAACACGTGAAGCTGTTTCCCTTGCTGAAGAACGGCCACCCCCACGGTAATCACGCACACCGTATTTGGCGATATAGGTGTAGTCGGCATGTCCGGGCCGGTACGTGTTGGCAATATCCCCGTAATCCTTGGAGCGCTGGTCGGTATTCTCAATCATCAGCATGATCGGCGTTCCGGTGGTCACGCCTTCAAACACACCTGAGAGGATTTTCACCTTATCGGCTTCCTTGCGCTGGGTGACAAAACGTGAGGTCCCGGGCTTGCGCTGGTCCAGATAAGGTTGAATATCGGTCTCATCCAGCGGAATTTGCGGCGGCACGCCATCAACGATACAGCCAATGGCCGGTCCGTGGCTTTCCCCGAATGTTGTGAACCGGAAAAGCGTGCCGAAACTGTTATCCGCCATGATCTAGACCACTGATATATCAGGTGCGTCAACGGCTTTCATGCCAACAACATGATAGCCGCAATCGACATGATGCGTTTCGCCGGATACACCGCTTGACAGATCAGAGAGAAGATACACACCTGCACCGCCCACATCTTCGAGAGTAACGTTTCTCTTCAGGGGAGAGTTGTATTCATTCCATTTCAGAATATAACGGAAATCACCGATCCCTGAGGCCGCCAGCGTCTTGATAGGGCCTGCAGAAAGCCCGTTAACCCGGATATTACGGCCACCAAGATCAACGGCCAGATAACGCACCGATGCTTCGAGCGCGGCCTTGGCAACTCCCATGACATTATAATGCGGCATGACACGTTCCGCGCCGTAATAGGTCAGCGTCAGCATCGATCCGCCATCGTTCATGATGGCAGCGGCGCGGCGTGCTATGGCAGTAAAGGAATAGACCGAGATATCCATGGTGTTGATAAAGTTGGAACGGGTTGTTTCCACATATTGACCTTTGAGCTCATCCTTGTCGGAATAGGCGATGGCATGGACGATAAAATCGATGTTGCCCCAGGCTTCGGCAATGGAATTGAAAACCGCATCCACGCTGTCTTCATCGGTGACATCACAAGGCAGGACAAGGGAAGAGCCAACCTGTTCCGCCAGCGGTTTGACACGCTTTCCAAGAGCTTCGCCCTGATAGGTAAAGGCAAGTTCAGCCCCGGCAAGATGTGCCGCATGCGCGATGCCCCAGCCTATGGACCGATCATTGGCAACCCCCATGATCAGCCCTTTTTTCCCCTGAAGAAGATTTGATTCCTGTGCCATGTCGCCCTCAACACCCATCGTGACGATTAGAATATGTTGTTCAGGTCAATCTACACCGCCAAGGCGATGTCAGCAAGTATCAGCTTCCCACCTTTCTAATTGATTGAATAGGTGGTTTTCTTACGAAGGGTGATACTGTCACCTGCGTTATAGCTGCGGCTGCTCTTGAGGGTAAGGCTTTCGCCATCAGCGCTGATCTTAAGCCGGTATCCGGTAATCTCTTCGATGCGCTCTTCGCGAACAACCTTGCGGATGGTGCAGACATCCTGTTGTTTATACCCGACGATCTTTCCCTGTTTGGATTGTTTCTTGGCCTGATCATGGCCAATCAGGGCACCGGTGACCGCGCCGAAGGTGCCTGCCCCGTCCTTGTCGCTGGCAGCATTACCTACGGCTGAACCGATAAGCCCGCCGATAATCAGCCCGCCAATACCATCGCTTTCCTGCTGTCCTGCATAAATCGGAACCTCTTCAACTTCACAGACTTTCTCTTCAGCAGGGGTTTTCCGGATGTAGGTAGACGTCAGCACTTCAACACTGTCAACATATCCGACAACTGAAGTCACAGTTGTCTGGTCTGCCGAGGCAATGCCCGGCAGGCACAGCATGACGAAGGTCATAGCGGCAAGTGTCCGTTGCATGGTTTTCTCCATTGGTTGAAACATACCAAGTATACATTCTGTCCGATGATTATGGCAATGATAAGACAATAGACCTTTGGAATAATGTTTTATTTAAAATATCTGAATTCCGGCGGCCTGCGTCTATTTGTCAATTCAGGAATTCCGGAACAGGTGGTGGTTTCTGCATCTTAAGGTATTATATCAACAAGGTATTCACGAAAGGCTGCAACATGTTCGATCCGAGCGGAAAAAATCCCTTTGAAATCCTGGACAACTGGGTGAGGGATGCAGAAGCATCTGAAATCAATGATCCGAATGCTGTGGCCCTGGCCTCGGTTTCCGATGATGGCTGGCCGTCGGTACGGATGGTGCTGATGAAAGGCCGCGATGATCAGTCGGTCCATTTCTACACCAACTATACCAGCCGCAAGGCCGCAGAACTTGATGCCACCGGCAAGGCCGCAATGTGTTTTCACTGGAAATCCCTGCGCCGGCAGATCCGTCTGGTCGGGGCAGTCAGCCGTCTCGAAGATGAAATCTCGGATGAATATTACACCTCACGCCCCTATGGCAGCAGGATCGGGGCATGGGCATCAGATCAGTCAAGCCCGCTCGGAAGCAGGGAAGAGCTTGCCGCACGGGTCGAAGAATTCAGTACATCCTATCCTGAAAACCCACCACGTCCGCCTTTTTGGGGCGGGTTCCGTCTTACGCCTCATGAATTTGAATTCTGGATGGATGGCGAATCAAGGTTGCATGACCGGTTCCGGATGCTGAAGGACGGGGACAGCTGGTCGACCATGCGTCTTTACCCCTGATAAGGGATTTATCCTGAAATTTCATTGCCGGCGGTCCGGAAGTTGTCAAACGCGCCCAAACCTTGGCCTTTCTATTGCAGGGTGATGCTTTTTTAGGCCGGATTTGGTCGCTTGATGGACGCTTTTACGTGCTGAAATTCATAATATAGGCATGTTTCAGATATTTTATTGCCGTGGTATTCCCACGGTCAGGATTTAGGCATCAGGGAGATGAATGATGAAAACACAAGCTCGGGCGGTTGTGATCGGTGGCGGTGTTGTCGGGGTATCCATGCTATACCATCTGGCCAGGAAAGGCTGGACAGACAGTATTCTGATTGAACGTAAAGAGCTTACTTCCGGGTCAACCTGGCACGCAGCAGGCCTTCTGCCGCTATTCAACATGTCCTATTCAGTTGGCCAGGTGCATAAATATTCCGTCAAGTTTTATCAGGAACTTGAAAAGGAAACCGGCATGAATGTGGGGTTCCGCAATGTCAGCAATATCCGTCTGGCATCCACGCCTGACCGCTGGGATGAATACATGCAATACGCTGGTGTTGCTGATACGATCGGGGTCGACGTCAGGAGACTGACACCGGAACAGGTCAAAGAGGTCTGGCCTTTGTGCAATACCGAAGGCCTTCTCGGCGCAATCCAGCATCCTGATGACGGATATATCCAGCCAGCAGATCTGACACAGGCCATGGCCAAGGGGGCCCGGGACCGCGGCGCCACGATTTACCGTAACACCACCGTGACAGCTATCAACCAGACCTCATCCGGTGAATGGGAGGTTGTTACCGATAAAGGGACGGTCACCTGCGAGCATATCGTGTCCTGCACGGGTAATTTTGCGCGCAAGACCGGCGCCATGGTCGGCCTTAACGTGCCGGTGATACCGGTCGAGCACCAGTATATCGTCACCGAACCTCATCCTGAGATCAAGGCACGCCACGCGGCGGGTGAACCGGAAATGGGTGTTCTGCGTGACAGCGATAATGGCTGGTATCTTCGTGAAGAAGCGGGCGGGCTTATCCTTGGCCCGTACGAAAGCGGTGCGCCGGCCTGTTATGTTGACGGTCCGAGCGCGGATTCCGAATACGAGCTCTTCCAGGAAGATCTTGAGCGTATCGAGCAGCATATCGAATCGGCGATGATGCGTGTTCCCGTTTTTGGTGAGGTCGGGGTGAAACGTGTCTATAACGGCGCGATTGCCTATACGCCTGATGGCAATCCGATCATAGGACCGGCACCGGGCTTGCGTAATTTCTGGCTTTCTGAGGGCCATTCCTTCGGTGTTACCGCCGCTGGTGGCGCAGGCTGGCAGCTGGCTGAGTGGATGGTGGAAGGTGAGCCGACAATCGACATGACCGGCGTTGATCCGCGACGTTTTGGATCCTACGCCACGGAAAGTTATCTCATCACCAAGAACGAAGAAGCGTACGCCAATGTGTTCACCATTCATTATCCGGATGAAGAACGCGAAGCGGCCCGCCCGTTGCGCACAGCGCCCTGCTATGACCGGCTGAAGGATCTTGGTGCGGTTTTCGGGCATAAATTCGGCTGGGAGCGTGCCAACTGGTTCGCGCCGGAAGGTGTTGCCCCGGAAGATCACTGGTCTTTCCGCCGTTCCAACTGGTTTGAGCATGTCGGCAATGAAGTTCGCAACACCACTGAAAATGTCGGCCTTCTTGATATGTCGGCTTTTGCCAAGGCCCGTATTTCAGGACCGGGTGCCGAAGCTTTCCTTGATCAGCTCATCGCCAATCGCGTGCCCAAAAAGGCGGGCCGGGTCAATCTCTGCCATGCATTGGCTCCATCGGGCGGGGTGCATTCCGAATTCACCATCATCCGTGAAAATGACCAATCTTTCTATGTTGTATCCGCAGGCGCCCTGCAAAGCGTGGATCATGACTGGATCCGCAAGCACATGCCTCATGACGGATCCGTGCAACTCCAGAATCTGACCAATTCCATGGGCGTGCTGGTCGTGGCTGGCCCCAGGGCGAGAACGTTGATGGAACGTGTATCGCCCCGGTTTGATTTCTCTAACGAAGCCTTCCCGTGGCTGTCTTCGCAGTGGATCAATGTCGGCCATGCCCCGAGCCTTGCGGCACGGGTCAATTTTGTCGGTGAACTTGGCTGGGAATTGCATCACCCGATCGAATACCAGAACCATATCTTCGATGTGCTGATGGAGGCGGGGGCTGATCTGGGCCTGAAGCCATTTGGTATCAGGGCCATGGACTGCATGCGGATTGAAAAATCCTATCGCATGGTGGGTACCGAACTTTCCATCGAATACGCCGCTCTTGAATCTCATCTGGAACGATTTGTTCATCCGAACAAGGGTGATTTCATCGGCCGGGATAATCTGGTGGCATGGCAGCAGAAAGGTTTCGCCAACAGTCTGGTGACGCTGGAGGTCAGGAATGTTGACGATGCTGATGCCATTGGTGGCAATCCCATTTATCACGATGGCAAAATGGTGGGGCGCGCGACATCAGGAAATTACGGCTTCCGTATCGGCAAATCGCTTGCCATGGCTATGGTGCCGCCAACACTTGATGCTGAGGGAACAAAGTTTGAGATTGATATCCTCGGCAAAAGATATGAAGCGGTAATCATTGCTGAAAGTCCGTTCGACCCTGAAAACGAACGCCTCAAAGCCTGAAACAGTTCAATATAAATCAGACAGGATCAAATCATGACTGAAGCCAAAGAAACCGAACGCCGTTCCCGCCGTGGTGGTGGCCGGGACGCCCGCCGTGCCATCCGTGCGTCAGCAGGAAGCATGTCCAAGCCGTTCATTACCCGGAATATGCCTGTGGTTGATGTGCTTTCGGATGAGGGCGCGGAGATTATTGAAAACAACGCCGAAACCATCCTTGAAGAAGTGGGTATTGATTTCAAGGATGATCCCGAAGCTCTTGCCATACTGAAAGATGCCGGGGCGGATGTTCAGGGTGAGCGCGTTCATTTCCCGCGCGGCATGTGCCGGGAATTATGTAAGACGGCGCCATCTGAATTCACCCAGCATGCACGGAATTCCGACCGGTCGGTTATCATCGGCGGGAATAACACGGTTTTTGCCCCGGTATACGGCCCGCCCTTCATCCGTGACCTGGAAGGTGAGCGTCGCTACGCCACGATCGAGGATTTCCGCAATATAGTGAAGATCGTCTATATGCATCCCGGCCTGCACCATTCAGGTGGCACGGTCTGCGAGCCGGTGGATCTGCCGGTACCGAAGCGCCATCTGGAAATGCTGTACACGCATATGAAATATTCCGACAAGCCGTATATGGGCTCGGTGACTTCAGCCGAAAGGGCGCAAGACAGCATTGAAATGTCAAAGATTCTCTTCGGTGAAGAATTCGTCAGCCAGAATGCGGTGATGATCAGCCTGATCAACGCCAACTCTCCTATGACGTGGGATGAAACCATGCTTGGAGCGCTGAAAGCCTATGCCAGAGCAGGTCAGGCCGTGATTACCGCGCCGTTTATTCTTGCCGGAGCCATGTCACCTGTATCGGTTGCAGGGACACTTGCCCAGACACTGGCCGAAGCCATGAGCGGAATCGCCTTTGCCCAGCTTATCAATCCGGGAACGCCGGTTGTTTTCGGATCGTTTGCGTCTTCGATGTCCATGCAGACAGGCGCGCCGACATTTGGCACCCCGGAACCTGCCATGGTGCTTTATGGCTGTGCTAAACTCGCCCGTCGTCTTGGCGTTCCCTTCCGTTCAGGTGGCTCGCTGACCGCGGCCAAAACCGTGGATGCTCAGGCCGCCTATGAAAGCGCGCATACGATTACCCCGACCGTGCTTGGCGGCGTAAATTTCGTTCTGCATGCCGCAGGCTGGATGGAAGGCGGTCTTGTTTCCGATTTCCGCAAGATCATTCTTGATGCCGACCAGCTGACCATGATGGGACGCATGGTGGGGGGAATTGATATTTCGGAAAATGGTCAGGCAATGGATGCCATTCGTGAAATTGGTCCGGGTAAGCATTTCCTGGGCTCAAGCCATACCCAGTCCAATTTTGAAAACGCCTTCTGGCGATCTGAGATGGCAGATAACAACACATTTGAGCAATGGAGCGCAGAAGGCGGTATCGAAAGTGCCAAGAGAGCTGAAAACAAGGCACGGAAGATGCTGGCAGAATATGAGGCCCCGGCCCTTGATCCGGCCATCGATGAAGCCCTTCAGGCGTATAAGGCAAAGCGTATGGAAGAATTGCCGGATGCGGAATACTGATCTTCGTTAAATTCAGGGTTAAAAAACCGGGGTCACTGCCCCGGTTTTCTTTTGGGTATCATCCCGGCATTTGATCAATTCAGGTTTCAGGCGGCGTGGTATTCAAAACCGAATTCGATGGAAGCATCCTGCATCAGTGCCACGATATAAGGCATGAAGCTTGAGCGTCCTATAACGAGAAAACAGTCATCCTCAAGGCAGGCGATGGTCACACCGGCATGGGAAAGCAGGCTCTGCTGCGCTACGCCCTGCCTGAATACATCAGGGTGAAAATCAAGCCCGCAATGCTTGGCCAGTACGTCCCGCACATGCGGGCCTTTCATGGTTATGGCACCGATGGCATCGCTCACATCTGTGACGGCCACATGGCCTGCTTCCTTAGTATCAAGTTCGGCAATTATTGATGCCGCGGCACCATTTTCAGCCATGATCATCCATTCGTCAGGGCCAAGCCAGATCACCATGCGATCACCGGCGGCAGAAAAGGTGTTGGCATCAAGAGGAAGGTCTGATCCGACACTCCGCTTGAGGGCCTGCCGCAAAACCGCATTATCCGGGCTGGTCCGGAGATTGATCTTGTCGCTGACCCCTGAATCGCTGATGACCGTAATTCCGAGGGAGCCGTCCTGAACAGGAGACGATTTTGGCGCCACCCCGCGTAACGCAGACTGGCCGGGAATATTCCTGAGGTTAACCATTGATCTTTTCTCCTTTGGGATCATAGAAAACCGTATCGGTAATCTTGGCCTTGATGGGTGGGCGCCCGTCAATCATCGGGAACCAGACGGTTTTACCTTTCATGCTGTGGCCGCCTTTCAGCATGGCCATGGCGATTGAGTGCCCGAGATTCGGTGAATAGTAGGATGATGTCACCTGACCAAGCATCGTCATCGGCATGGGTTCATCCGGGTCCAGAACAGCATGGGCACCTTCGGGAATGACTTCCTGCGGATTTTCGGTCAGAAGTCCGACCAGTTGCTTTCTGTTGGTAAAGCTCATGCTTTGACGTTCCAGCGCACGTTTGCCGATGAAGTCATCCTTGGTCTTGGAGATGATCCAGTCCATGCCGAGGTCTGGTGGCGTCACGGATCCGTCGGTTTCCTGGCCGACGATAATAAAGCCTTTTTCCGCCCGCAATACGTGCATGGCTTCGGTGCCATATGGGGTGAGGCCGTATTCTTCACCGGCGGCCATGAGATTTTTCCACAAGGCAAGGCCAAGTCTTGCCGGAGTGTTGATCTCATAGCTTAGCTCGCCGGTAAAGGAGATCCGGAACACCCGCACCGGAAGGCCCGAAATCGTCCCTTCACGGAACGACATGAAAGGAAACGCTTCATCGTTAAGAGGGATGGAACATCCGGCCTTTTCAAGGATGGCCCGGGCATTTGGCCCTGAAACCGTGGCCACCGACCATTGTTCGGTAACGCTGGTCATATAGACATCAAGTTCCGGCCATTCGGTCTGGTGCCATTCTTCCAGCCAGTCCAGAACATTTGCCGCCCCGCCGGTGGTGGTGGTCATATGGAAATGATTTTCCCCAAGGCGGGAGGTCACCCCGTCATCCATGACCATGCCGTCATCTTTCAGCATCAGCCCGTACCGGCATTTTCCCACCGGCAGTTTCAGCCAGGCGTTGGTGTAGACACGGTTGAGGAATTCGGCGGCATCTTTGCCGCGAATATCAATCTTGCCGAGCGTTGAGGCATCAAGAATGCCTGCGGTGGTGCGGGCAGCTTTGACTTCGCGATTGACGGCCGCCTTCATGTCTTCGCCTGCCCGGGGATAGTACCAGGCCCGCATCCACTGGCCCACATGTTCGAATGTTGCGCCATTGGCTTCATGCCATTCGTTCATCCGGGTGAGCCGGACCGGGTCAAAGAGATCCTTGATATCACGCCCCGCAATAGCGCCGAGCGATGATGGTGTATAGGGAAGCCGGAAGGTGGTTGTTCCGACATTCGGAATTTCATTGCCCAACTGATCGGCGATAATGCCAAGGGCATTGATATTCGATGTTTTGCCCTGATCGGTTGCCATCCCGTTGGTGGTGTACCGCTTGACGTGTTCCACCGAATGATATCCTTCGCGAACAGCCAGTTTGATATCATTGGCGGTGACATCGTTCTGGAAGTCAATGAATGCCTTGGGTTCTGCGCCGGGATTGGCATCGGTCGGCACTTTCCAGAGCGCAAGCGGGGTATATTCCTGGGCTGGGGCTTCAACCTGAGGGCAGGTGGGTGTTTCAGCAGAATACCCGCTCTTCTCTGCCGCCGCCACACCGGCCCTGGCGCCGTCATCCATGGCTTGCGCAAGGTCAAACATCCCGTTGCACGCCCCGGCCGACTGCGCGGCTTCATGATTGGCTGAAGGCACAAAGCAGAGGCTCTTGTCGTTCCAGGAAAGCTTGCCGCGGGCCTGACTGTGCAGGTTCACAATCGGTGTAAAGCCACCGGACATGGCGAGAAGATCGCAGTCGATATAGAACATATCGCCGTCAGGCATGGCTGTCCTGGTATTGATGCGCCCAACCTTGATACGGCTGACGCGATGATTGCCCACCGCGTCCAGCACCGCATGGCTGGTATGAACTTCGATACCGCGCCGGATCGCTTCGGTTACAAGCGATGTTCCCGGAGCCGGACGCATATCGATGATGGCGCGGACATAGACGCCGGCATCGCTGAGGGCGAGGGCAGTCCGGTAAGCATCGTCATTGTTCGTCACCACCACGGCCCGCCGTCCGGGGGCAACCGCATAGCGGTTGACATAACTGCGGACAGCACCTGATAACATCACCCCCGGCAGGTCGTTGCCGCCGAAAACAAGAGGGCGTTCATGGCAACCTTGTGCGAGCACAACATGTTTGGCCCGAACCTTCCACAGGCGTTGCCTTGGCATATGTGCAGGAGTTTGCCCGAGATGATCGGTGACCCGCTCCATCAGCGTCAGATAGTTCTGGTCCATATAGGCGAAAACAGTCGTCCGCGGCAAAAGGGTGACATTGGGGAGGGTGGACAGCTCCAAGAGCGTGTCAGCCACCCAGTCAGCACCCGGTTTGCCGTCCACAGCCGTGTCCGTTTCAGATAAGAGCCAGCCACCAAATTCGTTCTGCTCATCGGCCAGAATGACCCGTGCACCGGCGCGCCCTGCCGCCAGTGCGGCCATCAGCCCGCTGGCCCCGCCACCGGCAACAAGAACATCGGTATGGGCATGGGTTTTTTCATATCTGTCCGGATCGTTGTGATCTTCAGCCGCCTTGCCAAGACCGGCGGCCTTGCGGATGAAATGCTCATAGGTCATCCACATATTGGCAGGCCACATGAAGGTCTTGTAATAGAACGCGGCCGGAAGCAAGCGATGGAAGAGGGAATTGATCGCACCGATATCCATGCGGAGCGATGGCCATCTGTTCTGGCTTTCGCTTTTCAGATCAGGATAAATTTCAATCTGGGTGGCGCGAAGGTTAGGCTCAATTCTCGCGCCTTCACCGAGACGTACGAGGGCGTTAGGCTCTTCACTTCCTGCCGACATGATGCCGCGTGGGCGGTGATATTTAAAGCTGCGGCCAACCAGATGCACATCATGGGCAAGCAGGGCTGAAGCTAATGTATCCCCTTCATACCCGGTATAGGTTTTTCCATCGAAGGTGAAAGGGATCAGGCGGTCACGGTTGATGCGGCCACCGGACGTAAGCCGCATGATGCCGGCGTTGAGTTTGGACTTTTTCATCATGCTTTCTTCCCTTTGCCGGAAGGCTTGCTCTTCGAAGGTTTCGCGGCGGCTTCTGCGGCTGACTTGCGGCGCCAGTTTTCCTTATAGGCTTTTTTGCCGGCGTCGCTTTCTGGCAGGGCACCCATCGGGTACACCTCTAAAATCTCATGGGTCACGGTATCTCTGGCCATATTAAACCAGCGGCGGCACCCGGCGGCATGCCGCCAGCGTTCCAGAAATACGCCTTTGGTGTTTTCCCTTAAGAAAAGGTAATCCGCGAACTCGGCGTCGGTGATGGAATTCTCGGCAAGAGGGCGGAGAATATGGGCCTCGCCGCCACAGCTGAATTCAATTTCGTCACGTTCGCCGCAATGGGGGCACGGGATCAACAGCATTGTAAACTCCCCTTATGAAGTCAGGTCCTAGTGGGCCACACCAGCGGCACCATGTTCATCGATCAGAAGCCCGGTCTGGAAACGATCCAGCGAATAGGGCGCGGCGATTGCGTTGGGGCGGTCATTGGCAATGAGATCGGCAAAGACATGGCCAGAACCTGGCGTCGCCTTAAAGCCGCCTGTCCCCCAGCCGCAGTTGAAATACAGCCCCTTAACATCTGTCTTCGAGATGATGGGAGACGCATCCGGGCACGTATCCACGATACCCCCCCAATGGCGAAGCATCCGCAGGCGTGAAAGAATGGGGAAAAGCTCAACCGCCGCGGCGATCATGTGTTCAGGTACCGGAAATGATCCGCGCTGGGCGTAGGAGTTGTATTTGTCCACCCCGGCCCCCAGCACCATTTCGCCCTTATCGGACTGGCTGATATACATATGCACGGCATTCGACATGATGACCGTATCGAGCACGGGTTTGATCGGTTCTGAGACCAGCGCCTGAAGCGGGCGGCTTGCGATCGGCAGGCGGATATCAGCCATTGCCGCCAGCACCGAGCAATGACCAGCCACGACACAGCCGACTTTGGGTGTTTTGATGAAACCCCGTGTTGTTTCCACACCTTCGATCCGGCCTGCTTTGCGGCGAAGGCCGGTAACTTCACAATTCTGGATGATGTCGACACCAAGATCATCGGCCGCGCGGGCGTATCCCCAGGCAACGGCATCATGACGTGCTGTGCCGCCCCGGCGCTGAAGAAATCCTCCCATCACCGGATAGCGTATAGACGGATCAATATTGATGGTCGGCACAAATGCCTTGATCTCTTCCGGGCCGAGAACGTCACTGTCAATCCCGTTGAGCCGGATCGCGTGCACCCGCCGGGACATTTCCCGCAATTCATGCTCGCTATGGGCAATGGTCAGCACGCCACGCTGGCTGAACATGACGTTAAAGTTCAGGTCCTGTGACATGCCTTCCCAGAGTTTCAGCGCATGGTCATAAATGGCGGCGCTTTCATCCCACATGTAGTTGGAACGGATAATGGTGGTGTTACGCCCCGTATTGCCGCCACCAAGCCATCCCTTTTCCACCACGGCAATATTGGTCATGCCATGGACAGCTGCCAGATAATAAGCCGTGGCAAGGCCATGCCCGCCGCCACCGACAATAACGGCATCGTATTCAGCCTTAGGCTCAGCCGCTCGCCATGCCCGTTGCCAGTCCTGATGATAGGACGCAGCGTTGCGTGCCAGAGAGAAAATAGAATATTTAGGCTTGCCACCCGGAAGACCGCGTGCACCCCTGTCTGGTGTTTCAGCCATTGAGCCAACTCCCTTGTTAAACCGGCATCACTCGGAATCAGATCGTATGTTACGTAAAGCCAGAATTCCACCTATCTTGGCAACGACACGGGTTTTCATGCTTCCGACATATCCTCCGGATCTTTTAGCACATTATGACAGTGGCGGGCTTGCGACAATTTGGCCGGAAACTTCTGCCCTTATACCAGCTTGGACAAGCTGGCGGGGGTTGGGTATATTATGCATGTTTTCTTATCAGGTGATAAACATAGCCAAAGGAGCAATTATGCCTGTTCTCAACACCCTGGCTGATTGCCATGACGAAATGACATCATGGCGGCGTGAGCTGCATCAGCACCCTGAACTCGGCTATGAAGAGCACTGGACCTCTGACTACATCGCCGCGAAACTCACCTCCTTTGGGATTGAGATCCATCGCGGCATGGGCAAGACAGGGGTGGTCGGGATTATCCGCGGGCAGGGAGATTCTTCCAGAATGATAGGCCTGCGTTCAGATATTGATGCCCTTCCCATGACCGAGGAAAACAATTTTGATCATGTCTCGCAGCGTCCGGGTGTGATGCATGCCTGCGGCCATGACGGGCATACCGCCATGCTGTTGGGGGCGGCAAGGTATCTGGCCGAAACCCGAAATTTTGACGGCACGGTCGCGGTGATTTTTCAGCCTGCTGAAGAAGGTGGGGCCGGCGGCAAAGCCATGATGGAAGATGGCCTTTTTGATCAGTTTCAGATGGAAACCGTCTGGGGCATGCACAATTGGCCCGGGCTTGATGTCGGCAAGATGATCGTGCAACGTGGCCCTTCGATGGCGGCGGCGGATATGTTTACCATCACCCTTACGGGCAGAGGTGGTCATGCCGCCATGCCCCACACAACACTCGATTCCATCGTTGCCGGCACATCTCTGGTTCAGGCGATGCAGACAATTGTCTCGCGCCGGATTGATCCTGTCGATCCTGCTGTGGTTTCGGTCACGCAGTTTCACGCAGGCTCCACCCATAACGTGATACCTGACACGGCAGAAATAGTCGGCACGGCCCGCTATGTCCGGCGTGAAACCGGTGTCTTTATTCAGGACCAGATGCGTCATCTGGCAGCGAGCATTGCTGCCGCCCATGAATGCAGCATGACATTTGACTGGGAAGAAGGCTATCCTCCGACCATCAATCACGCCGCTGAAGCTGAGCGCGCAGCACGCATTGCCGAGGATGTGCTCGGCCCTGACGCCGTGATTTTTGACGCCGCGCCTTCCATGGCTTCTGAAGATTTCTCCTATATGCTTGAAGCAAAACCCGGCGCCTATATCTGGCTTGGTGCCGGTGGCGGCGGCAAGGGTGCAATGCTGCATAACACAGGATATGACTTCAACGATGAGCTTCTGCCTCTGGGCGCCAGTTACTGGGCGCGCCTTGTTGAAACGGAACTGCCGCGCGGATAATCCCGTTTAACCTGTTGCTTATCGGACGCGGACCAGATCGCTCCACCGCGTTGTGTAGGCCGGCGACTTGAATTGCGCGCGCATGCGCCAGCGTTCGGCTTTCGGCAGGTTATGGCGGCGTTTCTCCCGATGATGATGGCCCCCGGGGGTGAGCCCTTCTGTTGCGTGAAACAGGGTTCCCTGACCCATTGCGGCGTTGATCTGGTCAAGGGCGGCCATGCGGCGGTCGCTGGTTTTGCGTTCGGCCGCCATATCACGCCCTCTGGTGTAAAGGTGTGTCTGAAAAAGACTGGCCTGATCACCATGATCATCCACAAGATCGGTCAGCATGACGCCGGCTTTATGATAACGGTACCCGGCGCGCCACAGATGCCGGAGTGCCCCCATTGCCGCCCGGATGAGTTTGGCTGTGTCGCTGGTTGCCTCGTCCATCCCGACCATGGCTGCGTTGCTGTATTGCGGGTCCTGCTGACGGAAACGGTTGGTGCGGATGAAAACATATATTCCCCCGGCCCGGGAACGCTGTCGCCTGAGTTTTTCAGCGGCACGTGCGGTATAGCTTGCCACCGCTTCTTCCAGATCGCTCCGGTTGCTGATCATGGTGCCGAAACTGCGCGAGGACATGATGGTTTTGCGTGGCTGGATTTCTTCAAGCGCGAGGCAGGACCGGCCGTTGAGTTCATGCACGATCCGTTCCCCCACCACCGACAGCGCCTGGCGGATCTGACGAGGGCTTGCCTGCCGGAGCTGGAGCGCGGTGCCGATACCCATCCGGCGAAGCCGTGCTCCCCATCGTTTTGATATCCCCCAGATATCCTCAACCTCAATATCTCCGAGAATTCGGGTCATCAGTTCAGGGTCATCCATTACGTAAACGCCATCGGATGTATATTTCTTGGCGATCCGGTTGGCGAGTTTTGCCAGTGTCTTGGTTGGTGCCACCCCGACAGATACCGGAATGCCCGTCCATTGCCGAATCGACCGACGGAGCTGGCGCATGTGATCGGGCAACATGGCCGGGGTAAACCCGTCCAGACCAAGAAAAGCCTCATCGATCGAATAGACCTCCACATCAGGGGTGAAGAAGGTGAGCTGGTCCATCACCCGCGCCGATATATCCCCGTAAAGCGCATAGTTCGATGAAAATACCGCTACTTTTTGGCGCTTCAGCAGAGGGGCGTATTCATGCAGGGGGGCGCCCATGGGAATGCCCAGCGCCTTGGCCTCGTCAGATCTGGCAATGATACAGCCGTCGTTGTTTGACAACACAACCACCGGCCGGCCCGTGAGCGCGGGTTGGAACACCCGTTCGCAGGAAGCATAAAAGTTGTTGCAGTCAACAAGAGCGTAGCAGGACATGGCACCATCCGGCACAGTAAGTGAACGTAAACTCCCCGGAGATCAGGCTCGATCAGGCTTGATCAGACCTGATGAATGACGCTGGTGACCACGCCCCAGATCACCATATCATTGTCATCGGCAATGGGAATCGGTGCATAGGCGTCGTTTTCCGGCATGAGTATCGTCTGGCTGCCTTTGCGATGAAGTCGCTTCACCGTGAGCTGACCTTCGACGGCTGCGATGACAATCTTGCCATGCCGCGGCTCAAGGCTCCGGTCTACCACCAGAATATCATCTTCATGGATGCCTGCCTTGATCATGGAATCGCCACTGACACGGACGAAGAAAGTTGCCGACGGGCGCTTGATCAGGTGTTCGTTAAGATCAAGACTGCCTTCGAGATGGTCATCTGCCGGAGACGGGAATCCGGCCGCGACAGCGCAGCTGAACAAGGGCAGGGCGTGGCTGCCCTTGTTGATGTAGCTCAGCACATTATCCACCATGCTGAGGGGAATACGGACTGGCTTTGTTGCTTCACCATAAGGCCCTTGTCCTTTGGGCCGCCCTGCACCGGCGCGGGCACCGCCTCTCCTGTTTTTGCGGGGGGTGGACGGATCAGTTGAAGAAGAGGTGGTCATGGCAGACTCCGTATGCTAATCGGTGGGAAAGACCATTGGTAAGGTCTGCATATAAACAATATCTAATAGAATACTGAACACTATTCATTTTGCAAGAAGATTCTGCCGTGTCAGAATCTGGCCGGAAACCAGTTCCCTTAAAGATCATATTTTCACCACAATGAATGGCAATGGTGATGCCGATGCGGGAGTTCCATGCCTGCATGGTGTTGTTCGGAAAAGTCTCTTTATTCCCAAGCATGGCAAGCCCGGCTAATCCGCCGGCGTGACGTCGGCCTTATGAAATGAGGAGACAAGAATGATCATCCGAAGTTTTCTTTTTGGTCTTGTTGGTCTGGTGTTGAGCACCGGGATCGCGGCGGCCCATGAATATACAATTCGAATCACCAACCTGATGAGCGAAGAGTTGCTGGCGCCCATCCTGATCACCAGTGTGCGTAAGGACAAGCATATCTTTGACGGGTCCTATGTCACCCCTGAGGCGGAAGCACAGATACTTACCGGTGATCCCGGAATGCTTGCGGGAAGAATAGGCAAGAAAGCCATGGTCGTGCATGGCAGTGACGGCCCTCCGGGCGTATTGCTGGCCCCGGGTAAATCTGTTGAAATCACCGTACCTGCCCGGAGCCGGGGGCAGGGTATCCGCTTCATTGCCATGGTTGCACCGACGATGAAGCCGGATCATTTTGTCAGCGCTGTCATTAACCCTGCAAACGGCCTTGCCGCCACCATGGACAGGTATGATATCGGTCATGATGAAGGCAGCAAATCAGTCAGCCACGTGTCTTCAGGTGCCGCACGGATTGAGATAATCGGTGTTATGGATAAGTAAACAGCTCAAATCGGCACTAATTACCGGAGAAGGGGATGCCAATGTTCAGGGTGCGGTTCATAACAGAAGGGGACCATGAACAGCCCCGACTTTAAGCAAGTGAGGAGGGGACAACAATACAGGCCATGCCCGAGCGATGCAGAAGGATGCAGGCAGCCCGGGCATTGTCTTCATCGAAGCCGGTGAACTGCACCTGCCAGAAGGTGACTTCGCCATACTGAACTTCGCTGAGACGTGCGGGCTGAAGCGGGATGATCTGATCCGCCAGTTTGCGGGCGTTCCGAGCGGCGATATGGGCACGGTGACGCTTTGAAAAACTGCCGATCTGTATGCCCCAACTGCTTGGCGCGGATGTTGTTTCCGGCAAGGCTGGGTCGATCAGCTCGGGCAAATCTGAAGAAGGCCGGCGGAGCGGGGGCGAAGGGTTCGGCGGGGGATCATTCACGGCAGCGAGGGCGACAACGCGTGGTTTTTGAGGCGGAACAGGCAGCTGTTGCCTGACCGGGGCACGCGCCTGACGCACCACAGGTTTGGTAAACCGCGGCAGGGAATCAAACTGCTTTGCCAGCAGATATTTCATGTGCTTGTCGCGGCTGGAACCGGTACGCCCGCCGAAAACAACGCCGACAAGCCGCGTGCCGTTTCGTTCCGTTGTGGCAATGAGATTGAATCCGGAAGCTCTGGTATACCCTGTCTTGATCCCGTCTGTACCTTTGAATGTCCGAAGCAGGGTGTTGTGATTTTTAAACCTTTTTCCCTTCCAGGCGTAGGTTTGTGTCTTGAAATAAGGAAAATATTGCGGGAAATCCTTACGAATGGCGATGGCCAGCCTGGCCATGTCACGGGCGGTGGAATGCTGTTTTGAATGCGGCAGTCCGGAGGCATTGCGAAAATTGGTTCGGGTCATGCCAAGGGCCTGGGCTTTTCTTGTCATGCGTTTGGCGAATTTTCTTTCCGTGCCGCCAAGATGTTCCGCAATAACTGTCGCCACATCATTGGCGGATTTGGTGATCAGAGCCAGCATGGCATCTTTCACCTTGATGGTTGACCCGGCTTTCAGCCCTAGTTTTGACGGTGATCTCCCGGCGGCCACTTTGCTGACTTTCATTCGCGTGTCCATGGTGATCCGTCCCTCTTCCAGTTCTTCAAAAAGAAGATAGAGGGTCATCACCTTTGTAAGTGAAGCCGGGAATAATTTCTTGTCGGCATTGCGCGAATACAGCACCTTGCCCGTGGTTTCGTTAACCACGATTGACGCATATTTCGCCAAAGAAGGCTGTGGTGCCATCACCACAGCTAGTATCAGCAAAAAAGGGAGGATAATATTCCGAAGTTTCATGACAATCTGCCCTGATCGTTCATGTGAAATCTCCGGCCAACATGTTTACTATACACCAATACCATATCATGTGTCAAAGAGATCATCTTCACACTATATCTTCCGAAGCACTTTTCCCCCTTTTGGCACTGACAGGCGTGGTGAATTGTCACCAAGCAGATAATTTTGGCACCTTTAGGGGTTTTAATGATCAAAGAAATACCAATATAATTCGTATAAGACAAATCATTCGAGGCTCAGTTCAGAAGATTTCAGTGTCAGGGAGCGCATGCATGAGCAGTGATGACAATGACAGGGAAGGCGGGGACAGGAATGGCGGCCCGGATACAGGGCTTGCCACCAAGGAAAGGCCAAAAACGAAAAAGCCTGCCATGTACAAGGTCATCATGCTGAACGATGACTACACGCCGATGGAGTTTGTGGTTCTTGTCCTGCAGGAGTTTTTCCGCAAATCTCAGGAGGAGGCAACAAACATCATGCTCCATGTTCATCAGCGCGGGGTTGGCGTTTGCGGTGTCTATACATATGAAGTCGCTGAAACCAAGGCAACGCAGGTCATGGAACTGGCGCGGAAGAATCAGCATCCTCTGCAATTGCAGCTTGAAAAGGAATAACATCATGTTATCGCAGGAACTTGAAGAAACACTTCGCCGCGCCATGGATCTGGCCTCAAGGAACGGCCATGAGTTTGCGACGCTTGAGCATTTGCTGATCGCGCTCACCGAAGACAGCGATGCGCTTGAAGTGCTTGCCGCATGCGATGTGGATATCACACAACTCAAGGATGAGCTTGACCGGCATATCGATGATACGCTTTCAGGTATTGTTGGAAGCAATGGAGAGACACAGCCCACCACCAGTTTCCAGCGGGTCCTCCAGCGTGCGGTGATCCATACCCAGTCTTCCGGCCGTGATGTTGCCACCGGGGCCAATGTTCTTATTGCGCTTTTTGCGGAACGTGAAAGCCACGCGGTATGGGCTCTCCAGCAGCAGAATATGACACGACTTGATGCGGTCAGCTACATCAGCCACGGTATTGCCAAAAATCCGGCCTTCAGCGGGGAAAAATCTTCTCCGGATGGGGCTGAAGCTGATGCCGATGAAATCAACAGCAAGCAGGACGCGCTGTCCACCTATGCGGTTGATCTGAACGCCAAGGCTCAGGACGGAAAAATTGACCCCCTGATCGGGCGTAGTGCCGAAGTCGACCGGACAATTCAGGTTCTGTGCCGGCGCACGAAAAACAATCCCCTGCTTGTTGGTGACAGCGGCGTGGGCAAAACGGCTATTGCCGAAGGTCTTGCGAGGAAGATCACGGAAGGAGAGGTGCCTGAAGTGCTTGCGAATGCTAAGATCTATTCGCTTGATATGGGCGCTCTTCTGGCCGGAACGCGGTATCGCGGTGATTTTGAAGAACGGCTGAAGGCCGTGATGCAGCAGGTTGCCGAAGACGATCAGGCTATTCTTTTCATTGATGAGATTCACACAATTATCGGTGCCGGGGCAACCAGTGGCGGCGCCATGGATGCCTCCAACCTGCTGAAACCTGCCTTGCAGGAAGGCAGTCTGCGTTGCATCGGATCCACCACCTATAAGGAATTCCGTGGTTGGTTTGAAAAGGATCGGGCACTCTCGCGCCGTTTCCAGAAGATCGATGTCAATGAGCCGAGCATTGCAGATACGGTCAAGATTCTCGCCGGGCTCAAAACCCGTTATGAGGAACATCACGATGTCCGGTTCACCAATGCAGCCCTTAAATCAGCGGTTGATCTTTCAGCGCGGTATATCAGTGACCGCAAGCTTCCCGACAAGGCGATCGATGTCATTGACGAAGCCGCTTCAGCTCAGATGCTGTTGCCGCCGTCACGACGTAAGAAAGTGATCGGGGCCAAGGAAATTGAAACAACAATCGCGAGCATGGCGCGGATCCCGCCACGGAGCGTAAGTCGTGATGATCGTCAGGCGCTGGCCAGTCTTGAATCAGATCTCAAGCGGATGGTCTATGGTCAGGATGAGGCTATCATCGCTCTTGCTTCGGCGATCAAGCTCTCACGTGCCGGCCTCAGGGAGCCGGAAAAGCCGGTAGGAAATTATCTTTTCAGCGGCCCTACGGGTGTTGGGAAAACCGAAGTTGCCCGTCAGCTGGCGGACAGCCTCGGCATTAAACTGATCCGATTTGACATGTCCGAATATATGGAACGTCATTCCGTTTCACGTCTTATTGGCGCGCCTCCCGGATATGTCGGTTTTGATCAGGGCGGACTTCTGACCGATGCGGTGGACCAGACACCACATGCTGTCCTGCTGCTTGATGAGATTGAGAAAGCTCATCCCGATATTTTCAACCTTCTCCTGCAGGTGATGGATAACGGCCGTCTGACCGACCATAACGGCAAGACGATTGATTTCCGCAACGTCATCATCATCATGACGACCAATGCAGGCGCCGCCCAGTTGAGCAAGCAGGCGATCGGGTTTAACCGCGGCGTCAACGCCGGAGCGGATACGGAAGCTATTGAAAAAACATTTTCGCCGGAGTTCCGGAATCGCCTTGATGCCGTTATTCCCTTTGCTAATCTGGCCCCTGAAATTGTCCGCATGGTGGTGGATAAGTTCATCCTTCAGCTCGAAGCCCAGCTGGCAGACCGCGGCGTGACCATTACTCTTAGTGATGGCGCACGTGACTGGCTTGCTGAACGTGGCTACGATCCGGCTTATGGCGCTCGCCCTCTCGGCCGCGTGGTTCAGGAACATGTCAAAAAGCCTCTGGCCGAAGAGCTTTTGTTCGGGCGGCTGACCGATGGCGGACTTGCCAGGGTTGATACCGCCAAACCGGAAGAGGGTGGGTATATTCCGGGATTGGTGGTCACCGCGGTTGAGGGGGACGTTCCCCCCGCCGGCAATTCAAAGGGCAAGTCACCCAAAGGCAGATCATCAAAGGGAAAATCACCCAGGACCAAGGCTAAATCCTCCACCGGGGCATGACAGGAAAGACAGAGTTTTCTACGTCTGATCTTCTGCCCTGCGATAGGGTGACCACCCGTTGAGTTCATCTGCCTCCCGTTCGATCTGGCGGCTTTCACGGGCAGTGAATTCACGGACAGCCCGGGCAAATCCTTCATCTTTCAGATAATGCGCTGAATAGGTCGTCACCGGCTGATAGCCACGTTGAACCTTATGCAGGCCCTGAGCGCCGGCCTCGACACGGGAAAGCCCGAGTTCAATCGCAAGATCAATCGCCTGATAATAGCAGGTTTCAAAATGAAGGAAGGGGATATCGGCGCTAGCACCCCAATTGCGCCCGTATAGAGTGTCTTTGCCGATGAAGTTGAGGGCACCTGCTATAAATTCACCATCCCGGGCGGCAAGAAACAGCATGACTTTATCGGCCATGGTGGCACCGATCTGGTCAAAGAAATCCCGTGTCAGGTAAGCTCCGCCCCATTTGCGGTCAATGGTGGCAAGATAGAACCGATAGAAGGCATCCCAGTGTCCGGCCTTAAGGTCATCTCCGGTCAGGCGGAGGATATTTATTCCGCTTGCGGCAATTTCACGTCGCTCACGTCGTAGCGTCTTGCGTTTTCGTGAAGAAAGCGCATCGAGAAAATCATCAAAATTTTGATACCCATCATTATGCCAATGGAATTGCAGCCCTGTTCTCTTGATCCATGACGGGTTCAGCACGTTGAGTTTATCGCTTTCCTCCTTGCTGAGAAAGGTAAGGTGAAGCGAAGAAAGGCCCATAGCATCGACGGCCTGGATCGCGCCCTGGGAAAGGGCGGTAAATGCCTCTTCCGGATAGGGGCTGTTGATCATGAGGCGCTGTCCCGGCACCGGTGAAAAAGGTATCGCAGACTGGGCTTTGGGGTAATAGTCACCCCCTGCCTTATGCCAGGCATTGGCCCAGGAATGATCAAAAACATATTCGCCGTAGGAATGGGATTTGATGTAAAGCGGCATCACGCCATGGATATGACCATCGGCATCAGCAAGGCTGAGGTGACGCGGGAGCCAGCCGGTATCGGCGACGGCGGAGCCGCTGTCTTCCATGGCGGCGAGAAGAGCGTGACTCTGCAACGGATTTTCATCCCGAGCACAACGATCCCAGTCATCGGCCGGGATCGCGTGAATGGTCTCGTTCAACGTGATTGTCCAGTTTACGGAACTATCACCTGTACTGTTGCGTTCATCATCCATACACGCAATGTAATCCGTCACCCGGATGGTGCAATGGCGTCATGCCTGTTTCATTCGATTTCGAACATGCCTTCGATTTCAACAACGCATCCCAGCGGCAGGGCGCTGGCGCCGACGGCAAAGCGGGCATGGCGTCCGGCTTCGCCAAAGACATCGACCATCAGGTCGGACGCGGCGTTGATGACTTTGGGATGGTTGGTGAAATCAGCAGCAGAGGCCACAAACCCGCCCAGCTTGACCACGCGCTTGACCCGGTCAAGATTGCCGCCGGTGGCGGCGTTCAGCTGTGCCAGCAGGTTGATTGCGCATTTACGTGCTTCGGCAATGGCGTGGTCTTCGGTCACGTTTCCGTCACCAACATATCCGGTCACGGCCAGCGCTCCGCCTTCCATGGGGATCTGCCCTGAAATAATCACCAGATTACCGGTAACGACATAGGGAATGTAGTTGGCGGCCGGTGCCGGTGCATCGGGAAGAGTGATGCCGAGTTCAGCCAGGCGAGCGTCGATTTTTCCTGCCACGATAGTTCTCCTTGGTCTTGTGCAATAGGTATGCCGGGCAAAACTGCCCTAGATTTTTGGTGTTCCGTCAACATAATGGCGGAGGTTGCCCTCCGCCATCAGATTTAGGCCAGAGATGAAGTTCCGTCCAGTCTTAACTGCATCCGGTGGTTGACCCGCAGGTGTTGCACTTGAGGCAGGTGCCGTTACGAACAAGGGTAAAGTTCCCGCACTCGGAACAGTTTTCCCCTTCATAGCCCTGCATTTTTGCCTGCTGAACCCGGGTCGCAACATCGGCACCGCCACCTGTGCTCTCTGCAGCCCCTGTTGTCATGGCTGTGGAGGCTGTGCTGGCGGCGCGAGCGGTTGCTTGCGTATCATCTTCGGTGGCGGCAACGCTGTCATCGCCGGAAGCCCGCAGAAGCACGATATTCCGGTTGCGGATAAAACCGCTGGAAATCGTGGCTTTCGCAAGATCGGACTGGACATCACCTGCGCCTGTTGTCCCGGCATCAAGGTCTTCCGGGTTGACGTGGCCGAGATCATTGCGGTCAAGGTAGGAAATCGCCAACTCACGGAAGATATAGTCGAGAATGGATGTGGACATCTTGATCATGTCGTTGCCCTGAACCATCCCCTGAGGTTCAAACCGCGTGAAGGTGAAGGCTTCGACATATTCTTCAAGAGGCACGCCATATTGCAGGCCAATGGACACCGCAATGGCGAAATTGTTCATCAGTGAGCGGAAAGCGGCGCCTTCCTTGTGCATGTCAATGAACAGTTCACCCAGTTTGCCGTCTTCATACTCGCCGGTCCGGAGATACACTTTGTGGCCGCCAACGATGGCTTTCTGCGTGTACCCCTTGCGCCGGTCCGGCAGACGGTGACGGGTGGCAACAAATCGCTCGACGATTTTTTCGACAATACGTGTTGTCTGTGCAGCGGCGGGTGCTTCGATGATATCTTCGGCCTCCTCCAGATCTTCGTCATCGACCAGCGCGGCTGAAAGTGGCTGGCTGAGTTTCGAGCCATCACGATAAAGCGCATTGGCCTTGAGCCCGAGACGCCAGGAGAGCAGGTAGGCTTCCCCGCAGTCTTCGATAAGGGCGTTATTCGGCATATTAATTGTTTTGGAAATTGCCCCGGAGATGAAAGGCTGCGCGGCGGCCATCATGGTGATATGGCTTTCCACACTGAGGAAACGTTTGCCAAGACGACCGCAGGCGTTGGCGCAGTCAAAGACCGACAGATGCTCTTCCTTAAGGTGCGGGGCACCTTCAAGCGTCATCGCACCGCAGACATGTGTGTTGGCGTGCTCGATTTCATCCTTGCTGAAGCCAAGTGCGGCCAGCATATCAAAATTGAAATCGTTGAGCTGGCCATCGCTGAAGCCGAGGGTGTCTTTGCAGAAGTCATCACCAAGCGTGAATCGATTGAAGGCAAACTTGATATCAAAGGCGGATTTGAGCGCGCCTGCCAGCGCATTCAGCGCATCTTCGGTGAACCCCTTGTCCTTGAGGGCATTAATGCTCACCGACTGGCATTTTTCAAGACTGCCATGGCCGACCGCATAGCGGATGATGTCATCGGTCTGATCATCGCTGTAGCCAAGGTTGCTGAGCGCTTCAGGTACAACGCGGTTGATAATCTTGAAATATCCGCCGCCGGCAAGTTTCTTGAATTTCACGATGGCGAAATCCGGCTCAATCCCCGTGGTATCGCAGTCCATGACAAGGCCGATGGTCCCCGTCGGGGCAATCACGGTTGACTGGGCATTCCGGTATCCGTGTTTTTCACCAAGGCTGAGGGCGAGGTCCCACGCTTCGCGGGCTGCTTTCGGCAGGGCTGCATCAGGGCAGTCCGTCTCGTTCAGAGGCACCGGCGGAATGGAAAGGCCTTCATAACCATCAGCTTCGCCATGGGCTGCCCGACGGTGGTTGCGTATCACACGAAGCATGTGCTCAGCGTTTTCATCATATCTCGGGAAGGCGCCAAGTTCGCTTGCGATTTCGGCTGAAGTGGCATAGGCAATACCGGTCATGATGGCGGTAAGTGAGGCGCAGATGGCACGGCCTTCGTCGCTGTCATAGGAATGTCCGGCCGCCATCAGCAGGCCGCCGATATTGGCATAGCCGAGACCAAGGGTCCTGTAGTCATAAGACAACTGAGCGATTTCCTTTGACGGGAACTGCGCCATCAGGACGGAAATTTCAAGGGTCAGGGTCCAGAACCGGCAGGCATGTTCGTAAGCTTCGATGTCGAAAGACTTATCTTCATGCCGGAACTGCATCAGATTAAGAGATGCAAGGTTGCAGGCTGTATCATCGAGGAACATGTATTCCGAGCAGGGGTTGGAGGCATTGATTCTGCCTCCCTCCGGGCAGGTGTGCCATTCGTTGATCGTGGTGTCGTATTGCAGGCCCGGATCAGCACAGGCCCAGGCGGCATAGGCGATCTTGTCCCAGAGCTCACGCGCATTGATACGCTCACTGACCTGACCGTCGGTGCGGCGTATCAGGTCCCATTCACTGTTGTTCAGAACCTTTTCAAGAAAGTCGTTGGTGACGCGGACAGAGTTGTTTGAGTTCTGCCCCGATACGGTCATGTAGGCTTCGGAATCCCAGTCGGTGTCATAGGTGCGGAATTCGATTTCGGTATAGCCCTGCTCCGCAAACTGGATCACGCGCTGGATGTAGTTTTCGGGTACCATGGATTTGCGGGCGGCGATAATCGCCTTCTTGAGCGATTTGTTGGTCTTGGCGCTGAAACGGTCTTCGGCGGCAACCTCTTCATC
>Ga0181587_10000508_pt1 | contig 31775 bp, 32 predicted proteins | sample 071ome_27_FD_132463 | JGI IMG/M metagenome (GOLD analysis project Ga0181587, IMG submission 132463) | Coastal salt marsh microbial communities from the Groves Creek Marsh, Skidaway Island, Georgia - 071409AT metaG (megahit assembly) | ecosystem: Environmental > Aquatic > Marine > Intertidal... | reverse complement strand
TGGGGCAGCACGGGCGGGGGAATCTGCCGAAACAGCTGCAGGGTGGCAAACAGCATCATGCCCCACAGGGTCAGCACCAGCATGGGTTCCAGCAGGTGGCCGTAACGGCCGCCTGCGGCAAAGAGGCTGACGGCGATACCGGCCAGGCCGGCTGCGATCAGGACGGCAGCCATCGGACGGCACCAGCCTAGCCTGAGTACGATTCTGTGCAAGGCAACGAGCATGGGGAAAGGCAATACATAACGGCGAAAAAAAACCTGCAGCTAGACTGCAGGTTTTTCGGGGGAATGGCAAACGCCAGGATCAGCTGTCGATATGGACGATCAGGAGATCGCAGCCAGCCCCGTGGGTGACGCTGGAGGAGGTTGAGCCGAACAGCAGCTCCCAGCCATGGCGGCCATGGCCGCCCATGATGATCAGGTCGGCCTCGATCTTTTTTGCCAGCTCCCGGATTTCCCGGGCGGGCTGGCCAAGCACGGTGTGCAGGCGGCTTTCCTCGATGCCGACATTGACGCCCATCTCGGTCAGGGTCGACTTGGCCTGCTTGGTGACCTCCTCGTGGAGACCCTCGCTATCGACACTGGTGACTTCAACGGCATAGCCCACTGCGATGGGTTCGATGACGTGCACCATGTTGAGCTGGGCGTTGTATTGCTTGGCCAGGTTCCTGGCCTTGTCCAGTATCATGGCGGAATCCTTGGACAGGTCGACGGCCACCAGGATGTTCTTGTAAAGCGACATGTTCAGTCCCCTCTTGGCATTGGGTTTCGTGAAATCAGTGTAGAGATTACGCGCAGGCAGGACAAGAGGGCTTGATCTGGCGCAAGCAGCGGGAATTGGCCGATTTCAGGATGAAAGCAGGGCGTCTCCCTGCTACCATGCGCCCCGGAATGACGACCAACGACGACACCCGGACAGGCATTATCCAGCTCGTGGCAGGCACCGACAGCCGCGGCATGCCGATTCTGGAAAAGCTGCCGGTGAAGATCCTTCATGCCGGGGAATACGAACTCCTGCAGTCGCCCTTGTTCGTGCGCGACCTGGCTGCCGGCGATATCTTCACCTGTGAGGACGACAACCCGGCCAGTTACCAGGTCCTGCGCCGCAGCGGCAACCTCGCCATCCGCGTCTTTCGCAAGGGCGATATCGGGAAGGTGGAAGACAACCTGACGCCCGAGGTGGAAAAGCTCGGTGGCAGCCTGGACCTGAAGACTGATCGCGGCTTGGTCTACAGCCTGCACGTGAATATCGGTTTCGCCGACATCGAGCGCCTGCTCGACGGCGTCATGGCCGACTACCCCGGTGCGGTCTGGTACTATGGCAACATCTACGACCGCGAAGACGGCACCACCCCGCTGAACTGGTGGGACGCCTTTTTGAACCCCGTATAAGGAATCCTGAAACACCCCATGCTCATCGTGATTTCTCCAGCCAAGACGCTGGACCTGGAAAGTGACTACAAGGCCCCGGCCGCCTCCCAACCCGAATTTCTCACCGACACCCGCAAGCTCGTGAAGATCATGCGCGGCTATTCCGTCGCCGATCTCGGCAAGCTCATGCACACCAGCGAGGCCATCAGCACGCTGAACGAGGAGCGCTTCAAAACCTGGAAAACACCCTTCAACGAGGACAATGCCAGGGCGTCGCTGTTCACGTTCAAGGGCGACGTCTATACCGGGCTGGAGGCGGAAAATTTTTCGGATGCAGACCTGGAATATGCCCAGGACCACCTGCGTATCCTGTCCGGACTTTACGGCGCACTAAGACCCCTGGACCTGATGCAGCCCTACCGGCTGGAAATGGGCACTGAGCTGAAAAACGAGCGCGGTAAAAACCTGTATGCCTTCTGGGGCGACAAGCTCAGCAAGGCCATCAATCGGGATCTGGCGGCACAGGGCGACAATGTCCTGGTCAACCTGGCCTCCAATGAATACTTCAGCGCGCTGGAGAAAAAGGTCCTGGATGCGCAGGTCGTCACCCCGGTGTTCAAGGATTATTCCAGCGGGCAGTACCGGGTACTGAGCTTTTTCGCCAAAAAGGCGCGCGGCAGGATGGCCGCCTGGATCCTCAGGAACCGGGTAGCGGATGTGGCGGAATTGGCTGGCTTCAAACTGGACGGATACAAATACAGCAAAGGCGAGTCGACGCCGGAAAAACCCGTTTTCTTGCGAAAGCCTAAAAGCTGAAGGCTATAAAAATCCGCGTACCCGGGTCTGCAGTTGCCCCGCCTTGAGCTTTAAGCTTTCAGCGTTCAGCCGTCAGACGCCGATACTGTTCAGGGCATTGATGATCTCGCGGACCAGGCCGGCAGCCTTGGGATGCTCCTCTTCCACTTCCTGCAGCAGCATCTCTGCAGTTTCGGTAAAGTCCTCCGGGGGTTTGGGACCCTGCCATTCGGCCAGCTGGCTTTTCATGCGCGCGAGCATGGCTTCCTGCTGCGGACTGGTGTCGCTGTCTGCAAACCGGTCATGCAATTGTGTGATCAACCCTTCAATATGATGCTTTGGCATTATTCCGTCTTCCTGCGATACTGTTAGATTAAGTGTATCCCATTATTGCTGAAGCTACTTGTTTTTGGAGCCTCCGTTTTAGTCGCTGATGAGCCGAGTTTGAGAAGCTTTGGCGTAAATCGCTAGGCGCGTCGCGAAGGTCCCATGCAAACGCTATAGGACGAGCGGCGCAACGAAGCGAGAACGCCAAAGCGGCCAAACCCGATGGGACGCGTCTTAGCGGCAGCCCTGCTTCGTTAGGCCGCTTACTAAGGGTATCAGCCATGAGTTGCGCGACCTGCCTCGCAGGCCTACCGCTAAACCAGCGTCTCGGCCATCATGGACTAAAATGGAGGCTCCTAATGTCAAAACCGTTCTCTGAAGCCTGTGAAAACAACAAGGCACCCATCCTCGCCATTATCAGCAAGTACTTCAAGCCGGGTAAAAAAATCCTCGAGATAGGCAGCTACACCACCCAGCACGTGCAGTATTTCGCCGAGAAAATGCCGGAGGTGTACTGGCAGCCCAGTGACATTTCCGAAAACGTGCCCATCATGCTCGCCGGCCTGGAAGACGCCAAGCTGGACAATATCCGGCAACCGGTCAGCCTCGACGTCTGCGACGAACGCTGGTCGGTCACCAAGACGGATGGCATTTTCAGCGCCAATACTCTGCACATCATGCCCGAATCCCGCATGCCCCGGTTCTTTCACGGCGCCGGCGCCATACTGGCGCCCCATGGCTACCTGTGCGTCTATGGCCCCTTCAAGTATGGCGGCGATTTCACCAGCGAGAGCAATGCCCGCTTTGACAACTGGCTGAAAATACAGGATCCGGACAGCGGCATCCGCGATTTCGAACAGGCCGATGCCTTTGCTTCCAACGCGGGGCTGGCGCTGATCGCCGACCATGCCATGCCTGCCAACAACCAGTTGCTGGTCTGGCAGAAAATGCTCAACTACTTTCCGGTCTGACCGGATCTTCCTTTTTGAAAGGCAGGTAGCAAGCGGCTTCTTTCTGGAAGCGCCGTACGTACTTTTCCTCATCCTCGAGGAAACGGTGAATCGCCTGGTCGAAATCCGGATTGGCTATCCAGTGGTTTGACCAGGTCAGGACCGGCTCGAAACCGCGTTGTATCTTGTGTTCACCCTGGGCGCCGGAATCGAAACGGGCCAGGCCCTTTTCGATACAGTAGTCGATGCCTCGGTAGTAGCAGGTTTCAAAATGCAGGAACTGGTACTCCTCGGTACAGCCCCAGTAGCGGCCATACAGGGTATCCCCGCCGATGAAACTGAGGGCGCCGGCGATGTATTCGTTGTCCTTCCTTGCCATGACCAGCAGAAGCCGGTCAGCCATGGTGTCACCGATCTGCGTGAAAAACTCTTCAGTCAGGTAGGGTGCACGCCCGCGCACGAAATAGGTGCTCTGGTAAAACAGGTAGAATTTTTTCCAGTGCCCGGGCGTGATGGCAGCTCCGGTCAGGCTCTCGAAACTGATGCCGGCATCCAGTACTTTCTGGCGTTCCTTGCGCATGTTCTTGCGTTTGCGGGAGCTGAAGCAGGCCGTGAAATCGTCGAAATCGGCATAACCCCGGTTGAACCACTGGTACTGGCAGCCGACGCGCTGCCGGATGCCGAGCTCCCTGAAGGCGTCGCTCTGGTCCTGGTCTGGAAACAAGACATGCCAGCTCGAGGCAGAGATCTTTTCCGCCTGCCTTGGAATGTACACGCTCAGCAGCCGGTAAATTTCTGCGGCGTCCTGCCCAGGCGCCATGCAGACGCGTGGGCCGGGGCATGGGGTAAAGGGGATGGCTGAAACAAGCTTGGGATAGTAGTCGTAGCCATGACGCTGGTAGGCATCGGCCCAGGACCAGTCGAAGACATACTCCCCGCGCGAGTTGTCCTTGAGGAACATGGGCATGATGGCCACAGCGTCATCGGCCTTTTCCACCAGCACGTGGTAGGGCTGCCAGCCGGTCATCGCCGTGGTGCTGCGGCTGTCTTCAAGGGCCTGGAAAAAAGCGTGGCGCATGAATGGGTAGGCTTCTCCCGCGAGGGCATTCCAGATATCCGGAGCGATATCGGCAATACTGGTCAGGAAACGCAGGTGGATGGTGTCTGGTGTTTCGGGGGTCAAGACGACTCCGGACGGCGGCAGGTCAAACGGAAGGTGCAGGGTATAAAGATAAAGGATAAAAGATAAAAGATAAAAGGGGGGTGGCAGGTCCAGGGCACCCACAGCAATACACTCAAGGCGCCCTGAATGCCTGCTGTTCCAGGGCAGGCAACCAGGGGTTAACGTGTCGTCCCCTTTTATCTTTTATCTTTTATCCTTTATCTTTTATCCCGGTGTCTGGTTCCTGCTAACATGGCAGCCTTGCCAACCGGGTTTGTTTCATGTCCGACGATTTCATCGCCATCAAGAAGGTTTCCGTGCACGGCGGGCACAGCGGCCAGTTCTGCCACCACGCCAGCGATTCGCTGGAGTCGGTTGTTCGCGCCTACATCGACCAGGGCTTCACCTGGGTCGGCATCACCGAGCACATGGCACCGCTGTCCGACGCCTGGCGGTACCCGGACGAACAGGCAGCCAACCTTGGCGCAGACTTCCTGCTGCAGCGTTTTCGCGACTATTTCGCGGAATGCCGCGCGCTTGCGGAAAAGTACCGTGACCGGATCGAGATACTGACCGCATTCGAGACGGAAACCTACGAAGGCTATGAAACCCGGGTTAACAGGCTGGTCGATGAACTGCGACCCGATTACCTGGTGGGTTCCGTGCACCATGTCGCCGGTCACTGCATCGATTACGACGCCAGGCATTTTCAGCGCGCCGTCGCGGCCGCGGGTGGGCTGGCTGACCTCTACTGTGCCTACTTCGATGCGCAGTTCGACATGCTGTGCGCCCTTGAACCCGCAGTCGTCGGTCATTTCGATCTCATCCGCAAGTTCGATGGCGACTACCTGCAGACATTGCAGGATGCCGCCGTGTGGGAACGGGTGGAACGCAATCTGGACTGTATCGCGGAAAAAAATCTCATCCTGGATTTCAACCTGCGCGGTTTCGACAAGGCCGCCGAGCAGTATCCCTCGATGCCCGTATTGCGGGCAGCCATCGACCGGGACATTGCCATCGTGCCGGGAGACGACTCCCACGGGGTGAAATCCGTTGGCCGCAATTACGTGCGCGGTGTCAGCATCCTGCTCGATCTTGGTGTTGACACCAACTGGCGTAAACCGGCATTAATCCACTATTGATCCACTGAGGGTAATGACACCATGCCTCACTACACCGGGAGCTGCCATTGCGGCGCCGTCAAATTCGAATTCGATGCGGACGAGATCACACAGGGACTCAGTTGCAACTGCTCCTTCTGCGAACGGCGTGCCGCCATCATGCTCAACCCGCCGGTTGCCGATGCCGATCTCAAGCGCACTGTCGATGGTGATGCGCTGTCCTGTTACCAGTTTGGCAACAAGGTGGCGAAACATTATTTCTGCAACCGCTGCGGCATATACACTTTCCATGAATCCATGCGCAAGCCTGGCTGGTTCCGTGTGAACCTCGGGGCCGTGGACGGCATCAATTCCTTTTCCCTGTCCAGGGAAGTGTTTAATGGCAGGGAACTGCTTTAACAGTCAGGGAACAAACAGATCCACCACGGTAAAGAAGAAAACAATCATCCCCACGTAGTTGTTGTTGAGGAAGGCGCGGAAGCAGTCCTTCGGATGGCGTTTCCAGATCAGGAACTGCTGGTAGGCAAACAGGCCTGCCGCCAGGAACAGGCCGAACTGGAACCAGCCGCCGAGATCAAAATGCTTCGCGCTCAGCGACATCGTCAGCAGGAACATCACCTGCAAGGTGCCGATGACAAAACGGTCGGCTTCGGCAAACAGGATCGCCGTCGACTTGATGCCGATCTTCAGGTCATCCTCCCGATCCACCATCGCGTACTCGGTGTCATACACCACCGTCCAGATGAAGTTGGCCGTGTACAGCAGCCAGGCGTACACCGGCAGCTCTCCGGTCTGCGCGGTAAACGCCATCAAGCCGCCCCATGAGAACGCCGCGCCAAGAAACAGCTGGGCCAGGTGGGTGTAGCGCTTCATGAACGGGTAGAGCACGGCCAGGCCAAGCCCGCCGAAACTCATCAGCACGGTAAGCCGGTTGGTCAGCAGCACCAGCAGGAAGGCGAGGGCGCAGAGCAGGGCGCAAAGAATCAGTGCTTCCCTGCCGCTGATGCTGCCGGTGGCCAGCGGCCGTTCCCGGGTGCGCTCGACATGACCGTCGAAATCACGGTCGGCGAAATCGTTGATGCAGCAGCCGGCGGCGCGCATGAGTATTGTGCCGAGAATGAAGATCACCAGCAGCCCGATATCCGGTATGCCGCCTGCGGCGATCCACAGGCACCACAGGGTAGGCCACATCAGCAGCAGGAAACCGATGGGCCGGTCCATGCGCGCCAAGCGCCAGTAATCGGGCAGGTGGGCATGGATATGAGGAAAGTGCCGCTGAAAGGCCTGCGACATGCTGTTCTTCAATCCGCTGAAGAAAGCCTGGCAGCGGGCCAGGTAGTGGGTTTGTTCCATGGGGGCATTATAGTCAGACCCCCAGTGCCATTGAATAAAAGAATTGTCGCTGGTTAAATGATTTCACACGCCAACAACGGATCCACTCTGGCATGGGTAAACTGAAGCTGCACTGGCAGATCCTGATCGCCATCGTCCTTGCCGCGATCGCCGGCTCCCTCACCGGCACCGACGGCGGCTTGTTCGGCGTGACCTTCTACCAGGTTTACGATTTCGTCGGCACGCTGTTCATGAACGCCCTGCGCATGATCATCGTGCCCCTCATCATGGCCTCCATCATCGTCGGCATCTCCAGCCTGGGCAGCGGCAGTGACCTGGGCCGGCTTGGCGGCAAGACCATCCTCTACTACGCGTTCTCCAGCACACTGGCCATCCTGATCGGCCTGTTCTTCGTCAACCTGTTCGCCCCGGGTATCTCCGGTGGCCAGCCGGTGGGTGAGTCGCTCAACCTGACTCTGGACGACACCCAGGTGGCCTCGGCGATTGCCAGCGTGGAAGGACGCGGGGGCGGCGACATCGTGCAGATCTTTATCCGCATGATCCCGACCAATGTCGTGGCCGCCGCGGTAGAAGGTGAAATGCTGGGCCTGATTTTCTTCAGCCTGGTGTTCGGCTTCTTCATGACACGGATTCCGGCCAGGCAGAGCGAGGTGCTCATCACCTTCTGGCGCGGCATCTCCGAAACCATGATGAAGATCACCATGTGGGTGATGAAGTTCGCCCCTTACGGCGTCTTTGGCCTGGTGGCCGAAACGGTCGCCTCGACCGGTTTCGCCGCCTTCCGTCCGCTGCTGTTGTTCTTCATCACCGTCATGCTGGCACTGGCTGCGCACGCCTTCATTGCCCTGCCATTGCTGCTGAAATACGTCGGCAAAGTGCGGCCCACACGCCATCTGAAGGCCATGGCGCCCGCCATGCTCACGGCGTTTTCATCTGCCTCGAGCAGCGGCACGTTGCCGCTGACCATGGAGTGCGTGGAAAAGAATGCCGGCGTGTCGGAGCGCACCACCAGTTTCGTGCTGCCGCTGGGCGCCACCATCAACATGGACGGCACGGCGCTGTATGAATGCGTGGCGGCCATTTTCCTCGCCCAGGCCTATGGCCTGGAACTGACGGTTGCCACCCAGTTCACCGTAGTGCTGATCGCCCTGCTGACCTCGATTGGTGTGGCCGGCATTCCCGCCGCCAGCCTGGTGGCGATCACGGTTATCCTGACGGCGATCGGCCTGCCGGTGGAAGCCATCGGTCTGCTGCTGGTCACCGACAGGGTGCTGGACATGAGTCGCACCGCCGTGAATATTTTTTCAGATTCCTGCGGCGCGGTGATCATCGCCAAGAGTGAGAAAGAGACCGGTATCCTCGAAGGCCCCTGAGCCTACTGGTGCACGCCCTGCACCACCTGCCACATCAGGTTGTCCAGCGCGCCATCAAAGCCGCTATCCGGTGACCGGGTATTGACGAACACCGCCCAAGCCATGTTGCTGCTGGTCCTGACGGCGACACTGGCCGTGCCCGGCAGTGATTCCAGGTGCCACCAGTTGTTGCTGCTGTTCACGGCCCAGCCCTTCGCGTAATTGCCGTTTTGCAGGCCAGGTGTGGTCATCTCGATAATCGTTTGCGGTTGCAGAATATCGGCCGGTTCACTGAAACCGTCCACGACAAGCAGGAACTTCACCATGTCCTCGGGCGTGGTTTTCCAGCCGCCGTATGAATCCATGCGCGCGATCGGAAATGCATAGGGCGAGGTGTTTTTCTGGGCGTAATACTGCACTTCCAGGATGCCGCCGGCCTCGAAGTCGCTCGCGATGGCAAAGTCCGACAGGCCGAGTGGCGCCGTCATCGTGCGGAAGTAATCGGCATAAGCTTCGCCAGTCACTCTTTCGATGACCCTGCCCAGCACGGAGTAGCCGAAATTCGAGTAGTGATACGTGGACCCGGGAGGCAGGACAAGGCGGCGGTTATCGAGCACCCACTGGATGAGTTCATGGTGCGTCATCAGCGGGTTGGCGAACATGGGGTCTTCCCGCTCGTTGCTCCATTCCTCGCCTGCGGTGTGCTCCAGCAGGTGGCGTATGGTAATGGCGCGGACGTTCGGGTCGCTGGCGACATAGCTGTCGGCCAGTATGCCGTCGGTGCCGAAAACAGTATCGTCCAGGCTGATCCTGCCTTCTTCGACGAGACGCATGATCATGGTGCTGGTGATGGGCTTGGAAACGCTGGCGATGCGGAACTGGTGATTGACGTTGACCGGGATGTTGCTGCCCTTGTTCACCACGCCGTACGCACGCGTCAGGATGATGCGGCCGTCCTTCGCCCACGCCAGTGACAGGCCGGGGACGTCGTAACGGGACATGAACTGGCTGACGACCCGGTCGGCATGGGCGATGTCGGCGTCGTTCAGTGCGTATTCTGCGGGAGTAAAAAAGGCCCTGCCGAAGTAAACCAGGGCGGCCAGCATGATTATCGCGATCAGGAGTTTCATCGTCGTTCCCTTTTCAGGATCTTGACCGAGTATATCCCGGATCGCCAAGCCGGTGACGACTCAGGCGAAGCGCTTGATCACGATCCGGTGCGGTCCCACCCCTTCGACGATGAATTCCTCGTCGCCCACGGCGTAATCCGCCTTGCGGTAAAAATCCAGCGCGTTGTCGCGCGCGTTGGCCCACAGGTAAGCAGCACCGAGATCCTGCGCCAGTTGCTCAACGGCCTTCAGCATGGCATTGCCATGACCCTGCCCGCGCAATGCTTCGACGATGGCCAGCGCGCGAAATCGAAATCCCCGCGGCCTGTCTTTCATGTCCTCTCGGTACAGCGTGACGATGCCGCAGAGGTTGTCGTCGATGAATCCGCCCAGGTGCACCGTGGTGCCGGCGTCGTCGCCGGGATAGACGCAGGTTGCCGGCGTCAGGTGGGGGCGCAGCAACGCGTGGCGAAGGGGCAGGGTGTCTGCCGCTGGTATTTCCCGGATGTTGAAGGGGCTGGACATGCCGTGCTCAGGCGGCTACTTCGTGCACACCCACCAGGCATGCACCATGCCCGGAAAGAAAACCAGCAACGTGAGGATGATATTGATGACGAGGGCTTTGCCAACGCCTTTTTTCAGGAACACGGCGATCGGCGGCAGGAAGATGGCGATGATAATCAGTACCAGTTTATTGTCCATGTTGAGGTCCTCGCTACAGGTTGATGGATGAAAAGTGGTTAACCGAAACTGAGTGTCTGGCGAATGCCGAAGCTCCAGGCGATGAGCGTGACGGCGATATACCAGGCGATAAACAGGTGAAAGCGCCGGTTCCTGAAAAAAATACCGACCAGTGCCAGGGCGATATAGATGGCGATATAACCGACGTAAAGCGGGTCCACGCTGCCGTGCCGGCGAATTTCCGTGACGACAAAGTCCAGCACGCACATGACGATGAAGGCGGTGAGAAACCAGACCCGGTTTTCCGCCATCAGCGCGCGGTAATCAATGGCCTCCTTGTCCTGTGGAGGAAACAGCGCCAGGCCCATGACGTACATGGAGATGGTCCAGACCACCATGATCAGGAACACCGTGAAGTTCCAGGGTTCGAAGTCCCGCCAGAGCAATGCCACCCACCAGTTCAGCACCAGAATGAAAAACAGCACCACGCACCAGGCCAGGTGCTCGGCGTCTATCCGGCTTTTGTGACGAAAATAAAAGGCGTGGCCGAGGCCCGACAGCAAGTGGGTCAGGCCGAAGCCGATGATGATGGAAATCAGGACGGAGAGAAATTCGAAATCACTCATGGGCGCTTCTTGTTATTTTTTATTGTCGGCAAACACCATGCCGGGAAGTATAGCCTGCTTTACTCAGGGGCGGGAACGCGGGAACAGGAATTGTGAACCAGTGTCAGAACCAGCGTTTGAGCACCCGGTTCCACCACATGATGGCGCCGGTGACGAACATGGCCGCGGGCACCAGGCCGAAGAAGGCCCACGTGGCCTTGATGGCCTGGTCGCAGAAACCTGGCCCGTCGCAGATGAGGCCGATGCCGTTGATGCGTCCGAAATGGGAGAAGGCGAGCCAGTAGAGGATCTTGTCGATGGGACGTTCGCCGGCGTTCTCGCTGGTGAGCTCGAAGGTGCGGTCGGCCCAGTTGTGAAAGCTTTCAGGGAAACACAGGTAGATGCCGCTGACCGCGAACACCAGGATGAAGGTGAAACCCCAGAAGCCCATCATGCTGTGCAGGTCCCAGTTGAAACGCTTCCAGCCGACACCGGGGTGAATGGTGAGGCTGCGCTTCCAGCGCCGGCTGCCCGGCCACCACAGCACCAGGCCAGTCATGGCCACCACCAGCACGGCCATGGCGCCGAGACCGTTGATGACCTGCCCGGTTTGCCCGGCCAGGAAGTTGTCGTGAATCTGGATCAGGCCGGAAACGAGAGAAACACCCAATGGTGTCGCGCGGCCAATGTCCTCGCCGGTGCGGGGGTCGAAGTGTCGTTCGATCTGCCGGCGATCGTTGGCCAACCAGATTTCCGCCGCGTAACCCGGGTTGTAATGCCGGGACAGGCGCACCACCCGGAAACCGGGGTGCGCGGCCAGGGCGGCCGCCCTGAGATCATTGTCACTGAGCGCCGGACCCGGCGCCGTGGAGATATAGGGCTCCGGCGTCACCCACACGTACAACTCGTTGCGGTACACCAGCACGCTGCCGGTGACGCTGATGAAGAAGATGTACAGGCCAAGGCCGATGCCGCTCCACAGGTGCACCTGGAACAGGGCGCGGCGCAGCGGCTGGCGCTGGGGGTGGCGCAGCCAGCGCTGCCAAGTGGACGCCGATGTGGTGGTGATGTTTTCTGTACTCATACCACCAGTTTATTTCGGCTGATATGAGCCTGTTTGACGTTGGTCAAATGCGGGGGAAACAGGGTGTCAGAACACCCAGGCGATCATCAGCCAGAAGATGAGGAAGAAGCCGAGGAAGCCGGGCAGCAGGAACTGCAGTTCGCCGATCAGCCCGTCGCCGGAGGCCACGGCAAAGATCACCATCACGATGAGCGTGACGAAGAAGGAGGCGATGGCCGAGTTTCTCAATCCCAGGCCGGGTTCGAGGTAGGTGGCGGAAAAGTCCGCGATGCTCGGCACCAGCAGGAACACGCCGGCGGCAATGATGGCCACGAGCACGATCAGCGTGATGGCGATCACCCGCGCTTCCTTCTTGTCCTTGCGGTCGGCGTCACCGGTCATGGCTTAACCCTGCTTTTGTTCCATCTTGATGAGCTCGCGCACCTGGTTGGGGTCCGGGAGGCCGTGGGCCGTGAACTCCGCGCTGTCGCCCGCGGTGAAGATCTCCACGGTGCCGACGCCGAAGATGCGGTTGAAGAATGACTGCTTCACGCGAATGGTGCGGATGCTGCTGATGTTGACCTCGCTGCGCTCCTTGCTGAGCAGGCCCTTCTCGAACAGGATCTCGTTGTCAGTGACCGTCAATTTGGTCGACTTGCACTGCAGGAACCACCACAGCAGGATGAGGATGCCGAGGCCGAAGGCGGGAATCAGGATGATGGCGAACAGAAAACCCAGGGGATTGTTCTTGAACATCACAGGGTTGGCGGAATACTTCACATTCATTGGCGGACTCACTCCGGGTGTGCAAAGAAGGGAACATGATAGCAGGTTTTCCCCGCATCGCAGGCTCGCGCCCGTGGCATTCTGTGACAGCGGATTCATGTCCGCTTAAGGTCCTCGAACACGAGGTAATGGGTTTTACCCATGCCCTGGTCGGCATAGGTGCGCTGGGCGGCGGTGTTGTCCTTTTCCACGTAGAGGCGGAAGCCGGCGACATCGGGATCGCGTTTCGCCATGTCACGGACATGCCCATAGAGGGACTTGAACACCCCCTGGCGCCGGCTGGACGGGCTGACATAAACGCTTTGCAGCCACCAGATCATGCCGTTGCGCCAGTCGCTCCACTCGAAAGTGATCATCAGGCAGCCGGCGACTTCACCGCCGGACTCGGCCACCACGTAGAAACCCAGTTCGCGGTTGTCGAGCAGTCGCGTCACACCGGCCAGGATGGTGTCCGGGTCAAGTTCAAGCGCCTCGGTTTCCCGGGCCAGCGCATGGTTGAAGCCGGCGATGGTGTCGGCATCGGCCGGCGTGGCCAGGCGAACGACCAGGTCCGTCATCAGGCGATCTGGTGCCGGTACACGGCACGCTGGTGCGAGAAGGCGAGGAAGCCGAACTTGCCGTGGTAGCTGCCCATGCCGCTGCCGTTGACGCCGCCGAAGGGCAGGTTGTTTTCCAGGTAGTGGGAGAACACGCCGTTGATGGTGACGCCGCCGGAGGAGGTCTTCTTCAGCACGCTGTCGATTGTTTCGTTATTGTTGCTGTACACGTACAGCGCCAGCGGCTTGTCGCGCTGCTCGATGTAGTCGAGCACTTCATCGATATTGTCGTAGGTCATCACCGGCAGCACGGGTCCGAAAATTTCTTCCTGCAGGATCTTCATGTCGGGTTTGACGTCGGTCAGCAGGGTCGGGTGCACGGTGAGGCTGTCTTCCTCCAGTGTGCCGCCGACGGCAACAGTTGCGCCGTTTTTCACCGCGTCATCGAACAGGCCTTTCACCCGAGTGAAGTTCTGCGGATTGACGATCTGGGCGATGTTCTCTTTCTTTATATTGCCTTTGTTATCGTACAGGTTCGCCTTCACCTTTGCCTGGAAGGCAGCGATGAGCTTGTCCTTCTGGTCGCCCTTCACGAACACATAGTCCGGGCAGATGCAGGCCTGGCCGCCGTTGAACTGCTTGGCGCCGGCCAGATCGCCGGCGATCTTCTCGATGTCGGCGCCCTCGTCGATGATCACTGGCGACTTGCCGCCCAGTTCCAGGGTGACGGTGGCCAGGTGCTTCGCCGCGGCGGCCATGACGATCTTGCCGACGCGGGTGCTGCCGGTGAAAAAGATATGGTTGAACGGCAGCTCCAGCAGTTCGGTGGCGACGGTCACATCACCCTCGAACAGGGCCACTTCCTTCTCGTCGAAGGCTTCCTTGATGATCTTCGCCGCGACGCTGGCGGTGTTGGGACACAGGTCCGTGAGTTTGACCATGCAGCAGTTCCCGGCGGAGATGGCTGCGGCCAACGGGCCGAAGGTCAGGCCCAGCGGAAAGTTCCAGGGGCCCAGGATCAGGCACACGCCGCGCGCCTCGGGAATGATCTGCGCCGAGTCGGCCGGGTTCATGGAGGTTTGAACGTCCTGCGGCTGCATCCACTCGGCGACATTGTCGATATTGCGCTGGATGTTGGCGAGCAGACCGCCCACCTCGGTCATGGTCACTTCCTGGGCGGGCTTGCGGGTGTCCTTCTGCACGGCGGCGATAATTTCGTCGCCGTGGGCTTTTACCGCATCGTAGAGTTTCTGCAGGAGGGCCTTGCGCTCGGCGGCGGTGGAGGCCTTCATGGTCCACTGGTGTTTTTGTTGCAGGGCAAAGATGCGGGCGATTTCGGCAGTGACGTCGGACATCGGGTACCTCTCGACAGGAAAACGGAAAGAATCGGGGACCCGGGATTATACGCAAAAGCGGCTGCACCGGGGCAAATCAGGCCGATCCCCCCCCGGCACCGGGGGACGAGGGCGGGGATCAGTTGTGCCGGCTGCCGAAGCGGTCAGGGCACTGGACACCGAGAGCAATCAAAACGACGGTGGTAATAATGAAGCGCGCGCATTGTTTCTCAGTTATAGGCCAGCTTCAGGCCGACAATTCCTGCGCAGATCAACCCGAGACTGACCAGCTTGAGCAGCTCGGTGGATTCACCGAACAGCACGATACCCAGTACCGCGGTACCTGCCGCGCCGATGCCGACCCATACGGCATATGCCGTACCTACCGGTAAACTTTTCATGGCCAGTCCCAGCAACAGGAAGCTCGAAACCAGGCAGATTACCGTGCCGACAGTGGGCCAGAGTTTGGTGTAGCCCTCTGAATATTTCAGACCGATGGCCCAGCCGATCTCGAACAGACCGGCTACAACAAGAATAATCCAGTTCATGAATACCTCGCTTTGGGGCCGTCCCCGGGTGAGTGTCGAGCGGTGGGGTCGTCCCCACTTCAGGTAGTGGAAGGGTTATACGTGGCCGTACTGCTCGGAGCCGGCCAGCCAGCGCTTGATGAGCGGTTCTGTAAGGTCCGGAGCCTGGGCGCGGATCTTCTCCGCCCACACCTTGATCTTGGGCTGCAGGCGAGCGTCACGCAACAGATCCGCCATCTTGAATTCCATCAGCCCGGTCTGGCGGGTGCCGAGCACCTCGCCCGGGCCGCGGATTTCCAGGTCCTTTTCCGCGATGAAGAAGCCGTCGTTGCTCTGGCGCATGATAGACAGGCGTTCCTTGGCAATGGCCGACAGCGGTGACTTGTATAAGAGCACGCAGTGACTCTCGGTGCTGCCGCGGCCAACGCGGCCGCGCAGCTGGTGCAGTTGCGCTAGGCCGAGGCGTTCGGGATTCTCGATGATCATCAGGCTGGCGTTGGGCACGTCCACGCCCACCTCGATCACGGTTGTGGCGACCAGCAGCTGTAGTTCGCCGGCCTTGAAGGCCTGCATGATGGCGGCCTTCTCTTTTGGTTTCATGCGACCGTGGATGAGGCCGATGGGCGTATCGGGCAGCAGTTTCTGCATGTCGGCATAGGTGGCTTCCGCCGCCTGGCATTGCAGGGCCTCGCTTTCCTCGATCAACGTGCAAACCCAGTAGGCCTGCCGGCCATCGGCGCAGGCATGGCGGATGCGCTCGATGATTTCCCCGCGTCGGGAGTCGGCGGCGAGGATGGTGTTGACGGGCGTGCGGCCCGGCGGCAGTTCGTCGATGATGGAGCTGTCGAGGTCGGCATAGGCGCTCATGGTCAGCGTGCGCGGGATGGGCGTCGCCGTCATGATGAGCTGGTGCGGGTATCTGCCTTCGTGGCTTCCCTTCTCCCGTAACGACAGCCGCTGGTGCACGCCGAAGCGATGCTGCTCATCGACGACGATCAGGCCGAGCTTGTTGAAAGCGACCTCGTCCTGGAACAACGCATGAGTGCCGACGATGATCTGTGCCTGTCCGCTGGCCATGGCTTGCAGCACTTCGTTGCGTTGCTTGCCCTTGATCTTGCCGCTGAGGTAGGCGGTCTCGATATCGAGCTGGCGCAGCAGCGCGTCGAGATTGAGGAAATGCTGTTCGGCGAGAATCTCCGTCGGCGCCATGATCGCCGCCTGGTAACCGTTGCCGACGGCGGTCAGCGCCGCCATCACGGCGACCAGGGTCTTGCCGGAGCCGACGTCGCCCTGCACCAGCCTGAGCATCGGGGTGGCCTTTGCCATGTCGCGGGCGATGTCCTGGCCGACGCGTTGCTGCGCAGCGGTTAACTTGAACGGCAAGGTCGCCAGCAGTTTTTCCTGCAGTCTGTCCGTATCTTTCAATGCCGGGGCGGCATGCTTGTCGGCCTGTTCCCGTAGCAGGCGCAGGCAGAGATAGTTGGCGAGCAGTTCCTCGAAGGCGAGCCTGCTCTGCGCCGGGTGCGTGCCCGCCTGCAGTTGCGCCAGCGATGCATCCACCGGCGGGCGGTGCAGGTAGACCAGCGCGTCTTCCAGGGAAATGAACTTCAGTTCGCGGCTCAGGGCTTCGGGCAGCAGGTCGGGCAAGGCTTTGGATTTCGCCAGCATGGTCAGCGCCTGTTCTGCGAGAGCTCTTAATCGCGCCTGGTGCAAGCCCTCGGTGGTGGGGTAGATCGGCGTGAGCCGGTCATCCAGCGGCTTGTCCCTGCCGCCGAGCAGTTCGTACTCGGGGTGGTACAGCTCGATGCCGCTCTTGCCCCAGCGGCCCTCGCCAAAACAGCGGATGCGCGCACCGTCTTTCAGCGTGTCCTTTTGCGCGGCGCTGAAATGGTAGAAGCGCAGGCTGACGATACCGGTCTTGTCCGCTACCTTCACCAGCAGCGAACGGCGTTTGCCGAAGACCACTGCGCTGCCCATGATATCGCCCTCGATGACGGCTTCCACGCCGTGGCGCACAGCCCTTATTGGCGTGACGCGCGTACGGTCCTGGTAGCGCAAGGGCAGGTGGAAGAGCAGATCGAGGACGGTGTGGATGTGAATGGCGGCGAGTTTTTCAGCGAGCTTGGGTCCGACGCCTTTAAGTTCAGAGACTGCAACTGAGCTCAGGTCGAGGGCGCCGGATGCAGGTTTGGCAGGAGATGGGCTCATGACCGCATTTTAGGTGCAATTCCCGGCGCCTGCTAGAAAGGATACAGGGTAAGCGGTTCAGGTAAAGCACTCAGAAAAACGACAAGGGAAAAAGTAAAAAGGGCGGGTGGTTCAGGTAAGACTAAATGAAACGGGAAAAGAGCGGGCGGCTCCGGTTTGACCAGAGCTGTCCGCCTTGTATCCCTGCTTCCATGTATCGGCTCTTATTGCGCCAGGATTTCGTCCAGCACATACCCCGCCACGTCGTGCAACTGCTCCGGCGTGTAGGCGAAGCCGAATGCAGGCATGGTGTTCCGGCCATAGTTGGCGATGGTCATGATGTCGGAAGCGGTGAGCGTCTTGCCCTGCAGTTCGACCCCGGCCTCGCCGCCTTCGCCGTTGGGGCCGTGGCAGGCGGCGCACAAACCCTGGTAGATGGTGCGGCCACCAGCGACGTCGGGAGTATGCCCTGCCGGCGGGGTGATCGGGTCGATGTCCATGGGCGCGGCTGCCGCGGCAATGCCGCCTCCGGCCTGGGCCGGGGCCACTTCCTGCTCGATGTCGCCTTCCAGTGAGAACAGCCACACGCTGTCGCCGTGCTTGCCGCCGGCATAGATGGTGCCGGCGGAAATGATGGCGATGTACTGGGTGCCTTCATGCATGAACGTGGCGGCGGTGCCGTTGACGCCGGCGTCGGTCTGGTATTCCCAGAGCTTCTCGCCGTTGTCCTTGTCCATGGCGGTGACGCGGCCGTCGGTGCGGCCGTGAATGACCAGGCCGCCGGCGGTGACCACGGAGCCGGACGAGCAGCCGCCGGTCCATTGCTGGCGCCAGGCGATGGTGTTGGTGGTCACGTCCATGGCGGCGAAGATGCCGCGTGACGGCACGTTCGGCATGCGGAAGCCGCCGCCGAGCCAGCTGGCATCAAAGGTGGGCGCGGAGTTTTCCGCTTCCTGCGCGGCGCCGCCGATGCGGTCGTTGGCGCAGATATAGATCCAGCCGTTTTCACGGTCGTAGGCCTTCGGCGGCCAGTTCACGCCGGCCAGCGGTTTGTACAGCACGGGATCGGTATCGAACGGCGTGAAGGTCTTGCCCTCGTTGACCAGGGTCCAGCCTTCCGGCGCGACATCGATGAAATGCGGAATGAAATCCTCGCCGACGGGGATGGGCTGTGTGGGTGAGGTCTTCTGGCTTTCCATCTGCGGTACCGGTGTTTCCACGATGCCGACCAGCGGCTCGCCGGTGATGCGGTCGAGGATATAGAGGTAGCCGGACTTGCTCGCCTCGGCCAGGCCCTTGCGCATGACGCCGTCCTTTTCCACGTCGAACAGCACGACGGGGCTGGGTGAGTCGTAGTCCCAGATGTCGTGGTGGACCTGCTGGAAATGCCAGCGGTACTCGCCGGTGGCGACATCGAGCGCGACGATGGAGACGGTGAACAGATTGTCGCCTTCACGCTGGTTGCCGTTGAGGTCGGGGCCGGCGTTGCCGGTGGAGAAATAGAGCAGGCCGAGTTCGGGGTCGAGCGCCGGCGTCTGCCAGATGGGCGCGCCGCCGGTGCGCCAGGCGTCGTTGTCCTGCGGCCAGGTGTCATGGCCGAATTCACCCGGGCCGGGAATGGTATAGAAGGTCCACAGCAGGGAGCCGTCGGTGGCGTCATACGCCTTGATGCGGCCGCGAATGGCGCGCTCGCCGCCGGCGAAACCGGTGATGACCATGCCGTTGTAGTACAGCGGCGCCGAAGTGATGGCGAAACCGCCGAAGGGGTCTTCCGCCTGGATCTCCCAGTTCACCTCCCCGGTGGCCTGGTCCAGCGCCACCAGTTTGGCGTCGAGCTGGCCGACGAAGATCTGGCCGTCGCCCATGCCGATGCCGCGGCTGACCCAGCCGCAACAGACGTTGACGCGCGCGGGGTCGAGGTTGGCCTGGTAGGTCCACAGGAATTCGCCGGTGTCGACATCGATGGCGAAGACATCGTTCTCGCCGGTGCCCACGAACAGGGTGCCGTTATAGAAGAGGGGCTCGCCCTGGCCGCTGTGATTGGGACCGGCGCCGGAGCCGTTCATGTGTACGCGCCACTCCGCCTTCAAGTTGCCCACGTTGTCCTTGTTGATCTGCGTCAGCGGCGAATAGCGCTGGTTGCCCAGGTTGCCGCCGTTGGTGTACCAGCCCACGGTCGGGGGCGCGGCCAGTTCGTCGGCGGAAAATGCCGGGGAGCGCTCGGGCTGGGCGGTGAGGGAGATAGGCGCCAGGGCCAGCAGGATCAGGATAAGGCGGCCGGTCATTCGCGATGAGGTCATGGTGTTCTCCGGATCTCGGGTTGTTCTTATTCTCGGACAGGCCATATTACAGGCTTGCCCAATGGGGGAAAAGCACGCATATTGCCCCCTGTTATGCCGGATTCCGCGGGCTACAGGCGCCCGAATCCGGATTTTTGCCCGACAATGGCCGTGCGGAGAATGGCTACAGGTTCTACAATACCTGAGACACCCGAACTTACTGCTGCAGGGATGAAAACTCATGCAGGAAACAAGCAAGCCAACCACTGCAGGCCACGGCTTTCCGGGTCGGCCGGGATGCAAGGAATAAACGGGCCATGACCCAGAACTACCAGATCCTCGTTGTCGATGATGATCCCGACTGGCTCGGCACCAGCCGGCTGGAACTGGAAAAGGCAGGTTACGCGGTGGTCACCGCTGGCAGCGGGGAAGCTGCCATCGAGGCCCTCAAGCAGGGCGGTTTCGACCTGGTGCTGCTGGACATCACCATGCCTGGTGTCGACGGCTACCAGGTCATGGAATACATCAACGACAACAATATCCGTATCGCTATGGTCGTGCACAGCACGACAACGGATTTTGACCATGTCACCCGGGCTTTTCATCTCGGCGCCTTCGATTATGTGAGGAAGCCGGTCGCTTTCGACAAACTCCGGCATGTCCTGAACAACGCCCTGCGCAAGCAGGAGCTGGAAAAAAGCCTCTACTCCCTGCGCAAGCAGCTGGAGCGGTCAGAACGCCTGCACCGGTTCATGATCGAAAGCTCCCCGGACATCATTTTCATCGTCGACAGGAAAGGCAATTTCGCCTTCGTCAACGATCGCGCCCAGGACCTGCTCAACTATAAAAAGGATGAGCTTATCGGCGCCCATTACTCCACCATCGTCGACCCGGAGTACATCGATCGCGCCTCACATTGTTTCAACGAGAGGCGCTCCGGGCCGCGCGCAACCCGGGATGCGGAAATCTGGCTCATGTGCAAACCGGGCAGCCACCCCGGCTGGATCCGCAACCGGATCGCCATCGAGCTGAATTCCCTCGGGGTGTATGAAAATGAAACCCGCGATGAAAATGGTGTCGTGCACAAGGGCGAATACTCGGGCACGTACGTTGTCGCCAGGGACATCACGGAGCGGCTGGCTTCGGAAAAGCTCATTCACTTCCAGGCCTACCACGACCTGCTCACCGGCCTGCCCAACCGCGCCCTGTTCCAGGATCGCCTGTCCAATACCATCAGCAACGCACGGCGCGAGGATGACAAGCTGGCGGTGCTGTTTATCGACCTCGACCGCTTCAAGGTGGTCAATGACACACTGGGGCACACCGTCGGCGACGAACTGCTCAAGCAGGTCGGCAACCGGCTCAAGGCCCACTTGCGTGAAGGCGATACCGTGGCACGCCTTGGCGGTGATGAATTCATCATCCTGCTGCCGCACGTGGACTCTCCGGACATCGCCGACCTCGTTGCCAGGAAACTGGTGGTAACCATCAAGAAGCCGTTCAACGTTGAGGGTCATGAAATTTTCGTTTCCGGCAGCATCGGCATCGCGGTGTATCCCGAAGATGGGCAGACATCCGATGAACTCATCAAGAATTCCGACACGGCCATGTACTTCACCAAGGAGCAGGGCAAGAACAGTTACAAACGCTATAACCCCGACATGAGCGTCAAGCACAGCCGCATGCTCAACATGGAGGCGGATATCCGCCGCGGCCTGAAGGAAAACCAGTTCGAGGTCTTCTACCAGCCGCAGGTCAGCGCGCTCAACGGCGATATCATCGGCGTGGAAGCGCTGCTGCGCTGGAACCATCCCACGCGTGGGCTGCTGTCCCCGGCAGCCTTCATGGCGGTCGCGGAGGAGTGCGGCATCATCGTGGACCTGGGCGACTGGGTGCTGGACACTGCCATCAGCGACATCAAGAACTGGCTCGATGCCGGTCTTGAGGTGGGCAAGCTGGCCATCAATTTTTCCAACAAGCAGATCGAGCAGATCGATTTCGTCGACAAGATCGTCAGGGCGCTGAAAAAGCATGATTTTCCAGGCAACAGGCTGGAAGTGGAAATCACTGAAAGCATGCTGATGCACAACATCGACCAGACCGTGGCGAAACTCGATGAACTGCACAAGGTTGGGGTGTATGTCGCCATCGATGATTTCGGTACGGGATACTCGTCACTCAGCCTGCTGCAGAAATTGCCTATCCATCGCCTCAAGATCGACCGCAGCTTCATTCACGACATGGAAGAGGATTCCGAGATGTCCATCATCGAGGCCATTGCCCATATGGCCAAGGGGCTGAAGCTGGAGATGGTTGCCGAGGGGGTGGAAGAGGATTTCCAGCTGCGCTACCTGCGCAAGCTCAATTGCCCGGTCATCCAGGGCAATATCTACAGCAAGGCGGTGCCGCTCGGGGAAGCCAGGCAGCTCGTCGCCGATGCGCTGGCCATCAGCAAGGCCGATCGCAAAACCGGCAAGGGCGGCAGTAAAAAGGGCGGCGTCAAGGTTCGCGGAAAAGGCCCGCTGAAAGTCACGGCAGATTAGGCGGGCTGTTAACCGGTCCTGGCCTAGTTCTTCACGCGTGTCACCTTCGACACGGATTTGAGCATCCTGACCTTTTTCATCACGCTTGCCAGGTGTATGCGGTTGCGCACGCTCAGTGTCAGGTTGACGATGCTGAAGCGGGCATCTCGGTCCGAAGTGCCGATCTTCTCGATATTGCCTTCGGCTGAACTGATGGCGTTGGCCAGCGTGGCGATGATACCCCGCTGGTGTTCCAGCTCGACGCGCAGCTCCACCGTGAACTCGCCGCCCACGCTCGGGTCCCAGCGCAGGTTGATGTATTTCTTCGGGTCGTTGCGAATCTCGGCGACGTTGTTGCAGGTTTCCCGGTGCACGATCATGCCGCGGCCGGCACTGACAAAACCGACGATGGGATCGCCCGGAATGGGATGGCAGCACTTGGCGAAGTTCATCAGCATGCCTTCGGCGCCGCGAATGGCCATGGAGGAGTCGTCCTGGTTGGCAGGCAGTTCCTCGCCGTTTTCGTTGGGGATCAGTCGGCGCGCGACGATGTAGGCCATGCGGTTGCCGAGGCCGATGTCTTCGAGCAGGTCATCCAGGACTTCGAAGTCCGTTTGCTCGAGCAGGCCGCCGATCTTGTCCTTGGATATATTCGACAGGTGATAGCCGAAGCTGGACAGGGTTTTGTTGAGCAGGCGCCGGCCGAGAGCGATGGCTTCCGAGCGGCGCTGGTTCTTCAGGAAGTGGCGGATATTGCTGCGCGCCTTGCCGGAGACGACAAAGCCCAGCCAGGCCGGGTTGGGCTGGTTGCCCGAAGCGATGATTTCAACGGTCTGGCCGCTCATCAGGCGTTCGCTCAGCGGCGCCAGGCGCTTGTTGATGCGGCAGGCGACGCAGGAATTGCCGACGTCGGTGTGCACGGCATAGGCAAAGTCCACCGGTGTGGATCCGGCGGGCAGCTCCAGGATCGCGCCCTTGGGAGTAAACACGTAGATCTCGTCAGGGAACAGGTCGGTCTTCACGTGCTCGATGAATTCCAGGGAGTTGCCCGCATGCTTCTGCATTTCCAGCAGGTCCTGCACCCACTGGCGCGCGCGGATGTGGCTCTGGTTCGGGGTGTCATCGGAAGACTTGTACAGCCAGTGTGCGGCGATGCCGTTGCCGGCCATCTGGTCCATCTCTTCCGTGCGGATCTGGATTTCGATGGGCACGCCGTGCATGCCGAACAGCGTGGTGTGCAGTGACTGGTAGCCGTTCACCTTGGGAATGGCTATGTAGTCCTTGAACTTGCCCGGTACCGGTTTGTAAAGGCTGTGCACGGCGCCGAGGATGCGATAGCAGGTATCGACTTCGTCGGTAACGATGCGGAAGGCGAACACGTCGGTGATTTCCCGGAACGAGCGGCGCTTGTCACGCATTTTCCGGTAGATGCTGTACAGGTGCTTCTCGCGGCCGATCACGCGTCCGGGCAGGCCTTCACGCTTCAGGCAGGCTTCCAGCGCGGTTTGCACCTGTGAAACCAGTTCCTTGCGGTAGCCGCTGACGTTCCTGACTGCGGCGTCGATACGTGGGGCGCGCAGCGGATACAGTGTCTTGAAGCCGCGCTCCTCGAATTCCAGGCGGATATTGTGCATTCCCAGGCGATTGGCAATGGGGGCGTAGATTTCCAGAGTCTCCCTGGCGATACGTTTTTGCTTGTCGGGGCTGAGAACTTCCAGGGTGCGCATGTTGTGCATGCGGTCGGCGATCTTGACCAGGATGACGCGAATGTCCTTGGCCATGGCCAGGGCCATCTTCTGGAAATTCTCTGCCTGCGCTTCGGCGCGGGTTGAAAACTCGATCTGGCTCAGCTTGCTGACGCCATCGACCAGGTTTGCCACGGTTTCACCGAACTGGCTCTGAATGGCCTCCCTGGTGATGCCGGTGTCCTCGATGACGTCATGCAGCATGGCGGCGATCAGGCTCTGGTGGTCCATGTGCATTTCACGCAGGATTTCCGCGACGGCCAGCGGATGGGTCACGTAGTCCTCGCCGGTGCGGCGGTACTGACCGTCGTGGGCCTGCTCGGCATAAAAGTAGGCACGCTTTACCAGGTCCACCTGGGCGGCGCCCATGTAGCTGTTCAGGTCCTTGGTGAAGTGTTCGATTGTCATCATAAGCGGGTGTCATTTTTCAGACAGCGGATAGCTATGATGGGGGCTGGCGGGCAAGAAGACAAGCGGCTGCGTGCAGGATGGGCGGTATTCCGGGAAAGCCGGCAACACAATTGGGCAACACAAATAAAAAGGGCGACTGAATGTGGCCCTTTCGATATTTGTGCCAGCGGCTGTTATTCGCTGTCTTCGTCCACGTCCGGCTGCGGCGCCTCGACGGCCTCGTCTTCGGCTTCGGGAATCAGGACCGCGTCCATGGCTTCCTCGATGGAAATGTCGTGACGCTTCATGGCTTCCATGCCGACCAGGGTGTCTTCCGGCTCTTCTTCGGGGATTTCGGTCAGGATGTTGGAGGTGATGAAACCTTCAGCGATTTCGCGCAGGGCGAGTACGGTTGGCTTGTCATTGTCTTCGGAGACCATCGGGTCCTTGCCGCCGGTCTGCAACTGGCGGGCGCGCTTGCTGGCGACCATAACCAGGTCAAAACGGTTACCGACTTTGTCGAGGCAATCTTCAACAGTGATACGGGCCATAGTTCTACCTATTTATCAGGGATTTGGGGGCATTTCTGCCGAGGGCGGGCATTATAAGGATAGGGGATGCAGGATACAAGATACAGGATACAGGGGGGTACACTGAAAGGAGCAGGATTGGGGTCGTTATTTGTACCGATGTGGCAAAGATATAGACGTTGTCGTGCTTGAGAAAGGCCTTTAACCCCGAGGATGACCAGGAAATTCAAAGGATCGCTCCCTGTATCCTGTATCCGTTCAGCCCTGAACCAGCCGTTTTAACAGATCTGCGTGGACCTCCGTCTGGTGGGCCCAGGACAGGCGGGCGCTGCGGATTACCGCCTTCAGGTCTTCCAGGGCGGTGTCGAAAACATCGTTGAAAACGATGAAGTCGGCCTGGTTGAAATGGGACATTTCATCAACGGCCGCAGCCATGCGCTTTTCGATGACCTCCGTCCTGTCCTGGCCGCGCTGGGTCAGGCGTTCGCGCAGGGATTCCAGGGAGGGGGGCAGGATGAAAATACTGACCGCTGCCGGCATCAGGTCCTGAACCTGGCTGGCGCCCTGCCAGTCGATTTCGAGGATAACGTCCCAGCCGCTGGCCAGCCGTTCCTCCACCCAGTCCCTGGATGTGCCGTAGAGATTGCCAAAGACTTCGGCATGTTCCAGGAAGGCGTCGGCGGCCTCCATGCGCCTGAACTCGTCGACGGTGATGAAATGGTAGTTGCGCCCGTTTTCCTCGCCGGGGCGTTTTTCCCGCGTCGTATGGGAAACGGATACACACAGCCTGTCGCTGACCTCGCCGGGTGATTCAAGCAGTGCGTTGACCAGGCTGGTCTTGCCGGCACCAGAGGGTGCGGAAATGAGAAACAGGATACCCCGGGACATGCTGTTGTTCTTCTTCCTACTTTATATACAAGATATACAAATTCAATGAGGGCGGGGTGACCGCGGCCGCCGGGCTGGGTTACTCGATATTCTGCACCTGTTCGCGCATCTGTTCGATGAGAACTTTCAGTTCCACCGCGTTGAGCGTGGTCTCCGTGACCACGGCCTTCGAGCAGATGGTGTTGGCTTCCCGGTTCAGCTCCTGCATGAGGAAGTCCAGCCGGCGTCCGACCGGCTCCTTGCGCGACAACACGTGGCGGATCTCCTTGACGTGCGCTTCCAGCCGGTCCAGTTCCTCGGCAATATCAGCCTTCTGCATGACCAGGACGAGTTCCTGCTCCAGGCGCCCGGGTTCGACTTCCTGCGCCAGCTCGCTGATCTGTTCGCGCAGCCGATTCTGCTGGGCGGCCAGGATGTCAGGCAGGGACGCGGCAATGTCACCGATGATGCCCTCGATCGCGGAAAGCCGGCTTTCCACGGCAGCCTTGAGCTCGGCGCCTTCGCGGGCACGATGTTCGGACAGGATGCTAAGGGTCGCCTTGAACAGCGCCAGTGCCTGCTGTTCCAGCTCCCCGGCATCCTGCTCCTGTTCCTGGATGATGCCTGGCCACTTCAGGATATCCAGCGGGCTTGGGCTGGCGGTATTGTCCGTCAGTGACTCGACCTGGGCGATGGCCTTGGCCAGCTGGGCCAGCAGGGGCTCATTGATGGGAATGCGGCCGGATTCAGAGACATCCGGCTGGAACTTCAGCTGGGCTTCGATCTTGCCGCGGCTGAGGTTATTGCGCAGCAGATCCCGCAGCCCGGTTTCGATGTGACGGAACTGCTCGGGCAGGCGAAATGCCGGTTCCAGGTATCGGTGATTGACCGAGCGGATTTCCCAGATCAGGGAGCCCCACGGGAAATCAGCCTGCTTGCGGGCAAAAGCCGTCATACTGCTTGTCATAGAAAGAACCGGGGCGATCGAATTAAAGTGGGAACGAACTATAGCGGATTTGCAATCCATTATAAAATACGCCGCTTGCACCAATGATGAAGTACACATCCCGTACCGGGATCAACACAGGGGAAGTCATGTCAGGAATAACAAGGCCAAGCGGCAGGCAGGCGAATGACCTGCGCGAAATCGCCATCACCCGCAACTTCACCAAGCATGCCGAGGGATCGGTGCTGGTGGAGTTCGGTGATACCCGCGTCATATGTACCGCATCGGTGGAGACAAATGTTCCCCGTTTCCTGAAGGGCAGCGGCCAGGGCTGGGTGACCGCCGAGTACGGCATGCTGCCGCGCTCAACCGGTGACCGCATGGATCGCGAGGCGGCCCGAGGCAAACAGAGCGGGCGCACCCAGGAGATCCAGCGCCTCATCGGGCGCTCACTGCGGGCGGCCGTGAATCTGAAAAAGCTGGGCGAGAACACCATCAAGATCGATTGCGATGTCATCCAGGCCGACGGGGGTACACGCACCGCGTCCATCACCGGCGGCTGCGTGGCACTGGCCGATGCCATCAACCATATGCTGGAGAGAAGCCTGATCAGTGAAAACCCGTTGCAGCAGATGATCGCCTCGGTTTCCGTTGGGGTATTCCAGGGTACTCCGGTGCTTGATCTTGATTACGTGGAGGATTCTTCTGCTGAGACCGACATGAACGTGGTCATGACCGACCGTGGCGGATTTATCGAAATCCAGGGTACCGGTGAAGATGGCGAGTTCAGCCTGGATGACCTGAACGCCATGATCGACCTGGCTCGCCATGGCATCACCCGGCTCTTCGAGGTGCAAAAATCCACGCTGGGGCATCTGGCGCCTTAGCAATCTACAAGAACACAGGAATCAAGCGATGCAGGACTTCCAGAAGCAGTTTCTGAACTACGTCACCGAGCACGAAATACTGCGGTTCGGCGAATTCACCCTGAAATCGGGCCGAAAAAGCCCCTATTTCTTCAATGCGGGCCTGTTCAACACCGGCGCCGCCCTGGGCTTTCTGGGCAACTGTTATGCGAAGGCCGTCAAAAATTCGGGCCTTGAATTTGATATTATCTTCGGCCCGGCCTATAAGGGCATTCCCCTGGCTTCCGCGGCCTCAATTGCATTTTGGCAGGAATTCAAGCAGGATATTCCGTGGTGTTTCAACCGCAAGGAAGCCAAGGATCACGGGGAAGGCGGCAATATTGTGGGCTCGCCGCTGAAGAACCGGGTCCTGGTAATTGATGACGTGATTACGGCCGGTACGGCCATTCGCGAAACCATGGAAATAATTGCCGCGGCAGGGGCGCAGGCTGCCGGTGTCGTGGTTGCCCTGGACAGGCAGGAAAAAGGCAAGACAAACCTGTCTGCGATACAGGAGATAGAACAGGAATTTTCAATTCCGGTCATCAGCATCATCAACCTCCAGCAGATTATCGGCTACCTGGAGGAGCAGCAGGATGACACGCTGGCGACCTACCTTGGGGCGATGAAAAGCTACCAGGAACAATACGGCATTTAATCCCGACCAGACCCTATGCGTAAATTCCCGGCACAACTGATCATATGGACCCTGGCTCTGTCAGCACTGCTGTCATTGCCTGCCATGGCTGCCAATATTTACCGCTACTACGATAACCAGGGCAACCTGTTCCATGGATCACAGGTGCCGCCGGAATTCGTGAAGAATGGCTATGAAGTGCTCAATGAAAAGGGCCAGGTCATCCAGACCGTGGCGCGGGCACTGACGGCGGAAGAGCGCGAAGCCCAGGCCCTTGCCCTGCAGTCGCAGCAGCAGAGCCAGGAAGACCGTGCCCGGCAGGAAGAAGAGGACAGGCTCCTGCTCAGGCTGTACCGCTCACCCGAGGAAGTCATTCGCCGCCGCGACAGCACCGTCGAGCAACTGGATGCACAGATTACCGCGCTCACCGGCCTGCGTAATGATGCCCAGCGCCGCCTCGACAGTGTGCAGGGTCAGGTGGATGGCAACGCCAATCCCCCGGAGACTCTCCTGAGCCAGCTTGAAAATGCCACGGAAGAGCGCGACCGTCTGCAAAGGCAGGTAGAGCGTGTTGAAAACGAAAAAGTGGAAACGCTCGAAACCGCCGAGAGAAACATCAACCGCCTGCGGGAATTGCTCAACCTCGATTAATAGCTGAAGGCTGAATGCTGAGCGCTAAAAGCTGAACGCAAAAATACAGCCTTGACCACCCTGTCTTCAAACTCCTCCTTGCACTGCTTTGAGCCATTCTAACTGCCGGGCTGGCGGAACAGTTCCTGGTTCAGGTACATCCACTGCTCGGAGAAAAAGTCCGTGGGTTTCTGTTGAAAGTCCGTGCGCACGTACTGGCTGATCTTGCCCTCGATGAAAGTCAGGACCAGGTTTGAAGTGATAGACGGGCTGAGCCTTGTCCTGATACCTTCCCGGATTTCTGCCTCCCGGAAAATCTGCTTGAGCTGGGTGTCGAGGCGGTTGTAAACCTGGCTGGCGCGATCGCGCAGGCGGTCAGTCTCGCCGACCAGCGCATCGCCATTGAGCACGCGGCTGATGCCGGGATTTTTTTCCGCGAACGTCAGCATCAGCAGGATGATCTTTTCACACTGCACCAGGGCGGTGGAGCCTTCACTGACGATGCGGGTGATGCGAGAAAACAGGGTGTCTTCCATGAAGCCGATCAGGCCTTCGAACATTCGCGCCTTGCTGGGGAAGTGCCGGTAAAGGGCCGCTTCCGACACGCCGACTTCCTCGGCCAGGGCGGCGGTGGTGATGCGCCCGCCCGGGTTGTTTTCCAGCATCTGGGCCAGTGCCCTGAGGATTGCTTCCTTCTTTGCGCCTGGTTCTCTAGCCATAACTGTACCCGCCCGTGGTGAAGCTTCAGTGCCTGTTGGTGATCAGCGTGCCTATGCCTTCGTCGGTAAATACTTCCAGCAGGACCGCGTGGGGCACCCTGCCGTCGATGATCTGGGCACTGGTCACGCCGGAATTCACCGCATCCAGTGCACAGTTGATTTTCGGCAGCATGCCGCCGTGAATGGTGCCGTCTTCGATGAGGGCATTGACCTGTGTCGTGGTCAGCCCTGTCAGTACCTTGCCATCCTTGTCCTGTACACCGGCGATGTTGGTCAGCAGGATCAGCTTTTCCGCCATCACCATTTGCGCCACCTTGCCGGCAACGATGTCGGCATTGATGTTGTAGGACTGGCCTGACTCATCGGCACCGATCGGCGCGATTACCGGGATGAAGTCGCTGCCCTTGAGCATCTGGATGATGTCCGGGTTCATGCCAGCCACTTCACCGACATGGCCGATGTCTATGATTTCTGGCTCCTGCATTTCCGGCGTCTTGCGCGTGACCTTCATCTTGCGTGCACGGATGAAGTCGCCATCCTTGCCGGTGATGCCGATGGCCTTGCCGCCGTTGCGGTTGAGCAGGCTGACGATTTCCTTGTTCACCAGGCCGCCAAGCACCATCTCGACGACGTCCATGGTGGCCGAGTCCGTAACGCGCATGCCGTCCACGAAGTCGGATTTGATATCCAGCTTCTTCAGCAGTTCGCCGATCTGCGGACCGCCGCCATGCACGACGATGGGGTGCATGCCGACGAGCTTCATCAACACGATGTCGCGGGCAAAGCTGTTCTTCAGCTCTTCATCGATCATGGCGTTGCCGCCGTACTTGACGACGATGGTCTTGCCGGTGAAGCGCTGGATATACGGCAGCGCCTCGGTGAGGACGCTGGCGATATTTTTTGCGGCATTGATGTTCAGGGTCATGGGGCGCTCTTATAGCGAATGCTTACTCACAATCGAATGCGCGAATTATAAGGGAAATCGATAAAAGGATAAAAGGATAAAGGGATAAAGCGTACGGGAGCCAGATTCGGGTGTAGGCCGGATAAGGTCCGCAGGACCGCATCCGGCGTGGTAATAGTGGCTGGCCTTTCAGGCACCTTTGAACAGGTTGGCGAACTGTTCGCGCAACCGATTCTTCTGCACCTTGCCCATGGTGTTACGGGGCAGATCATTGACCACGACGATGCTTTTCGGTGTCTTGTAACCCGCCAGGCGGTCCCGGCAGGCGCGCACCAGCATATCGGTATCCAGCGCGGCGCCGGATTCCGGTACCACGGCAGCAACCACGCCTTCGCCGAAATCGGGATGCGCCACGCCGAAGACGGCGGATTCGCGGATGCCCGGCTGGGCATCGAGGACATTTTCGATTTCCTTCGGATAGACGTTCAGTCCGCCGCTGATGATCATGTCCTTGTTGCGCCCGACGATGCTGATGCGGCCGTCTTCAGCCACTGCGACAAGATCACCGGTGATGAAATAGCCGTCCTGGAATTCGGTGCTGTTGAGTTCGGGCTTGTTCCAGTAGCCGCTGAACACATTCGGCCCCCTGACCTGCAATACACCGATCCCGCCTTTTGCCGCCGGCCTGCCATCCTCGTCGCAGACGCGGGTCTCAACACCCGGCAGGGGGTAGCCGACAGTGCCGGCAACACGCTCCCCGGCCAGCGGATTGGAGACCAGCATGCCGGTTTCGGACATGCCGTAGCGCTCGAGAATTGTGTGGCCGGTGCGATCGCGGAAACTGAGAAACGTTTCCGCGAGCAGGGGCGCCGACCCCGATACGAACAGGCGCATATGACTGCAGGTTTGCCGGGTGAACCCGTCCTCCTGCAGCAGCCTGGTGTAGTAGGTGGGCACGCCCATGAACACGGTCGCCTGCGGCAACAGCTCGATCACCCTGCGGGAGTCGAAGCGTGACTCGAACAGCAGTGTGGACGTGCCAAGCAGGGCCAGGTGGGTGGCGACGAACAATCCGTGTACATGGAAGATCGGCAGGCAGTGCAGCAGCACATCCTCCGTGGACCAGCCCCAGCTTTTGTACAGTGTTGCCGCATTGGCGGCCAGGTTGCCGTGGCTGAGCATCGCACCCTTGGGAGCACCCGTGGTGCCGGAGGTATAGATCAGCACGGCGACATCGCCGGCATTGCTGGCGACCACGTCATGGCTGGAGGAATGTCCTGCAGCCTCTTCTGCCAGCGTCCCCATGCCTTCGGCATCCAGCGTGAACGTCGTGATGCCAGTCGCGCCAGCGACCAGTGCGCAGTGTTTCCCATCGCCGATAAACAGGGCCGGCGTCGTGTCCCGGGCAAAATAAGCCAGTTCATCCTCGGTGCATGCCGGGTT
>Ga0181587_10000505_pt1 | contig 31931 bp, 26 predicted proteins | sample 071ome_27_FD_132463 | JGI IMG/M metagenome (GOLD analysis project Ga0181587, IMG submission 132463) | Coastal salt marsh microbial communities from the Groves Creek Marsh, Skidaway Island, Georgia - 071409AT metaG (megahit assembly) | ecosystem: Environmental > Aquatic > Marine > Intertidal... | reverse complement strand
GTGGCAAGCGTATTGCCGCCGACCGCGTCTATGCAGCCCGCCCAGCGCTCGGTCTGTAACGGGCGTTTGGTCTCGACATCCAGCTCTGACCGTTCGACGATTTCCGCCGCGCCGAGCGCGCGCAACCGGTCTGCCAGTTCCGGCCGGCCGGTGGAGGCATGAACCTCATAGCCGTTCGATTTCAGCAAGGCGATGGCGACACCGCCGACACCGCCATTGGCACCCGTGACAAGAACGGGTCCGGCGTCGGCCGTTACACCGTGGTCCTGCAACGCCATCACACAAAGCATGGCAGTAAAACCCGCCGTGCCGATGGCCATGGCCTGTTCCGCCGTCATCCCGTCCGGCATCGGCACAAGCCAGTCGGATTTCACCCGCGCCTTTTCGGAGAACCCACCCCAATGGACCTCGCCCACACGCCAGCCCGTCAGTATCACCGCATCGCTTGGGGCAAAATCTTCGCTGTCGGAGGACTCCACGGTCCCCGCGAAATCGATCCCCGGCACGTGCGGATAGTCACGCACCAGACGTCCGATCCCTTTCAGGATCATGCCGTCCTTGTAATTCAGGGTGGAATGGGAAATCGCGACCGTGACATCACCGTCGGACAGCCGGTTCTCATCCAGCATCTGAACCGACGCGGTAACACCGTCATCGCCTTCTTCAAGCACAAGCGCCCGGAATGATCCGGCCATGATCCGTGCCTCCCAAGAAATGTTTTTTATTATGAAACCTTTCTAGACCCGCCTCCAAAACCGGTCAACGGGGACCATCCGTTGACAAGCCCCGCCCGCACCCGGATCATTCAGCAATAAAAATTTCGGCAGTGGAGGCCCTGATGGAATACCCGCTTTCAGACGAACATCGGATGTTCCGCGAAACGATGCAGCGTTTCGTCGACGAGGAAATGATCCCCTATGAACTCGAGAGCTGCGAAAATGGTGAGCTGAAACCGGAGTGGAAGGAAAAATTCCATGCCCGGGCAAAGGAGCTCGGCATCTGGAAAATGGAAGTCCCCGAAGAATATGGCGGGGTCGGCGCGGATCTGATGTCCCTGGTCATCGTCTGGGAACAGCTGGGACGTACTATTGCGGTGCCGACGCGCGGGTTGGGCGGAATGATGGGGCCGCAGGTCCGCGCACCGCTTTACGAGCTTTCCGAACCAATGAAGGAAAGATATCTCTATCCCGTTCTTGAAGGGGAAAAGACAGCCTGTTTCGCCCAGACCGAACCGGATGCGGGCGGCGATCCCGGCGGCATGCGGACAACCGCAGTACGCGACGGCGACAAATACATCATCAACGGGACCAAGCGCTTCATCACCGACGCGGACGAGGCTGATTTCTGCCAGTTACTGGCAGCGACTGACCGGTCAAAGGGATCGCGCGGCGGTATTTCGATGTTCTTGGTCGATATGGACGCGCCGGGCATCAAGATCACCACCAAGTTCGAAACCATGATGGGCGACTGGCCGTGTGAAATCCATTTCGACAATGTCGAAGTACCGGTCGAACAACGCATAGGCGATGAAGGCGGCGGTTTTGCGCTTGGTCAGCGGTTTCTGGCGCATGGGCGGCTGAAGCACGGCGCGCGGGGCGTCGGCACGGCGCAGCGCTGCCTCGATATGATGTGCGAATACGCCAAACAGCGCGAAACGTTCGGCCACAAGCTATCCGACCGCCAGGCAGTGCAGTGGATGATTACAGACACCCATGTGGAACTACAGGCCGCGCGGCTGATGGTTTATAACGCGGCCGACATGGCGGCGCAGGGCGAGCTGGACCGCACCGACGGGTTTATCCAGAAAATGTACGCCGATGAGCTGGGCTTCCGGGCCGCCGACCGCTGTATGCAGGTGCATGGCGGGATCGGGCTGACCACCGACCTGCCGATCGAACAGCTATGGCGGCAGGCGCGCAGCTTCCGTATTACCGAGGGCCCGACAGAAATCATGAAATGGGTCATCGCTCGGAATATCCTCAGGAATTACGACTAGACGCCGCAGGCCACAGGGAGGGTTCCATGGCAAAAAAAAGCAGCGAAGATCAGTTCCAGTAAGGCCGCAAGGAAATATGATTACCAGACCATAGAGGTCGAACAGCGCAAGGACGGAATAACCTTCCTTATTTTCAACAGGCCGGAAAAGCGCAACGCGATGAACCCGCAGCTCCATTACGAGATGGATGAAGCGCTCTACCGGCTGGCAACCGATCCGGATTGCAAACTGCTGATCCTCACCGGGGCGGGGAAAGCATTTTGCTCCGGTCAGGACCTGAAGGAATATTTCCGGGGAACCACCGGCGATCCGGAAGAAAAATTCCGGGCATCGGAAGCATCCGAAAGCTGGCGGTCAAACAGGTTGATGGAATTCCCCAAACCGACCATCGCTATGGTCAATGGCTTTGTTTTCGGCGGCGGCCTGACACCGGTCGTATCCTGCGATGTCGCCACGGCAGCCCACAAGGCACAATTCGGCATTTCAGAAATAAACTGGGGCCATATTCCCGGCGGGCTGGTCGGCTGGAATGTCAATCAGGTGATGAGCGCGCGGGATGCCATGTGGTACTCGATTTCGGGCGAGACATTTTCCGGCAAGGAAGCAGCGGCCATGCGCTTTATCAATTTTTCCTTTCCCGCGTCGAAGCTGAAGTCGGAAACGCTAAAAATCGCAAAACAGCTTCTCAAGAAGAACCCGTGGGCGATCCGATATACCAAAGAAGCGATCCGGTCCGTCCGCCACATGACCATGCAACAGGCCGCTGATTATCTGCGGTGCAAGAGCGATGCGCTGCAACGCGTCGATCAGGAACATAGCCGTCAGGAAGGGATGAAACAATTTCTTGACGAAAAAAGCTTCCGCCCCGGCCTCGGAACCTATAAGCGCTAGGTCCGAAAACCCGGATCAATCCGGTCCATCTTGCGCACCAGCGCGGGCCAGGTCGGGTGCATATCCGTACGGTTGTTATTCGGTATCCAGCTTTGCGCCGCTGATTTTCTCAGCACGTCCTCGGACGGGATCTCCAGCTCCGTGCCCCCGGCCATCGCGGCAAGCTGAGACCGGCAGGATTTCTCCAGATTATACATCAGGTAAAACGCCTCGCCGAGATTGCGGCCGAGAGTCAGCAGCCCGTGATTACGCAGAATCATGGCGTATTTATCACCGAGATGCGCGACGATGCTTTCCCGTTCCTCCACATCCAGCACGACGCCTTCATAATCGTGATAGGCGAGATGTCCGTAAAACCGGATTGCCGCCATGGAAAGCGGCAACAGTCCGCATTTCTGAGCCGATACAGCCATGCCCGCTTCTGTATGGGTGTGGATCGCGCATGTGATGTCCTTGCGCGCGCCGTGAATGGCTGAATGAATGACGTATCCCGCCTGGTTTATGTCGAACGGGCTGTCCATGATCTTGTTGCCGTCAAGATCAATTTTCACAAGGGACGAGGCCGTCACCTCGTCATACATCAGCCCATAAGGGTTAATCAGGAAGTGTTCCTCCTCACCCGGGACGCGGAGCGAAATATGATTGGCAATGACATTGGTCCAGCCATAATAATCGACGATCCGGTACGCGCAGGCGAGATCGACCCGCGCCTGCCATTCTTCTTCGCTGACCTGGTCCTTGACCGAGGGAATATCGACGCTGAACGATCCGTCCATGACAACCTCCGATTCCGTTGTCTGTGCCAGACATGGATTTTTATGATCTTTCGATGTTACAGGGCGTTGACGCGTCTTGGCCATGGCTTTTTCCAAAAAGAAGCGCGCGGGTTTGACTCCTGGCGCGCTGGAGCGGATTCTCACGGTTTCAGACAGGGAGTTTTATATGTTCAAAAGGATCGATCATGTCGCGCTTCATGTGGCGGATATCGACCGCTCGATCGAATTCTACGTAACCCATTTCGGCTGTGAGAAATATTTCGAACATACCGCCGGGCCGGGATTTCGCATCGCCTATCTGAAATCCGGCGATACCGTGCTGGAACTCACCCATTTTTCGGATGGCGATATGAAGGGGTTCCATTTCTGTTTCGAAACCGACGATCTGGACGGCGCCATCGCCGCCTTGAAATCAAGCGGCGTCAAATGCCTGACCGAACCCTATGAGACAGCCGCGAGAGTGCCGCGTGAACAAAGCTGGCGCCGCACGGTGTTTGAGGGGCCGGACGGCGAACAGATCGAACTGCGCGGATAACGAAAAAGCACAATACAGGGAGAAAAAAATGGGACGATTGGATGGAAAGGTAGCCTTTGTGACGGCGGCGGGCGGATATATCGCCGGCGCCACTGCGAGGCTTTGGGGCAAGGAAGGCGCGGCGGTCGCCTGCGTCGATATCGCGGAGGAAAACGTCAAAAAGACCGCCCAGGACATCAACGACGCGGGCGGGCGCGCCATCGCCATGGTGTGCGATGTAACGGATGAAGACTCGGTCGCCACGGCCTGTGCGAAAACCAGGCAGGAATTCGGGCCGATCACCTGTCTGATGAACGCCGCCGCGGGTCAGGATAAAAAGGCCCGCGTTCATGAAACGGTGATTGAGGATTACCGGCGCGTTTTGGATATCAACCTGACCGGTATGGTCATCGTCGCCAAGCATTGCCTGATCCAGATGCTGGAAGCGGGCGTCGGCTCCATCGTCAATATCTCCTCAATATACGGCATGGTCTCGCCCAAGGAACGCGCGGTCTACGCGACGTCGAAGGGCGGCATTCGCCTGCTGAGCAAGAACATCGCCATCGATTACGCGGCCGATAACATCCGCTGCAATTCGATCATGCCGGGCCCGATTCAAACGCCGCGTCTTCTGGTGCGCAACGCATCGCTCGAAGACGTGCTGGAACGGCACGGTCCACGTCTTCATATCGGCCGCCTCGGCCAACCGGAAGAAATTGCCGCGGCGGCACTTTTCCTCGCGAGCGATGAGGCGAGCTATGTCTCGGGCACCGATATGACGGTGGATGCAGGCTATACATCATTTTGATTTTTACGCCGCTCAGACGGCAGTAAGGGAGACTTTCGATGGCCGACAATACTGCGAAATCACTCAGCAATCTTAAAGCATCGCTGCCCTATCGCGATCTGCGTGAATGGCTGGAAGAAGCGGATAAACTTGGCGAGGTCGTCGTCGCCAAGGGGTTTGATACGGATGAGGAAATAGGCGCGGCAACCGAGCTAGTGATGCACCCCGATGAAGCCCCCTGTGTGGTCTTTGACGAAATAAAGGGCCATGAGAAAGGGTTTCGTGTTCTGGTCAATTTCTTTGGCGGAAAACGCAAGAACATGACGCTCGGCTTTCCGACCGATCTGGACAAGGTGGCGTTGTCAGAAGCCTATTACCAGCATCAGGTAAAGGGGTTTGAGCCGATCCCGCATCAAATTGTGACGGATGGCCCGGTGCTGGAGAACATCATCGAAGGCGATGACGTTGATCTGGGTATTTTTCCGACGCCTCTTTGGCACAAACCCGATGGCGGCCGGTATATCGGAACCGGGTCATATAATGTCACCAAGGACCCTGACACGGATTGGCTGAATGTCGGCACCTACCGGGTGATGATCCAGGACAGCAAGCATGTCGGATTTTACATTTCGCCCGGGAAGCATGGCCGGGTTCACCGCGATAAATGGTTCGCCCGGGGCGAAAAAATGCCGTCCGTCGTCGTCATTGGCGGCGACCCAATGACCTTTCTGAATGGCTGCACGGAAATGCCCCCGGGGGTCTGCGAGTTTGACGTGGTCGGCGCGATGCGGGGCGAAGCACTCAAATGTGTCAGGGGAAAACATACCGGCCTGCCCTTCCCGGCCGACGCGGAAATAGTCATCGAGGGGTTTGTAGATCCGGATGACCAGCGCCGAGAAGGTCCGTTTGGCGAATGGACGGGGTACTACGCCTCTGACGAGCGCCCTGAACCAACCATGGAAGTAGTCGCGATTTATCACCGCAACAACCCGATCATGCTGGGGGCGCCGCCGCAACGCCCACCGGATGAACTGGCGCGTTACAGATCGATTACCCGGTCCGCAATGTTGCGGGACAATATCGAGCGCGCCGGGATACCCGACGTCACCGCCGCCTGGGCACATGAAGTTGGCAACGGCCGGATGCTTGTCGGCGTTTCGATCAAGCAGCGCTATCCCGGGCATGCGATGCAGACCGGGCACGTCGCTTCAATGTGTCATCTCGGCGCCTATGCGGGGAAGTATGTCTATGTCGTCGATGACGATGTGGATGTGTCAAATCTGGAGGAACTCACCTGGGCGATGATCACCCGGTCCGACCCGGCAACCTCAATCGACATCATCCATAATGCCTGGTCGACGCCGCTGGACCCCAGGATTCCGCCTGAGGATCGCGCGGCCGGCAATATGACCAACAGCCGGGCCATCATTGATGCCTGCCGCCCCTACCACTGGCGTGACCAGTTTCCGATGGTTAACGCACCGACGCCGGATGAAGCCAGAAGCGCGCGGGAGCGATTTGGGTATCTTCTCGAAGGAAAGTCGTCACCGGACGAGTAATGCCGGAATATCTGCAACCTGACTCCCTGAATGACGCGCTGAAAGCACTGGCAAACGGGAAGTTTTCTCCCGTGGCCGGTGCGACGGATTTCTATCCCGCGCGGGCCGGCGGGATTGTCGATGACGATGTGCTGGATATCTCCCGTATCGTTTCCCTGCGCGGGATAGAAGAGCAGGAGTCCGCCTGGCGGATCGGCGCGACGACCACCTGGTCGGAGATCGCCGATACACCCCTGCCCGCCATTTTCGACGGCTTGAAGCGGGCTGCGCGGGAAGTCGGCGGACGGCAAATCCAGAACACGGGAACCATCGCGGGAAATATCTGCAACGCATCCCCCGCAGCCGATGGAGTGCCACCGCTCCTTACCCTGAATGCGGATGTTGAGTTAACGAGTATTGAGAAAAGCCGCTCCGTTCCCCTTGGCGATTTCATTACCGGAAACCGTGAAACGGTCAGGGGAACGAACGAGCTCGTCACCGCGATCATTGTTCCCAAACCCGCGGGCGATTGCACCTCCACCTTTCTGAAACTTGGCGCGCGGCGCTATCTGGTGATTTCCATCGCGATGGTCGCGGCGGTGCTGGAGGCGGATGGCGACAACCGGATCGCCTCAGCCCGTATTGCGGTCGGTGCCTGTTCGGCGGTTGGACAACGATTGCCCGAACTGGAAGCGGCGCTGGCCGGACGAGAAATCGAACCGGGGTTAGCGGAAGTTCCCACTGAAAGACACCTCTCTCCGCTATCGCCGATTGACGACGTGCGCGCCACCGGCAATTACCGCAATGACGCGGCACTGACACTTGTCCGCCGCGCCCTCGCCGAACTGGGGGCCGGACGATGAATGTAACGCTGACGGTCAACGGTGTTGCGCGGACTATCGACGTCAATCCATCCGAACGGTTGGCCAATGTCCTGCGCCGCGAACTCGGGCTGACCGGGACGAAAATCGGCTGCGATGCCGGCGATTGCGGCGCGTGCACTGTGATGCTGGACGGACAACAGATATGCGCCTGTATGGTCCCGGCCGCGCAAGCCGCCGGGCGCGATGTCGTCACCGTCGAAGGGTTGGCGCGGGACGGAAAGCTGAACGATCTGCAGGAAGCGTTTCACGCCTTCGGCGCGGCGCAGTGCGGCATCTGCACACCAGGCATGTTGATGGCGGCTAGCGACTTGCTGCAACGCAATGCGACTCCGACCGAAGACGAGATCATGGACGCGCTGGGCGGGGTACTATGCCGCTGCACCGGATATCGCAAGATCATCGAGGCCATTCTCCATATTGGAAATACCGGGGAGGCCGCCATCGTCGATCCGGAGGCAGGCGCGGCGGTGGGTGCCCGCGCGGCCAAGACCGATGGTGTAGCAAAGCTGACCGGCGCGGAAAATTTCGGCGATGACGATATACCCGCTGACGCGTTGTGGATCAGGGCGGTGCGGTCGCCATATTGGCGCGCGGCGTTCGAAATCGGCGATCTCAATGATTTTATCAAGGCACATCCGGGGCTGGTGGACGTCATCACGGCGGCGGACGTGCCTGGAAATAACGGTTACGGGATTTATCCCGATGTGAAGGACCAACCCGCGCTGGCGGAGGGGGAGGTTCGGTATCGCGGCGAACCCGTCCTGGCGTTGGTCGGCGATTATGAAACCATCTACGGCATCCGCGACGAAGTACTTCCGATTGCGTGGGCCGAACTTGGCCCGATGCAGGGATTCGATGCGCCGCTCGCTGAGGGTGCGGACGATATTCACCCCGACAAGCCGCGAAATATTCTGGCCGAGGGTTATGTCCGAAAGGGCGATGCGGGCACATCGCTTTCCACCAGCGAGATCACTGCGGAAGGCGATTTTGAAACCGGTTTTGTCGAACATGCCTATATCGAACCGGAAGCAGGCTGGGCCCGGCGCGCCGGCGACCGGCTGGAAATTTATGCCAGCACGCAATCCCCCTATATGGACCGGGACGAGGTCGCGCAGATTCTGGGCATCGCGCCGGAAAATGTCCGTATCGTGCCGACGGCCTGTGGCGGCGGTTTCGGCGGCAAACTGGATCTGTCGGTGCAACTCTTTCTCTCCGTCGCCGCCTGGAAGCTGAACCGCCCGGTCCGCATGGTCTATAGCCGGCGGGAATCGATGGCGGCCAGCACGAAGCGGCACCCGTCGCGGATTTCAGCGCGCTATGGCTGCGACGCGAAGGGCATGCTGACCGGATTTTCCTTTGAGGGCGATTTCAACACCGGCGCCTATATTTCCTGGGGCCTGACGGTGAAAGACCGCGTGCCGATCCATGCATCCGGTCCTTATTTCGTCCCCGCGATAGAAGCCAGATCGCGTGCGATTTTCGCGAACGATCCGGTCGCGGGCGCCTTTCGCGGCTTCGGCGTGCCCCAGGCCGCCATCGCCCATGAAGCGCTGATGGATGAAATGGCTGAGAAAACCGGCATCGATCCGCTGGAATTCCGCCTGCAAAACGCCATCCGCAAGGGTCAGGCAACCGGCACCGGACAGGTACTGCAAAGCGCGGGGCTGGATCAATGTCTGGAAGCGCTGCGGCCGGGCTGGCAAGCGGCACGGGCGGCAGCCGAAGAGTTTAATGCTGTCGCGACGGGCGATTTACGGCGCGGCGTTGGTGTTGGCTGCATGTGGTATGGCTGCGGCAACACATCCCTTTCCAACCCCTCCACCATGCGGATGGGTCTGACCGCGGACGGGCGCGTCACACTTTATTCCGGCGCGCAGGATATCGGCCAGGGCACCAACACCACGATGGTACAGGCGGCCGCCGATGCGCTGGGTATTGCGATGCGCGATATCGATCTGGTGTGGGGCGACACCGACCGAACGCCCGATTCCGGGAAAAGCTCCGCCTCGCGACAGGCCTATGTCTCCGGCAATGCCGCCAAACTCGCGGGCGAGGATTTGCGCGCGCAGATTTTGCGGCTGGCCAATGCAGGCGGCGATGCGCGGTTGGAAATCCGCGACGGCGCAATCATCGTCCATGACCGCGAAGCGGTTCATGAGATCGATTTGGCCGCGCTTCAAGCCCAGGCGAGCGGCGACGTTCTTACCGGCGAAGGGTACTTTGACCCGCCAGCGACCGGGCTTGATGCGCATGGGCAAGGCGAACCCTATGGCACGTACGGCTTTGCCGCCCAGACCGCCGCGGTAGAGGTTGATTGCGCGTTGGGAACGGTGAAAGTTCTTCATATCGAGGCGGCGCATGATGTCGGGCGCGCGCTAAACCCGGTACAGGTCGAGGGTCAGATAGAGGGCGGCACCGCGCAAGGGCTCGGGCTGGCGCTGATGGAGGAATATGTGCCCGGGCTGACCGAGAATCTTCATGACTATTTGATTCCGACTATTGGCGATATCCCGCCAATCACCACATATATAGTCGAGGACCCGGAACCTACCGGACCGTGGGGCGCGAAGGGAATCGGCGAACCGGCCCTGTGCGCCACGGCACCGGCGATATTCGGGGGCATATATCAGGCGACGGGCGTTCGTGTCCGGCGCGCGCCCTGCACCCCCGACAGGCTCCGGACGGCAATAAGAAATTTGAGAAACGGCATTATCTGTTGATCACTCGGCTTAAATTCGGATTTTCCGGCCAGATGCTGGCGGTCTGGGCGGTATTGCTCAATATCGTGCTGCCACTTGGCTGGACACAAATCGCCGCGGCCACCACGCCATTCGGTGGTGCGGAAACGCTCTGCCTGTCAAGCGCGCATGGCTCATCCGGACTGCCCGGCGATCCGGACAATCCGGAGTCACACGCATCCTGCAAGGCCTGCCCCCTGCCGATTTCACACGGTGCCGCGCCTGCCGATACCGCAATAATTTCCGCCCTGGAAATTCCGCGATCAGAAGCCCCCAAGGCGCGGGCGGAAGCTCTCACCCGATCCAACGCTACAGCATCCGCGACTATTCGCGGACCACCAACTCTTCTCTGTTAATCCTTCCATCAATGATCAATCGCGGCTAACGGGCCGCAACACAAAGGAACAGAGAGATGAAAGTCGTTACTTTATTCAGCGCGCTCGCGCTGCTCGCTACCGGTCCGGCACTCGCCGACGGCCATATGAAACATGAGATGCAGTCCGGACATGGCATAAAGCAGGGCATGCATCAGGCCATGAAGAGCGTCGCCGTTACCGGCGCCTGGGCGCGCGCATCGGTCGGCAGAAACGGCGCCGCCTTTCTGACGCTGACCAATCACGGCAAGGCGGAGGACCGGCTGGTCGCCGCCGAAGCAGATGTCTCCAAGAGGGTCGAGCTGCATACCCATATCCGGGACGGCAATATCATGCGTATGCGGCAGGTCGATCATATCGCCGTCGCTTCCGGCAAAACCGTAACGCTGAAACCGGGCGGTCTGCACGTCATGTTTATGGGCCTGACGCGCAAGCTGAAGAAAGGCGAAAGCTTCCCCCTGACGCTGATCTTCGAAAAGGCCGGCAAGATGAAAATCACGGTCCCCGTCAAAGGGATCGGCGCCATGAAAGGCGGCGATGCCATGCATAAAGGGCATGGCGGTCACGGCAACATGAAACACTGACCCGGACGGGGCGGGCCGGCCTATCGGTTGACCCGTCCCATCCCTCTTTCGCCATAGCGGTCGCCGGCCACGTTTTCCGGCGCGAACCAGCCACCAAGATCGGCGAGGTCTTTCGCGGAAAGCTCCACATTGGCGGCGGCGACGTTTTCCCTGAGATGGCCGCGAGATTTCGCGCCGGGGATCGGAAACACCTCATCACCCTGGGCCATCGCCCAGGCAAGCGCGACCTGCGCCGGCGTTGCGCCTTTCGCATCCGCCAATGCCCGTAGATTCGCGACCAGCGCCAGATTTTTTTCCAGATTGCCTTCCTGAAAACGCGGAAAATCCTTCGGGCGGCGGTCGCCCTCGGGGATCGTAGCCGCGCTCTCAAACATGCCGGTCAATAGTCCGCGTCCGAAAGGCGCATAAGCCATAAGCGCCATGCCGAATTCCGCGCAGACCGCTTTATGTTCCGCCTCATAGTCCCGGGTCAGCAACGAATATTCCATCTGCAGCGAGGCAATGGGATGGACATCGTTGGCGCGGCGGATCGACTCGACGCCTGCCTCCGATAATCCGACGAAGCGCAGCTTGCCGTCTTCGACCAACCGGGAAAGCGCCCCGACGGTTTCCTCGATCGGGACCTCCGGATCGACTCTGGACGGCGCCATGATGTCCACCGCCTCCACCCCGAGCCGGCGCAGCGCGTCTTCGCAGTCTTCACGCGCCGTATCGATGCTGGCGCTGGAGGAAACGCTTTGGCCACTGGCGTTACGCCGGCTGCCGAACTTGCAATGCACAAGAACCTTGTCCTGACGGCCCTTGATGGCTTTGCCGATCAATTCCTGATTATGGCCGCTGCCATAGCTGGCGGAGGTATCCAGCAGCTGTACACCAAGATCGATCGCTTCCTGGATTGTCGCGATCGATTCCGCGTCGTCCGCCGCGCCATAGATATGGGACATCCCCATACAGCCAAGCCCGGGGCGGGAAAGTATCCTGCCGGTTCCACCAAATACAGCGTCTTTCATCGGGCGCCTCCTGCGAGTCGAAAGACCTGAAGGATAGGCCGTGCCGTGCCGCGAGACAATCGCGGCGGCCTTCGGGAACGGTCGAGGGGATGGTTACCGGGGATCGCCCGGCGGCGCCATTACATGTCCGGCCGCTTCAACGGCTTCGGTGGCATGATCCTGCAGCGCCCGGTCCGCATTTCGCATATAGGTCAGCAGAGTGGTCACGGACCATTCGGATTCAATTCGCTCGCAAAATTCGTCGTCGAGCCCCAGCCCGTCACTTCGCAGATTCTGGGTAAACTGCCACAGATGATTATAGGCCGTCAGCAAACGCTGGAAATCGTCCTGCATGGCGGGTGGTGCGAATTCCGTCTCTTCTGCGGCTGGCCCGGCTTCATTTTCCGGAACCGTTTTCCCTTCGGAAACCGCCCGAAAATGCGATGCCAGCTCTTCCACCCGTTCCAGCCAGTCAGGGCGATGCGGCAACAGCCCGTTTACCGCGGAAACCGTCATCGACAGCGCCACGGCAATAACATTGCAAACAATACTTTTCGCCAGTTCCCGGAAATCCATCCCGTACACCAATTCGCCACTAAGAGCCTGATTCGGGGTCGAAAATATCGTGAACAAGTGAAATTCCGGTAAACGGAATTCTGAAAAACTTAACGAATGTGAAACTCCGGCAAGGCTATGAATACTCGTGAATTTATCGGTCCGAGAAGCCTTGCGACATGGAAACACACAACCCATCAAACTCTGACGGAGCTCCTTATTGCCCCGGCAGGTTTGTCTTGTCCAAGGAACGGCCGGTTCCGGGTCAATTCTCCCCTGAATTGTTTGCGGCAGAAAGGGCAGCGGCCGACGGTGACTCCTCGGCGCAACTACGATTGGGAAAGGCCTATCACCGGGGCGACGGGGTGATCCGTAATCTGCCCGAAGCGTTGCGCTGGTACATGCGCGCGGCAGAGAACCAGAACCCCGACGCGGCGTATCTGCTCGCCAAAATGTATCTGGAGGGAACGGGCGTCGAAAAGGATAACGCCACTGCGATCAAATGGTTTCGAATGGCCGCCTCACAGAAGCATCCGGGTGCCATGAACGCGCTTGGAAATATATATGCGCTGGGCAAGGGTGCCCCGAAGGATCTGCGTATGGCGGCAACATGGTTTGAATTGGCGGCGCAATGCGGGCATAGCAACGCCCAACTCGTCTTCGCGTTGATGTTGCGCGACGGGCGCGGTGTTACGACCGATCGGGAAACAGCGCGATTTTGGTTGGCAAAGGCCGTCAAAAACCTGAAGGACGACGAAAAGAAAAAAATCGCGCTGACGGTTCTCGGGGAACTGACGGAGGGGGAAGAAGCCCCGAAAAAGCTGGCGCGACCGTCACCGGCCAGCGGTTCAAACGCGGCTTGAAGGCGCCGCCGGCGTCGAGTCCATGCCCAGATCTCCTTGTTCAACCACCCCAGCCGGCCTTATCGCGCTTTGGAACGTCGGCAATGACGGGACAATAGTCGCCGAAGGTCCGGGCACCAGCCGCCCCGTGTCGATTTGGGATATGCGCCGCGCCGCTTCTATGTTCGGCCCCGCGAACAGGCGCGCGTTTTTTTCCCTGCTTAGGCAAATCAATGGAGGCCACGGCAGCGCCGTCACGGATATGGTATCCATCCATGAAGACGGCAGCCCGATCACCGTCAGGGTTTTGGCGTGGGCCGAACCGGCCACGGAAAACAGTGTGCGTTGCGGAATTGCGGCCACCGGTATCAGCGATTTGGGCCAAGAACTCAGGGAATTGCGGGATTCCCAGCAAGAAGCGGCAAAACAGCTTGTCGAATTGACCCGAACAAAGGCGCGGCTCGAAAACCAGACTCGTACATTGATGGAAACGGCGCAGAAACTTACCGAGACACGTGAGGAACTGGACGAGGCCAATCGAGGCAAGTCGAACTTTTTGTCCTATATGAGCCATGAATTGCGGACACCGCTGAACGCGATCATCGGCTTTTCGGAAGTCATCACCAAGGAGTCTTTCGGTCCGCTGGGCAGTGACCGTTACCGGGAATATACCGAAGATATTTTTGAGGCTGGCCGGCATTTGCTTGACCTGATCAACGACGTTCTCGACTTTTCGAAAATCGAAGCGGGAAGAGAGGAACTGTACGAGCAGGAAATCTCGGTGGCCGGTGTCGTTGAATCCTGCAAACGGATACTGCATGACCGTATCGGCCGGAGCGATCTTTCTTTACGGGTCGACCTGGCGCCAAGCCCGCCACGCCTGTTGGCGGATGAGCGGAAGGTCAAACAGATATTGCTGAACCTTCTCACCAACGCCGTGAAATACACGCCGGAACAGGGCGAAATTCATCTGGCGGTTTACCAGCCCGAATTCGGCGGCATGATCTTCGAAGTATCGGACAACGGCATCGGCATTGCCCCGGAAGACATCCCGAAGGCACTCGGCATGTTTGGCCAGATCAAGGATGCATACAGCACCCAGCAGGAAGGCACCGGGCTTGGCCTGCCCTTGAGCCGCTCTCTGGCCGAGCTGCATGGCGGCACACTGGAAATCGAAAGCGACAGGGGCCGGGGAACAACGGTCAAGGTCTGGTTTCCCGAAGAGCGGGTAATTATCCCCCGGACATCCCGGCAAACACAGACCGGCGGCGCTTTTTCCTGACCCGTTTTCGGCGCCGGGAACCATCCGGCCGTTCGTCCGTTTCGGACTCTTGCGATAGTTTTTCGAACCGTCTGCGGTGATCGGCGGCGGTGCCGTACTGTACCGAAAGCGCCATGGCCCTTTTGAGATACAGCCCCGCATCGTGTTCGTACGTGAAACCGATCGCGCCGTGAAGCTGTATCGCGGACTTCGTTACCTGCAACACGGCTTCGGAGGCTTGCGCCTTGAGCGCCGCGGCCATCGCGCGTTGGCCCCGCCTGCCGTCGAACGCCTTGCAGGTCTGATAGAGAAGCGACCGCGCGGTCTCCAGCGCCAGAGAGTCATCGACAAGCCGGTGCTGCAACGCCTGAAAAGATCCGATCGGGCGGCCGAACTGCTCCCGGGTTCTCACATAATCGAGGGTAAGCGCCATCGCCCCCTGCATAAGACCCAGCATCTCGGCCACGTGGCCGATAAGAATGCGGTCATAGATATGGGCGGCCATCCGGGCTCCCTGTTCCCGCCCCGCCACGAGAGATTCTTCATTGATAAAAACGCCCGGAAATTCCAACCGGCCGATTTCCGTGCCGTCCATACGGGTCTCTTTATGGCAGAGGATGCCGCCTCCCTCCTGCCGGACCGCATAAATCAGCGTGCCGTCCTGCGTTGACGCATCGACCAGATAATCGTCACCCATCGCGGCGAATGCTATCGCCGGCGTCTCGCCGGTAAGCTGATAGCCATGATGTTCATTGGTGGAAACGATCCGGGGATCATCTTCTTCCGCTGTCTGGGCATCATGGATCGCGGGCAGGACAAGCCGCTCACCCGCCATCAATTGCGACAACACATCCCCGAGACCAGTCGCCGCACCACCCGCTGACATCGCCCAGGCCGCGACCGCCAGTTCGGCGACCGGCTCGGTCATCAACCCCTCGCCCGCGGCCTCCATCACCAGGGCAAGTTCCGTCACGCCAAGACCCAACCCGCCGCGGCCGGGCGACACCAGAAGGCCAATCCAGCCATCCGCGGCAGCCGCCTTTAGGCGTTCCCGGTCAAAGCCCGTGCCGGCCTCAATGATCCCGCGATAGGGCACCGGCCCGGCGTGACGCCGCACGAAAGCGCGCGCGCTTTCCCGCAACAGGGTCTGTTGTTCGTCGAGGACAAGTTCCATCCGCCAAATTTACGGCGAATGGAGCGCCCCCGCAATGACGCCGCGTTGACAGCGCCACGCCAGTTCTTAGGCTGGCTGAAGCTTTGCAAACCATATCGGATACCGCGATATGCCGCCGATCAGCTTTATTGCCGACGATCCCGAAATTGCCGCCTTTCGCCAGGAGGTCCGCGCCTGGCTCGAAGAAAATCTGCCGGAGAACCTGAAAGGCTGGGCGACCCGGCCACCGCCGGACCTGGTCCAGCCCTGGTACAAGAAGCTCTTTGAACGCGGCTGGATCGCACCCCACTGGCCCAAAGAATATGGAGGAATGGAAGCGAGCGTCGGCGAGCAACTGATTCTGCAGGAAGAGCTTGGCCGCGTTGGCGCGCCGGTTCTGTCGCGTCAGGCGCTGAACCATATCGGCCCGATCATCATGCAATACGGCACGGATGCGCAAAAATCCTATCACCTGCCGAAAATGCTGTCGGGCGAAATCATGTGGTGTCAGGGCTATTCCGAACCGGGCGCCGGATCAGACCTCGCCAGCCTGAAAACCAAAGGTGAAGTGGATGGTGACGATATCGTCATCAACGGCCAGAAGATCTGGACGACCTGGGGACAGCACGCGGATTGGATGTACGCGTTGATACGCACGGACCCCAACCCCGCCCGTAAACAGGACGGCATCACCATGGTGCTGATCGACCTGCAGAACACGCCGGGCATCACCATCCGGCCGATTAACACCATCGCGGGCGACGAGGAGTTCGCGGAGGAATTTTTCGACGACGTGCGCGTGCCTATCGCCAATGTCGTCGGAGAAATCGGCAAAGGCTGGCCGCTCGCCAAAAGCCTGATGGATTGGGAGCGGATCGGCAATGCGAACCCGCAAGCCGCGCTGGATACGCTCGACCGCATTCGCGATGTCGCGACGGCGACGGGGAAAATCGACGACCCGGTTTTTGCCGATCAGCTCACCCGCGCGGAAATCCGGGTGCTCGGGCAATCGGCCATGTTCGCTCACGCGGTAGAGCTCGCCAAATCCGATACGGAAATCGGCGCCCATTCCTCTTTCATCAAGCTGACGGCGACCGAGATCGCGCAACAACTCGCCGATCTTCTGATGGATGCGGCGGGACCGGCGGCGGCAAACGCGAAACCTTTGGAGACCACCAATGGTAAAATCGATGTCGCGACGGTCTGGCTTCAGGCGCGCAGGCTTTCGATCTTCGCCGGGACCAGCGAAATCCAGCGCAACGTCATGGCAAAGCGGATTTTGAATCTGCCCTAGATCGGGAAACGTCCCTCCGGCTGATCCGAAAATACCGGTTCCTCGCGCGACTTGTTCGCGGCTTCATCCGGCGGCAAGGCCGGGTCCCAATATTTCGCATTGAACCGGCAACCGGTCACACCGTCGGAGCGGGAGGAGCAAAGCCACACCGCCAGCGGATCCATGATATCGACCGGTTGCAGCGGTTTGGTGTCCCGGTTGGGCCGAGTGAGGTCCGAATCCACCGACCCTCCCGGGCACATCGAATTCACCATAATGTTTTCGGATTCGCAGTCGCCCGCCCAGATCAGCGTCTGGGACTCAAGCGCCGTCTTGGTCACCCCATAGGGTGAGTTTTTCGGATAGGCGAAATTGTGAAGGGAGGTGGAAATATTCACGATCTTGCCGCCGCCATGCGCCCGGAAATGTTCCACCGCCGCGCGCGCCATATTGAACACGCCAATCACATTGACGTTAATCGTTTCCGCATAGATTTCCGGATCGGTTTCCCAGAGCGGCAGGGAGTTTCCCGTCGGCGGCAAGCCGGGCCCGCGCATCAGCCGCCGCGCATTGTTGAACAGCACATCCAGGCGGCCCAGCTGCGAAACCGTTTCCTGTACCGCGTTGCGGCATTGCGCCAGGTCGGTAACATCCAGATTAATCGCGCACGCCGTCCCCGCGCCATGTTCGGCATTCAGGTCGTCGGCAAAGGCGCGGCAGCCAGCTTCATCGACGGAGGCGATACTCACTCGCCCCCCGCGACGCGCCATTGCCTCCGCCATGGAACGCCCCAGCCCCCGGTCGCCGCCGGTCATAAGTATGACGCGGCCATCCAGATCGACCTCCGGCAATGCAACGCCGGACCTTGCCAGTTCCTCCGCCATAATTTCTTCCTTCCCTGTCATGAGATAGCGTCCACGCCCATTCAACGCTATAAGCGCGGCCATCGGTTCCCTGTTGATTTCCGGACATGAGCATAGCATCGACTGAAAGCGGCGCACGCACCCTGCGGGGCATTTACTGGATGGTACTGGGCTGCGCCAGCTTCGCCGCGATGATGGCGAGCGTGCGCTATATCGGCCCGTCTCTGGATGCGATCGAGATTGTCTTCGTACGCGCGCTCGTCGGTCTGTTCATGGTCATTCCAATCGTATTGCGATCGGGCTTTGTCGCGCTGAAGACCGAACAGCTGCCGCTGCACGCACTCAGAACCCTGTTCGCCTTCGCCGCGATGGTGACGCTTTATTACGCGCTGGCCGTCACGCCTCTGGCGGATTCAATATCGCTGACCTTTCTGATCCCGCTCTTCACCACTTTCGCTGCCGCCTTCGTGCTGAAGGAACGTGTCGATCTGCCGCGATGGGCCGCGACTGCCGTTGGATTTTGCGGCGCGTTGATTATCGTGCGGCCGGGGGTCAACGATGTGAATCCCTATATCCTGCTGGTCGTGCTGTCCTGTGTCTTTTACGCCGGCACCTGGTCGACGATTAAAATCCTGACCCGCAAGGACTCTGCCGCGATTACGACCTTCTGGATGAATGTCCTGATGGTGCCGCTTTGCGCCATACCTTTGATCTTTGTCTGGAAGACACCAACGCCGGATCAGATTTTACCGTTGGCGGTCATGGCGCTTTCCGGGTGGGCGGCGCATTTCTGTCAGGCCCGCGCGTTCGAGGAAGCCGACACCAGCGCCGTCATGCCGTTCGATTTTTCCCGGCTTGTCTTCGGCGCCCTGTTTGCCGGGCTCTTGTTTGATGAGATCGCGGATAAATGGGTCTGGATCGGCGCGTTTATCGTGTTCGGCGCGGGGTATTACACAAGCTGGTCCGAGGCGCGCCGGAAATAGTCACCGCGTTCCGAAAACGCGTTCCTCAAGCTTCTCTCAGGGCCTGCCAGACTGTTAGCGGCGTTGCGGGCATTTCGACCGTCGGTGCGCCCACCCGGTGCAGCGCGTCATTGACCGCGTTCATCACCGCCGGCAAGGCGCCGACCGTGCCGGATTCGCCGACGCCCTTCACACCCAGCGGGTTACGCGCTGTGGGGACTTCGTTCGCAGCAATATTGAAATCGCAGAAATCATCGGCCCGCGGCATGCAGTAATCCATGAAGGAGCCTGACAGAAGCTGTCCGGATTCCGGATCGTAATTGACGTTCTCCATCAGGATCTGGCTCGCCCCCTGAACGATGCCGCCATGCACCTGCCCGTCGAACAGGATCGGGTTCAGGATCGTTCCCGCGTCATCAATCGCGGTATAGCGGACAATCTCCACCTCGCCCGTTTCCCTGTCGATCTCCACCTCGGCAAGATGGGTGCCGTTCGGATAGGTCGGTCGTTGCCCCTGCCCCATCCCGAACTCGCCATGTTCGTAAAGACCGGGTTCGATATCGGGCGGCAGCTTGGATTTGTTGAATGCCGTCTTGGCGACATCGGTCAGACTCACCTGACGGTCGGTGCCGGCAACGGTAAAATTGCCCTCGCCGAATTCAATGTCATCGGGCGCCGCTTCCATCATATGGGCGGCGATGCGCTTGCCCTTCTCGATGATCTTTTCGGCCGCGTTATGAACCGCCGACCCGACAAAAACGGCGCAGCGCGCATTGAACGTGCCGACGCCGGTCGCGATCTTGTCGGTATCGCCGAACCGGTACTTGATGCCGGTGTGGTCGACGCCAAGCCTGTCCGCCAGAACCTGGCGGAAGGTGGTGTCATGCCCCTGGCCGTGATCCATCGCGCCGCTTTGCAGCACGATCCCGCCCGACGGGTCGAAGCGGATTTCAACATGTTCGAAGTTGCTACTGGCGACACCGGTGATTGAATTCGACATGCCGACACCGAGAATCTTGCCGCGCGCCTCGGCGTCCTTGCGCCGCACCTCTATCCCCGCATAGTCACCGGCCTTCAGGCAATTTTCGAAATTGCCAATAAAATCGCCACAATCATACTCGTCGCCGAGACAGGTGGTATAGGGGAGCTGGTCGTTCGAAAGCGTGTTGATCCGGCGCAGTTCAGCCGCATCGACATCAAGCTCCCGCGCCGCGACGTCAATGATGTTTTCCAGGATATAAACCGGTTCCGGCTTCGCCCCGCCGCGATATTGCGCATTGGTCATGGTGTTGGTCAGCGCGCCGGTAACGGTGGCATAGATCGCCTCGAACCCGTAAACCCCGGCCATGCCGCCGAACCCGCCCGTGACCGACCGCATATTCCGGTCGGTGGTGTAATAGGCCCCGATCGGCACTTTCGTTTCTGATTTAATCGCCAGAAATTTGAAATTCTTATCCAGCGCCAGCTGCGTGTCGGTCAGGGTGCCGCGGGCCTGTTCGTCGGTCAGGAATGATTCTTCCCGGCTCGCCACCCATTTGACGGGGCGCTCGACCACTTCGGACGCCCAAAGCACAAGGCTGTATTCCGGCTGACAACCGCCGCGCGTACCGAACCCGCCCCCCATATTGTCGCAGATCACCTGCAGTTTGTTTTGCGGCATATGGAATATCTGACCGGCGATCATCCCGCGCATGCCGTGTACGGACTGCACGGTCGCCCGCAGGCGATAGCGGTCCTCAAAAGAATCGTATTCGCCGATACAGCCCCGATTTTCCATCGGATTACCGGCAACGCGGCTGACGCAAACCCGGTGCTTCACGATATGCGCGGCTTTCGCAAATACCGCATCGACCCCGGCCTGATCGCCCTTTTCGAAAAAGAACGCCTCGTTACTCCCCGCTTCCGGCCAGATCACCGGCGCGCCCTCGGCAAGCGCGTCATCGGCGGTTACCACGGCGGGCAACGGATCATAATCGACCTCAATCAGCTCCGCCGCGTCGCGCGCCTGTGCCGCGCTTTCAGCGACCACGAAGGCGACCGCCTGGCCAACAAAGCGCGCACGGCCCTGTGCCAGCAGCGACAGGGAACAGGCGAAGCCGGGGGATCCATCGGTCCGTGTTCCAGGATTGGCGGGTTTCAACGCCCCGAGGCCGCGTTCTTCCAGTTCCTTAGCGGTCAGGATGGCGAGAACGCCCGGCGCGGCCTCTGCAGCGGAAATATCGATGCTCTTGATCTCCGCATGGGCGAAGGGCGACCGCAAAACCTGCGCATAGGCCTGATTGGCGATCGTGACATCATCCAGATAGCGGCCCTTGCCCTGCAAGAGGCGCGCGTCTTCGTCGCGAACCAGTGGATCGCCGATATGCACCATATTCATGTGAAGTCCCCCCTTCGCAGCGAAAATTATTTATCAGGAAGCGGCTGCTTCCTTGCCCGTACCGCCATCCTCCACGGCCTGAGCGATTTCTTCATCGGACATCCCGACAATGTCGCGCAGTATTTCAACCGTATGTTCACCGAGCAAGGGCGCGCGCTGCACGTCAGATGGCGAATCCGACAGCTTGATCGGGTTGCCGACACTGAGATACGCGCCCCGTTCGGGATGATCGACCTCGACCACCGTTCCGCTCTCGCGCAGGCTTTCCTCCCGGGACAGTTCTTTCATCGAGAGGATCGGCCCGCAGGGGATATTCAGCGGGTTGCACTGCTGCATGACCTCGAATTTATCAAGCGTCTTGGTCCATTCCTCGATAGCGTCGAAAATCTGCGGAATTTTGTCCAGCCGGTCTTCCGGCTTGGCATAGCCTTCGACCTCTTTCCATTCCGGCTTGCCGATCAGATCGCAGATATTGCCCCATACCGCGGCCTGGGTGATGAAATAGACATAGGCATCGGGATCCGTTTCCCAGCCCTTGCACTTCAGGATCCAGCCCGGCTGCCCGCCGCCGGAGTCGTTACCCGCGCGCGGCGTCGCCTCTCCGAACGGAATGCCCTGACCGTACTGGCTGTATTCCTTGAGCGGGCCGTGTTCCAGCCGCTGCTGATCGCGCAGCTTCACACGGCAGAGATTGAGCACCCCGTCCTGCATGGCGCAGGTCACGCGCTGGCCCTTACCGGTCTGTTCCCGCTGATACAGCGCGGTGACAATGCCGAGCGCAAGATGCAGCCCGGTGCCGGAATCGCCGATTTGCGCGCCGGTAACGACGGGCGGCCCGCCCAGAAAACCGGTGGTCGACGCCGCGCCGCCGGTACATTGGGCGACATTTTCATAAACCTTGCATTCCTCATACGGACCCGGCCCGAACCCGTTGATGGAGGCATAAATCAGCCGCGGATTGATCTCCTGTATTTTCTCCCAGGAGAAGCCCATCCGGTCGATCGCGCCCGGCGCGAAATTTTCGACCATCACGTCGCATTCCTCCAACAGGCGGGTAAAGATTTTGGACCCGGACTCGGTCTTGGGGTTCACCGTTACGCTGCGTTTATTATGATTCAGCATGGTGAAATAGAGGCTGTCGACATCCGGAATGTCGCGCAGCTGTCCGCGGGTCGCGTCGCCGACGCCCGGCCGTTCGACCTTCAGGACATCCGCACCGAACCAGGCCAGCAGCTGGGTGCAGGTCGGGCCGGACTGAACATGGGTCATATCGAGGATTTTGACGCCTTCGAGAGCTTTCATCTTGATACCTGTTCCTAAGGGTAATTTCGTTTTCAGCGTTACTTCTTTTTCGAAACGACGCTTTGCGGGTTGAGATTGCCGATGCGGCCGCTTTCCGTCCCGGCGCCTTCATCAATCACGGCGTTAACGAGCGCAGGTTTACCCGAATCCATCGCATCATTCACCGCGCGAGCCAGTTCGTCGGGAGAGGTCGCATTATATCCTGTCCCGCCAAACGCCTCCATCATCCTGTCATAGCGCGCGCCTTTGACGAAGACCGTCGTCGCCACATCGTCGCCGCCGCCGGGGTTTTCGTCCGTTCCGCGATAGATACCGCCATTATTGAAGACCACGACACAGACCGGCAGGTTGTAACGGCAGATAGTCTCAATCTCCATGCCGGAGAAACCGAAGGCGCTGTCGCCTTCCACCGCAAGCACCGGATGGCCGGTTTCCACCGCCGCCGCAATGGCGGAGCCCATACCGATGCCCATTACGCCCCAGGTGCCGACATCCAGCCGTTTGCGCGGTTTGTGCATATCGATAATCGATCGCGCGAAATCCAGGGTGTTCGCGCCCTCATTCACCAGAATGGCGTCGGGCCGCTCCGCGATGATGGTGCGCAACGTGCCCAACGCGCCATGGTAATCCATCGGCACATTGTTATTCTGCAGCCGTGGCGCCATCCGCTCGATGTTGGAGTCCCGTTTGTCCCTGACCGCATCGGTCCAGGCGGCGGGCGGCGGCGTCCAGTCCGCGCCCATCCCGTCGAGCAGCGCACGCGCGCAGGAGCCGATATCGCCGACGAGCGGAGCGGCGATTTCCTTGTTGCTGTCCATTTCACGCGGCTCGATATCGATCTGCACGAACTTCTTGGGTGCCTCGCCCCAGGCTCTGCCCTTGCCGTGCGACAACAGCCAGTTGAGCCGCGCCCCGATCAGCATCACGACGTCCGATTCCTTCAGGACGAGAGAACGCGCCGGACCGGCGGATTGCGGATGGGTGTCCGGCAACAACCCTTTCGCCATGCTCATCGGCAGGTAGGGAATACCGCTTTTCTCGACCAGCGCCCGGATATCGTCATCGGCCTGTGCATAGGCCGCGCCCTTGCCGAGGATAATCAGGGGACGTTCCGCGCTTTTCAGCACATCCAACGCCCGCGCGACTGCATCGGGCGCGGGAAGCTGAGCCGGCGCGGGGTCGATCACCTCTACCAGCGACGCCGCCCCCGCGGCCTCTTCCATTGTCTGTCCGAGGAGCTTCGCCGGAATATCCAGATAGACCCCGCCAGGCCGGCCAGAGACCGCGCTCCGTATCGCGCGCGCGATACCGATACCGATATCCTCGGCGTGCAGAATGCGATAGGCGGCCTTGCAGAGCGGCTTGGCAACCGCCAACTGATCCATCTCCTCGTAATCTCCCTGCTGAAGATCAACGATTTCCCGTTCGGACGAGCCGCTGATCAGAATCATCGGGAAGCAGTTTGTCGTGGCATGCGCCAGCGCCGTCAGACCGTTCAGGAACCCGGGTGCGGAGACCGTCATGCAGACACCGGGTTTTTTGGTGAGGAACCCGGCGATCGCCGCGGCATAACCGGCGTTTTGTTCATGCCGGAAAGACAGCACCCGCATGCCTTCGGCCTGCATCATCCGGCCAAGGTCGGTAATCGGAATTCCCGGCACGTTGTATATAGTATTGATGCCGTTCAGCTTCAGCGCATCGATAATGAGATGAAACCCATCCGTCAGGGCCACACCCTGATCCTGGTCCGCCTCGGTTGTCATGGAACCCTCCTGTCAAAGCCGCGCGGCAAAACGGAGCGTTCCGCGCGGCATAAAATTACGCGGCCTATGTATACCAACGGCAAAGACCGGACGCCAAGGGACAGGCTGTGCTATTTAACGCCCGGGCGGGGTCGCAATTTGCCGCGCTTCTGCGTATCCTTTTGAACACAAAGATCAAACTCGGCAATCGAAATGGCTGAAGAACAATCGGGCGGGCGGCCCGGCAAAATCCATCCGGGATCGGGACGCCGCCGCGCGCCGCGCTTTCCGAAAGGCCGGATGCTGGATGAAAACGATGCGGCCTCTATCGCGAAGCTGCTGGGCGATCGCCCGCGCGATCGCGAATTGCTCATCGAATATCTCCACCTGGTTCAGGATAGAGAAGGCTGCCTTCCGGCTGGTCTGTTGCAGGCGCTCGCCGAGGAAATGCGAATTCCAATGGCGGAGATTTACGAAGTCGCTTCGTTCTACGCCCATTTCGACATCGTGCGCGACGGCGAAGACGCACCGCCCGCAACCACGATCCGGGTCTGCGAGTCCCTGAGCTGCATGCTGGCTGGCGCGGAACAGCTGATCGACGCGTTGAATGGTTCCACGCTGGAGAATATCCGTGTGGTCAGGGCGCCCTGTATGGGGCGTTGCGATTGCGCGCCGGCCTGCGAGGTAGGCCACCGCCATGTCGATCACGCGACACCGGAAGCCGTCTCCGCAACCGTTGCCTCAGGCGAACGCGAACCGGCCCTCCCCGATTATCAGGACCTCCCGGCGCGACTGGCCGACGGCGGCTACCGCATGCTCGAATCCTGTCTGGCGGGCGATCTTACAGCGGAGCAGGTGATCGAAACGCTGTCGGATGGCGGTTTGCGCGGCCTTGGCGGCGCCGGATTCCCAACGGGACGCAAATGGCAGTTTGTCAGGGCGGAGCCGGGCCCGCGATTGATGGCCGTCAACGCGGATGAGGGCGAACCGGGCACTTTCAAGGACCGGTATTATCTGGAGCGCGAACCGCACGCCTTTCTGGAGGGCATGCTGATCGCCGCCTGGGCGGTAGAGGCGGAAGCGGTTTACATCTATCTGCGAGACGAATACCCGGCGGTGCGCAAGATTTTGCTGACCGAGATCGCGGCACTGGAAGAGGCCGGACTATCGACCCATACAAAAATCCACCTGCGCCGCGGCGCGGGCGCCTATATCTGCGGCGAGGAATCCGCGATGCTGGAATCGATCGAGGGAAAGCGTGGCCTGCCGCGTCACCGGCCACCCTTTGTCGCGCAAGTCGGCATCTTCGACCGACCGACTTTGGTCAATAACGTCGAAACGTTGATGTGGGTGCCGGCGATATTGGAAAAGGGCGCGGACTGGTTCGCGGATCAGGGCGTGCGCGACGGCAAGGGGCTGCGCAGCTATTCGGTGTCGGGCCGGGTGAAAAACCCGGGCGTCAAACTCGCCCCCGCCGGGACCACCGCGCGGGAACTGATCGAGGATCATTGCGGCGGCATGGCCGATGGACACAACTTCAGGGCTTATTTACCGGGCGGCGCCTCGGGCGGGATTCTTCCGGCTTCTATGGCCGATCTGCCGCTCGATTTCGGAAAGCTCGAAGAACATGGCTGCTTTGTCGGATCGCATGCCGTGGTTATTCTTTCCGATCAGGACAATATGAAAGACGTCGCGCTCAACCTGATGAAATTCTTTGAGGACGAAAGTTGCGGCCAGTGCACCCCCTGCCGTCAGGGAACGGAAAAGGCCGTGGCGTTAATGTCAAAGCCGGATTGGGACCGTGACCTTCTGGAGGATCTGGCGGCCGTGATGGCGGATGCCTCTATTTGCGGTCTGGGGCAGGCGGCGCCGAACCCGCTTCTTTCGGTCATGAAATATTTTCCGGAGGATATCTGATGTCCGATCCGATTACTTTCGAGCTGAACGGCACGACCATCACCGCCGAGCAGGACGAAACCATCTGGCAAGCCGCTCAGCGGTTCGGCGTCGAAATCCCGCATCTTTGCTGGCAGCCGGAACCGGGCTATCGCGCCGACGGGAATTGCCGCGCCTGCATGGTGGAGATTGAGGGCGAACGCGTTCTGGCCGCCTCCTGCGTCCGGAAACCTTCCCCCGGGATGAAGGTCAGCACCACGTCGGACCGCGCCAGGAAATCGCGCGAGATGGTGTTTGAATTACTGCTGGCCGACCAACCGGAACGCGAGACCGGCCATGATCCGCAATCGAAATTCTGGGGCTGGGTGGACGCGATGGGGATCGCGGAAACCAGCCGTCTGCCCGCCGGGGAAAAACCGGCGGCGGATTCATCCCATACCGCCATCGCCGTCAATCTGGATGCCTGCATCCAGTGCAATCTGTGCGTCCGGGCCTGCCGCGAGGTACAGGTCAATGACGTGATCGGGCTCGCCTATCGCGGTCATAAATCCAAAATCGTCTTCGATTTCGATAACAATATGGGCGCGTCCACCTGTGTCGCGTGCGGGGAATGCGTCCAGGCCTGCCCGACCGGTGCGTTGATGGAGGCAAATCTGCTGGATGAGGCGGGCAGGCGAACCGAATTTGAAGACCGCACGGTGGAGACCCTCTGCCCCTTCTGCGGCGTCGGCTGCCAGACCCGCGCCCACGTCAAAGACGAAAAAATTCTGTACATCGACGGCAAGGATGGTCCGGCGAACAATAACCGCCTCTGCGTCAAAGGACGTTTCGGCTTCGACTACATTCACAGCCCGGACCGGCTGACCAAACCGCTGATCCGCCGGGAAGACGCGCCCAAATCGGGTGACATCCAGATTTCCCGCGACAGGATCGGCGAGGTGTTTCGTGAGGCGAGCTGGGAAGAGGCGCTGGAAAAGGCGGCGGGCGGCCTGAAAATGGTGTTGGACCGCGACGGCGGACCGGCGTTGGCGGGATTCGGCTCCGCCAAATGTTCGAATGAGGAAGCCTATCTGTTTCAGAAACTGATCCGTCAGGGTTTTGGGACCAATAACGTCGACCACTGCACGCGGCTTTGCCACGCCTCCTCCGTGGCGGCGCTGATGGAGGGATTGAATTCCGGCGCCGTCACCGCGCCCTTTACCGCGGCGGGGGACTCGGACTGCATCATCGTGATCGGCGCCCGACCGGAAGAAAATCACCCCGTCGCGGCGACCTATATCAAGGATGCGGCAAAACGCGGCGCGGAGCTGATCATCATGGACCCGCGCGGCCATAAATCCAGCCTCGGGCGCTATGCCAGCCACATGCTGCAATTCAAACCGGGGAGCGATGTCGCGCTGCTGAACGGCATGCTCCACACCATCGTCAAGGAAGAGCTGGCGGATGCGCAATATATTCAGGCCAATACCGAAGGCTTTGAGGAACTGAAAAGCGGGATTGAGGCCTTCCCGCCGGAAGAGATGGAAAAGATTTGCGGCATTCCGGCTGAAACCATCAAGGAAGTCGCCCGCATTTATGCGACGTCGAAGGCTTCCATCATTTTCTGGGGAATGGGCATTTCGCAGCATGTACACGGGACCAACAATGCCCGCTGTCTGATCGCACTGGCGCTGACCACAGGCCAGGTCGGGCGGCCCGGCACCGGCCTGCACCCGTTGCGCGGCCAGAATAACGTGCAGGGCGCCTCCGACGCCGGACTGATCCCGATGTTCTACCCCGACTACAAATCGGTTGAGACAGAGGAGATTCGCGACCAGTACCGGGAATTCTGGGGCCGCGATCTGGACCCCGCCAAAGGGCTGACTGTCGTGGAAATCGTGAACGCCATTCTCGCCGACGAAATCAAGGCGATGTACATCCTCGGCGAAAATCCGGCCATGTCTGACCCGGACCAGCATCATGCGCGGGAAGCGCTGGCGAAGCTGGAACATCTGGTGGTGCAGGATATTTTTCTCACGGAAACCGCCTGGCATGCGGATGTGGTGTTGCCGGCCTCCGCCCATGCCGAGAAATGCGGCACTTTCACCAACACCAACCGGCAGGTCCAGATGGCGCGGCCGGTGATCGACCCGCCTGGAGAGGCGCGGCAGGACTGGACGCTTGTACAGGAAATTGCGAGACGCATCGGGCTCGACTGGAACTATGCGCATCCGAGAGACGTCTTTGCCGAAATGGCCGAGGTCATGCCGTCCCTGACCAACATCACCTGGGACCGGGTCGATAGAGAAGACGGCGTCACCTACCCCTGCGCGGGGCCGGACCGGCCGGGCGAGGATATTATCTTCGGGCACGGTTTTCCGACGGCAAGCGGCCGGGCGAAGATCGTGCCCTGCGACATCGTTCCGCCCGATGAACTCCCCGATGACGACTATCCGATGGTGCTGACCACCGGCCGCCTGTTGGAGCATTGGCATACCGGGGCGATGACACGGCGGGCGACCACGCTGGACGCGCTGGAGCCGGAAGCCATTGCCTGCCTGAACCGCCGCGATATGGAACGGTTAGGCGTCATTGCCGGCGATTTCGTTCGCGTCACCACGCGCCGGGGTGAAATTGCATTGAAGGCGCGCCAGGACCGCGCCGTTCCGGAAAACATGGTCTTCGTGCCGTTCTGTTTTTCGGAAGCCGCCGCGAATATCCTCACAAATCCGCAGCTCGATCCGCTTGGCAAAATTCCCGAGTTCAAGTTCTGCGCGGCCCGGGTTGAGCCCGCGACCGGCGATGTGGCCGCAGCCGAATAGCGGCCACGCCTTCGGGCGGAACAGGGCGAAACGGTGAACGATTTCTCATCCGCCTTTTCATTGGCGCTTGGCCTGATCGCCGATTTCGATCCCGCCCTGGGTGAGATCGTTGGATTGTCCCTTTATGTCAGCCTGAGCGCGGTTCTGGTCGCGGCAGTCATCGGGCTGCCGCTGGGGGCGGCGCTGGCGGTTTATCGTTTTCCGGGCCGAAAGGCGGCAATCGTGACCCTGAACGCGCTGATGGGACTGCCGCCTGTCTTTATCGGGCTGACGGTCTATCTGTTACTGTCACGGTCGGGGCCTCTGGGCGCGCTCGGCCTGTTGTTTACGCCGACGGCGATGATTATCGCGCAGGCGATATTGATTACCCCGATCGTCGCCGCGCTGAGCCGCCAGATATCGGAAACGCTGTATGAGACCTACCGGGATCAGCTTCGATCCCTCGGCGCCGCGCCGCTGGATATCATCGGCACTATTTTGTGGGACGCCCGCGTCGGATTGCTGACGGCGGTAATGGCGGGCTTCGGCCGCGCCATCGCCGAAGTCGGCGCGGTGTTTATCGTCGGCGGCAATATCGCGCATTTCACGCGCGTCATGACAACCACCATCGCGCTGGAAACCAGCAAGGGAAATCTGGCGCTCGCCATGGCGCTTGGCATCATTCTGGTGGTGCTGGCAATCGGCATAAACGCCGCCGCCGGGATCATCGCCGATGCATCCGGAGCGAGGGAGGACACACGGTGACGATCCTTCCTCTTTCACTTTCAGAGGTCGCGTATGAAGCAGGCGGGCGGACGCTGCTGGAATGCGATCTTTCCATCCGAAGCGGCCCGGCGACTATGGTCCTCGGCCCGAACGGCGCGGGTAAAAGCATTTTCCTGAGACTCTGCCACGGCCTCCTTCAACCGACGCGCGGCCATATCGACTGGCGCGGCACCGAAGACGGGAATCCGACACGAAAACAAGCCATGGTGTTCCAGAAACCGGTCATGTTGCGACGGTCAGTTGCGGCCAATATCGCCTATGGGCTCAAGATTCACGGGATCGAGCGATCGATCCGCGACAGGCGCGTCGATGAAATTCTTCAGCGAACAGGGCTGCGGGATGCGGCGCGGCGTTCGGCCTTGTCGCTTTCAGGCGGCGAACAACAGCGTCTCGCCCTCGGCCGCGCCTGGGCCCTGGAGCCAGATATCCTTTTTCTGGACGAGCCGACCGCCAATCTCGACCCTGGTTCCATGGCGGCAGTGGAAACAATCATCTGCGACATTCAGAAAGCCGGCACCAAGATCGTCATGACCACCCACGATCTGGGGCAGGCAAAAAGGCTCGCCGGTGATGTTATTTTTCTTTACCGGGGACAGGTTAAGGAACGCGCGGACGTGGCGAGATTTTTCGAGTCACCGGAAAGTAGGGAAGCAGCAGCCTATTTAAAAGGAGAATTGCTGTGGTGAAAGTCGGGAGCGGCTTTCTGGCAGGCTGCGCCCTGATTGCGTCGCTGTTCGCGGGCGCGACCGGCGCGGCGGAGAAGACACTCACCCTTGCCTCTACCACCTCAACAGAAAATTCAGGTCTGTTCAGGTTTCTGCTGCCGCCCTTCGAAAAATCAACCGGCATCAAGGTCCGGGTTATCGCGGCCGGCACCGGCCAGGCCATCCGGCTGGCGCGGAACGGCGACGCCGACGTGCTGATGGTCCACCATAAACCCTCGGAGGAAAAATTCGTCGCCGACGGGTTCGGGGTAAAGCGAAATCCACTCATGTACAACGATTTCGTCATCGTCGGTCCGGCCGCCGATCAGGCCAAAATAAAGGGGCTCAGAACCGCCACGGATGCATTCACCCGGATCGCGAAATCGCAGGCGCTGTTCGCCTCACGTGGCGATGAAAGCGGCACGCACCGCGCAGAAGAAGGCTTGTGGAAAGCGGCTGGCATCGATCGGGGGAAAGCAAGCGGCGGCTGGTACCGTGAGCTTGGCGCCGGGATGGGCGCGACACTGAACGCCGCCGTCGCGATGGGTGCCTATACATTGACCGACCGCGCGACCTGGGCCGCCTTCGGCAACAAGAGCAGCCACCGTATTCTGCTGGAAGGCGACCCTCTGCTGTTCAACCAGTATTCGGTCATCATGGTGGACCCGCGCAGGCACCCGCATGTAAAGCTCGCGGAGGCGTGGCAGTTCGTTGACTGGCTACTGGCGGAAGAAGGCCAGACCCGGATCGAAGAATTCAAAATCAACGGCAAGCAAATGTTTTTTCCCAATGCCGCCCATCCGGGTTGTGAATAGGCAATAGAAGACCGGGAGATACCGATGAGGCCGGGTTTCTTCACCATGCCGATCCATCCGTTGGATCGTGATTACCGGACGACACTGCGGGAGGACCGTGACACCATCATCCGGTGCGACAAGTTGGGTTTTTATGACGCGTTCGTCGGCGAAGCGCTTAAGGAAGACGATCTCCGGGGCGCCGCGGAATAGGGCCAACCCCGCTATCGCGGCGGGCGGCCTTCCCAGGCATCGTCGAGCCGGTCGCGGATTTCATCGCGGTCATAGCCACGCGCGCAGTAATACTGATCGCGCATGATGCGGTCTGCCGCCTCGTCGAGGGCGGCACGGTCGAGCCCAAGCTCGTGCAATCCGCGCGGCACGCCGCAATCCCCCAACAGATCGTAAAGCGCCAGCGCCGCGTCCTTTTCCTCGTCCCCAAAAGCCCGGGCAATGTTGCGGCAGGGGCCGGGCTGAACGTCGCGCACATAGGCCGTCGAATGGGGCAGCATGATACCGTGCGTCGGGCCGTGCGGCAGATCCCAGCCGCCACCGATTACATGAACCATC
>Ga0181587_10000504_pt1 | contig 31958 bp, 31 predicted proteins | sample 071ome_27_FD_132463 | JGI IMG/M metagenome (GOLD analysis project Ga0181587, IMG submission 132463) | Coastal salt marsh microbial communities from the Groves Creek Marsh, Skidaway Island, Georgia - 071409AT metaG (megahit assembly) | ecosystem: Environmental > Aquatic > Marine > Intertidal... | reverse complement strand
CGCGGGTGGAGCGTCACCCGTAGCGGGTGTTGCCGACGTGGTGGTGGCTCTGTCGCACACGCGTAGAGCCAACACCCTGTTCCAGGGCCTCAGACTTCAGGACATGTATCGCTGGGGTCTGACGGATGCCAAGTGGCAGGCTGCGTCTCAGGCTATAACCTCGCCTGGTATGATGCTCCCGATTACGGTCGTGGAGTGCCGTGCCAACGAGAACGTGCCGGACTGCGGTTGAGTTCTCTTCGGTAGGTTCCGGTGGGTGGGGCGCATTGCCTCGCCCATCGGGCCTTCCGATGCAGGTTGTGGGAGGCGCATTCGCTGATCGCGAGTGCGCCTCCCCTTGCTTGGGACTACGATATAGCTTCTACGGATGAACAGATTTCGTCGTTTTTCCGCTGCTGCCGCTCTACTCGTATCCCTCGCCGGCTGCGGCCTGTTCGAAGACCAGATTCCTGAAGACATCTTCTTCAGGATGTCGGGTCCAACAGGCAGTCAGGTGACGGTCATCTACTCGAAGCAGTTCGTGGCCGGGGTCAATGAGATCGGTCAGACGAGGCTCGAGGTGTTCGGTGCCGACACGGTCGTGCACACCCTTCCGATCGACACCGTCATCGACGTCAGGCTCGAGCAGCGCCTGTTTCTGCGGGCCTCGCCCCTCGCTGCGTCGGACACGCTTGCCGTGGACGCCCGCGTCGACGTCGACGGTCGAAACATCTACTCGGACCAGGGAGACCTCTTTCCCTTGGTCCCATGGCAGTTCTTCTACCAGTACAACGTGACCTTTACCCAGGACGTCGAGGTCATCATCTGATGGTTCACACAACGCCCTTTCGCGCTGCCAGCGCAGCCATGCTCGTGCTGATCCTCAGTGGCTGTTACTCCTATCGGGCGGTGGACTCCGCGCCTGCCGGCTCGGCGATCCGCGTGGGTCTTCCGATCGATCGACCGGCGGGCGCGATCGCTGCGCCGGAGTCCGTGATGATCGAAGGCGTTCTCGTGGAGGACGGGGATTCGATCGTATTGGCAGTCGAAACACGCCGTGAATACGGTGCGTACCGGGAAGTGGTCCAATTTGATACGGTGTCGCTCGGCGCAGACCGGATTTCCTCGATCGAACTCAAGGAATTCTCCCGCGGACGATCGATGGCTTTGGGCCTCACACTTGCTGGAGCCGTGACGCTGGGCGCAGCGGTCGCGTTCGGATTGGGTGGAGGCGGTACCACGGATGACCTTGGAGGGCCTCCGTTGCCGGACGTGAGCGTGGTGGGAGCCCAGGGGGCGGTACCGAACCTGAAGTTGGGGTTCAACCCGTCCTCTCTGATCAGGCTTCTTTTCGGTAGCTGAAGACGTCGGAGCAGCAGGTCCTCTGCACCCGCGTCCCACGGTTTCAGCCCTGGCGTGATGCGCGATCATGGCCGGGGGCCGTGCGTCCCTTTTCTACAGACCAAGACAGGATTCGGATCGTGATCTTCTCGACGTTCAATGTGCTGCGCCCGTTACGGAGCGCGACGCTGCCCGTGATCGCTCTGTGGGCGATGCTCTTCGCAGTCCATCCGGAGTCTGCGCATGCCCAGCAGTTCGACGAAGGCCTGTTCGACATGCTTTCGTGGCAGAATGCTGGCATTCCGAGAGGTGGTCGATCGACCGCCGCGGCCGGAAGCGATGCGCGCCCGCTCGAGTACTACTTCGGTGCGGTTGGTGGCGGATTGTGGAAGACCACAGACGGCGGCTCGAACTGGCGGCCGGTGACGGACGGACAGATCACTTCATCTTCTGTCGGTGCCGTCGCGGTCTGCGAAACGGACCCGGACGTCGTGTACATCGGCACGGGAGAAACGCAGCTTCGCGGCAACGTGATGCAGGGCGACGGTGTCTACAAGTCGACTGATGCCGGCCGGACCTGGGAGCATCTCGGCCTCGTGGAAACTCAAAACATCGCGAGGATCCGCGTCCATCCCGACAACTGTGATGTCGCGTGGGTTGCGGCATTCGGACAGCACTCGACCGAGAACCCGGAGCGAGGCGTCTACAAGACGACCGACGGCGGTCAAAACTGGGACCTCACGCTCTTCAAGAGCGACAAGGCGGGCGCGACGGACCTCGTCGTCGATCCGAACGATCCGGATGTGCTGTATGCGGCCATCTGGGAGGCGTGGCGTAAGAGCTGGGGGATGAGCTCAGGAGGGTTCGACTCCGGACTGTGGAAGTCGATCGACGGGGGTGAGACCTGGGTGGACATTACGGCCAACCTCGGCTTCGACCCGGCGGATCCGATCGGGAAGATCGGCGTAGCGGTTTCGGGCGCGAACTCCGACCGCGTCTGGGTGATCGTCGAGCACCGGGCCGCCGGCGGTGTGTACCGCTCGGATGACGCCGGTGACTCCTTCGAGTACGTGAACGACGAACGGAAATTGAGGCAGCGCGCGTTCTACTACACGCGGATCTACGCGGACCCGCAGGACGAAGACATCGTCTACGCGCTCAACACGGGCTTCTATCGTTCGCGTGACGGCGGTGAGACGTTCCCGCAGTCGATCCGGGTGCCGCACGGGGACAACCACGACCTGTGGATCGCACCGTCCGATCCCGATCGGATGGTCAACTCCAACGACGGTGGAGGGAACGTCTCCTTCAACGGGGGTCAGAGCTGGACGGATCAGGAGTACTCGACGGCTCAGTTCTACCGGGTGATCACGACGAACCACGAGCCGTACCACATCTGTGGTGCTCAGCAGGACAACTCCACCGCCTGTACGCCGTCGACTGGCTGGGGTCACCTCTCGGCGGCCGGGGGCTTCGGTGGTGGTGGCGCAGGCTCGTACTACTATGCAGTCGGTGGATGCGAGAGCGGGTACATCGCCCCGCACCCTGAAGAGCTCGACATCTTCTACGCCGGCTGCTACGGCGGGTCGCTCTCCCGGTATGATCACGGTACGGGCTTCTCTCGAGCCATCAACGTCTGGCCTGAGAACCCGATGGGCCAATCCGCGGAGGATCTTCGTGAGCGCGTCCAGTGGACCTTCCCCATCGTCTTCGACCGACACGACCCGGATATCGTGTATACCGGAACGCAGAAGGTGTGGAGGACCACAACCGAGGGGCAGAGCTGGGTTCAGATTTCTCCCGATCTGACGCGAAACGAGCCGGTGACAGTGGGTCCGTCTGGCGGTCCGATTACCCTGGACCAGACGGGTGTGGAGACGTATGCGACGGTCTTTGCGATTGCGCCGTCACCCCACGATCCCAACGTGATCTGGGCCGGGTCGGACGATGGCTTCGTCCACGTCACGCGTGACGCCCGCGCAACTTCTCCTACGTGGGATCGGGTGACGCCTTCGGACGCTCCGGACTTTGTCCGCATCAACACGATCGAGGCCTCACCCAACACGCCGGGCAAGGCGTATGTGGCCGGGATCCGCTACCTCGTCGACAACGATCGGAGCCCGTATATCTGGAAGACGGAGGACTACGGGGAGACGTGGACCAAGATCGTCGACGGTATCCCGACCGACGACTTCATTCGGGCTGTGCGCGAGGACCCGACGCGTCCGGGCCTTCTCTATGCGGCCTCGGAGCGGACGGTCTACGTCTCGTGGAATGATGGGGCATCGTGGCAGCCGCTGACGATCAACCTGCCCGTCACGCAGGTATCCGACCTCGTCGTAGAGGATCATGATCTCGTAATCGGGACCCATGGCCGCGGCTTCTGGGTCATGCGCTCGATTGGGCCGCTGCGCCAGCTGACGGACGAGGTTGCGAACGCGGATTTCTGGCTCTTCGACCCGAAGGACCCGGTCCGGCGATTCGACAATGCCGTAAGCATCGACTACATCCTGGCCGAAGACGCCGAGCACGTGATGCTCGAGTTCATGGATGCGTCGGGCGACGTACTCGCCAGCTATGAGGCGTCCGCAGAGGACGAGGATGAGGAAGAGGAGGCGCCGCAGGGCTTCAACCCCTTCGGCGGTGGTGGGAACCAGGCTCCAGGCCTGACGGCTGGCTCGAACCGGTTCCGCTGGAACATGCGCCTCGAGGGGTGGACGGACTTCGAGGGCCGCATCTTCTGGGCCGCGGGCAACCAGGGACCGGCGGTACTGCCAGGCAATTATCAGGTGCGCCTGACGGTCGATGGCGAGAGCATGACGCAGGGTTTCGAGATCCGGATGAACCCGCGTGCGGTCGCAGACGGGATCTCGGTAGCCGATCTACAGGAGCGCTTCGACTTCGCGATTCAGATTCGCGACCGCGTGACGGACGCGAACGAAGCGGTTCTGCGTATGCGTTCCATCAAGGCCCAGATCGATGCCCGGATCGAGCAGAACGACAACGCCGAGCTGGCTCAGCTCGGTGGCGCTGTCTCGGACCGACTCAGCGAGGTCGAGGGCGAGGTCTATCAGGTGCAGAACCAGTCAAACCAGGATCCGCTGAACTACCCGATCAAGCTCAACAACAAGATCGCGGCGTTGCAGAATCTGGTCGAAGGGGCGGAGACCCGTCCGACGGATCAGTCGTATGAGGTGTTCCAGACGCTCTCGACGCAGCTCGAAGGTGAGCTGGAGCAGATGAACCTCGTGATCCAGCAGGATCTCGCGAGGCTGAACGAACTCTTGCGTGAACTGGGTCTCGAGCCGATCGATACGGAGCGACTCATCACCTGATGTCGAAGGAAGGACGCGTATGCTGCCGAGAATCGTCACCTGGCTGGTGGGGTGGGCGGTCGCGCTCTTCTACGACGTAGAACGGACGGGTCCGGGCCTCGTGCCTGGGCCCGTTCTCGTAACGGCCAATCACCCGAATTCACTGGTCGACCCCCTCCTGATCTTTCACACCGGAGGGCGGCACACGCGCCCGCTGGCGAAGGCTCCCCTGTTCGAGCACGTCGTGGTCGGGACTGTTCTGCGAGGGCTGGGAGGGTTGCCCGTCTACCGCAGGCAGGACGACCCCGACCAGATGCATCTGAACGAACGGACTTTCGACGCCGCGATCGCCGCGCTCACGCGAGGGGAGGCCGTGCAGATCTACCCGGAGGGTCGGAGCCATTCGGAACCCAGTATGTCCGAGCTTCGCACCGGGGCCGCGCGGATCGCCCTCATGGCGGAGGAGCAGGCTGACTGGTTACTGGGGCTCAAAGTGCAGCCTGTGGGCCTGACATACGAGCAGAAACTGTTCTTCCGGGGTCGTGCGGTTGCGGCGTACGGAGAGCCCATCGAGGTCGCGGCGTATCGAGACGGATATGAACAGGACCAACGGGCTGCGGCGCGTGCGCTCACGGACGACATTCGCAGTGGCCTCCTGCAGGTGACCCTGCAGGCCGAGACGACCGAAGATCGAGAGCTGGTGAACCTCGCGGAGAGGATCTGGGCTCGGGAGAAGGGGGAGGCGCGACCACGGGAACGGCAGAAACTGTCGGAACGCCTCCCACGAATGCGCGCGTTCGCCCGGGCTTACGCCCGGTTGCGGGCGGAAGATGCCGAGCACGCTGAGGAAATTCGTGGGGGCGTGCGTCGGTACCAGCGCATGGTGACCGCCCTGGGGGTGCGTGAGGGTGATGTGCCTAGCCGATACCACCCGAGACGTGTCGCTGCCTATGCGGCCGGACAACTCCTCATGCTGTTGCTCGTTCTGCCGGCTGCCGCTGCAGGGATGGTTTTCTGGGCGCCACCATATGGTGTGACTCGAGTGATCGCCCGGCAGTTCCGCCCTAAGCATGACCAGGTGGCGACGTACAAGCTTTCGGTCGGCTTCTTTGCCTTTCCGATATGGCTCGGCATCGTGTGCGCCCCGGTGTTCTTGCGTTGGGGCTTGGTGCCGTCCCTCGTCGTCGCGAGCGTAGCTCCGGTGATCGGGCTGGCCGCAGTGGCTTGGGGTGCCCGTCAGGCAGTGGTTCGAGAGGACGTCCGGGTCTTCTTCCGTGCGAGGAGCCGGCCCGACGCCCAGGATCGCCTCAGCGAATTGAGAGCCGACCTCGTCCGTCAGTTTGACGTGATCGCGACCCGGTGGGCGGATGAAGGTCGTACGGGAACCGCGACGGGCATCTCCTGAGTTGGAACAGTGAGATTGATTCGTCCTCGACATCGACAGCGCTCGCCCGACATGCTTCGCTCCTCTCGCCTCGTCCGCGCTGCGGCGGTGACCTTCTTCGCCGTCGCGCCCTCTGCGTGTTCCAGTGAAGGCGGCGGCGGCTCCGTCACCCCGGTGACCGAGATCACGTGCAACCTCGATCGCAGCCTTCTGATCACGAGCCTCGCACCTGATGCCATCCCTGCGATCAACAATCCGACGATGGTGTTGCCGGGCGATCCCGAGGCCTCCTATCTGAGGCCCGAAGACCGCGTGCTGGGCATCGTGATCAACGGTGAGGCTCGGGCGTACCCGCACAACATTCTGTGGCACCACGAGATCATCAACGACGAAGTCGCCGGGGAGCGAGTGTCCGTCACCTTCTGCCCGCTCACCGGCTCGGGTCTCGCGTTCCGACCTGAGATCGATGGACGGCAGCTCGATCTGGGCGTATCCGGGCTTCTCTTCGCGAACAATCTGGTCCTGTACGACCGTACCGAGGACGAGGTCTACGGCCCCCAGCTGATGGTCGGGGGTGTCTGCGAAAGCTTCGTGGGGCGCTCGCTCGAACTCCTGCCGCTCCAGGAGATGAGCTGGGAGCGATGGCAGGAGCTGCATCCGGACACCCGTGTCGTGACCGGTGACACCGGTTACGACCGGAACTACCAGTTCTACCCGTACCGGGACTGGGACGACATCGATAATCCGGAGCTTTACGTTCCGCTTCCGCTCGACGACTCTCGTACCCCAAAGGAGCGAATCCTGGCGATCCGAGACGGGGATGGAGGTCGTGCCTATCCGTTTCTCGAGCTGGCCGAGATTGGCCTCTATGCGGCGATCAACAAGGTCGTGAGCGGGATTCCGACCGCGGTGTTCTACGATGGCCGCAGCGGAGCGGCTGCGCTTGCCTTCGACGCCAGGGTCGGCGGCCAGGCGCTCACCTTCGCGGTGGGCCCCGAGGGCTTCTGGACGGACGCTGAAACCGGCTCGATCTGGTCGTTCGACGGCTCGGCGGTGGAGGGCCCCCTCGAGGGAGAAAGGCTGACGACGCGATCGGATGCCTACACCCTGTTCTGGTTCGCCTGGACGCATTTCCAGCCGAACGGTGAGGTGTTCGAGGCTCTGTGAGGGTCGGTCCTGCGGCGCTGTTTGCCGTGATTCTGGGTGCGCTTGCGGTCCCCGTGGAGGCCCAATGGCCCGTGGGGCAGGGCTCAGGTTGGGCAAAACTCTCCGTGTTCCATCATCGGACCACCGAAGAGTACCGTCCCGATGGAGGGAAGGCTGCTTTTCTGAACAACGGCGCAGAAAGTCGATCGACGGCCATCTACGCCGATCTGCTGCTCGGTTTGACAGACCGGGTCGACGTGTGGCTACAGGTGCCGTACTTCGATCTGAACTTCGACGACGATACCGAGCGGAGGCACAGCTCGGGGATCGGCGATGTTCGGTTGTCCGCACGCGTGAATCTGCTTCAGCTACGCAACGGGAGCCTGCCCGTGTCGGCCCGCTTCACCGTGAAAGCTCCGGTCGACTCGCTGGAGATCGATGCCGAGGTGATTCCAGTGGGGGAAGGACAGTGGGACTACGAGGCGTGGCTGGAGAGCGGAATTTCGCTGTGGCCGCTCCCGCTCTACTCGGTCGTATGGGTGGGGTACCGCTGGAGAGGTCTTAACGAGAGCACGACTCGTGAGCCCGGTGACGAGTTCACATTTCTCGGCGAGGTCGGAGGGACCTCCCTGATTGGAGGGTTGGGCGGCAAGGTTGTGGTGGATAGGATCTTCGGGCAGCCGGGGAGGATCCAGGGCCTCCAGCTGGGTGATCTGGACCGCCGTGAAATCGTCTACGTGACACCTACGGCACTGTACAGCTTCACGGACTCGACATTACTTGAGATAGCAGTACGTATCCCGCTGCGTGGAAAGAACTTTCCTGCCGGGGCTCCGCTCCAGATCGGGCTTTTCCACCAGGGTGATTTCTTCGACTGAAGAATCGTGCCGGGTCTTCAACCCGACCCGTGTCCCCGACGTATGACGGGCCGGTCGCACGACTCGACGCCTTCCCTCGACTCCGCTAGAATCTGTCCCGCTTCGCAGGCGCTGGACCGAGGGAGCGGAGGGGGACTGGTGTCCTCGGCGGTCTTCAAAACCGTGCAGCCCGGCTAGAACCCGGGTGGGTGGGTTCGATTCCCACACGTTCCCGCCAGCGAGGCTGTCGCTCAGTTCGGCAGGGCTATGCGAAATCCGACGTCGACGCCGTCATTCGGGGCCGCGGATGTCTCGAGATCCAGCGGATCGGGGAATCGTGCGAGGTGAGCCGAAACGTAGGCATCGGCGGCGCTCAGCAGGACCAGGAAGATGCCGAGCGCCACGAGGTCCTCCTGCTGCTCCTGCCTCGCCTCGAGAAGTCGGCGCACACCGTTGAGTCGAGTGTCTCCATCGAGTGCGTCCCGGATCGCCTGTGGATCGGTCACCCCGCTCGACGCGAGTTCAGAGAGGATCACCTGTTCGGTCAGTCGGACCCGGTCCTGGACCGTTCCGATTCGGGTCCGAGCTCGCAGAAGGGTGTACACCGTCGCCGTCTGCGCCGCGAAGTAGAACCCTCCCCGCGTGTAGGAGCCGATCGATGCGTGGCCCCAGCCCGGAATGAGCGCGGCCCGAAGGAACGCCTCGCCCGGTGACACGTCGATCGGGGGCGGAACGTCCGCGATCTCTTCGATCGGTGTCGTGGGTGAAGGTGCGACCTGTGCTTCGAGCGGCGAGACCGGGGTGTCCAGTAGAATGCCCGCGAGCGCCATGCCCAGGAGTAGAGGCACGAAACGTGGCTGCTGCCCTTTGTCGCACCGCTTCGCGCTCAACGCTCTCTCCAGTCCATGAGCTGGGGTGGCTCGCCGGCGGCCAGGATCACATAGCTCTGATGGAACACCCAATCTCCCGAATTTACATACCAGCGCCCGGGTTCGGCTTCTCGCACGAGGGGCAGGTGCGTGTGACCCAGAAGAACGAGGTCGAGTTCCCGATTGTCGGCCAGCGTGTTCATCGCCCACGCTTCGAGCGCGGCCGACCGTTCCTGCTGGCCGGAGCCCCACTGATTCCAGCGGTCCTCGGTGTTGGAGACGCCCACGGCAATCCGATCTCCGAGCCCGATCGGCAAGATGCCGAACGCGAGACGCGTCAGGGGAGAACGGAGGACCACCTTGAGAACTCGATATCCGTGGTCGCCGGCCCCGAGCCCGTCTCCGTGGGCCACGTGGGTCGTGAAACCGGCGAGGGAGCGGGTCACGGGCTCCCGCAGGAACTCGATCCCGATCTCGTCCGTCAGATACCGGCCACCCCACCAATCGTGGTTTCCGCCCATGAGCGTGAGGGTGGAGCCGGAGTCGACGACCTCCCGCAGCACGGACAGGAGGGCATCGTGACCTCGAGTGATGCCCCAACGGTACTCGAACCAGAAGTCGAAGAGGTCGCCGTTGATCAGGATGGACGACGCTTCGGATGCGGCGTGCTCGAGCCAGTCGAGGAATGCCTTCTGATGCGCCGGCGGACCGGCTCCGAAGTGAACGTCGGAGGCGACGTAGACGGGTTTCAACGTGGACACGGCAGAAAGTGAACGCGAACCGGCGGCCCCTCAAAGGGGTAAGCCCCCCATGCAACGACACCGAAACCACAGGGCTCGAACTCGATGGTTCCTCGTCGCCACGTGTTTCAGCCTGGTGTCGGCGGGGTGTGGACCGGGGCGGGCGGTCGCGATCGGTCCGCTCCCGGATCCAGGCGGGGCCGCCCGAGCCGCGGCAGACGCATCGAACCTTACGGAGCCGGCGCGGATCGAATTCCGCTGGGAACTGAACGAAGCGGGCTCCCGCGTGGACGGGATCGGCATCGCCAGAGTGGAGCCTCCCTTTCGTGCCAGATTGGATCTCTTTCTGGACAACGGCGAAGGAGTCGTTTCGGCCGCACTGGTCGACGACGAGCTGAGGCTACCCTACGGAGCCCCCGACGACGTGCTGCCACCGGTCGAGCTCATGTGGGGCACCCTCGGCGTCTTTCGCCCCCTCCCGTCGGCACACCTGCAGGGGGGTGACGAACTGGAGGGCGCGGCACAACGGTTTCGCTACCGTGCGGATGGCGGCCTTGAACTTCATTACGAGCTCGCGGACGGGCGAGTCCGGGCGCTGGAGATGCTGAGTGGCGCGTCCGTAGTGCAATGGGTCCGTCTGACCGCTTCGGAGGATGGTGGGTACCCGGCCGCGGCGACCTACCGCAACCTCGCGGATTTCCGCGAGTTGAAGATCACCCGCACGGCGGTGATCCCGGCCGAATCGTTCGACCCCTCCATCTGGGACCCGAGGGCACAGTAGATTTGAAAGATGAGCAGCGATGCAGCCAGAACGGAACGTCTGTCCCAACGCCCGCAGACGCGTGTGGGCCCGGCTGCGTCCGTGGGTCATGAGACGGCGATGAGCCTCGGACGCCGGTCCCTCGATCGCCGCGCCTTCCTGCGGACCGCAGCGGGGGCCATGCTCGTTGCTCCCGCGGGATGCAATTACTCCTTCGTGGCTGGCTCCTTTCCGCCGCCGCATGTCCAGTCGATCGCCATCGAGCCGTTCGACAACGAGACGACTCGTTTCGAACTCACGGGTGAACTCTACGACCAGCTTCTCCGGCGGCTTCCCGGTGCCCTCGGCATCCGCACGGCCGGGGCGGACGTAGCCGACGCGATCGTGCGTGGATCGATCACGCGGTACGACGTAGTCGCGCCGAACTACCGGGCGGGGCAACCCGGCCAGGCAGCGGCGGTCCTTCAGCGTCAGGTGAACCTCACCGCGCGTGTGGAGATCGTGGATCTGGTGGAGAATGTGATCCTGTGGGAGTCCAGCAACGTGACGGCGCGTGGTGAATACCCGGAGGGATCGCCGGAAGAAGGGGGCCGCCTGAGGGCAATCGAGCTTCTCGTCCAGGAGATAGTGGACGGGGCTCAGTCCAACTGGTAATATCGCCTCGACTTTTCCAGGCAGGGTCCGCCGCCCGCCACCTTTCCAACAAGATCTGGGTTAGGAGTCGCTTTGCTCCGAGCGTTCGGACTGGGCGCGACACTCTTTGCTTTCTGGCTGGCGCTTTCCGGCCATTACACGCCGCTACTCCTCGGTTTCGGCGTCGGCTCGTGTGTGCTCGTCGTCTATCTGTCCCACCGTATGGGCGTAATCGATGCGGAGGGTGTGCCGCTTCATGCGACGTTCCGCATGCTGGCGTATCTGCCGTGGCTGCTGAAGGAGATTCTGGTCGCCAACATTGAAGTGGCGAAGGTCATCCTCAGCCCGACGCTCGATATCAGCCCGCGTACGGTCCACTTCCGTGGCTCCCAGAAGACCGACCTCGGCCGCGCGATCTACGCGAACTCGATCACGCTCACGCCGGGCACGGTCACGACGGGCGTCAACGGGAACGACTTCAAGATCCACGCATTACGGGCGGCCGACCTCGAGACGGATGAAGAGCAGGCGATGGACGTGCGGTGCTCCTGGGTGGAGGGGGGCTGACCGAATGTTCGTGGCCACGACCCTCGGGATCCTCGTCGCGATGTCCATGGCGCTCGCCCGAGCCTTGCTTGGGCCTACGGTCTACGATCGCGTACTGGCCGTGAATACGTTCGGCACGAAGACGGTACTCCTGATCGCCGCTCTCGGCTTTCTCACGGGACGGCCCGAGTTCCTCGATCTCGCGCTCGTGTACGCACTGATCAACTTCATCGGCACGATCGCCGTCCTGAAGTTCTTCGAGTTCGGAGACCTCGGCCTCACGCGCCGGGTGCAACGGGAGGCCGAGTGATGGACATGATGCTCGACGTCCTGTCGTGGGCTTCGATCGCCGCCGGGCTCTTCTTCATGCTCGTGGGCACCCTCGGAGTGCTCCGTTTACCGGACGTGTATACGCGGCTCCACGCCGCCGGGATGACGGACACCATGGGGGCGGGCTTCCTGATCCTCGGAATGCTGTTCCAGACCGTCGAAGGGATCGCGCACGGTCAGACGACGTGGTGGTTCGTCCTCTTCCGGCTCGTCCTGATCTACGCCTTCCTGCTCTTCACGAGCCCGATCGCGACGCACGCACTGGCGAGGGCCGGGCTCGCGGGGGGTGTGGAGCCGTGGACGGCGCCCGAGGACGGTGACGAATGACCGAGACCATGGTTCAACTCGTCGACGTTGTGCTCCTCGTGCTGCTCGCGATCACGGGGATCGCCGTCATCCGGACCCGGAATCTCTTCGCGGCGGTAATGCTCGCGGGCATCTACAGCCTCGTTTCGGCTGGCCTCTTCGTCGTCATGGACGCCGTGGACGTAGCGTTTACCGAGGCCGCTGTCGGAGCGGGGATTTCGACTGTCCTCCTGCTCGGTACGCTCGCGCTCGTGGGGTACAAGGAGTCTGAGCCGGAGCACACGCCTCTTCTCCCGCTCTTCGTCGTTCTCGTGACGGGCGGCATCCTGGTGTACGGGACGGCTGAGATCCCACCCTTCGGCGGGGCCGACAACCCTGCTCACCAGCACGTGGCTGCGCACTATCTCCACGACTCCGAAGAGGAGGTCGGCCACATTCCCAACGTGGTCACCTCGGTCCTCGGGTCGTACCGCGGGTACGACACCATGGGTGAGACCGCGGTAATCTTCGCCGCCATGGTCGGTGTCCTTCTGCTGCTCTCGCGTGGCCCGCTCCCCAAGCGTGTTTTTCACGACGGACGCTGGCATACGGTAAAGCCGGGAACGACCCGTGCAGAAATGGTCGCCGCCATGGAGAGCCAGGGCCCCAACGACCCGTCCGGAGACCCCGCGCCCGAGGAGGATGACGATGGATGATCGGGTGATTCTCCGCGTCGGGACGAAGATTCTCAGTCCGTTCATTCTGCTCTTCGCCCTGTACGTCCAGTTCCACGGGGATTACGGGCCGGGTGGAGGGTTTCAGGCCGGGGTCATCTTCGCCGCCGCCTTCGTTCTGTACGCGCTCGTCTTCGGCCTCGGAAACGCAATCAGGGTCATGCCACCCAAGGTGGCATACATCTGCGGAGCGCTCGGTGTCGCCCTGTACCTGGGCGTCGGGTACGTGGCGATGTTCCGGGGCGGGGAGTTCCTGAACTACAGCTACCTGTTCGGCGTCTACGGCTACGAGCACGATCCAACGCACGGGCAGCACTACGGCATCATCGGGATCGAGCTCGGCGTCCTGACGACCGTCTTCGGAGTGATGGTTGCCTTGTTCTATGCCTTTGCGGGGCGAAGGAGGATCGACACGTGATCTCCTTCAGCCTGTTCAACTACTGGGCGGTGATCGTCCTGATGATGGTCGGCTTCTATACGCTGATCTCGCGGGACAACCTCGTGAAGAAGCTCATCGGTCTGAACATCTTCCAGACCTCGGTCATCCTGATGTACGTCTCCTTCGGAAAGGTCACCGGGGGCACGGCGCCGATCCTGATCGAATCCGGAGACCATGGCGGTGGGGACGACCATGCTGCTGCCACCACCGGCCACGAGGCCGCGGATGCAGCCGTCGATGCGGTCGGGTCGTCGGGTGAACTCGTCATGCAGGGGGCGTCCGGGGTGGCTCACGCAGCCGCTGAGTCGGCCGAGATCCTCTACTCGAATCCGATTCCCCACGTGCTCATGCTGACGGCGATTGTCGTCGGTGTGGCGACCCTTGCTCTTGGCCTCAGTCTGGTCGTGCGCATCAACGAGGCGTACGGGACGATCCAGGAGAACGAGATCGCCAGAAAGGACAACGCCGCGTGAGTCAGAATCTCCCTGCGCTCCTCGTCGTGGTCCCCATGATGCTGGCTCCGGTCGCGGCGCTTCTGAACCGCTCCGGTCCGGCGTGGGTCGCCGCGGTGGGTGGGTCGTGGTTCGCACTGGGCGCGGCCGTGCAACTCCTTCGCCGGGTCATGGCGGAGGGCGTGATCGTGTATTCGATGGGCGGATGGGCCGCACCGATCGGGATCGAGTATCGGATCGACGAGGTCAGCGCCTTCGTAGCCGTCATCGTTGCGAGCATCGCGGCGATTGCCGTGCTCTACGCCCGGACCAGCGTCATCGACGAGATCTCGGAGGACCGTCACGCGCTGTTCTACGCGGCATTCCTGCTGAACGTCTGCGGTCTACTTGGGATTGCGGTCACGGGCGACGTCTTCAACGTGTTCGTCTTCCTCGAGGTGTCGTCACTGTCGGCGTACTCGATGATCGCCCTTGGTCAGGACCGCCGAGCGCTCACGTCGGCCTTCCAGTACCTGATCATGGGATCGGTCGGCGCGACGTTCATCGTGATCGGCGTCGGGCTGCTGTTCGTTATGACCGGCACGCTCGGAATGATGGACCTGGCCGAGCGGATCCCCGAGGTCTGGGCGTCTGGAGAAGGAGACCGGACGATTGCGGTCGCGTTCACCTTCCTGACGGTGGGGGTGACGCTCAAGCTCGCCCTCTTCCCGCTCCACCTCTGGTTACCGAACGCCTACACCTTCGCACCGTCGGCCGTCACCGGATACATGGCGGCGACGTCGACCAAGGTCAGCGTCTATCTGCTCATGCGGTTCTTCTTCACCGTTTTCGGTGAGCAGTTCTCGTTCGAGCAGATGCAGCTCGACATGGTGCTGATGCCCCTCGCACTCGTGGCGATTCTGGCCATGTCGCTGGTGGCGATCTACCAGGCGAACGTGAAGCGTCTGCTGGCCTTCTCGTCCGTGGCACAGATCGGATACATGGTGCTGGGGATCAGCCTCGGGTCCGTGCTTGGCGTGGCAGCCGGCATCATCCACCTATTCAACCACGCGGTCATGAAGGGCGCGCTCTTCATGGCGATGGGCTGCGTCATGTATCGGATCGGGTCGGTCCGGATCGAGGACATGAAGGGGCTGGGCAAGGCGATGCCCTGGACGATGGCCGCCTTCGTGGGTGCCGGCCTGAGCATGATCGGCGTTCCTCTGACCGTAGGCTTCATCAGTAAGTGGTACCTGGTTCAGGCGGCGCTCGCACAGGGGCGGTGGTTCGTCGCCGCGATCGTGATGGTCGGATCCCTGATGGCGCTCGTGTACATCTGGAAGGTCGTCGAGGTCGCGTACTTCCAGCGACGTGAGGGCGAGGACGAGATCAAGGAGGCCCCCCTCGGTCTCCTGATTCCGACGTGGGCGCTCGTGGCGGCGAGCTTCTGGTTCGGGATCGACGCGGGCACGACGTCGAGCGTCGCGATTTCGGCCGCCGAGACGCTCCTGGGGGTGATGCCGTGATGGGCGACCCGGGCATGATCGTTCTTTTTACCGTCCTGCTGCCGGTCATCGGTGCGGGGCTCGTGCTGCTGCTTCGGAACAACGAGAACGCACGCGAGACGGCGACGCTGGTCACGGGGGTGATCACCTTCGCGCACGTGTGGGCCCTTCTTCGCCTCGTGCGCGCCGGGGAGACGCCACGTCTCGACATTCTGGAGGTCGTGCCAGACGTCTGGCTCTCCTTCGAGGTCGAGCCCCTCGGGATGGTCTTTGCCTTGGTGGCGGGCTTCCTCTGGCCGATCACGTCGCTGTACGCGATCGGCTACATGCGCGGGCACCATGAAGAGAATCAGACGCGATTCTTCTTCTTCTTCGCGATCGCCATCGCGGGCGCGATGGGCGTGGCCTTCAGCGGCAACCTGTTCACGCTCTTTGTCTTCTACGAATTCCTGACGTTCTGTACGGTGCCGCTCGTTACGCACCACCAGACGGAGGAGGCGAAGAAGTCGGGGCGGATCTATCTCGGCATCCTGCTGACGACCTCCGTCGGGTTGCAGCTCGTCGCGATCATATGGACGTGGGTGCTCGCCGGTACGCTCGATTTCCGGACGGGTGGGATTCTGGCCGGTACTGCGTCCACAGGGATCCTGAGCGCGATCCTCGTCCTGTACGTGTACGGGGTTGGAAAAGCCGCCGTCATGCCGTTCCACCGCTGGCTTCCGGCCGCGATGGTCGCGCCCACACCGGTGTCTGCGCTCCTGCATGCCGTGGCGGTCGTGAAGGCTGGCGTGTTCACCGTGCTCAAGATCGCCGTCTACGTGTTCGGCATCGATCTACTTCAGACGCTCACGACCACGACGTGGCTTGCCTGGGCCGCCGCCGCGACGATCATCCTCGGGTCTCTGGTCGCGTTCAAGAAGGACAATCTGAAGGCTCGGCTGGCCTACTCCACGATCAGCCAACTCTCATACATCGTGCTCGGCGCGATGCTCGCGAACGAGATGGGTATCATCGGGGGCGGCATGCACATCGCTATGCACGCGTTCGGCAAGATCACCCTCTTCTTCGCGGCCGGCGGCATCATGGTGGCCGCGCACGAGAAGAAGATCAGCCGGATGCACGGCCTCGGGCGCACGATGCCGATCACCTTCGGGGCGTTCTTCATCGGCTCGTTGTCGATCATCGGGTTGCCGCCTGCAGGGGGCGCGTGGTCCAAATGGTTCCTGGGCATGGGAACGCTTGAGGCCAGCCAGATGGGTTTGCTCGCCGTACTGATGCTGAGCTCGCTCCTGGGCCTCTACTATCTGCTCGAGGTCCCGGTGAAGGCCTTCTTCTTCAAGCCGCCCGAGGATGCGCATCACCACGACGGTATCCATGAGTCTCCCACGCCGTCGCTGATCGCGATCTGCATTACCGCCGCAGCGACGATGGGACTCTTCCTCTGGCCGGACCTGTTCCACGAATTGATGCAGATGGTCGTCGCAGGAGGTGCCCGATGAGTGGGCACGGGCATCACGAGGTGAAAGAGCCCGTCGGCTGGATGGACAAGCCGGACACGGTCAAGAAGCTCTTCATGATCTTCTACGCGATCTGCGCGGTCCTTTTCCTCTCTGAGTTCGTACTCATGGGAACCGAGAACGCGCATCCGCACCCGCTCGAAGAGAGCATGCGCTTCTTCGTGTATCCGGTCTACGGCTTCATCTCGTTCTGGTTCCTGGTGCTGCTTGCGCGTCCCATGCGGACGCTCCTGATCCGTTCCGAGGACTACTACGAGGGCGGGGGCGCGTACGACCCCGATGCCGACCCGGGACACGTGTCCACGCACGGACACGGCGGGGGGCACGGCACAGCGTCGGATCCCGGTTCTGACGAAGAGGGAGGCGCCTGATGCTGGGAAGCATGCCTCCCTTCGTCCTCTTCTTCCTGGGGGCGATCGTCGTGGCCGTCACGAAGGGCGCGGTCCGTAAGACCGTCGTCCTCGGGATTCCGATTCTCGGGCTGATCAACCTCATCATGACCGCGGGCGCCGACGTCGGTGCGCCTTCGGCGATCGGTGAGTCGGTTCCACAGGTCTATCTCACGCTCGAGCTCCTCGGGTACGAGCTTCAGCCGTACCGGGCCGATAAGCTCAGTCTGCTCTTCGGCTACCTGTTCCACATCGCCGCCTTCCTCGGCTTCATCTACGCCCTGCATCTGGGCGACGGCACGCCGGATGGCTCGGTCGCGAGCGAGGTCGGTGAAGACGACATCATCGGCAACGAGAAGGCCGGGATGCAGCATGTCTCGGCGATGCTGTACGCTGGAAGCGCGCTAGGAGCGGTGTTCGCCGGGGACTTCATCACGCTCTTCGTCTTCTGGGAGCTTCTGGCGATCACGTCGGTTTTCCTGGTCTGGGCAAGGAAATCCGACACCGCGTACGCCACCGGCTTCCGCTACCTGATCATCCATGTCGTGTCCGGCGTGCTCCTGCTCTCGGGTGCGCTGATGCTCGCGCATCAGACCGGCTCGATCGAGTTCGGGCATGTCGCCGGAGAGCTACATGGTGACGAGGGCGGGGGGCTGGCCGCCGCAGGGCTCCCGGCTCTCCTCCTCCTCATCGCCTTCGGGATCAAGGCGGGCTTCCCGCTCGCGCACAACTGGATCACCGAGGCGTACCCGGAGAGCACGCCGACGGGGACCGTCTTCCTGAGCGCCTTCACGACGAAGGTCGCCGTCTACGCGCTGGCCCGGAGCTTCGGTGGGCTCGACGAGCTGATCTGGATTGGAACGGCGATGACGTTCTTCCCGATCTTCTTCGCCGTGCTCGAGAACGATCTGCGTCGGGTCCTCGGCTACTCGATGATCAACCAGATCGGCTTCATGGTCGCCGGGATCGGGATCGGTACGGCGATGGCAGTGAATGGCGCCGTGGCCCACGCCTTCGCGGACGTGATCTTCAAAGGCCTGCTCTTCATGTCCATGGGCGCGGTCCTGACCATGACCGGCCGCACCAAAGGCACGGATCTCGGGGGGCTCTACAAGACGATGCCCCTGACCGCGACGCTCTGCATCGTCGGGGCTTCGGCGATCTCGGCATTTCCGCTGTTCAGTGCGTTCGTGACGAAGTCGATGATTATGGTCGCCGCGATCGATGAGCATCATTACATCGTGTGGCTGTTCATGCTCTTCGCGTCGGCGGGCGTGCTCGAGCACGCCGGTATCAAGATCCCGTACTTCGCTTTCTTCGCGCACGATTCCGGAATCCGGACGAAGGAACCGCCCAAGAACATGCTTGTCGCGATGGTCATCGGCGGCGCGCTGTGCGTCCTGATCGGCGTCTTCCCCGGCACCTTCTACGCGCTGCTCCCGTTCGAGATGGACTACCATCCGTACGACACCCGGCATGTCCTGACGCAGTTACAGCTCCTGTGTTTCGGCGCGCTCGGCTTTATCACGCTGGTGAAGACCGGCGTCTACCCGGATGAGAAACGCGCCGTACACATCGATGCGGAGATCCTGTACCGGAAGCTTGGTCCGTGGTTGGTCACGACCGTCGGGAGCGTCGTCGGCGCCATCGATCGAGCGGTGCGTACCGCCGTCATGGGCCTGGTACACTCTGCTCTGGGCGGCCTCGGTCGCACTCATGGAGAAGTGGGCCCGTTGGCGCGATCGTGGGCTTCGGGTAGCATGGTGTTGTGGGTCGCGCTTCTACTGGCGGCCTATCTGCTGTTCTACCTCTTCTGATCGACATCCTCGGCCCCCGTCTCGGGGTGGCCGGGAGAGGGCATGACCACGTGACGGCCAGGCTGGCGACACACCCCGATATCGCGGGTCGTACCGCGCACGTTCTCGAACGGCTCCACCACGCCGGTGTCGACGTGGAGTCCGTCGGTGAACTCGATCGTTCGGCTCCGTTTGCCGGACTTCGGGAGCATCAGATCGATCTGGCGCTCGTCGGCCTGTCCGCGATGCGGGGCAGTGGCTCCGACGACTTCACGACCGTTGCCGTTCTTCCGCGTATGGAGACGCGGGACGTCGTCGTCGCACTCCAGGGGCGTGCTACGCCCCTGGCCCATCTGCCGACCGGAGCCATGGTGGGCTATACCGGTGCGAGACGTGGCGCATTCCTGGCCGCGCATCGTTCGGACCTCCGTGGCCTCGACATGGACGCCGCCGCGGTGCGCGCGGTTGCCGATCAGGCGCGGTCGGCGGCCGATGACGGTACGGACTTCCATGGTCGCGAGGAATCTGATCCGCACGTGCTCATCATGAGCGCCCTCGACGCACGCGAGGTGGGACTCCTGGATACTGCAGTGGAAGCTCTCGACCCGAAGGCGTGGTTGCCGGAGCCGGGGCAGGGGGCGCTCGCGCTGATCGCTCGCCACCCGATCGCAGAGGCGACAGCGCTTGATCATCTGCCGACGCGAACGGCCCTCCGCACTGAACTGGCACTGCTCGACGCGATTGGGGAGCACGGAACGGAGACGCTGGGTTGTCTGGCTCAGCCATCCGGCCGCTGGATTCGGCTGTGGGCCGCGGCCGCGAGCCCTGCCGGGGACCGTCTGGTACGCTCGGACCTCACTGGCCCGCTCGATGAGCCGGAGAGCCTGGGGGCGTCGGTCGCTTCGGAGCTTGTGGCCCGCGGTTATCGCCTGCTCACGGGCATGGAGGCGTCGTGACGCTGCGGTCGGCCCCCGACAAGATCGTCATGCGCGACGAGTTGACGAGGCGCCTCTCGCAGCCCCGCTCGGAACGGGTCGTGTTCACCAACGGGGTCTTCGACCTCATGCACCGGGGACATGCGACCTATCTGCAGTCCGCGCGCGCGTTGGGTGATGTGCTCGTGGTCGGCGTCAACACGGACGACTCCACCCGGCGCCTCGGGAAGGGTGCTGAGCGCCCGCTCGTGCCAGAGGCGGATCGGGCGTTCGTCCTCGCTGCGCTGGAGTGTGTCGACTACGTCTGTCTTTTCGATGAGGACACACCGTCGGCCTTGATCGATGCCCTCGTCCCCGACGTCCTCGTGAAGGGCGGAGACTACGACCTCGACAGCGTTGTCGGGCGTGACACGGTCGAGGCGCACGGTGGTCGGGTTGAACTCATTCCCTTCGTGGAGGGGTACTCCACGAGTGACCTCGTCCGACGGATCCGCACGAGCGCGGACGATCCCTCCTCCTGACCCCGTGCCATCCATGTCAGAGCGACACGACGGCCGCCGTCCCGATCAGGGACGGCCGATTCATATCGAGATCGGTCCTTCGCCCTATGCCGAGGGTTCGTGCCTCATCGCCACGGGCAACACCCGCATCCTCTGTACAGCCAGCGTCGCCGACGGTGTTCCCGCGTGGCGCGAGCGAAGCGGGGCTGGGTGGGTGACCGCCGAGTACGCCATGCTTCCGCGCGCCACGCACACGCGCAGCGGGAGAGAGCGCAACGGCCCCAAGGGGCGCACGCAGGAGATCCAGCGCCTCATCGGACGTTCACTCCGGTCCGTGACGGACATGCGTGCGTTGGGACAGCATACGATCACCGTCGACTGCGACGTGCTGCAGGCCGATGGTGGCACGCGTACGGCCTCGATCACCGGTGCGTGCGTCGCTCTCGAACTCGCGACTCGATGGATGATGAACGAGGGACTGGTCGCGCGTTCTCCCGTCCGTGAAAAGGTCGCGGCAGTCAGCGTGGGTATCGTCGACGGTGTGCCCTGTCTCGATCTCGACTATCGAGAAGACTCTGGTGCGCAGGTCGATATGAACCTGGTTGCGACCGAGAGTGGAGGGCTGGTCGAGGTGCAGGGGACGGCGGAAGGCGATCCGTTCCCACGCCGGGACCTGGACCAGTTGATCGACCTGGGCATGGCGGGTATCGAGACGCTTCTGGCCGCCCAGGCGCGCGCACTCGACGGGAGCTGACGTGCAGCTGCTGATCGCCACGCGGAGTGACGGGAAGATGCGTGAAATCCGGCGCATACTCGTCGACGTACCAGGCCTCGAGGTGCTCGGGCTCGACGACGCTGGGGTGTCCTACCTGCCGGAAGAGGAGGCGCTCGAACCGTTCGACACGTTCGAGGAAAACGCACTGTCGAAGGCGCGATACTTCGCGGCCCGCTCAGGACTTCCCACAGTCGCCGACGACTCCGGGATCTCCGTGGATGCTCTCGACGGCGCTCCCGGGGTTCGCTCGAAGCGGTTCGCCCCTGACCATGGTGCCGCGCCTGCCGACCTCGACGGCGGGCAACTGGACGACGCGAACAATCGCCATCTGGTGGAGAGGCTCCAGGGTGTACCCCCAGAAGATCGCACTGCGCGGTACGTGTGCGTGGCGTCCCTCGTGGAGTCCGAGGACGCGGAGCCGGCCTTCTTCCGGGGCGAGGCGCCCGGACGGATTGTGGACGAAGCTGTGGGACGGGGTGGCTTCGGTTACGACCCTCACGTCTTCAATGAGGAGCTCGGTCGGACCTACGCCGAGATGACACCCGCGGAGAAGGATGCCCGGAGCCACCGAGGCGCCGCGTTCCGAGCCCTCGCAGCACATCTCGTGCAAAGGGCCGGATGATGCCCCGAGATCCGCGCACGCACCCGACCGAGATCGGGCCTTCAGAGGACGAAAGCCGCCTTCGAATCGTGTGGGGGGATGGCGTGGCCGCGGAGTATGTACCCAGGGAGCTCCGGCTCGCGTGTCCGTGCGCTGGCTGCGTCGACGAAATGACCGGGGTGCGGACGGTCCGGCCGGACGATGTGTCGACGAACGTGTATCCGACGGCCATCCATTACGTTGGTCGCTACGCGCTCCAGTTCGTGTGGAGCGATGGGCACTCGACCGGTTTCTACACGTTCGACTATCTGAGAGGGATCTGGGAGGCCTAGGGTCCCACAGTCTGAGCCGCGATCAGGTCACCGATCCTCGCTGATCGGGCGAGTGCTCAGCGACACTCCCTCGGGGGCACGTCGTAGTCGAAATCGTGCACGGGGAGCCCACTTGGAACCGTGGCCGGAATGAGATGGCGCAGCGCATCCGGGTGTGCTTCGGGGTCGGAGAGTGAGATCTCGACGAACGCGAGCAGATCCTCGAACTGATCGAGCGTGAGTCTGCCTCTCGGAATTCGGGCCAGCTCGTGAGCCAACTGAATCATGTCCTGGTCCGGGCCTCTCTTCGCCCGGAGTCGGTACTCGAGGTGCTCACCGGAGAAGGACTCGAGCGATTCGCGCATCTCGAGGTGATGCCGTATCGAATTGTCGAGGCAGATGAAGGCACCGTTGTGCATGAACGTCGGCTGATACGCCACGTTCCGGAGTGGAGTCGACCGGAACTTGTATCGATCACTGATGTCGCCCGTGCTGCGTTCGCGTCCGAAGTCCTCGTCGTAGCCCGGCCCGTCGAAGACTGCATTGGTCTCGGACGGGGCGATCTGCGGAACACCGATCGCGTGCGACTCGAAGTCGCTGAACATCTGGTTCGCGTATCCAAGCGTGATATGGCATTCGAAGCACGCGGCCGGATCACGGAAGAAGAGGAGCGCCCCTCTCTTCTCGGGGGGCGTCATCGCAGCCGTGTCTCCGCGTGCGTATTGGTCGAGTGGAGCGTCCGCGCGAATGAGCGTGAATTCGAATTCGGCGATCGCCCGCGCGATGTGCTCGTACCTCAGCGGCGCACCGTCTGCGATCTCCGGAAAACTCGTGGCGAACCGGGTCCTGTACTCGGCGATCTCATCGACCCGGCTGGTGATCTCCGCACGGATCGCATCGCTGTCACCCTGAAAGTCGAAACCGGCCATCTCGATCTTGTCCGTGACCGGCGTGAACGCCTGGGCCATGAGCAGGTGATCCAGATCTGACAGGCTGTACCCTTCAGGTTCGGGAAGGCGAAAGCCCTGGGAGTTATCGAAGCCGTCCAGAGATTCCGCGGCGAAGCGACCGTCCCACATCAGATTCGGATAAAAAGCCGCGTTGATGATCGTCGGGGCACGCCGAAGGTTGAACGGGCCATCGCGATCCGGACCGACGACCCCGTTGTTTTGAATGCCGATCGAGATCGACTTGGAGTCGTTGAAGCTGACGTTTGGCCCGTGACACCCAGAGCAGCTGTTGTCCTGCGTGATGGAAAGGATCGGGTCGAAGAAGAGCAGGCGACCGATCTCGGCGAGATTCTGATCAATGTCCCGGCCAAGCATCGCTGTGAAGCGCTCCTCGATGCGCCCGTCGATGCCCATCAGGAACAGCTGCAGTTGGAGTTCCTGATCGAGCGCAAGACCTGAGTCGTCCTCGAGCTCTTCGACGAGCGGGACGACGGGTTCGTCCGAGCAGGCCGCGATCCAGATGCCGGATGCGAGGAGGCCGAGAGAGAGCCAAGCGCCCCGTGTGCGCGGTGTAGTGGACCGGCCGGCGAACGAGCGGAACATACTGCGGTGAAACCCCTCCGAGCGCCTCGAGATCAGGCATGAACGCATACCTCGGGACTGTAGGTCCGAAAGCGTGTCGAATCAAGCGTTTATAGGGTCGGATACCCATGACGCAGAGGCTCCTCCCGCGTACTTTGGCAACGCCCTCGGAGACCGCCCCCGAACTCGTCGGCACGCATGCCTCTCACCACGCCGTTCCACCCTCGAGTCCAGGCTCGAAATGAAGCCGGGCTGTGGAAGCACTGGGCCGGATATCTGGTTGCACCTCAGTATCAACACTCGCTCAGTGCCGAGTACTACGCGATCCGCAATTCGGTCTCGTTGCTCGATACGACGCCCCTCTTCAAGTATCGCGTTTCGGGCCCTGACGCCGCTCGCTTCCTCGGTCGAGTGCTCGCCCGGGACATCGCGGGATGCCCGGTCGGCCGAGCGCAGTACACGTGTTGGTGCGACGAGCGGGGTTTCGTGCTTCAGGACGGGGTCGTCATGCAGGTCGACGATGGTACGTACTGGCTGACCGCGGCCGAGCCTGCGCTCCGGTACTTTCGGGTCATGGCGCGGGAGATGGGCGCCCACGTCGAAATCGAGGACGTCTCCAGGGCGTTCGGCATCCTCGCACTGCAGGGGCCGCACGCCCACCGCGTGATCCGCCAGCTGACCGAGTCGGCGACACCATTGAGGTATTTCGGGGCGACCAGCGCGATGATCGAGAGTCGACGCGTGATGGTCTCACGCACGGGGTACACAGGAGATCTTGGATACGAACTCTGGATCCGGTCGGAAGACGCGTGCGTGGTGTGGGATGCCCTCATGCGCGCCGGACGTGGGCACAACATCGTCCCCATCGGGACGACGGCGCTGAAGATGGCACGGATCGAGGCCGGGCTTCTGCTCATGGGCGCCGACTTCCACTCCGCCCGGTTCGCATGGGTGGACGAACAGCGCGAGACACCGCTCGAGCTCGGATGGTCCTGGATGTTCAGTAAGCTGGATCAGGACGGACGTGACTTCGTGGGGCGTTCGGCTATCGAGTCCGAGCTGCGAAACCGAACGAGCCGTTGGACCACCGTGGGCCTGGCGGTCGACTGGCACGACTACGAGCGCGTCTATTCGGAGGCCGGAGTCGTTCCGCCGCGGCACGAGGTGTATGCCGAGTCGACGATGAGCGTCTACCGACGCGGAAGCACGGAGTGGGACTACGCCGGGTACGCCAGCAGCTTCACGACCTCGTCTCTGCTGCGGACGCCGCTCGCGATCGCGAAGCTCCCTCTGGACCTGGCCGAGCCGGGTTCGGAGGTCGACCTGGAAGTCACCGTCGTCCGTCGCCCGCAGAACGTCCTGGCGTGCGTGACCCGAATGCCGTTCTACAACCCCGCTCGAAAGACGGCGGCCATGGGCGAGGAGGCCGGAGATGAGTGACGCGCGACGGTACGACGCGATCGTCGTCGGCGCCGGCCACAACGGACTGGTGAACGCGTGTTACCTGGCGAGGGCCGGACTGAACACGCTTCTCCTGGAGCAGCGCCACCTCGTCGGTGGCGCGACCATCACCGAGGAGCTGGTGCCCGGATTTCACTTCACCACGTTTTCCTACGCGATCAGCCTGATGCGTCCGGAGATCGTCCAGGATCTCGGCTTGGTGAAGCACGGCATGATGGTGCTACCGCTGGTGAACACCTTTCAGCCGGGGCTCGATGGCGAATATCTGCTGCTCGGCCCGGATTCGGACGAGAACTACCACGAGATCGCCCGCCACTCACCGGCGGACGCGGAGGCTGCGCGAGACCTGGATCACATCATCGCCCGGCTGGTTCGGGCGCTGAAGCCATGGATGGACCGGATACCTCCGAACAGCCGAAGCGACGATCCGGCCGAGATCGCGGCCCTGGCGGAGCTGAAGGGGTGGTACGACGAGCTGGACCCGGAGGTCCGGACGATGTTCGAGAAGTTCCGCACGCGGTCGGCGGCCGAGATCCTCGACGAATACTTCGAGAACGAGCTGGTGAAGTCGCTGTATGCGTCGAGCGGCATCATCGGGAGCCGATGCAGTGTTCGGGACCGGGAGTCGGGCCTCGTCTGGCTTTTCCACAAGTTGGGTGAGTATGACGGTGAACCAGGTCACTGGGGCTTTCACAAGGGCGGCAATGGTGGATTCACACAGGTCCTGGCGCGGGCCTTCGAAAGCTTCGGTGGCACGATCCGCCTGAACTCGGGTGTGGCGCGCGTCCGCTACGAGGACGGGCGAACCCAGGGCGTCGAACTCGCAGACGGAACCGTCATCGAATCGGAGCTGGTGGTCAGCGCCCTGGATCCCCGCCAGACCTTCCTGCGGCTCGTCGACCCCGATGACATGCCCGAGGACCTGATCGGACATGTCCGCGACTTCAAGTTCCAGGGTACGGCAGCCAAGGTGAACTTCGCCCTGTCGGACGTGCCGACGTTCCCCGGCCTCGAAGGTCGCGAGGACATCTTCACGGGGTTCACAAACCTCGGACCGTCGATCGATTATCTCATGGAGGCGTGGGCCGATTGCGAGGAGGGGAGGGTGAGTCGCCGCCCGTTCCTCGACTGCTGCGTCCAGTCGACGCTCGACCCCGATATGGCTCCGGCGGGCAAGCACGTCATGTCGTGCTTCGTGATGTACGCGCCGTATCACCTCGCCGAGGGCAACTGGGAGACCGAGCGGGATCGGCTCGGGGACATCGTGCAGGAGACCATCGAAGAGTTCTTCCCGGGTTTCGGCGAACTGGTTCTCCATCGCGAAATCGTGACGCCGCACGACATCGAGACGCTGATCGGGCTCAGCGAAGGCAACATCTTCGCCGGGGAGCTCTTCGAGGATCAGCTCTTCCTGAACCGGCCCGCACCGGGCTGGAATCAATACCGGACACCGATCGAGGGATACTACCAGTGCGGGTCGGGCACGCACCCCGGGGGCTGCGTCAGCGGGGGGCCGGGGTGGTTGGCGGCACAGCAGATCCTGGGAGACCGGCAGGCCTGAGCGACGCATAGGCACTGAGGCCCGGCCCGTGGCCCGACCCCACCCCGGCAGCCTAGGTTGTCCTTCTCTTAAACCATCGAGGCCATTCGTATGCTCTCCAGCCGTACTCGCCCACTGACGCTCGCCGGCTTTCTCCTCCTCGTCGCTGCGTGCGGGGGCTCCACGCCCGTGGCGGACGTCGCGATCGAGAACGTTACCGTGATCGATGCAGTCAACGGTGTGAGGGAAGGGCAGACCGTCCTCGTGGAAGGCGGGATGATCTCCGCGGTGATGGACGCCGGTGAGGCCGGCGGGGCCACGCGGACGGTCGATGGATCGGGCCGATACCTGATCCCGGGTCTGTGGGACTTCCACGTCCACCTCACGTATGATGCGCGCCTGACGGATGCGATGGCCGGACTCTTCCTGAACCACGGCATTACGAGCATCCGGGACACCGGCGGCCCGCTCGATCCGGTTCTGGCTGCGGTCGCGCCATTGAGGGCCGACGGGGCGACTGCACCGCGGGTCTTCTATGCGGGTCCGCTTCTCGATGGAGAGTTCGTCGTGTACGACGGCAATGGTCGCCCGCCGCTCGGCATCGGGAATCCCGACGTGGAGACCGCTCGCCTGAACGTCGCTCGCCTGGCCGATGCAGGGGTCGATTTCCTCAAGATCTACGAGATGGTCACCCCGGAGGTGTTCGAGGTGCTCGTCGAGGAAGCGAATGCGCGAGGGCTGCCCATGGATGGTCACGTGCCGCTATCGATGAGGGCACGTGATGTCGGGCCCCGAGTCCAGTCGCTCGAGCACCTGCGCAACATCGAGACGGATTGCGTCGCCGATGGAGAGGCCTGGCTGGCCGAACGTCGCGCCCTCCTGGCGAATCCGGATGGCGTCCCGGGTGGGACCCTTCGGTCGAGCCTGCACAACCTGCAGCGGCTCCCTGCGGTGGACGCGTACGACGAGGCCAGCTGTGCCGAGGTGGTCGCTTCGATGATGAACACCATTCAGGTGCCCACACTCCGACTCAACGCACTGGGTGTGATGCCCCCCTTCGAGCGTGATGATTGGAGCGAGCTGCTGTCCAAGCTTCCGACGGATGTTTCGGAGGAGTGGGGCGCGGCCACCGAGGCGAACAGGCAGGGCGGCCCGATGCGCGACCTGACCTACGGAGAATGGAGTCTCTTCCTCGTGGGTCTGATGCATGAGGCCGGCGTGCCCTTCGGCGCCGGGACCGACACACCGATCGGCTTCGCCGCACCGGGCTACAGCCTTCACAGCGAGCTGGAGATGCTCGTCCGAGCGGGACTCACGCCTCTCGAAGCGATTGAAGCCGCAACAGTGCACCCGGCCGAGTTCTTCGGGCTTCAGGGCGAGATGGGCACGATCGAAGCCGGCCGCGTCGCCGACCTCGTTCTTCTGAGTGCCAATCCGCTCGAGGACATCACGAATACGCGATCGGTCGAGGCGGTCGTCACCAAGGGTCAACTCCTGGACGGTGCCGCACTGAGTGCGCTGGTGAACTGATCGCGTTTGTGACCGTGTGACCATGCGCGCTCGTGCACGTCACCGAGTGTTTCGGTCGGTTTGTCGACTGGCGTGGTGTGATCAGGTGAGGTCGGGCCCCCGCTGAGCCGCGATCCGGATCGGGCCGGTCCGTGACTCAGATCGCGGGCATCATCGCTCCCGTCTTCGGGGTCATGGCCGTCGGCTATCTCGCGGTCCGTGTCCGCCTGTTCGGAGCGGTTACGGCGCGAAGACTCGTCCTCTTCGTGTTCAATGCGGCGATTCCGATCATGCTGTTCTATCGCATCGCGACGATCGACTTCCCCGAACAGATCGCGTGGAGCTTCCTGGGCGGCTACTACGCCTCAGCGTTTGCAGCCTACGGCCTGGGCATGCTCTCCGCGCGGTTCCTCTTCCACCGACCGATCGACGAGCAGTCGATTCACGGCCTCGGAGGGGGCTTCTCGAACACCGTTCTTCTGGGGATCCCTCTGCTGGTCAGCGCGTTCGGAGACGAAGCGACCGTTCCCATCTTCCTGATCATCTCGTTCCACTCTGCCACGCTCCTCCCGGTCTCCATCCTCCTGATCGAGACGGGACGACGGAGGGAAGGGCGAGCTTCGCGCGTGCACGTGGCGCGACTGTTCCTGGAGGTGCTGGCGAATCCGATTATCGCGGGGATTCTCCTCGGCCTCGTGGCGAATCTGGCCGGCCTCACGCCCCTCCCGTCCCCGATCGACGCGGTCGGCAGCCTCATGTCCGTCGTCGCGATCCCATGTTCCCTGATCGCCCTCGGTGCCTCCCTGGCTGGCTATCGACTCGAGGGACAGATCGCTCCGGCCTCGGTGCTGGCGGCGATCAAGTTACTGGTGCAGCCGGTACTGGCCTGGGTGCTCGTCGTACCTGTGCTGGGGCTCGGCTGGCCGTGGGCGCCGGTTGCCGTGGTCATGGCCTGCGTGCCGCGTGGGGCGATGGTCTATCTCTTCGGGGCTCGCTACGAGACGGCGTCGGAGGTCGCGGCGAGCGTCGTGGTCATATCCTCTGCGGTCTCGGTGGTAACGCTTTCGGTGTTGCTCGTGCTCATGGGCGCCTGACGGAGGGGGCTAACCGTCGCTCGTCAGTCTCGGTCGAACGGGCTTCAGGTAGGTCTCCCACCAGCGTAGTTCATTCATCATTCGGTGCACGTTGTTCCAGTGCCCACGGATTCCGTGGGCCTGACCATCGTAGACGATCAACTCGGCGGGTACGCCCTGCTTCTTGAGCGACGTGTACAGCTGGATCGCGCCCTCGAGAGGCACGCGGTAGTCGACCTCCCCGTGCACAAACAGCGTCGCCGCCTGCACACCACCCGAATTCAGGTAGGCAGACTGGCGGATCATGATCTCTCTCGCCTCGGGCTCCCACGGGCGCCCGAAGAATTCCAGTTCCTTCGTTCGTGCGACATCGGAGTGCGCATAATTGCTCGTCCAGTTGGACGCGCCTGCACCGCTCACCGCCGCCTGGAATCGGTCCGGGTACCGAGTGATCAGCCAGTTCGTCAGGATTCCCCCGTACGAGTGGCCCGTTGACCCGACCCGGTCGCGATCGACAGGGAAGCGCTCGATCAGGTGGTCCACGCCAGCGAGCGCGTCCTCCCCGTCATTGGTGCCCCAGGCGCCCCACGTACCCCACTTGAAGTCATCGCCGTAACCCGTGGAGCTGCGGAAGTTTGGCAGAAAAACAAAGTACCCGTTGGCGGCAAAGAACTGGTTCTTGAAGTTGAACCCGTACCCGGAGGCCGAGTGGGGGCCGCCGTGGTTCACGACGATCAGCGGGTACGTGGTCCCGGAATCTTCGACGTACCCGTGTGGATAGAGCAGGAAGCCTTCGATCGGCGTCCCGTCGTAGCTCTCGTAGAGGATCCGCTCCCAGCCACTCGGTGCAACGTCAGCCAGGAACTCCGCGTGAACGTCCGTGAGCTGACGCTCGTTGCTCCCGTCGATATCCGCGGTCCAGACTTCAGGCGGCCGGTCGAAGTGTCCGACCGTATAGGCCATCCGCTCGAAGTCCTCGTCGATGCTGAGGCCCTGAATCCGGCGAAGCCCGGTCGTGACCTGCTCGACGCCGCCTCCGTTCGGAGAGGTACGGAAGAGGTGTGTGGCGCCCCCGATCCCCGTCGTGAAGTACATGTGATCGCCATCCGGGGCCCAGCGAGGCGTGCCGGCGTCCAGATCAAAGTCCTCGGTGAGGTTTAGCGGGTCACCGCCGGACGTGGGCCGTACATAGAGGTCGCGGGGGCCTCCGTGATCGAGCCTTCGCTCGATGATGTAGTCCGTACCGAACGAGCGGACGTAGGAGATCCATTGCCCGTCCGGCGAGAACTGTACGCCCGAATACGTGAAACCATCGTCGGTGAGTCGGGTCAGGTCTCCGGATACGGTCACCGTGAACAGATCCGTTCGTGCGTAGAGCAGTTCGCTGAACGCGTTCGGGTCGGCGGTGAAGAGGATCGTGCGACCATCGGGGCTCCAGGATACGCTCCCCGGACGAAGGCCGAGGTTGGTGAGCTGCACGGCTTCTCCCGAGCCATCGGTCCGCTCCAGAAAGAGCTCCTCCGTGTTCGCTGCGGACCGGTCCGGGATTGGGAATTCCTGTCCATCCCGCACGAACGGGTACCAGTCGAATTGCACGCCCTCGAAACGGTCGGCGTGTCGCTGCTCGAAGTCGGTGAGTTCCGGATCGGGTGCGGCCGGGCGCTCGATCTCTCGAACCACGGCGCGCCACATCCCATCCGGAGAGAGGATCCCGTCGGGTTCATCCTCCGGTGATGGCGTCGCGGTTTCTCCCGTCCGGTCCGGATCGATAAGCCATCCCATCCCTTCCGCGTCTTCCACCCGGAGATGGTCGCCCTCCCAGCGGGGTGCCGATACATCGTGCCCGTCATGACGAACGAGCGAAGGACCGTCGGTACCGTCCGCGCGAACGATCCAAGTTCGCACGACCGTGGAGTTGTCCTCCTCGACTCGACTCGAAACCGTGTAGGCGACCCAGCGACCGTCCGGCGAGATCCGCGGGGCACTGACGGACTTCAGGGCGTAGTAGTCCTCTAACTGGAGGGCTCGCCCCGTCTGCGCGAGGGCCGGCCCCGCGAAAAGCGTGAGCGCGGCCAAAGGGATCAGGGAGTAGGTCAGACGACGCATGGGTCCCTTCCGGTCGGGTGGACAGAGCGAAGACCGAAAGTCCGAACCGTCGCTTGGACTGGCAAGGTGGTGGGCTGTCGGCGAGCCTCGAGCCCAACCTCCCGTTCACCGCGCCGGGCGAGGCGGCCCTCGTCCGGCGCGATGTCTACTGGATGACTGTGCGGTCCTTCTTGGAGAGGCCCACCCTGGAGAAGTCCACCTCGGAAAAGTCGACGGCCGCCTGCCCGTGCTTGAGCTGATGGTACGCGAGGCCGAGGTAGTAGTAGATCCCCACCAGTTCGTCCGGTGTGGCGCTCGAGACTTGCACGGCACGCTCCATGGACTTCACCGCGGCTTCCGGCTGACCCATCTCGATGAACGTCTGACCCATCAGTTCATACGAGGGCAGGTGGTCTGCGGAGGCCCGCACGGCTGCCTGAAACGACCCGATCGCCTCCTCGAGTAGACCCATTTCTTTGTACGCCGTCCCGAGGTCGTAGTGAGCCCGCACGTCACTGTTGTCCAGGTTCTCGTCGATCTTGTCCTTGAACTGTGCCAGCATGGTGTTGAAATCGGCCTGCTCATCCCCGCTCGGCTCGTCGTACGGAACCGTGAAGCGCGCTGACTTCTCTTTCAGGTCG
>Ga0181587_10000493_pt1 | contig 32243 bp, 28 predicted proteins | sample 071ome_27_FD_132463 | JGI IMG/M metagenome (GOLD analysis project Ga0181587, IMG submission 132463) | Coastal salt marsh microbial communities from the Groves Creek Marsh, Skidaway Island, Georgia - 071409AT metaG (megahit assembly) | ecosystem: Environmental > Aquatic > Marine > Intertidal... | reverse complement strand
CAGATCTGCCGGGCGCATCCAAGCCCATGCGGAAAATTCGGGATGCTCTGTTTGAATATTCACATCCTGATCCGCGCCCTCAAATCGCATCAGATACCATTTCTGTTCTTGCCCCCGATATTTGCCTTGCCAGAGTTTGGGTACCAGATCGGTAGGCAGGTCATAGGTCACCCAGTCCTTTGAAACGGCAATTAACGTGGCGCAGGCAGGCGCAACTCCGGTTTCTTCTTCCAATTCTCGCCAAGCCGCCGCTTCCGGCGTTTCTCCTGGATCTATTCCGCCTTGCGGCATTTGCCAAGCATCGGAATGGTTATCGCGCCGCTGTCCCACAAATACATATCCGCGTCTGTCGATCAGCATAATCCCGACATTGCGTCGATAAGGTAGCGCGGCAATCTGCTCGGGCGTCATCGGCTTAATCTTGCCCCGCCAGCGCCGTCATGCCTTTGAGAAGATCAATCGCGTATGACAGTTGAAAATCGTCATTGCGCAGTTTAGCAGCCATTTCAGCTTCGGCTTGGTCTGCTTCAATCTGCTCAATTTCTTCATCGCTGAGGCTGTCATTCAGCAAGGATCCGCGCAGATCCGCTTCTGAACGGCGCTGGCTTGTACCCTCTTCATCTTCGGCCTCTTCGTTATCTTCTCGGCGCGGTTGCTCAACGATAATATCAGGCGAGACACCCAAAGCCTGGATCGAGCGGCCTGATGGCGTATAATAGCGGGCGGTTGTCAGGCGTATCGCACCGTCTCCGCCCAAGGGCATGACCGTTTGGACCGAGCCTTTGCCAAAGCTGCGCGTGCCCACAACCACGGCGCGGCGATGATCTTGCAGCGCGCCAGCCACAATTTCCGAGGCCGATGCAGACCCACCATTGATCAGCACCACAATGGGTTTGCCCTCGGCCAGATCATCGGGCGAGGCATTATAGCGATCTCCGTCCTGCGGATCGCGGCCGCGGGTTGAGACGATTTCGCCCTTCTCTAAAAACGCGTCGGACACGCGGATCGCTTGCGAGAGCAAGCCACCCGGATTGTTGCGCAGATCCAACACGAATCCGTTCACGTTATCGATGCCGCCCAATTCTTCAACTTGCTTGGCGATCCCGTCAGATAGGTTGGGATAGGTTTGATCGTTGAACGTGGTGATGCGCAGCACCACCGAGCTGCCTTCAACGCGCGATCTCACCGCCGTTAGCTTGATCGTATCGCGGATGATTGACACATCGAAAGGTTCATCTTCGCCCTCGCGCACCACCGTGATGATAATTTCAGAGCCAACCGGCCCGCGCATCATTTCCACAGCTTGATTGAGCGTTAAGCCAAGCACCGTTTCGCCATCAACATGGGTGATAAAATCGCCCGCTTCAATGCCCGCAGCATCCGCGGGCGTGCCATCAATGGGTGAGACAACTTTCACAAACCCATCTTGTTGGGTAACTTCGATGCCCAGCCCGCCAAATTCACCACGGGTTTGCACACGCATATCCGCAGCGGCTTTTGGCGACAAATAGCTGGAATGTGGATCCAGTGAGGTGAGCATACCATTGATCGCGGCTTCGATTAGTTCAGCCTCGTCCACCTCTTCCACATATTGCGAGCGGATGCGTTCGAAAATATCACCGAAAAGATCAAGCTGTTCATAGACGCTGCTGCGCTCATTGCTGGATTGCGCCAAAACCGGTGCCGCAAATTGCAACGCGGTCATAACCCCAAGGCTCAGGCCAAACCCTGCGGCCAAAATCAACCTACTCATTTCTTAAGATCCTTTCCTTGGCCGAACCAAAGCAGTGGGTCCTGCGGAATATTGTCGTTTCTAACCTCTATATAGAGCGTTTCTGGTCGCTCGCTACCATTGCCAATCACAGTTTGTTCAATTATTTTTTCAAAGCTTTGTGATTGACCGCCCATGATGCCGATCGGGCTGCCCGCCGGCAGCACTTCGCCAATATTACCATAGACTGTTTCCATGCCTGCAACGATGATCAGCACCCCTATCTGCGGTTCGATAATCGACACTTGCCCATAATCGAGCAGGGGCCCGCGATAGCGTATCGTAGCGGCGGTGGGCGTTGTCACGATGGCTTGTGACGCCGTTGCAACAACCAAACCTGGGCGAACGATCCCCGCCGCGTCAGTTTCATTGAATTGGCGGATGATCCGCCCCGCTACGGGAAAGGGCAGCGCACCTTTGCGATTCCCGATATAGGGTAGCGATCCGGGCACTTCATCGGCAGCGATGATCGCAACGCCGTCTGCGAAAGCGTCTAAACTATCGGCAGCGGTCAGTAAGATTTCGGTTTTTGATGGATCTTCGGTAAAGCGGCGGGGAAGGTCTTTGCGATCGGCAAGCGCTCTGGCCAATGCAGTGCGCGCGTGCTGCACTTCGCCCAGCCCCAGCTTTAACGCATCGCGGATTTCGGTTTGAAATGCGATCAACGCGTTTTGATCCTCTAATTCGCGTTGCAGCGCCGTGACCCGATTTTGCAATGCCGGCACGATATCTGAAAGCATCATGCCCGCCCGCGCCGTTGCTAAGGGGCCAGAGGGGTGGATTAGGCTGCTGTAAACCGCGTCTTTATCGATGCTGTGCAGCACTCCAAGCAAACGTCCGATTTCATCCTCTTGGCGGGTGAGATGGGCATCAATCGCTGCCGTTTCCATCGCCATTTCGCGCAGGCCTTGGCGCACCAAAGCTAAGGCGTGTTCGATGCTTCTGATTGATTGCGTCAAGGCCCGTACGCGATCTGATGCGGTTTCTGCGCGCACCAGACTTGCGGTGGCTTGATCCAGCGTGTTTGCGGCTTTTTGGGCGGCCTCTACCAGGTTGTTAGGGTTGCTGGCCAAATCACGGGCATTGCCTTGGCCCGCAAATAAGGTCAGCAAAGCCAGAAGGGCGAAAAGCTGCTTCATGGCAGCAACAGGCTGCGGCCTGTCATTTCGGGGGGGCAGTCCAGCCCCATCAACTGCAGGAGCGTTGGCGCCAGATCTGCCAGCCGCCCCCCCGACCTCAACGCGCTGCCATCGGGGCCATTGATCAGCGCCACCGGCACTGGATTAAGCGTATGCGCGGTATGGGGTTGCCCCGTTTCCGGATCTACCATCATTTCACAATTTCCATGATCCGCCGTTAGGATCATTTGCCCATTGGTTTCTTTTAACGCATTCAACACCCGCGCAAGGCCACGGTCAACAGCTTCGCAGGCTTTGATGGCGGCGTTCAAATCCCCCGTATGGCCAACCATATCGGGATTTGCATAGTTCACAATGATAAGATCATAGGCATCCGTGATCGCGCCGATCAGATGATCTGTAACAGCCTCAGAGGCCATTTCGGGCTGCAAATCATAGGTTGCCACTTTCGGAGAATGCGGCATGAACCGCTCTTCCAAAGGTTCTGCTTGTTCTGTGCCACCATTCAGAAAAAACGTGACATGGGGATATTTTTCGGTTTCGGCAACGCGAAACTGGCGCTTGCCATGCCGTGCCACCCACGCCCCCAAAGTGTTTACCACGGGTGTTTTGGGAAAGCAGGCTTGCATGTAACCGGCATGTGCTTCGGAATAATCCACCATGCCCAATGCGCCCGCCCAGGCGGGTTGGGCATGGCTTTGAAAATGATCAAAATGCGGATCGGCCAGAGCGCTTAGAATTTCGCGCGCCCGGTCGGCGCGAAAATTTAAACAGAAGAGCCCATCGCCTGACGAAACGCCCTGATAGCCGGTGATAACCGTTGCGGGGATGAATTCATCGCTGATGCCGGCCAGATCTGCCGCGGTGATCGCTTGCGCGGCTGTTGCGGCGGTGTGGCTGCTTTGCGCCGCCACGATTGCATCATAAGTGGTTTGAACCCGCTCCCAGCGATTGTCGCGATCCATCGCAAAATATCTGCCCGTTACGGTGGCGATCTGCGCTTGCGCAGGCAGCGCGGCGCTGAGCTGTTCGATAAAGCCAAGCGCGCTTCCCGGGGCCACATCGCGGCCATCGGTGATCGCATGGATACGGCTGGGCACGCCTGCCGCGCTCAGCACTTGCAGCGTTGCAAGCAGATGCGCGATATGGCCATGCACCCCGCCATCGGACACAAGAGCCATCACATGCGCAGCCCCGCCGCTGCTTTGAAGCTGTGCGATAAACGCTTGAAGCGCTGCGTTTTGGCCAAAAGAGCCATTTTCGATCGCTAGATCAATTTGGCCAAGATCCATAGCCACCACGCGCCCAGCGCCGATATTCATATGACCAACTTCTGAATTTCCCATTTGCCCCGAAGGCAGGCCGACATCTGGCCCGTATGTGATTAATTCTGCTGTCGGGCAGCTTTCCATAATGTGATCAAAGCAAGGTGTTTTTGCTAGTTTTGGGGCATTGCCGACTTCGCTAGCGCCACAGCCCCAGCCGTCTAAAATACACAGAACTGTAGGTGTTGCTGCCATGCTGATTTCCTTTTTTAACCGATTTAGGCTGCGCTGCATCAGGGTGCAAGCCTTGGCCTTGGCGCAATGTGGCTTTTAGGCTTGCCGATCGCTGTTCATATCGGGGCGGCACCTTATAGGATTAGCGCTTTATATTCGATGATAGGGGGTGCCGGCAAGAATTGCGGCGGCGCGGTAAATTTGTTCGCAGAGCATCGCCCGTGCCAATAGATGCGGCCAGACCATTTTGCCAAAAGACAATTGCGCATGGGCAGCGTCGCGCAAGCTTGGATCAATTCCATCGGCGCCGCCGATTACGAAGGCCAAATCGCTGAGCCCCTGATCGCGTAACGCGGCCATATAGCGCGAGAATTGTGGCGAGCTCATCACCGGGCCGCGCTCATCCAGCGCGCAGATACTGGCCGAATTGGGGATGGATTTGCGCAGCAATTCAGCTTCTGCTGACATGCCAATATTTTTCTTATCTTCAACTTCTTGAATTTTCAAAGGGCCCAATCCTAGCGACCTGCCCATGCGATTGAACCGGGTTGCATAATCGGTGATCAAAAAATGTTCGGGGCCGGATTTCAACCGGCCAACGGCACAAATGGTAAGACGCATTTTCAGGCTATATCAGGCGTTCTTTGCCTGCTGGCCAAGCGGCACCCACATTTTTTCCAGCTGATAGAATTCGCGCACTTCCGGGCGGAAGAGATGTATAATAATATCCCCCGTATCGACGAGTATCCAATCACCGGTGTTTTTGCCCTCGATTTTGGACAGGCGTCCAAATTCTTGCTTCAGCCGGTCCGTCAATTTTTCTGCCAGCGCCGCGACTTGCCGCGTAGAGCGCCCCGAGGCAATCACCATATAATCCCCGATCGCGGTTTTGCCGCGCAGGTCTATATCTACAATATCTTCGGCTTTGTCTTCGGCGAGGGAGTCAAGGATCCGGGCAAGAAGCGTTTCACTTGAGACTGGTTTATGCCCTTCTAAATAAGAAGGCTGAGCTGCAGCGCCTGCTGCATCGACTGATAGTGTCAGGACTGTGTCCTCCATGTTGTTACGCCGAAAGCTCCGACGCTGAGCATAGCAAAAGCGTAACATGGCTGATATGAAATCTCAATCAAACCTTTGCGCATGCCCGGATTGAGGTTTTCTGGCAACAGGCAAGCCGCAGAGCATAGCATCGCTCTGCGCAGGCGGTTGCTGGCTTGGCCGCCTTTGGCGCGCTCTTAAAGGGCGCTTTTTAACGCGGCGCACTGGCGCTGGTTTGGATCTTAGGGCGCTGGTTTTGACATAACGTTTTTGGCGTGCGCAGGTGGCTTGAAGCGCCATAAATTTGGGCGTATGAACGGTTTATGACAATGACTCGTATTTTTGACATGGATGATCGCGCCCGTCTGCCTTGGAGGTTTTTTGGAGCGATGAAATCGGTTCGCGCGCCTTCCTAGGCCCGTCAAAACACGTTCGCCCTATCTTTTCATACCCTACGGGAGAGGATTAAAAATGACCGCCCCGAAAACACTTTACGATAAAATCTGGGATGCGCATGTGGCGCATGAGGCCGAGGATGGCACTTGTTTGTTGTATATTGACCGTCATCTTGTACATGAGGTGACCAGCCCGCAAGCTTTTGAAGGCCTTCGGATGAACGGGCGCAAAGTGCGCGCGCCGGAAAAAACCATTGCCGTGCCGGATCACAATGTGCCCACCACGCTGGATCGTGCCAAAGGAATCGACAATCCCGAAAGCCGCATTCAAGTGGAAGCGCTGGATAAGAACGCGGCTGATTTTGGCATTCACTATTATCCCGTTTCGGATGTCCGCCAGGGTATCGTGCATATTGTTGGCCCCGAGCAAGGTTGGACTTTACCCGGGATGACCGTTGTGTGTGGTGATAGCCATACCGCGACCCATGGCGCTTTTGGTGCCTTGGCACATGGCATTGGCACCTCTGAGGTTGAGCATGTTCTCGCCACGCAGACGCTCATCCAGAAGAAATCAAAAAATATGAAAGTGGAAATTACTGGGAAATTGCGCCCTGGCGTGACGGCGAAAGACATCACCCTGTCGGTTATCGGCGCAACAGGAACCGCTGGTGGAACAGGGTATGTGATCGAATATTGCGGTGAGGCTATTCGCGATTTGTCGATGGAAGGCCGGATGACCGTCTGCAATATGGCGATTGAAGGTGGTGCCCGCGCTGGTTTGATCGCGCCGGATGAAAAAACTTTTGCGTATTGTCAGGGCCGCCCGCATGCGCCCAAAGGGGCCAGTTGGGAAACTGCGCTGGCCTATTGGAAATCGCTGTTTTCGGATGAGGGCGCGCATTTTGACAAAGTCGTGACGCTGAAAGCCGAAGATATCGCCCCGGTGGTTACCTGGGGCACTTCGCCCGAAGATGTTTTGCCGATCACGGCCTCCGTGCCCGCATCGAGTGATTTTGAGGGCGGCAAAGTTGATGCTGCGGCCCGCTCTCTTGATTATATGGGGCTGACGTCAGGCACACCCCTTACCGAGATCGCCATCGACACTGTGTTCATCGGCTCATGCACGAATGGGCGGATTGAAGATTTGCGCGCGGCGGCTGAAATTCTAAAGGGAAAGAAAATCAAAGACGGTATCCGTGCGATGGTGGTTCCCGGCTCAGGTTTGGTGCGCGCGCAAGCCGAAGAAGAAGGTTTGGCTGATATCTTTAAGGAGGCGGGTTTTGAATGGCGGCTGGCCGGATGTTCGATGTGTTTGGCGATGAATCCAGACCAGCTGGCGCCGGGCGAGCGCTGCGCGGCCACGTCAAATCGCAATTTTGAGGGCCGTCAGGGCCGCGGTGGACGCACGCATTTGATGTCTCCGGCGATGGCAGCCGCGGCGGCAATCACGGGTAAGCTGACAGATGTACGGGAGATTATGTAATGGATAAGTTTGAAAAACTCAGTGGTATTGCCGCGCCCATGCCTTTGATCAATATCGATACGGATATGATCATCCCAAAAGTCTTTTTGAAAACCATCAAGCGCTCGGGCTTGGGTGTGAACCTGTTTGACGAAATGCGCTATCTGGATGATGGCAGCGAAAACCCCGATTTTGTGCTGAATAAGCCGCAATATCGTGAAGCTGAGATCTTGGTGGCGGGCGATAATTTTGGCTGCGGCTCGAGCCGCGAACATGCCCCATGGGCGATTAAAGATTTCGGGATCCGCTGCGTGATTTCCACAAGCTATGCCGATATCTTTTTCAACAATTGCTTCAAAAATGGCATTCTGCCGATTGTGCTGCCAAAAGCGCAGGTGGATGTGTTGATGAAAGACGCCGAAAAAGGCTCAAACGCGCGCATCGAGGTTGATCTTGAGGCGCAGACCGTCACAACCTCGGATGGGGAAACCTTTTCTTTCGAGGTGGATGCGTTCAAAAAGCATTGCTTGCTGAACGGTTTGGACGATATCGGCCTGACGATGGAAAAAGCTGCGTCCATCGATGCCTATGAAAGCAAATTGCAAGTAAGCCACCCTTGGGTGTAAGCGGGCGACTTTGATCTCATAAACCAAATGGGCGTGGCAGCTGGGGATGCTCCTCTTTCCGACGCGCCCGTTTTTGCAAAATGACATATTCCGAAGGAATCTTTGAAATGACAAACCCCTCCCTTCTTATTTTGGCCGGCGATGGTATTGGCCCAGAAGTGATGACTGAAGTGCGTAAAGTGATCGATTGGTATGGAGCCAAGCGCGCCCTGCCTTTTGACGTGTTTGAAGATTTGGTGGGCGGCTGCGCATATGATGCGCATGGCACGCCGCTGCATGATGACACGATGGCCAAAGCCCAAGAGGTCGATGCGGTTTTGCTGGGGGCGGTTGGCGGCCCGAAATATGACGATCTGGATTTCAGCGTGAAACCCGAGCGTGGTTTGTTGCGTTTGCGCAAAGAGATGGATCTTTTTGCCAATTTGCGACCCGCGCAATGTTTCGATGCTTTGGCCGATTTTTCATCTTTGAAAAAAGATGTGGTCGCAGGCCTTGATATTATGATCATTCGCGAGCTGACCTCGGGGATTTATTTTGGCGAGCCACGCGGCATTTTTGAAGAAGGCAATGAACGCGTGGGCATCAACACGCAGCGCTATACCGAAAGCGAGATTGACCGGGTGGCGCGCAGTGCGTTTGAATTGGCCCGAAAACGTGGCAATAAAGTCTGTTCGATGGAAAAAGCCAATGTTATGGAATCGGGCGTTTTATGGCGCGAGGTGGTTCAGAAAGTGCATGATGAGGATTATCCGGATGTGGAGCTTAGCCATATGTATGCCGATGCTGGCGCGATGCAGCTGTGCCGCTGGCCCAAACAATTTGACGTGATTGTCACGGATAACTTGTTTGGGGATCTGCTGTCGGATGCCGCGGCGATGCTGACGGGCAGTTTGGGTATGTTGCCCTCGGCCAGCCTTGGCCTGCCGATGGCGAATGGACGTCCGAAAGCGTTATACGAGCCGGTTCATGGCTCAGCGCCGGATATTGCCGGTCAAGGCAAAGCCAATCCGATCGCGTGCATTCTAAGCTTTGCAATGGCGTTGCGCTATAGCTTTGATCAGGGCGCTGAGGCGACGCGGTTGGAACAGGCGATTGAAACCGTTTTGGCGCAAGGCGCGCGCACACCAGACCTGATGGGCCCCGAAGATGGCACGCCGATCACCACCGCAGAAATGGGTGATGCGATTATCGCAGCGTTGGACTCTAGCTTGTAAGGGTAAGGCACGTTGGCAAGGCGGATGCGCCTTGCTTATTTCCTGCATCTGAGATTTTACCCAATCGCCCACCAGAAATGAGAGCGCCATGTCAAAGACATCCGCCAATCGCGCCGGAGCGCTTTTCGCCTTGCTTGGCTTTGCGCTTTTCTCAGCCCATGACGTGATCGTGAAGATGCTGGGTGATACGTATTCGGTGTTCCAGATTATTTTCTTTTCGGTTTTGTTCAGTTTTCCCCTTGTGGTTTTGTTTCATCTGCCCGATCGCAATGAAGATAATCTAATGCCGCATCATCCGATCTGGGTGTTCGTGCGCACCTGTTCAACGGTGATTACAGCGGTGGCGGCGTTTTATGCTTTTTCAGTTTTGCCGCTGGCGCAAGCCTATGCGCTGATGTTCTGTATGCCCTTGCTGATCACCGTTTTGGCGGTTCCGATTTTGGAAGAGCAAGTTGGTGCCCATCGTTGGGCAGCCGTTACCTTGGGGTTTGTTGGGGTGTTGATCGTGTTGCGACCGGCAAGCACCGCGCTGACGATTGGCCATGTTGCAGCTTTAATCGCCGCTTTTTGCGGCGCGCTTTCTTCTTTGATCGTGCGTAAAATCGGCAATGAGGAACGCACAATTGTTTTGATGCTCTATCCGATGTTTGCCAATTTGATTGTTCTGGGTCCATTGGCGGCCTATTCCTATGCGCCAATCGCTTTGGAAGATATTGTCTTGTTGGGCTGTATGGCGGTGCTGGGTTTCTTGGCGATGCTCTGCATCATTAAAGCCTATCGCATTGGAGAGGCCGCGGTGGTGGCCCCGATGCATTATTCGCAAATGCTGTGGGCGGCGCTCTATGGAATTGTTTTGTTTCAAGAATTTCCCGATCGGATGACGATATTGGGTTCAGCCGTGATTGTGCTGAGTGGTCTATATCTTTTGCTGCGCGAGCGGCGCCGAAAAGACAGCTCGCAAAAACCAGTTTTAAGCACGCGCAGTCGGATGGATATTGGTATCACGCCACGGATCAGCCTGTTGCTCAAACGCCGATCTTAACGTCAAACCTGCTTTATTAGGGCTTTAGGATGCAAAACTTGCCGATGTTGGGTAGAAAACCTGTCGCCGCTGTTATAACCCTGTAGCTGTAATGTGACGCGACGAAAGGGCCTAAAGCATGTCAAAAACGCTTTTGGTGATTGATGTCCAGAATGATTTTTGCCCCGGTGGCGCTTTGGCCGTGTCGGAAGGTGATCAGATCATCCCTGCAATCAATCGCTTAATGGTCGGATATGATCAGGTGATTTTGACGCAAGATTGGCACCCAAAGGGGCATTCCAGCTTTGCCAGCAGCCATAATAGTAAGGCGCCTCTGGATATGGTTGAAATGCCATATGGCCCGCAAGTGCTGTGGCCAGATCATTGTATTCAAGGCAGCTTTGGCGCGCAGTTTCACGCGGATATCAATCAGGATGCGGCGGCGCTTATTCTGCGTAAAGGCAGTAATCCTTTGATCGATAGCTATTCAGCCTTTTTTGAAAACGACCATTTAACCGCCACTGGCTTGCATGGTTATTTGCAAAATTGCGGTGTTAGCGCTTTGGACATGGTTGGGCTGGCAACCGATTTTTGTGTGAATTATTCGGCCGTTGATGCTGCAAAATTGGGATATTCCGTGCGGGTCTTATTGGGGGCCTGCCGCGGGATTGATGTAAATGGCTCATTGGCAGCAGCGCAACGCGATATGCGCGATGCCGGCGTGCGATTGGAGGCTGGTTTTGGTTGATATCGCCACCCGCGTTTGGAATCACAAGTGGAAAATCGACCCGATCGTACGCTCATTGATCGATACTGATTTTTATAAACTTCTGATGTGCCAATCCGTGCTGCGCAACAAACCTCAAACCACGGTGGTGTTCAGCTTGATCAACCGTTCATCGCAGGTGCGCCTTGCTGATTTGATCGATGAGGGTGAATTGCGCGAGCAGTTGGACCATATTCGCGGGCTCTGCCTGACGCGAGGTGAAAGCACTTGGCTGCGCGGCAATACGTTTTATGGCAAACGCTATATGTTTCGACCAGATTTTATGGAGTGGTTCGAGGGGCTGCGTTTGCCCCCGTATCATTTGGAAAAACGCGATGGCCAATATGAGCTGACATTTGAAGGCAGCTGGCCAGAAGTTATGCTGTGGGAAATACCCGCTTTGGCGACGCTGATGGAATTGCGTGGTCGCGCCATGTTGAAAAAAATGGGTCGGTTCGAGTTGGAGGTGCTCTACGCGCGCGCCAAAACAAAATTATGGGAAAAAATCGAAACTTTGCGCGAGATTGACAGCTTGCGGATTGCAGATTTTGGCACCCGCCGCCGGCATTCTTTTTTATGGCAGGATTGGTGCGTGCAAGCCATGCAGGAAGGTTTGGGTGAGAAATTTGTCGGCACCTCAAACTGTTTGATCGCTATGCGCCGTGATATTGAGGCGATCGGCACCAATGCCCATGAATTGCCGATGATCTATTCGGCCTTGGCGCATAATGATGCAGATTTGGCGCAGGCCCCCTATCAGGTTCTGTCGGATTGGCAGGATGAGCATGATGGGAATTTGAGAATTATCTTGCCCGATACCTATGGCACAGAAGGGTTTTTGCGCAACGCCCCTGATTATTTGGCAGGGTGGACAGGCATACGTATCGATAGTGGTGATCCGGCAAGCAGTGCAGAAATTGCGATTAAATGGTGGCAAGAGCGCGGCGAAGACCCCAGACAAAAGCTGGTTATTTTCTCGGATGGGCTGGATACCGGGATGATCCAGAAACTGCATCACCAGTTTAGCGGTCGGGTGAAAGTGTCCTTCGGCTGGGGTACTCATTTTACGAATGATTTCAGAGGATTGGTGCCCTCTAAAGGGTTGGATTCATTTTCTTTAGTGTGCAAAGCCGTTTCAGCTGACGGCAAGCCAACGGTCAAATTATCAGACAATCCACGCAAAGCAATGGGCCCTCAAAGCGAGATTAATCGCTACAAGCGGGTATTTGGCGTGGGCGCCCAGAATTCGATTGAGGTGTTGGTTTAGGGCGTTGTGCGCAATAGATCGATTTGTCTCTAAAGGCGCGAAACATATGACTTTTTAAAAAGTCTGCTTGATGTTCATTGCGTTTGCCTGCCTTATGGGGATAAAGCCTGGGGAGGAATGATGAGCGCGCGCAAACGGATATGGGGCTGGTATTTTTTCGATTTGGCCACCCAACCTTATAATACGTTGCTGCTAACCTTTATTTTTGGGCCGTATTTTGCTTCGGTTGCGGCGGAATATTACCTTTCTATGGGGTTTTCCGGAACGCAGGCAGACGCGCAAGCGCAAAGCCTCTGGTCCCTGTGTTTGACCATAGCGGGGTTAATCATTGGCTTCGGGGCACCGGTTTTAGGGGCGATTGCCGATACCTCTGGCCGGCGCATCATCTGGATCGTCGGCTTTGCGCTTCTCTATGTCTTGGGCTCTTACAGCCTTTGGTGGACGCTGCCGGATGGCTCGAACATGCTTTGGATGTTGGGGGCGTTTGGGATCGGTTTCATAGGCGCCGAATTCGCCTATATTTTCACCAATGCGCAATTGCCCTCCTTGGGCAACCGCGATGAGATCGGTAAGATTTCTGGGGATGGGTTTGCCTTCGGATATTTCGGGGGCATTGTTTCATTGATGATCATGTTGTTGCTCTTTGTCGAGCAAGAGAATGGCAAAACAATTTTCTTTGAATTGGACCCTTTATTTGGGTTGGATGCGACGCAAAAAGAGGGCACGCGCAGCGTTGGACCTTTCGTTACGCTTTGGTTTCTGATCTTCATCATTCCATATTTTTTGTGGGTGAAAGAGGATCCGGGTGAAAAATCGCCCATGCGCATTCGTGCTGGCTTAAGCCGTTTGTGGCACTCTATTCTCAGTTTGAAGACCCGCAAAAGCTTTTCGTTCTATTTACTCTCTTCGATGTTTTATCGCGATGCGTTGAACGGGCTCTACAGCTTCGGGGGTATTTACGCGGTGTTGGTTTTGGATTGGGGCATTAGCAGTTTGGGTGCTTTTGGTATTGTTGCAGGTCTTTCCGCGGCCGTTTTTTGCTGGCTGGGCGGTTTCGTAGATCGCAAATATGGGCCCAAGCCGGTTATTACGCTGGCAATTTTAATTTTGATTTTAGTCTGTATCACCGTGGTTAATATGAGCCGTGAGATGTTTTTTGGGGTGCCGCTGGCGGCTGGATCTGCGCTGCCCGATTTGGTGTTTATGAGCTGCGGCGTGGTGATTGGCGGCATTGGCGGGGTTTTGCAATCGGCCAGCCGCACGATGATGGTACGCCACACAAGCCCGGAACGCGCCACCGAAGGCTTTGGGCTTTATGGGTTGATGGGGCGGGCCACCGCTTTTTTGGCGCCCGCGTTGATTGGCTTGGTCACTTGGTTGACCGAAAGCCCTCGGCTGGGGGTTTCGCCATTGATTTTTCTTTTCATCATTGGTCTTATTTTGCTACGATGGGTGCATAAGGATGGCGATCAAGACAGCGGTGAGATGGCCTAACCCGCTGCGAACTTGAAAAAGGGGGTATCGGTGATCCGTTTCTGGCATAGTGCATCGCTTTTCCTGTTATTGTTTTGCGGCATTTTAACCGGATCAGCGCTTCAGGTCGGGGCGAAAGCTGCAAAAAACCTATTTGGAAGCGCGCAAACCGGATCGGATCAAACCCCGTCGGCGTTTGGCAGCTATGCCAAAGGCTGTTTGGCGGGCGCCGAACAATTGGCAGAATCTGGACCCACTTGGCAAGCGATGCGGTTGTCTCGAAATCGCAATTGGGGGCACCCTGAGACGATTGATTACATTCAAAAACTGTCGCAGCGCGCCCGTAATCTGCGCGGTTGGAACGGTCTTTATATTGGCGATATATCGCAACCGCGCGGCGGACCAATGCTCAGCGGGCATGCCAGCCATCAAAATGGTCTGGATGTGGATATATGGTTGCGCCGCGCGGATGATTTATCGCTAAGTCCTGCGCAACGAGAAGAAATCTTGTCAACCTCGCTGCGCCGCGCGCAAGGTGCCTATATCAATGACAAATGGACCGGCCAGCATTTACAGCTTTTGAAATATGCCGCGCAAGACCCGCGCGTTGCACGGATTTTTATATTTCCCGGCGCTAAGGTTAAAATGTGCAAACAGGCAAGCGGGGATCGCGCTTGGTTGCGTAAAATCCGCCCCTGGTGGGGCCATCATTCCCATTTTCACGTGCGCTTGAAATGCCCGGCGGGCTTGCAGGACTGCGTGAACCAGCCGCCACCCCCGAAAGGCGATGGTCGTAAAGAGGCAGAGAAATGGGTGGCTCGAATTCTCAATCCCCCCAAGGTCAAGCCAAAGCCGCCGGGCCCGCCGCGCCCAAAGGCCCGTCCAAAGCCGAAGCGGGCGTTGCAATTGGCTGATTTGCCCGGCCAATGCCGCAATGTGTTAAACGCAAAGTAATGCGCGGTATCGGCTTATCTGCTGGATTTTTCACCTAGGCTTGGAAAAGCTTATTTCCCCTGCAAAGATTTGTTTGACAAAGCTGTAAACTCTGCCACGGTAGAGATGAGTTCAACAATGTGAAAGGAGGTGATCCAGTGTCGAGAGAGGTATTGGAGAGAGGTGTCGGAACAGTTCAGGAGAGCCGCGTCTGAAGGCAACCCTTGGTCGCAGGATCAACTGAATTGGTGGCTGCCTAACCGGCCCACCTCCGTAAGTCTCGAAGGGTCGCTTGGTTCAAGCGGCCCTTTTTGTTCTTAAAAAGGGATTGCGGTGCACTTCACTTCAAAAGGCAAATCATGCTGCGCGTATCGGATAAAATTATCATCGAGGAATGGGAGCTAAGCGAGCAGTTCATGCGCGCCTCTGGCCCGGGTGGTCAAAACGTGAATAAGGTGAGCTCGGCGGTTGAATTGCGCTTTGAAGCGGCGCGATCTCCAGCCCTGAGCGATCCGGTTAAAGCGCGCTTGCAGCGATTGGCTGGGCGGCGCTGGACCAAAGATGGTGCGCTTATCTTGCAATGTGATGAAACACGCCATCAGGCCCGGAATAGAGAAATTGTGCGCAACCGGTTGGTGACTTTGCTGCAGCAAGCTTTGCAGCGCCCAAAGCCGCGCGTGGCCACCAAACCCACTTTGGGCAGCCAACGCCGGCGTTTGACGGCAAAAAAAATTCGAGGCGCGGTGAAAAGCAATCGTGGACGGCCCTCAAAAGCCGAATTTGACGGGGATTAATTTGTCAGAAACTTCTGGCCCACCTTGTTCTTTGGCATCCGCTTCACTAGGTAGTTTACTAAAAATAACGGGAACTCAAAATAATGATGGCAATATATGGACCGCTGCGGCTGATCTTGGATATCGCGTTTTTCATCATGATTGTGCATATTATCATGAGCTGGTTGATCAATTTTCAGGTTTTGAATTTGCACCAGCCTATGGTGGCGCAGATCTGGCAGGGGATAAACCGCCTATTAGAGCCAATTTATCAGCCTTTGCGCCGGGTTTTACCCAATACCAACCCGTTGGATCTGGCGCCTTTGGTCGCCTTTGTAATCATCATTTCTTTACGTGATTACATTCTTCCTGAGCTTTTACTGCGCTAATGGCTGCCGTTTAAACCGGCGCTCTGGCAGCGCTTGAAGCGCGCAGCTCCGCCCCAAATTTCAGGTGATGAATGGTCAACCCTCAAACGCTTTTACGCGATGTGTTTGGATTCGATGCGTTCCGCCCCGGGCAGGAAGACGTGGTTGAGGCGGTTGTTGAGGGGCATAATGTGTTGGCCATCATGCCCACGGGTGGCGGCAAATCCTTGTGCTTTCAAATTCCCGCTTTGCTGCGTGAGGGCGTTACCTTGGTGGTCTCGCCGTTGATCGCTTTAATGCGCGACCAGGTGCGCGGATTGCAGGCGGCTGGCGTGGCGGCTGGCGCGTTAACATCGGGGCACACGCAAGAGGAAACCGATAGCGTATTTCAAGCGTTGGCGGCGGGTCAGCTAAAGCTGCTTTATCTGGCCCCCGAACGTTTGGCGTCCACGGCGATGCAAGCGGCTTTGAAGCGCTATAATATCGCGCTGATCGCGGTAGATGAAGCGCATTGTGTAAGCCAATGGGGGCATGATTTTCGCCCCGATTACTTGCGAATTGGTGAATTGCGACGGGTGTTGAACGTGCCCGTTGCGGCCTTTACCGCAACCGCAGATCGTGACACGCAGCAAGAAATTATCGAACGATTATTTGCCGGATCGCAGCCGCAAGTGTTCTTGCGCGGGTTCGACCGGCCGAATATTCATCTGGCCTTTACGGCAAAAGACGCCCCGCGGCGGCAAATTTTAGATTTCGTAGCCCCTCGCAAAGGCCAATCGGGCATCGTCTATTGTGGCACGCGGGCCAAAACCCAAGCCTTGTCTGCAGCCTTAAATGAGGCCGGGCATCGGGCGTGTTATTATCATGGTGGAATGGAAGCGGAAGACCGGCGCATTGTTGAGGGGCGCTTTGCAAATGAAGACGGGCTGATCGTGGTGGCGACGGTGGCGTTTGGTATGGGCGTGGATAAACCAGATATCCGCTGGGTGGCGCATGCGGATTTGCCCAAATCAATCGAAAGCTATTATCAAGAAATCGGCCGCGCCGGCCGCGATGGCGGGCCGGCCGAAACGCTGACGCTCTATGGCCCTGAAGATATCCGCCTGCGTCGCGCGCAGATAGATGAGGGGCTGGCCCCGGTTGAGCGCCGCGCCGCCGATCATGGCCGATTGAACGCGCTATTGGGCCTGGCAGAGGCTTTGATCTGCCGCCGCCAAACATTGCTGGCATATTTTGATGAGACCACGCTGCCTTGCGGTCATTGCGATCTTTGTGATGCACCCCCGGATCGTTTTGAGGCCACCGAAGCGGTGCGCAAAGCGCTATCAGCAATATTGCGCAGCGATGAGCGCTTCGGGGGAGGCCATGTTATCGATATTTTATTGGGCAATAAGACGGATAAAATATGCGCCCATGGGCATGATTCCCTAAGCACGTTTGGCGTGGGCAAAGAGTTTTCAAAATCTCAATGGCAGGCCATATTTCGCCAGATGATGGGCCATGATTTGATCCGCCCCGATAGCAGCCGCCATGGCGCTTTACGGATGACGGATGCTGCTTTGCCGCTGTTGCGCGGCGCGGCCAGCTTAACCTTGCGGGCGGATACGGTGAAATCGGCGCCGCCTGCCCGGCGCGTCAAAGCTTTGGTCAGCGAAGATGATGCGCCTTTGCTCTCGGCTTTAAAGGCCAAACGCCGCGCTTTGGCTGAGGCTGCGAATGTACCCGCCTATATTATTTTCAACGATAAAACGCTGATTGAAATGGCGGAAACCCGCCCCGCTTCGCTAGATGATATGGCGCGGATTAGTGGCATTGGCACCAAAAAACTGGATCGTTTCGGGCAAGATTTCTTGCAGGTCATTGCCGGAGAGGCGGCGCATATGCACCCTCAGAGGCGTAAATTGGCGGGGCGGCAGAATGGTGCGGTGTTTGATCGCCTTTTGGCAGTGCAAGCCAATCTGGCGCGTGGCGAAAGCCGGATTGAGAAACCGCTCAGTTGTTCTGCCGGATTATTGGCGAAGGTGGCCAAGCTGCCGGGGTCTAATCCAGAGGCGCTCAAACAGCTCTTGGGAGAAAAGCGTTATCAACGCTTTGGCGAGGCTTTTCTGGAAGTTTTGCTAGAAAGCCCCTAAATAGAGAATAAGAGAAATTGGAGGCTTGCCATGTTGATCGTTGTTTCCCCTGCTAAAAAACTTGATATGACCCCGCGCGAGGATTTGGAGCAGTCGCAACCGATATTCCCCGAACAAGCGGCAGATTTGGCACAGGTTGCCGGCGCTTTATCGCAAGCTCAATTGCAAAAACTGATGGGCATCAGTGAAAAACTGGCGCAGCTTAATCAAGAGCGCTTTGCCAATTTTGGCCGGCAGGCGCGCAGTGCTGCGGCGTTTGCATTCGCTGGCGACACCTATCAAGGCCTTGAAGCGATGAGCCTTGATGCGGAGGAGCTGCGCTGGGCGCAAGCGCATCTTCGGATTTTATCGGGCCTTTATGGTCTTTTGCGCCCTTTGGATGCCATTGAGCCCTACCGCCTAGAAATGGGCAGCCGTCTGAAAACACCGCGCGGAAAATCATTATATGAGTATTGGGGCGATCGTATTTCGCTGGCGCTGAACGCGCAGGCCGAAAAAACCAACGCCTCGGTTTTGGTGAATTGCGCCTCGCAAGAATATTTTAATGCGGTTGATCAGACGGCGCTGAATTTGGATGTTGTGACGCCGGTTTTTATGGAATCTACGGATAAGGGGCCCAAAATCGTAAGCTTTTATGCCAAAAAAGCCCGCGGTGCGATGGCGCGGTTCATTATCACCCGCCGCCTGAGTACGCCGGAAAGCCTGCACGATTTTGATCTGGGCGGCTATGCCTATCAAGCGCAGCTTTCCAGCCCAGAAAAACCCGTTTTTCTGCGCGGGTAAACGCGCAAAGATCGGCAAGGTGACAAGCGCAGCATGGGCGCGTATAACCGCGCGAATCGATCTTTTCGCGAAGGAAATATACTATGGTTTTGCAGGTTTTCGGCCATAAATCGCCCGACACAGATAGCACGGGATCGCCGATCATATGGGCTTGGTATCTCAACGAGATTCAGGGCATACCGGCGCAAGCAAACCTGTTGGGAGAGCCCAATAATGAGGCGCTTTTTATGCTCGAGCATTGGCAGCTTGAGAAACCCAAAATTATCTCAGAGATTGCACCCGCAGCGCCTGTGATAATCGTCGATACCAATAACCCTGCAGAATTGCCCGATGCAATCAATCAAGCCGATATTCGCGCTGTGATTGACCATCATAAACTGGTGGGTGGCCTTGAAACAAAAGCGCCGATCGATATTACCATCCGCCCTTTGGCCTGCACAGCCACGATCATGTATGATTTGATGGGCGCTGATGCTGCTAAAATGCCGCGCGCTGTCAAAGGCGCGATGCTGTCCTGCATTCTCTCTGATACGCTGGCGTTTCGCAGCCCAACAACCACCGATCATGATCGCGCCTTAGCCGAGGCTTTGGCCAAAGAGCTTTCTGTCAATCTAAGCGATTATGCTGGTCAAATGTTTGCAGCAAAATCGGATGTGTCGGCTTTTTCAGATGCTGAATTGCTGCGCATGGATAGCAAATCCTTTCCGGTGGGCGATCAGACCTTTCGCGTCTCGGTGTTGGAAACCACTGCACCGCATGTGGTGCTGGCGCGCAAAGCGGCCTTGATGGAGGCGATGGGCCGGGTGGCGCAAGAAGATAATGTGGATCAGGTGTTGTTGTTCGTTGTTGATATCTTGGCCGAAGAGGCCACGCTTTTGGTGCCGAATGAGGCCGTTAAATCTGTTGCGGAAAAGTCTTTTGACGTTTGCGTCGATGGCGATAGCGTGGTGTTGCCCGGTGTGATGAGCCGCAAAAAACAGATCGTTCCCCAATTAACCTTATAAGGCTGACTCTGGCGTCTTTACGCCCCGCTTAAAATGAAAGGGCGCAAAAATGTCTCAGATCATTCAAAACCTCAGCGAAATTTCCGATCAATATGAGGCGTTATTTGTCGACCTTTGGGGCTGCGTACATAATGGGGTTGAAGCTTATCCTGCAGCCAATGAGGCGCTGATCGCTTATCGGCAACGCGGTGGAAAGGTTATTTTGGTCACAAATTCACCGCGCCCGCGCAGCTCGGTGGCGAAGCAAATCAAAGATTTTGGTGTGGCGGATCACGCGTGGGATAGCATTGCCACCTCTGGGGATAGCGCCCGCGCCGCGATGTTTCAGGGCGTGGTAGGCGAGGCGGTTTATTTCATTGGTGAGCCGCGCGATAAAGGCTTTTTTGAGCCGCTTAAACTGCTTGAAAATCCGGTGCAGATCACCTGTGTCGCGCTAGATCAGGCCAGTGGCATCGTTTGTACTGGGCCCTTTGATTCGAACGCGGATCCTGAAGTGCTATTGCCGCAGCTTGAGATCGCGCGTGACAAAGGCCTAAAGTTTTTATGCGCCAATCCGGATATTGTGGTGGATCGCGGCGCGCATCGCGAATGGTGCGCGGGCGCATTGGCGCAGCTTTATACGCAAATTGGAGGGGAAAGTCTGTATTTTGGCAAACCGTTTGCGCCGATTTACGATTTGGCGTTTCGCCGCTTAAAGGCGCTGGCACCCGATATTTCTCCCGCCTCTGTGTTGGCGATTGGCGATGGCGTGCAAACCGATGTCAAAGGCGCCTCAGATGCAGGGTTGGATGCGCTGTTCATCGCCGGCGGGCTTGCGGCGCGCGAAACAAAAACCGAGCGTGATCCTGATCCAACCGCCCTTGCCCAGTTCTTACACGCCGAAAACCAAGGCGCAAAATACACAATAGGGTTTTTGCGCTGATATAAAGGGTTGCATATCTGCCCCATTGAGTAATAAAGTTACTCAATTGCTGAATTTTTCAGTTTAATATTACTTTGTAATTATGAGGCGGCGGATGTTGGATAACCTTCCCAGGGGTACGATTTGTATCGAAGATATCGAAATGGGCATGTCGCGCCACCTGCATAAGGTGATAAGCGACGAAGATATCGCCTTATTTGCCCAAGTCTCGACGGATCATAACCCTGTTCATCTGGATGAGCGCTATGCGCGGGATACAATTTTTCAGGGTCGGATTGCGCATGGGATGCTGACCGCGGGTTTGATTTCGGCGGTCATTGGCGAACAGCTGCCCGGTCATGGTAGCGTTTATTTGGGCCAAAGCTTGAAATTTTTGGCGCCCGTGCGGCCAGGCGATTTGGTTTACGCCGAAGTGACTGTGTCAGATATTGACCTTCCAAGGCGCCGCGTGACTCTTGATTGCCAATGTGAAGTAGATGGCAGGCGGGTCTTGGTGGGCGAGGCAACGGTGCTTGCGCCAAGCCGCAAGTTTGACTAGCACGCGCAGTGGCTTGCTTCTGATCGTTTTGAACGCTACCTGACGGGTATGAAGATTATTCGTGATTACATTTATGTTGACCCCGAAGACAAAGGCGCCAGCGTGGCGGTTGGCAATTTTGACGGGGTACATTTGGGCCATCAATCTGTGATTGATTTGGCCCGTCAGACTGCGGAAGTCATATCCGCGCCTTTGGGTATTTTAACCTTTGAGCCACATCCACGCAGCTATTTTGCGCCCCAAAGCCCCGCTTTCCGCCTGATGAGCTCGGAGGCGCGCGCCACGCGCTTGGCAAAGCTTAACGTTGACCTGCTATATGAGCTGAATTTTAACACCAGCCTCTCTTCGCTGACGCCGCGCGAATTTGCACAAAACGTGATTGCGGATGGTCTTGGGCTGCGCCATTTGGTGGTGGGGGCGGATTTTTGTTTTGGAAAAGGTCGCGCGGGAACGGTTGAAGACTTGCAACATTTTGGTGCAGAAATGGGCTTTGGGGTCACCGTCGCGCCATTGATTGAAGCTGGCGAAGGGCAAGTGTCTTCAACCTCGATCCGCAGCGCCTTGGCCGAGGGGCGACCGCGCGACGCCGCAACCCAGCTGGGCCATTGGCACCGGATTGAAGGGATTGTGATCGGCGGCGAACAGCGAGGCCGTGAGCTTGGGTATCCAACGGCGAATATGTCACTTGAGGGTCTGCATCTGCCAAAACTTGGCGTTTATGCGGTTTTGGTTGATGTTCTGGATGGGCCTTTTCAAGGGAGCTATCACGGGGCAGCCTCGCTGGGTGTGCGGCCGATGTTTGGCGAAAACACCCCTAATTTAGAAACATTTATATTCGATTTTTCCGGCGATCTTTACGGTTCAAACCTTTCTGTGGCCTTGGTTGATTTCTTGCGCCCCGAATTGAAATTTGACGGGCTGGAGGCGTTGATCGAACAAATGCAGCGTGATTGTGATCAGGCACGAAAAATCTTGGCCGCATTATGAGCGCAGAGGAAGGCATCAAGCGCAGCGGTCTTGCCCCCAAGTTTTGGGAGGAAAAACCGCTGTCCAAATTATCTCAGGCAGAATGGGAAGCGCTTTGCGATGGATGCGGAAAATGTTGCTTAAATAAATTAGAAGATGAAGACACCGGTGAGGTTGCGCTCACGCGGGTGGCCTGCCGTTTGCTGGATGATGAAAGCTGTGGCTGCGGACAATATAAAATTCGCCATCAATTTGTGCCCGAATGCATCGTCTTGCGCCCTGATAACTTGGCCGCTCATGCCTATTGGTTACCGCGCAGCTGTGCTTATCTTTTATTGTGGCAGGGCAAACCCTTATATGATTGGCATCCTTTGATATCCGGAGACCCCGAGACGGTGCATGCGGCCGGCGTGTCGGTGCGTGGAAAAACCCTTCCTGAATTTGAAGTGGATGAAGAGTTTTGGGAAGATCATTTGTTTGAGGAGCGCGCGTGAATGTTTTTTGCGTCAGATAATCAAGGGCCGGTGCCCGAGGCCGTTTTAGAGGCTTTGCGCGTGGCAAATCAAGGCTATGCCGCCTCTTATGGCGCTGATGCGATCACCTTGGATGTTGTATCAAAAATTCAAACTCTGTTTGAGGCCCCGGATGCGGCGGTATATCTGGCCGCCACTGGCACCGCGGCCAATACATTGGCCTTGGCCTGTTTATGCCCGCCCTGGGCAACAATTTATTGCAGCCCCGTTGCGCATATCCAAGAAGATGAATGCAATGCGCCCGAGTTTTTCACCGGCGGGGCGAAATTAAACCTCGTTGGCAGCGATGATAAGCTGACGCCTGCTGCGCTTGAACAGGCTATTTTGGGAACCGCGCAAGGGGATGTCCACGGTCCGCAGCGCGGGCCCGTTTCATTGACCCAAATCACCGAAAAAGGCAGGGTTTATACGCTTTCAGAGCTTTCAGAGCTATGTGCGGTGGCCAAAGCCTACGATCTTCCGGTTCATATGGATGGGGCCCGTTTTGCCAATGCGATTGTCGCCTTGGGGTGCAGCGCGGCTGAAATGACGTGGCGATGCGGGATTGATGCCTTGACGTTTGGTGGAACGAAAAACGGCTTGATGGGTGTAGAGGCGGTGATCTTTTTTGATCCCAAATACGCTTGGGAATTTGAGTTGCGGCGCAAACGCGGCGCGCATTTATTTTCAAAAAACCGCTTTCTTGCCGCGCAAATGCAGGCCTATCTTGAACAGGATCTTTGGCGCGACTTGGCGCAAAAAGCAAATGATAACAGCGCTTATCTGGCGCAGGGCCTGCGCAAATTAGATGCGGTTCGGTTTCAGTATGAACCCGCCGCCAATATGATTTTCGCCTATATGCCGCGGGCTGTGGTGCAACGCGCGCGTCAGGGTGGCGCAGTTTTTTCAGTATGGTCTGGCGATATTGCGCATGGCCCTGCAGAGGAAGAGCTGGTTACCCGCCTGGTCTGTGACTGGTCGCTTGAAACATCTCAAATCGACCAGTTTCTGGGGTTGATCGCACCCGCCTGATGCTGTGGCTGTTTGCGCAGCAGACCGCCGGTTAAAAATCCAAATTGGCAACGCTTAACGCGTTGGTTTGGATGAAATCGCGGCGGGGCTCGACAACATCGCCCATCAGCTTGGTGAACAGATCATCCGCCTCGGCTGCGTCTTCAACTTTCACCTGCAACAAGGTGCGCGCATCCGGATCCAGCGTGGTTTCCCAAAGCTGATCGGGATTCATTTCGCCCAGACCTTTATAGCGCTGCAGCGACAGGCCTTTTTCTCCCTCTTTTAAAACCGAGTCGAGCAGAGCGAGCGGCCCGAAAATCACTTGGCTGCGATCTTTGCGGATCAACGTCGCGGCGCTGCCATAAATCTCTTGCAAGCTTTCGGTAAAGCTGCCGGTTTTGCGCGCTTCACCCGATCGCAGCATAGGCCCATCAAGGCGGCGCACTTCTTCAACGCCGCGCAAAATCCGCGCCAAACGTATACCATGATCTTGGGTAATGCGCCCGTTCCAACCGCGTTCATATTCTGCTGCGATTAAATCGAGGCGGGCGGCAATCTTATCTGCTGTGCCTTGCAGATCCGCATCAACGCGGCCCGGAACGAAGGCGCCGGCAATCGCGGCTTGTTCCAAAATATGCTGAGGATAGTGGTTTGGAAACGCATCCAGAACGCGCTTGAGCTGGCGGGCTTCATCGACCACACGGGCCAGATCTTGGCCGGCCAATTCCGCGCCATCTTCCAAACGTAAAAGGGCCCCATCAATACCCTGCTGGATCAGATAATCTTCCATTTCAGCCTGATCTTTTAGATAGACTTCGGATTTGCCGCGACTGACTTTGTACAGCGGTGGTTGCGCGATATAGAGAAACCCGTTTTCAACCAATTCGCGCATCTGACGATAGAAAAACGTCAGCAGCAAGGTGCGGATATGCGCGCCATCAACATCGGCATCGGTCATGATAACGATTTTATGATAACGCAGCTTTGAAAGATCAAACTCATCCCGCCCGATACCAGTGCCCAGCGCCATCACAAGATTGCCAATCTCTTGGCTGTTGAGCATGCGGTCAAACCGCGCCCGCTCAACGTTTAGAATTTTCCCTTTAAGCGGCAAAATGGCTTGCGTGCGCCGGTCGCGGCCGGTTTGCGCCGAGCCACCGGCGCTATCACCCTCGACCAAGAACACTTCGGTTTTTGACGGATCTTTTTCGGAACAATCTTTTAATTTTCCGGCCAGATAATTCACATCAAGCGCGGTTTTGCGGCGGGTCAGTTCGCGGGCTTTACGCGCCGCCTCGCGGGCCAGCGCGGCCTCGATTATTTTGCCGACGATTATTTTTGCAATCGCAGGGTTTTCTTCGAACCATTCGCCCAGTTTTTCATTCATCAGCCCTTCAACAGCGGGGCGCACTTCCGAGCTGACCAGCTTATCTTTGGTCTGGCTGGAAAACTTTGGATCGGGCACCTTGACCGATAACACGCATGTTAAGCCTTCGCGGGCATCATCGCCGGTGAAATTCACCTTTTCTTTTTTCGCGATACCGCTGGATTGGGCATACGTATTGATGGTGCGGGTCAACGCGCCGCGAAACCCTGCCAAATGGGAGCCGCCATCGCGCTGGGGAATGTTATTTGTAAAGGGCAAAACCGTTTCATGATAGCTGTCATTCCACCACATCGACACTTCGATGCCGATCTCATCCCGCTCGCCTGTGATAAAGATCGGCTCGGGCATGATCGCGTTCTTGGAGCGGTCAAGATATTTAACGAATTCTTTTACACCGCCCTCATAAAAGAGTTCGCTATGCAACGGCTCGGCTGGGCGCTCATCTTCAAGGATAATCCGCACGCCCGAGTTTAAAAAGGCCAATTCCCGCAGCCGCTTTTCCAGCGTATCAAAAGAATATTCAAGGTTTGAAAAAGTGTCCGTTGAGGCCAAAAACCGCACTTCTGTGCCGTTGCGGCCATTCGCATCCCCGACGATTTTCAAATGCTCAACCGTATCGCCATGCTCAAAGCGTGCCACATGCTCTTTACCGTTGCGCCAGATCCGCAGCTCCAGCCAGACCGATAGCGCATTTACCACCGAAACGCCCACGCCGTGCAAACCGCCCGATACTTTATAAGAATTGCTGTCAAATTTCCCGCCAGCATGCAGCTGAGTCATAATCACCTCGGCGGCGGAAACCCCCTCTTCTTCATGGATATCCACGGGTATTCCCCGCCCATTATCAGACACAGATACGCTGTTATCGGCATGAATTTTTACATGCACATGGTCGGCATGTTTGGCCAAGGCTTCATCGATGCCGTTATCAACAACCTCATAGACCATATGGTGTAGCCCGCTGCCATCATCGGTATCGCCAATATACATGCCAGGGCGTTTGCGAACCGCCTCTAAGCCTTTGAGAACCTTGATAGAATCAGCACCATATTCATTGGCGGCTTGATCTGTGTTGGACATTGCTGTCATCCCTTAAATTACAATGACAATATACGAGGTCTGGTAGAGAATGTCACGCCTATAGACTATATTTTGTGGCTTAAGTGAAGGGAATCACCGTTCCTACCAGGATCAGCAAGCCACCGGAAATTTGCGTGATCCGTTGCCGCGATTTCGGCGATGTGAAAAACTGCCGGCTGCGGTTTACAAGCAGGGCAACGCAGAGATTTCCCGTGAAGGGAATGCTGGCAGATAGCAGAGCGATAAGCGCCATATCCAGCGCCGTGAGTGTGTGAAAATCGAAAAACCCCGGCAGAATAGCGATGTAGAATAACATCGCTTTCGGGTTGCCAATGATCACGGCTGCACCGGCGATAAAGCCGGCCCAAGCGCCGGGTTTTATCAGGCGTGAGTCCTGCGCAATCGCTTGATCTGTGCTGCGCAGCAAGGCCAGCCCCATACCCCAAAAAACCACCACAGCCACGGCTTTGAGAAGCATCAAAATCATCGAAAATTGTGTCACCAGCCAGCTGAGGCCCAAAATCGCTAGGGTTGGCCACAGCAAATCCCCTACCATCACGCCAAATGCCAAAGGCACAGCCGCCGCCAAACCGCCGCCCAGCGTGCGGGCAATCAGGGCCACCCAAACCGGGCCTGGGGTGAGGAACAGCACCAAAAGTCCGCCAGTATAGAGCAGCAAGTCAATCGCATTCACAGACATGGGCTGGCCTTCCTTTGATGCTCGGCTCTTTTAGGCGGGTTTTATAAATGAGCCTGAACCACTATCGCCAAGCTCTAACATCAACGCGGCCTCGCCCAGATCTTCGAACAATTCGGGCCCTGTACCGGTCATCCAAGCTTGGGCTTTTAGGTTGTTAATTTCAGTATAAAGCGCAGCTCGGCGCTGGGCGTCAAGATGCGCGGCCACTTCATCCAATAATAAGATTGGCGGGGCGCCGATCTGCTCTGCTAAGGCGCGCGCATTGGCCAAAATAATTGAAATTAAAAGGGCTTTTTGTTCTCCGGTTGAACATTCTTTGGCAGGCATGCCCTTGCTGAGATAAAGCGCAGAGAGGTCTGTGCGATGTGGGCCCAGCAAGCTGCGACCGGCGGCCAGGTCGCGCGCCCGCGCGCTGGCGAATGCGGCGGATAGATCTTCAACCGTATCTGGAAGCGGGCCGTTCTCGGATTGCAGCAATGTTAATTTCGCTTTTGGAAACTGGGTGCTCGCCGCGATTTGCGCGTCATGAATATACCCAAGCGCCGCTTGGCGCGCCTGCATAATGGCCACCCCTGAAAGGGCCATTTGATGTTCGAGCGCCCGATACCAATGATCATCTGTCACTTGATCTTTTAACAAACGGTTTCTTTCACGCATGGCTTTTTCATAGCTCAGGCTGTGTTCGGCATGGCTTGGAAAAAAGCTCAGCGCAATGCGATCCCAAAAGCGCCGTCGCCCTTCTGCACCTTCGATCCACAACCTATCCATCGCCGGGACCAGCCAGAGCACGCGTGTGACGCCGCCCAGCGCGGTTTGCGAGGCGGTTTTCCCGTCAATCTTGGTGCTGCGCGCCGCGCCGTTTCGCGAACTTAGCTCGATCTCATGGTGACGCCCCTGCGCGGTTAGCGCGCCGCGCAGCTTCCATCCGATATGTTCAGGGCGTCGCGCCATATCTTCGGCGCTGGCGCGGCGCAATCCGCGCCCCGGCGAAAACAGCGATACAGCTTCCAAAATATTTGTTTTGCCAGATCCATTGGCGCCAAACAGGGCGACCGGCCGCGCATCACATTTCAATTCCAACGATTTATGCGATCGAAAATGCGACAGATGGAGGCTGGTTAGATACAGCATTGCCCGCGCATGATTTTAATGGCGATGTTGTGCGTCGCCGCGGGACATGGGCAGATGCGGATCATTTTGGCCTTACACGCGCATGGGCATAACAACATAGACCGCGCTGGCATCATTGCCCTCGCGCATCAGCGTTGGATCTCCAGAGGAATTGAACATGAAGACTGCATTCTCACGATCAACTTGGCTGGCGATTTCGAGCAAGTATTTGGCGTTAAAGCCAATTTCAAGCATCTCATCCGAATAGGCCACCGCAAGCTCTTCTTCGGCAGCGCCGCTATCGGGCGCGTTCACCGAGAGCACTAAGCGATCTTCATCCAGCGATAGTTTAACGGCGCGCGAGCGTTCGGAAGACACGGTTGCCACGCGATCCACCGCCTTTGCAAATTCAGAGGCATCCACTTCAAGCCGCCGCGTGTTATTTTGCGGTATAACCCGGGTGTAATCTGGAAATGTTCCGTCAATTACTTTTGAGGTCATGGTGATTTCGGGTGTGGCAAAGCGGATTTTGGTTTCTGAAACTGAGACCGCGATTTGCATATCATCATCGTCAAGCAATTTGCGCAATTCACCCACGGTTTTACGCGGCACTATCACGCCGGGAAGATCGCTTGCGCCCTCTGGCAAAGCCGCATCAATGCGCGCCAGGCGGTGCCCATCGGTTGCCACGCAGCGCAGCGTTTGCCCGCCCTCGCCATCGGCCACATGCAAGTAGACGCCATTAAGGTAATATCTTGTTTCTTCAGTAGAAATGGCAAATTTAGATTTATCAAACAAACGGCGCAGCATCGCGGCCGGGGCTGAAAAATTCGCCGTATATTCCGAACTCGCCATGATCGGAAAATCTTCTTTGGGCAATGTGGCCAAGGAAAAGTTTGACCGGCCAGCCTCGACGTATAAACGCCCCTTGGTGGCATCATCGGCTAGCGTGACCAACGCGCCATCTGGAAGTTTCCGCACGATCTCATGCAGGGTCACCGCAGAGACGGTTGTGGCGCCCGGACGCTCGACTTGCGCAGGCGTTTTGTCGATCACCTCGATATCCAAATCGGTTGCTCGGAAATGGACGGTGCTTTCATCGCATTCGATCAGCACATTTGCCAAAATAGGAATGGTGTTGCGGCGTTCAACAACCGACTGAGCTTGCGACAGCGCTCTGAGCAATATACTGCGTTCAATGCTCAATTTCATATCAATTGCTCCTGTTTTTCGAACCGTTCGGCTGCCCAAGGCAGGGCCGTGCCCAATGATTACTTACTTATTGATGCTAAAGCCAAACCCGTCAAGTGCAACCCTGTGATCTTTGCCGCGGCCAGGCGATAAACCGGGGTAGGCGCCTGTGATGGTTTAGGCTTCTAAAGTTCTGCGCAGCATTTCAAGATCTTCTGCCACTTGCCCATCCTGTATCTTGAGCTCTTCGATGCGCTTTACGCCATGCATAACGGTTGTGTGGTCGCGGCCCCCAAACCGGCGGCCAATCTCGGGAAGGCTGCGGCTGGTCATTTGTTTGGCCAAATACATTGCCACCTGACGCGGGCGGGCATAGGTGCGCACGCGTTTGGGACCAATGATATCTGACAGACGAATGTTATAATGCTCAGAGACTTTGCGTTGGATTTCTTCCACCGTGATCTTGCGCTCGGAAGCGCGCAATACATCTGCCAAGCAATCTTGAGTCAGATCCAGATTGATTGGCCGTCCAACCAAAGAGGCAAAAGCAAATAACCGGGTAAGCGCGCCTTCCAAGACGCGTACATTTGTTGATATCCGCAACGCCAGAAACTCTAATACGTTGGGCTCAATCACCAGATCGGGATAATGACTTTGATGCCGTTCTACCTTCGATTGAAGGATCCCCAAACGCAATTCATAATCGGTTGGGTGCAAATCCACCACCAAGCCGCATTGCATCCTGCTTTTGATACGATCTTCCAGATCTTTAATTTCGCCCGGGGCGCGATCTGCCGAAATGATAATTTGCTTATTTTGATCGACCAAAGCATTGAACGTGTGAAAAAATTCTTCTTGGGTGCTGTCTTTTCCGGCTATGAACTGTACATCATCCACCATCAAAACATCCACCGATCGGAACAATTGTTTGAAATCCATCATTTTGCGTTCGCGCAGCGCTTGCACGAAACGATACATGAATTGTTCTGCCGAAAGATAAAGCACGTTTAGATCAGGGCGCCGGGCTTGCAATTCCCAGGCTGTGGCATGCATCAGGTGCGTTTTGCCCAAGCCCACACCTCCATATAAAAACAGCGGGTTAAACGTAACCTCTCCACCTTCTGCAACGCGTTTTGACGCCGCATATGCCAGCTCATTTGGTTTTCCAACGATAAATGTGTCAAACGTGAAGCGCGCATCAATGGGCGCGCTTGTAAACTCTGACGAGAAACCGCCATTCTTTGTAGCGCTGGATTTTGGAGTGTCTTGACGCGCCGGTGCTTCCAGCGGCTTTTTGATATCGGTTTGGCGCGCGGCAACTTGAAATCGAATGCGGCGGATCTGCGCCTGCGCTTCGCTGAGCTTATGTAGAATCACATCGCCAAAATTTTGTTCGACATAATTTCCCAAAAACGTTGTGGGCACATCGAACACAGCAACATCATCTTCCACATGTGAAAAATTCAGCGGGTCAATCCAGGTTCGATAATTATTATTACCAATTGTCAGTTTGATTGAGGATTGTAAGTCGCGCCATTTTTCCGGAGTCATTTAATTTGCTTCCCACATTCCCAAGCGCCGCTCGCCACCAACTAAACCGTGGGCCTACGACTAAAAATTCACCACATCTGCCCTTTCAAAGACAGAATATTGCGAAGTCACTTCGCTATATTTTGAGGCAGAGCTAGGCTGCCAAATTTTGGTGGTGTACTGTTCACACAGCATATCACCCCAGCATGAAACCAAATGGTTCCACTCACAAAATTGCTTTGCTGCGGTTGTTCAGTCCCCCCCCGGGGTCTCACGACTCGCCTATAGACCTTAGCAACAGACTTACAGGCGTCGCAACAGAACTTCGGACTTGACTCAGAGATTTGTAAAAAGAATCTCTTGAAGCGATTTATGCAAAAAAAAATGCACCGCTAAAAGCAGTGCATTTGACATGTTCGGCGATTAAAAATTAAGCGCAGGAGGCTTAAGCAATCGCTTTCAAGCGTGCTGTCAGGCGCGACATTTTTCTAGCGATTGTATTCTTGTGGTAGATGCCCTTCGTCACGCCGCGCATCATTTCTGGCTGGGCAGCACGAAGCGCTTCTGAGGCTGCATCTTTATCGCCGCTTTCTATCGCTTCTTCCACACGGCGCACGAATGTGCGGATGCGTGAGCGGCGGGCTTTGTTGACAGCAGCGCGGCGCTCATTCTGGCGGGCGCGTTTCTTTGACTGAGGCGTATTGGCCATAAATAAATATCCCATGGTTTGGGTTTCTAAGTATCAGGCGGCGTCTTTAGGCTGCCTTCTGCGACGAGTCAACAGGGCAATGGCATCTCGAGCGATAAAAATCCTCTAAATTCCTTATTTGTCGCGAAATTGCGGTTCGCGCTTTTCTAGAAATGCCGCCATACCTTCTTTTTGATCTTCGGTAGCAAATAAGGCATGGAAAACCCGCCGTTCGAACAGTAGCCCTTCGTTAAGCGTAGTTTCGTATGATCGGTTGATCATTTCTTTCACAGCCACTGTTGTTATTTGAGATTTTTCCGCGATTTTCGCAGCGGCGACCATCGCTTCAGAAAGCAGTTTCTTTGCGGGAACAACGCGGCTGACCAGCCCGCATCTTTCGGCTTCTTCGGCTTCCATAAACCGCCCCGTCAGGCACATATCCATGGCTTTTGATTTCCCGATCGAGCGAGTCATTCGTTGTGTGCCGCCAATCCCAGGCGATACGCCCAGGTTGATTTCGGGCTGACCAAATTTCGCGGTGTCCGAACAGATGATGAAATCACACATCATTGCCAATTCACAGCCGCCGCCCAACGCATAGCCGGATACGGCAGCGATGATTGGTTTACGCGTCGCGGTGATTTTATGCGCCTCTGATGCGAAGAGATCTTCGGTGAACACATCGACAAAGCTTTTCTGGCTCATCATTTTTATATCTGCGCCAGCGGCGAATGCTTTTTCAGACCCAGTCAAAATGATGCAGCGAACTTTATCGCTGCTTTGTGCCTCGCCAAGCGCCTCAGCCAATTCTTGCATCAATTGATCGTTCAGCGCGTTCAGCGCATCCGGACGGTTTAACTTTATCAGGGCAACGTGATCTTCAACGGTTACAATGATGGTTTCATAGGCCATGCGCCAGGCTTTCGGTTGTTTCCACAGAT
>Ga0181587_10000489_pt1 | contig 32346 bp, 29 predicted proteins | sample 071ome_27_FD_132463 | JGI IMG/M metagenome (GOLD analysis project Ga0181587, IMG submission 132463) | Coastal salt marsh microbial communities from the Groves Creek Marsh, Skidaway Island, Georgia - 071409AT metaG (megahit assembly) | ecosystem: Environmental > Aquatic > Marine > Intertidal... | reverse complement strand
TCGAAGTGGGCTACCGGGCCAACCACGGCATCGCGTCGTATACCGTCAGTGCCTACTACATGAAGCTTGAGGACGTGATTTTCCAGGACAGCTCCCGCAACAACGTCAGCGGTGGTGAAACTGCCCATCGGGGCCTGGAATTCAATTCATTGTTCGCCCTGGCCGACAACCTGTCACTGAACGTGGTTGCCAGCTACGCGCGTCATACCTACGAATCCAATATCGCTCCTCTTGGCGTGACCGTAATGCTCGACGGCAAGGACATGGACACCGCACCGAAACTGGTGGGCAACGTGCAGCTGAACTGGCAGGTGAACGCCAGGAACAGCCTGAACCTCGAATGGGTGCACATGGATGATTACTACACGGACGAGCAGAACCTGCATTCCTACGAGGGCCACGATGTCTTCAACCTGCGCTACCGGTACGACTCTGCCGATGACTGGTATTTCGCAGCAAGGGTGACAAACCTGTTCGACACGGATTATGCCGAGCGTGCGGATTATTCGGGTTTCGGGGGCGACCGCTACTTTGTCGGTGAACCGGCACAGGTGTTCTTCACCGTGGGCGGCAGGTTCTAGCAGTTTCCAGGAAGGGCTGTTCTCCACGGATGGAGACTTTCCCCTAGATGACGTTCTGTTCCTTCATCACGTTGATCACCCGTTCGATGCATTCTTCCACATCGAGTTCATGGGTGGGCAGGATCAGGTCTGGGCTTTCCGGCTCCGGATAATCGAACGACACGCCAGGCACGGTGCCGGTCGGCACATTCTCTTCCGCGGCATACAGACCGCTCGGGTCACGCTGCTTGCACACTTCCAGCGGCGGATTCAGGTAGATCAGTATGCAGTTTTCCTCGCCGATCACGCTGATCAGGTGCTCGCGTGAATCCAGGTTGGGCGCCACGAAGGCGGCACAGCAGATCAGGCCCGATTCGTTCAGGTACCTGGCGATGTATGCACTGCGCCTGAGGTTTTCCGCACGGCCTTCGGCGTCATGCGGGAGATCCTTGCTGATACCCAGGCGCATCTGCTTGCCGTCGAGAACCGTACTGACACGACCCATGTCGAACAGCCGCCTTTCCAGGGCGTGGGCGAGTGTGGACTTGCCGGAACCCGAAAGGCCCATGAACATCACGGTGACGGGTTTCTGTCCATAACGTGCTGCACGCTCCTCTGTGGTGACGTGGGCGGAAACGGTGCTGATGTGGCGGCCTGTCTTGTGGTCGTCCGAGATCATGCCGGCCCCGACGGTTACATTGGTCAGCCTGTCGATGATGATGAAGCTGCCGGTGCCCGGGTTTTTCTTGTAATCGTCGAACTGGATGGCCTCGCCCAGGCTGACTTCACAGACACCGATCTCGTTGAGTTCCAGCGTTGGCGTCGGGCTGGCCTCCAGCGTATTCACATCCACCTTGTGCTGTATCAGGTTGATAACCCCGCTGGTGTTCTTGGTCGTATGCTTGAAGTCGTATTGCTTGCCGGGCAGCAGCGCTTTCTCATTCATCCACACGATGGTGGCGGTGAAATCGGTTTTCGAAGCCGGCAGGTTGTCGGAGTGCACGATCATGTCGCCGCGGCTGATGTCGATTTCGTCTTCAAGAGTGAGCGTGATGGCCATCGGAGTAAAGGCCATCTCGAGTTCCTCGTCGTAAGTGACGATAGACTTCACGGTGCTGGTCTTGCCGGAGGGCAGGGCGGTAATGTGGTCACCCTTGCGGATGATGCCCGAGGCGACCGTGCCGCAGTAGCCGCGAAAATCCAGGTTCGGGCGATTCACATACTGTACCGGGAACCGGAAATCGCCGAAATTGCGGTCGGCGCTTATCTTGACGTTTTCCAGCATCCACATCAGGGTCTCGCCTTGATACCAGGGCATGTGCTCGCTGGGATGGACCACGTTGTCGCCCTTGAGGGCTGACATCGGGATGAAGGTGAGGTCGCCGGTGTCGAGATCATCCGCAAACGCCAGATAGTCGTCGCGGATGCTGTTGAAGACGTCTTCGCTGTAATCCATCAGGTCCATCTTGTTGACGGCAACGATGAGATGGCGAATGCCCAGCAGAGAGGCGATAAAGGTATGGCGCCGGGTCTGCGTAAGCACGCCGTGGCGCGCATCGATCAGGATGATGGCAAGCTCACAGTTGGAGGCGCCGGTGGCCATGTTGCGGGTGTACTGTTCGTGCCCCGGGGTGTCGGCGATGATGAACTTGCGTTTCGCAGTGGAGAAATAACGGTAGGCCACGTCGATGGTAATGCCCTGTTCACGCTCCGCCTGCAGGCCGTCGGTGATCCTGGAGAGGTCTAGCTCGGCATCGGTGGCGCCGGATTTCTTGTCCTTGCTGATGGCATCGAGCTGGTCCTGGTAGACCATTTTGGTGTCGTAGAGCAGGCGGCCGATCAGGGTGCTCTTGCCGTCGTCGACACTGCCGCAGGTCAGCAGGCGCAGCAGCTCCTTGCGCTCATGCTGCGCCAGGTAGGCATTGATATCGGTGGCGATGAGATCCGACTGGTGGGACATCAGAAATACCCTTCCCGCTTCTTCTTTTCCATGGAGCCGGCCTCGTCCTTGTCGATGGTGCGGCCCTGGCGTTCGGACGTCGTGGCCAGCAGCATTTCCTGGATGATTTCAGGCAGTGTGGCGGCCTCGGATTCGATGGCGCCGGTAAGCGGGTAGCAGCCAAGTGTGCGGAAACGCACTTTTTTGATGACTGCCTTGTCGCGCAGCTCTTTCGGCATACGCTCGTCATTGACGCAGATCTCGGTCCCCTCGTATTCGACGACAGGGCGTTCCTTAGCGAAATACAGGTCGGGGATATCGATATTGTTCAGGTGGATGTACTGCCAGACATCCAGCTCGGTCCAGTTGGACAGCGGGAATACCCGGATGCTTTCTCCCTTGCTGCGGTTGATCTTGCCGTTATAGAGGTTCCACAATTCGGGACGCTGGTTCTTCGGGTCCCAGCGATGATTCATGTCGCGGAAGGAGTAAACACGCTCCTTGGCACGGGATTTCTCTTCGTCCCTGCGGGCACCGCCGAAGGCGGCATCGAACTTGTACTTGTTCAGGGCCTGTTTCAGCGCCTGGGTCTTCATGATGTCGGTGTGCTTGGAACTGCCGTGGGTGAACGGACCCACACCTTCTTCGACGCCTTCCTGGTTGATATGCACGATGAGATCGAGGCCGAGTTTTTCCGCCAGGCTGTCACGGAACTCGATCATTTCCCTGAACTTCCAGGTGGTGTCCACATGCAGGAGACGGAACGGCAGCTTGCCAGGATAGAAGGCTTTCAGCGCCAGGTGCAGCATCACGGCGGAATCCTTACCCACGGAGAAGAGCATCACCGGATTTTCAAATTCGGCGGCTACTTCGCGAATAATATGGATGCTTTCCGCCTCAAGTTGCTTGAGGTGGGTGAGCTTGTAATCTGTAGTCATTATCAGTGGCTAACCCGTTGTGAAGACCGCCCGGGGTCAATCGGGGCGCAGATTATACATGGGGGAGCCCCAAGTCCCAAGTCGGAAGTCCCGGGCAATAACCTCGGAATCTGTGGGTTTTCTGGTGGATGCCAGGACCGGGCAGGATGTCTTACTCCCGGATCTTTTCGAGACCGTAGTCCTCGGAGAGATGGCCTTTCTGGTCGGGGCCGGATTTGTCCGCGTAATCCCGCGGCGGCAGTATGGCGTCACCGGCTTCCTCCGTGAATGTGTCCCGTGTCAGGGACTCCTGGGCCTTGGCACTGTGTGAAAGCTGCTCTGAAATATACTCCGGGCACAATGCCTGGGCGCCCGCGGCCATGTGGCGGTACACTTCGCGATAGCTGTCCGTGAGGTTGTTCAGCAATGTGGCGGTGTTGTTGAAGTGCGAGTGGACGTTGTCCTTGTAGCTTTCGAAATCGCGCTCGACATTTTCCAGCTGCTCTTCAAGCATCCGCACCTTGGCTTCGTCGGACTTGAGCTGTTTGTAAAGCACGGCACCGACCAGCAGGCCAACGGCAAAACTGATTAGACCAATGAGCCAGGTCATGATGAAACACCTGTGTGGAAGCCCGCACTGAAATTAAACAGAGTGGGGGCGATAATCCTTGGAAACATGGCAGTGATTATACCTATAATCACTGCCTTGTTCTGCCTTATTAATGTCTGCCGACAAATCACCCTTGCCTGATTCCCTGACCCCCGCCGAGCACTATTCCCGCGATCTCACGGAAGGAAAGATCCTGTCCGACAGCGCCCAGGAAGAAGCCATCGACGCACTCGACCTTCTTTATCACCAACTGGTGGGCTACTGGCAAAGGCCCGCGGGGTTCCTGCAGTCACTTTTCAGCGGCGGCAGGCAGGACAAGAGGCCGCTGAAAGCATTGAAGGGACTCTATCTCTGGGGAGGCGTTGGCCGTGGCAAGACCTACCTGATGGATATTTTCTTCCATTGCCTGCCGCGCGAGCGCAAGTTGCGCATGCACTTTCACCGCTTCATGCAGACAGTGCATCGCGGGCTGTATACCCACCGCGGGCAGAAGAATCCGCTGGCACTGGTGGCGGATGAAATCTGCGCCCGGGCCGATGTGCTGTGTTTCGACGAGTTTTTCGTCACCGATATAGGTGACGCCATGATCCTGGGCAACCTGCTCGAGGCCCTGTTCGACAACGGCATGGTGCTGGTGACTACGTCCAACATCGTACCGGCGAAACTCTACGAGCGCGGGCTGCAAAGACAGAAATTCCTGCCAGCCATCGCCCTGCTGGAGCGGCATACCCGGGTGATGAACATGGACGGCGGCACCGATTACCGCCTGCGTACGCTGGAAAATGCCGGCATTTACCATTGCCCCCTGGATGCCGAAAGCGCCAATGCCATGCAGGCCTGTTTTGACAACCTGAGCCGGGGCATGGTGACCGAAGCGGGGCTTGTCCTGGAGATTCTCGGCCGCGACATCCCCACCCGGTGCTGGGCGGAGGGGATCGCCTGGTTCGAATTTGCCGACATCTGTGACGGCCCCCGCAGCGCCGCCGACTATATCGAGATATCCCAGCTATTCCATACGGTGCTGGTCTCGGGTGTGCCGGTGTTCGACGCGTTCATGGAGAACCAGGCCAGGCGCTTTATTATCATGGTGGATGAATTCTACGACCAGAACGTGAAGCTGGTGCTGTCTGCCGCCGCCCCCCTGGAGGCGCTCTACCAGGGCGAAGACCTGGCATTTCCCTTTACCCGGACCCGTTCCCGGCTCCTGGAAATGCAATCCAAGGCCTACCTGGCCCGGGAGCACCAGCCGGACGCCTGAGGCGCGCCCCGAAGCGGGGCATACCGGAGGCTCCGGGAGGGGGCCGGGCAGTGCATGCACAGGCCAAAAAAAGCCACGGAATACTTGAATCGGGCAGTCCTCATCGGTAGAATTCGCGCTCCCTCTTTCCGGGACCATCGGAACCCCCGGGGAAAGCAAAGAACAAGGCACAGAATCAGGCATTTTTGGAAAACGCGATGAAGACGATTTCAGCAAACAAGGAAACTGCACAGAACAACTGGTATGTTGTTGATGCAGAAGGAAAAACTCTGGGCCGACTGGCCGCGGAGATAGCCCATCGTCTGCGTGGCAAGCACAAGCCCGAGTACACCCCGCACGTGGACACCGGCGATTACATCGTCGTGGTCAATGCGGAAAAGGTTCACGTCACCGGTAACAAGGCGACCGACAAGATGTACCACCACCACACCCAGTTCCCGGGCGGCCTGAAATCCTTCACTTTCAATGAAATGATACAGCGTGCTCCCGAAGAGGTGATCAAGCTGGCCGTCAAGGGCATGATGCCGCGCACGCCGTTGAGCCGCGACATGCAGAGGAAGCTGAAGGTATACGCCGGTGCCCAGCATCCCCACGGGGCCCAGAACCCGGCGCAGCTGAACCTGGCCTGATCTGGTTTAGACACCGAATTCACAGCACATAGCTTATAGACAGCACATAGATAGACCGCAAAAAAGACCGCAAAGAGACACAACATGGCAGCTACCCAATACTACGGAACCGGACGTCGCAAAACCTCCACAGCCAGGGTCTTCCTGACTGCCGGTACCGGCAACATCACCATCAATGAGCGCAGCATCGACACCTTTTTCGGTCGTGAAGTGGCCCGCATGATCGTGCGCCAGCCGCTGGAACTGCTGGAAGTCGGTGACAAGTTTGACGTGAACGTGCGTGTTTCAGGCGGCGGCAGCTTCGGCCAGGCCGGTGCCATCCGTCACGGCATCACCCGCGCCCTCATCGAGTACAACGAAGAGAACCGCAGCCCCCTGCGCAAGGCCGGTTTCGTCACCCGCGACGCCAGGGAAGTGGAACGCAAGAAAGTGGGCCTGCGCAAGGCACGCAAGCGTCCGCAGTACTCCAAGCGTTAATCTGCGACATACCGCATATGAAGAACGCCGGTGCCGAAAGGTTCCGGCGTTTTTTTATGGCTGTCAAAGGCCCGGAATTACTGGTCTGCAGACCGCTGAACGCCCTGTTTACCTTGAAAAAATCGGCTCGATTTAGTAGTATGCGCGCTCCGTTGATTGCATCCAAAAAACCGGTCCCCGTCGGCTTATTTGTTGGCCTGAAGGCTCAAATCGGCTTAGTAATAGGAGAACATCCCAGTGAGTGATGGCACAGCTCATGCCGTAAATAAAAAACGCAGAAGATTCCTTATTGGCAGCACCACTCTGGTTGGTGCCGCTGGCGCCGCAGGTGCCGCAGTACCTTTCGTCGGATCCTGGAACCCGAGCGCCAGGGCGCTCGCCGCCGGTGCTCCGATCACCATCGATATCAGCCGCCTGTCCCCGGGACAGCTGCTGGGACCCATGCCGGAATGGCGTGGCAAGCCGGTCTATATCTTCCGTCGTGAAGAGGAAGCACTGGAAAACCTGCGTACCCGCACGGACCACCTGGCCGACCCGGAATCCGAAGAAGCCGGCCAGCAGCCCGAATACTGCCAGAACGAATTCCGTTCCATCCGCCCCGAGATCATGGTCATGGTCGGTTTGTGCACCCACCTGGGTTGTGCCCCCCTGATGGCTCCAGAAGTGCAGCCCCAGGACTACGACCCCGACTGGACCGGTGGCTTTTTCTGTCCGTGTCACGGCTCCAAGTTTGACCTGGCCGGTCGTGTCTACAGCGGTGTCCCGGCCCCGGACAACCTGGTTGTCCCGCCACACTTCTATGAAAGCGACAACGTCGTGGTCGTCGGCCTGGATGGAGAAAATTCCTGATGTCTGAATTTGATAGCAATTCCTCCGCAATGGATACAAAGAGCAAGAATGGCCTGATGGCCTGGATCGATGCCCGGTTGCCTGTAACCAAGACAATCGAAAAGCACATGACCAAGTATTATGCGCCGAAGAATTTCAACGTCTGGTACGTGTTCGGCATCATCGCCACCGTGGTGCTGGTTAACCAGCTGCTGACCGGCATCTGGCTGACCATGAACTACGTGCCCAGCGCCGACGGCGCCTTTGCCTCTGTCGAGTACATCATGCGCGATGTCGATTTTGGCTGGGTTCTGCGCTACATGCACTCCACTGGCGCCTCCGCCTTCTTCGCCGTGGTTTACCTGCACATGTTCCGCGCCCTCATGTATGGCTCCTACCGCAAACCGCGCGAGCTGATCTGGATCTTCGGCATGACCATCTTCCTGGCATTGATGGCCGAGGGCTTCATGGGTTACGTGCTGCCCTGGGGCAACATGTCCTACTGGGGTGCCAACGTCATCGTCAGCCTGTTCGGCGCCATTCCCTTCATCGGTGAAAGCCTGATGACCTGGATCCAGGGCGACTTCCTGATTTCCGGCGCCACCCTGAACCGCTTCTTCGCCCTGCACGTGGTGGCGCTGCCCCTGGTCCTCGTTTTCCTGGTATTCCTGCACCTGCTGGCACTGCATGAAGTGGGTTCCAACAACCCGGACGGCATCGAGATCAAGGAAAAGAAAGACGACAAGGGCATCCCCCTGGACGGCATTCCGTTCCATCCTTATTACACCGTGCATGACACCGTTGCTGTGGTGGTATTCCTGTTCGTCTTCTGTGTGATCATGTTCTTCATGCCGGAGATGGGCGGCTACTTCCTCGAATACGCCAACTTCACGGAAGCCAACAACCTGGCCACACCGGAACATATCGCGCCGGTCTGGTACTTCACGCCGTTCTACTCCATGCTGCGCGCAGTCACTTACCCGCTGTTCGGCATCGACGCGAAATTCTGGGGACTGGTGGTCATGGCCGCGGCCATCGCCATCCTGTTTGTCTTGCCCTGGCTCGACAAGAGCCCGGTGAAATCCATTCGCTACAAGGGCTGGTACAGCCGTATTGCGCTGCTGCTGTTCGTGGTGAGCTTTATCATCCTCGGTGTGCTGGGTGTCTGGGCCCCGACTGAAGGCCGCGCCAAGCTGGCCCAGTTGTGTACGGTTCTGTATTTCGCCTACTTCATCGCCATGCCCTGGTATACCCGCAAGGAAGCCACGAAACTGCCGCCGGAACGGGTGACAGGCCGCTTCATCACCATTCCTCAGCTCATCCTGAGCCTGGTGATTATCGGCGCCATGGTATTCCTGCCCCTCAAGGCAGTGGCGGCCGAAGCCGGTGTTGAGCTCGAGCACGTAACCCTGGATCTGGAAGACAAGGAATCCCTGCAGTCCGGCGCACAGACCTTCATCAACTACTGCATGGGTTGCCATTCGGCCGGTTACTCCCGTTATAACCGGGTAGCAGCCGACCTGGGTATTCCGGAAGAGCTGATGGAAGAGTACATGCTCTTCAATGAAGACACCGCGATCGGTGACCTGATGGTGAGCTCCATGTCGAAAGAGCTGGGCAACAATGCCTTCGGCGTGGCGCCGCCCGACCTGACCCTGGTGGCCAGGGCGCGGGGAACCGACTGGCTGTACGGTTACCTGACCGGCTTCTATGCCGATGAAAGCCGGCCCTTTGGCGTCAACAATCGAGTGTTCCCCAACGTGGCGATGCCCAACATCCTGGAAGGATTGCAGGGTGTCCAGCATTGCGAGGATGCCGGGCATTGCGAGCACCTGGTGCATGTCGACGGCACCGGTACCCTCAGCGAGGAAGAATTCGAAGATGTGATTTATAACCTGGTCAATTTTCTTTACTACCTGGGCGAGCCTTCACGGCTCGACCGGCACAGGATAGGGGGATACGTCCTGTTGTTCCTGTCCTTCCTCTGGGTTTTTGCCTGGCTCCTGAACAGGGAATACTGGAAAGACGTGGGTCATTGATCAAACCGGGGACCTGGATGCTGGTAAATCTGGACGCCAGCCTGACTTAATTTATCGAGGCGAGAATTTATGGGAGTTGTCACCAAGCGCTCTTCAATGCTGTTTTACTCTGACGGCACCAGCCAGTACAGCCACCGTGTCCGCATCGTACTCGCGGAAAAAGGCGTTACCGTGGACATCGTTGACGTTGATGTGCACGACAAGCCCGAGGATTTGGCGGACCTGAATCCTTACAACAGCCTGCCGACCCTGGTGGATCGTGACCTGGTCCTGTATGAGCCGAATATCATGATGGAATACCTGGACGAGCGTTTTCCGCATCCGCCGCTGTTCCCGGTCTATCCCGTAGCACGTGCCCAGAGTCGCCTGTGGATGCACAGGATTGAAAAGGACTGGTGCGCACTGGTTGAGAAGCTGCAGGCCGAGGAAGGCACGCCTTCCCAGCTGGACAAGGCCAGGAAAGAACTCAAGGAAAGCATTGTTTCCATCACGCCGATCTTCGCTGAAAAACCTTTCTTCATGAACGAGGAATTCACCATCGTGGATTGCTGCGTCCTGCCGATTCTGTGGCGCCTGCCGGAAATCGGCATCAAGCTGCCGGAAACCAAGGCGACCAAGCCGCTGATCGACTACCGCAACCGGTTGTTCGAGCGTGCCTCGGTCCAGGAAAGCCTGTCCGAGCAGGAAAAGGAAATGAAGGTATAGCTCTAGCAGCAGGGACAGTGCAATGGTCCCTCGTGCCAGGGCCGTTGGTCACAAGCGGGTAGGGGCGCGCCGGGCAGGCAACTCCCCAAGGGTCAGATTCCATGACAATGACTTCTCATCGCCCTTACATGATCAGGGCGCTCAATGAATGGATTCTTGAAAATGACTGCACGCCCTACATCCTTGTGAATGCCTACGCCAGGGATGTTCAAGTTCCCCAGAGTTATGTCAAGGACGGGCAGATCGTCCTCAATATCTCCCCGGTCGCCGTGCAGGATCTTGTGATCTCAAACGCCGGCATTGAATTCAATGGCCGCTTTGGCGGCATCCCCACTCGCGTCTACGTGCCCACGCTGGCAGTGCTTGGTATCTACGCCAAGGAGAATGGCCAGGGTATGATCTTTGATACTGATGATCCCATTCCCGAACCCCCTGGCCCTGGTAGAAAGAAAAAAGAATCCGGGGTTCAAGCCAAGCCCACCAGGCCGCCTTTACGAGTAGTAAAGTAACCCGTTCAGGTACCGGACTTTTCTTTTGCCTCGTCTTGCCTTCGTTCATGACGCGACCTGCGCGTTGCATGATTGGGCGTTCTGCTAAACGAAAGCCGGGGCGATAAATCGCCCCGGTGCATGTTCTGAATTTGGAGGGTTTTTCGGGCTAGTTGATATATTCAAAAGCCCGGACGACTTTCGTGACACCTTTCGTATTGCTGACCAGATTGACTGTCTTGTCGGCTTCTTCCTGGGTGAGCAGGCCCATCAGGTAGACCACGCCGTTTTCAGTCACGACCTTCGTTCTCAGGCCACTGACCTCGCTGTCGGCAAGCATCAGGGTCTTGATCTTGGCCGACAGCCAGGCGTCGTTGCTTCTCGATAGGAAGGTGGTGGCGCCGGCCACTTCGAGTTCGTTGTAGACTTCCTTGACACGGGAGCTGGACGACCTGGCCACGCGGGTTGCCAGGTTCTTCATGTCCTGGGACGGTACCTGGCCAACCAGCAGGACCGTGGCATTGAAGCTGACCACGTTGATGTGTGAATTCTTGAGCTGTTCATCTGCGGCGTTCAGGTTCACCTTGATCGTGGTTTCGATGCTGCCGTCATCCACCATGGCGCCCATGGAGCGGCGACCACGATTTTCCTCGACGCCGTCGTCACCGGTGGTGGCGCTGATCACCGATGCACAGCCGTCAAGCAAGAAAAGCACACTGCAAAGTAATCCCAGGCGAAGAATGGAACTCGGCATTTAATCACCCCCAAAGAGTTGTGTGTCTATCAGGTCGCACAGGCAATGAATGACCAGCAGGTGGACTTCCTGGATGCGTGCCGTGCTGGTCGACGGCACACAGATTTCGACGTCGTTGTCCCCCAGCAGTTCCCGCATCTTGCCGCCTTCCTTGCCGGTGAGCTGTATAACGACCATGTTGCGGTCATGGGCGGCATGGATAGCGTGAATGACATTCGGCGAATTTCCGCTGGTGGATATGGCCAGAAGCACATCCCCGGCCTGGCCCAGCGCCCGCACCTGCTTCGAGAAAACTTCCTCAAAGGAATAATCGTTGCCGATGGAGGTGAGGGTGGACGTGTCCGTGGTGATGGCGATGGCAGGCAGCGGCGGGCGTTCGCGCTCGAACCGGTTGAGCATTTCCGCAGAGAAATGCTGGGCGTCACCCGCGGAACCGCCGTTGCCGCAACTGAGGATTTTCTTTTCCTGGAGAAGTGCCTGGACCATGCTGTCCGCGGCATTCACGATGAAGGGCGTCAGTGCTTCCATGGCCTGCATCTTGGTGTTGATGCTGGCATTGAAGTGCTGCTTGACGCGTTCCTGATGATTCATATTAGCGGGTACCTATTATAAATAATGGAAAATCAAAAAGCATTTTTTATCCACCGGAACTCCGGGCCGCCTGTACCTTCATGGATGCCGACCACGTCGAAACGACACGGCATTCTGTTGGTAAGACCATGTTTTTGCAAGAACAGCAGGGCAGTGCGGCGAATTTTTTGCTGCTTGTGCCACGTTACGGTTGCAACCGGTGACCCATGCGCGCTGGCCTGGCGGTACCGCACTTCCACGAAGACCAGGTATTCCCCGTCGCGGGCGATAAGGTCGATTTCACCGCAGCGGCCAAGGTAATTGGATTGGAAGTCGGTAAGGCCCTGCGCGGCAAGGAAGTCCCGGGCAAGCGCTTCAAAGTATGCGCCTTTTTCACGCCGGCCACGCGGGCGCCTGAAAAGTCCGGAGAGTGTGTCTTTCATGCGCCATCCATGGCTGTGGTGCAGGTGTCAGGGGGAGTTCCCGCCGGTTTCTGTTACCGGGAGACCCTGCATCACGCGCGCCCAGCTCAGTTCCCTGATGATATTGTGGTTTTCACCGAGCCTGAGCAGGCCGGTAGCGCCGTAGATCTGGCTGTCAGGCACCTCGCTCAGCTGCTTGAGCCGGGGATACAGCCTGAACGCATCGACACCGAATGCCTGCAGTCGAAGGGTGAGGGCGCTGTTCTGCGGAAACAGGTCGGCGGTACGTGTCTTCAGTTCATCGTTGAGACCCAGCAGCCAGGGGCTGTCGCCGAACAGGATCCCGTTCAGGTCGTTGTCGACCAGGGGGCGGGGAACCCCGGAATATACATCCTGGCTTGCATACACCGGGATGTCACCCGCATAGAGATATGCCAGGGTCGGGTTGATCTGGCGGGCCGGGCCCGGTTCGGCGATAAGGAAAATGAAATCGATGTCCCGGCGCCGGCGCTGGATGAATTCCACGTCCTCCCGGATCAGGTCGCGCAACCGCTCTTTCCTGGCCTCACTGTCGTCGATATCCAGCAGGGCTTCGGTGGTGCCCGTGTAGTCGTCCCGGAACTCTTCCATGGCCACGATCTGTCCACCCAGGGAGAGCCAGTGATCGATGAAGCTGGCGCGCTTGCGCTGGTAAAAATCATCTGCACTGACGGCCGGGCTCAGGATAGCCGCAAGGCGATGCCCGTCTTTCCATGCCCGGTCGGCGATCTGCACGGCCTCGTTTTCCGGCGACAGGGCAAACTGGAACAGGGAGTCCGACAGCGGGCTGGAGCCTTCAACATTGTTGAGGGCCAGTATAGGTACGGGCAATGAACGCTCGGCATGCAGTTGCGCAACGAGCTGTTTTTGCAGGGGGCCGATCACCATCTGCGCGCCATCGCCCACGGCCTCGCGGTACAGCGCAAGGATGTCGGTGGAGTTGCCGGTATCGTACAGAAGAACTTCAGGAACGCGGCCGCCAATCTGCAGGACGTCATAGTAGGCGCTCATGAAGCCGTCGAGAATAACCGTTCCAGGCAGCGTGTTCAGGGGCAGGAGCAGGGCGAGACGCGCAGGGCGTTCCTCCGCCATTGTCTCGACCAGTTGCATGGCCTGTGGCATGTATACCGCCGCCGGATGCCTGCTCCAGGTGTCACGCCAGCGGTCGAGTTCGATGACCTGGCGATCCAGGTTGTACTGGTAAGCCTTGCCAACCAGACCCAGTTCATACCAGCCCTGGAACTCAAAGCGGCGCTCCGCGTTGGCCAGTGTATCGAGTGAATCCGCATCCAGGGCGATCAGTGCATTCCAGATCTGTTCATGGTTGACTGGCACCAGTCTCAGCGGCAGCAGTTTATCCGCCATTATCCGCGCCTGGGCACTGGCCAGGTATTCTCCCGCCCCGAAATAAAGTTCACCCCGGAACAGGTAGATCGACATCCGCTTGTTTTCCGGCAGGCGGGGAAGCTGCACCAGCCTGTCGCTGGTGAGCAACTGCAGGGCAGTATCCTGCTGGCCGGCATCTGCCAGCAGGCGAGCTTGCAGCAGCAGGATATCCGCGGCGAGTTCCAGCGGGACGGTTTCAGTGTCCAGTGTTTCCAGCAGCAGGAGCGCATCAGTGCTGCGGTCGAGACTGTTCAACAGCAGGGCGGCCTGGTAGAGCACGGTTTCGCGCTGAGGACTGGCCGCCGCCGCGCCCTGGGCGAGGAGCAGCTGGAGAGTGTCTTCATCGGCATCTGCGACGCGTGAGATTTCGCCCGGATCCGGTAACTGTCGATCCTCGACCGGAACACTGGCGCAGGCCGCGAGTACGAGCAACAGGCAACCGGCGAGCAGCCTGGCGGAAAGTTGCTGGAACGCGATGTGACTCAGGGTGATTCTCGAATACATGGTCTTGATCAGGATAGTATACTCCACTCTCTGTATAGCAGCATTCACGCGGATTTGTTACACGAATCACAGGAAATATCATGGCACTGACACCCTCCAACATGCTTCCCCTGGGTACCCGGGCACCGGATTTTCACCTGCCGGATACATCGGGGCGCACCGTCTCCCTGGCAGACTTCAGCAAGGACAAGCTGCTGATGGTGGCCTTCATCTGCAATCACTGCCCCTTTGTCAAACATATCCGGGCCGGGCTGGCGCAGCTCGCCGATGACTACATGCCCAGGGGGGTCGGCTTTGTCGCGATCAACGCCAATGATGTGCAGGCCTACCCCGATGACAGCATGGAAAACATGCAAAAAGAAGTGCAGGAAGCAGGCTACCATTTTCCGTACCTTCTGGATGAGTCGCAGTCAGTGGCCCATGCGTATGATGCTGCCTGCACGCCGGATTTCTACCTGTTCGACAGCGCTCGCAGCCTGGTTTACCGCGGACAGCTCGATGCCAGCAGGCCGGGCAACGATATTCCGGTGACCGGGGAAGACCTGAGAAAGGCGATGGACACTGCCCTTGCCGGCGGCGAGATTCCACCGGAGCAGACACCGAGCGTCGGCTGCAATATCAAGTGGAAACCCGGCAATGCCCCAGACTGAAAAGGGCTGCCTGTACATCGTTGCCACCCCGATCGGCAATCTCGAGGATATCACCAGGCGAGCGGTTGCCGTGTTGGGCGAGGTGGATGCCATCGCCGCCGAAGATACCCGCCATAGCAGGAGCCTGCTTCAGCATCTGGGGCTCAACACACCCCTGATTGCCCTGCATGAACACAATGAAACCGCTGCCGCGGAAAAAGTGGTGACCCGGCTGCGCAATGGTGAGGCTGTTGCACTGGTCAGTGACGCCGGCACACCGCTGATATCGGATCCTGGTTTCATCCTCGTCCGTGAAGCGCGCCGTGCGGGCATCCCGGTGATCCCGGTACCTGGTGCGAGCAGCATCCTGGCGGCGCTGTCCTGCAGCGGCCTGCCCACCGATCGTTTCATCTTTGAAGGATTTCTGCCGGCCAAGGCCGGCGCCAGGCGCAAACGCCTGAACGAACTTGCCGGCGAACAGCGGACCCAGGTGTATTTTGAGGCTCCCCACCGTATCGAGGCGTGCCTGTCCGCCATGTGTGAGACCTTCGGGGCGGCACGCCAGGCTGTCGTCGCCCGGGAGCTCACCAAGACCTGGGAAACCTTTCTCACCGGCACCCTGGCAGAATTACTGGAGCAGGTCCGGGCGGATGCCAACCAGAGCCGCGGTGAAATCGTGGTCGTGGTCGCCGGTCATGAGAAGCAGGCGCAAATGGATGCCGAAGCACAGCGTCTGCTGGATGTGCTGCTGGAGGAATTGCCGTTGAAGCAGGCCTCGGCCCTGGCAGCGAAGTTTACGGGCCTGAATAAAAAGCAGCTGTACCAGGCGGGCCTGGACAGAAACAAGCAAGCCGATTGATTCAGCCGGCGACCAGCATGCTGGACAGCAGTGTCGCAATGCCCAGGAAAGACATGAAGCCGGCAATATCAGTTACCGTGGTCAATACAATGGATGACGATTGTGCCGGGTCGAGGCCGAAACGCTTCAGCAATATGGGGATGACTGCTCCGGCTGTTCCCGCAATTGTCATGGAAATGATCATCGCCAGCGCCATCACCACTGCGAGACCGAAACTGCGACTCCACAGGTAGACTCCCAGCGAACAGGTGATCGCGATGCCGACACCATTGACGAAACCGGCGCCGAGCTCCTTTATCATTACCCTGAACCAGTGGCGCATGGTGATCTCGCGCACAGTGAGTCCGCGCATGGTCACGGCCAGCGATTGTGCGCCGGTGTTGCCGGATTGTCCCGCGGCAATGGGCAGCAATACGGCCAGTGCCGTGAACTCGGCAATGGTGCCTTCAAACAGGGCGACTACTGCTGAAGCTGCGAAGGCCGTCAGCAGGTTGATCTGCAGCCAGGGCTGGCGTTTTTTCACGGCAAAGAAACTCGATGACAGGGCTTTTTCGTCCCTGCTGGCGCCCACCATGGTCGCCATGTCGGTGGCCAGGTCTTCCCTCAGGGCTTCGATAAGTCCCTGGCTGCGGATGATTCCCACCATCTTGTGATTGACGTCGACCACGGGCATGACGGCCACCTGGTACTTGTCGAGTTTCTCGATTACATCCTCCATGGAATCCATGACGTCCACGAAGGCCGCTACCGGCCGCGACAGGGCGGACAGCTTGACGTTGCCGTCAGCGAGTACCAGCTGGTGGATGTCGAGGAAACTGTCCAGCTGCATATTGTCGTTAAGCAGGAAGAGGTGCTTGATGTTGCCTGTTTCCTGCCTGCGCAGCAGGTCAAGAGCCTCGTCCACGGTCAGGTGGCGGCTGCAGGCGGAAAATTCCGGGCTCATGGCCCGGCCGACGGAGTTTTCCGGGTAATCGAGCAGGGTGCGAAATTCATTCGCCGTGCGTTTGTCCATGTCGGCAAACAGGGCCTCGCGCTCCCTCGGCGTCATGGCGTTCAACTGCATGATGGAGATGTTGGTATCCATGTTGATGAGGATAGTGGCGGCAGCCTCGCGGGTAATTTTCTTAAGCACTGCAGTGACTGATCCTGGCGACATCCTGTCCATGACGCGGGCGACGATATGGGGTTGCTGCGTGGCCAATATTCCCGCCACTTCTTCCGGTTCCAGTTTCTCCAGGAAGCGGGCGGCGTCATCCGGATAATCCAGGAGGAATGCCTTGTTGAGATTTTGTACCGGTTCGAAAATTTCGGCCTGAGTGTTATCCATGGGTATGTTCCTGGTTATTTTCGCTCGCTTTCCACCGCTTCGCTGACAGAGTTCAACAGTGCCAGCAAAGATTGCCCGTAGACTTCGAAGATGCTGCTGACGGGATCGCGTCCAACCTGTTGGTAATTCCTTTTCGCCTTGTTTTGATTCAGTCCCAGGCGCAGCGTATGGTGATGCAGGATACCGAGCAGCTTGTTATTGCGGTTGGTGACCGGCAGATCGTCGGCAATTTCCCATGCCCGGTGCTCGCCAGCCTGGGTCAGGATCATCGGTGCAGGCAGCGCCGGGCAGGAGGTGTCCATGATGGCTGAGACCTGCTGATTCTCATTGGCTTTCAGTACATCCAGCAGCAATGTCCTGCCAAGGTATGTTCCTTCCCGGTCTACTATGTAGATCATATCGCTCCCGCCTGCAGTTTCCCTTGCCTTCAGGCTGCGCAGAACGTTCTTGCATTTAAGGTCATCAGCGATGCTGAGCATCGACGGATTCATCCAGGCACCCACCGTGTTGATGGGAAAGGACAGCAGCAGTTCGCAGTTCTTGCGCAATCCCGCAGGCAATTCATCCAGCAGGAGGCGGCGTGTGTTCTGGTCAACCAGGCGCAGGATGGAAGTGACGCTGGTATTGTCCAGGTCGGAGAGGATGGCGCCGGCATCCTCTATGTCCAGCCGGTGCAGCAGGTTGCTGGCAAGTTCCGGCATCATGTAGCGCAATACCGACGAGGAATACGCGGGCGGGATGGATGCGAACAACCTGGCGACGGCGTTGGGATCGGTTTGTTCCAGCACCCTGACCGCCGCTTTCGGATGTTCGGTCATGAAGCGCAGGGCAAAGGAGATATCTTCCTTGTTTTCCATAGCAGGTCTCTTAGCCTAGCCTTGCGCCTGTGTGCTGCCGGTATTGATGATGCTGATTTGTTCGTGGAAGTACTTGGCGGGAATGGTGGCCTGACCGCGCTGGGTTTCCAGGACTATGAACGCCTGCGACATTTCCACGATTTCACCTTCCAGCTCCCCCACGCGGATGCGGTCGCCGATCTTGCAATACTTGCGCGCATACTGCGCACCGATGATATTAGCCACCATGGTGCGGGCGCCGAGGCTGAAGGCGAGCGCAGCGCCGGCCAGCAGAATGGCGACCGACGCGACGATGATGTTGCTGAGAAAGTCGATGTTCAGGCCGATCTGCTCCACGCCGATGATGATGGAGCTGAAGATGATGACGATCTGCACGGAACGCGCCATGCCGGCACTTTGCGTGATGTGTGCGCGTTCCGCCGCGGAATAGATCGTTGATTTGGCCAGGTTGCTGAGCAGGAACCCCCCGAGGATGATCACGAGACCGGATACGAGACCCGGCAGATACCCGACGATGCTTTCCAGCCAGCCGGTGAACAGCTCCCAGCCGAGGATGTTCGCGCCCACGGCGAGAGAGAACAGGATGACGATCCAGTAGACGACTTTACTGATGATCAGCGAATACGAGGTCTGGATGCGTTCCCGGTTGATATTGTCGATCCTGGTGATGCGCCCGAACAATGCATCTAGACCCAGGATCAGCTTTCGGGTACTCAGGCTGAGCGCATGTGCAGCGAGCCAGCCGATCAACAGCACGCCAATTGTTGCCAGGACCTGCGGAAAATACTCAATGATTTGCTGGGTGAACTGGGTAAAAGTGTCGTTGATTACAGCTTGCCAGCTGAAACCGGAATCTGCGCTCTCCGCCATGACATTATTCCCTTGCTGATTTTTTCAGTGCCTGTGCTTTCCAGGATCACTGAAGATTATCCTATTGTTCATGGCGTTCACCAGCGCCCGCGCAATCTTTCATGGTCTTTTAATGCCCCCTTCATTACACTGGCGCCCTGAGTCGGCCAGGCAATCGCTGTGAACTGCCCGCAAGGGCAGGGCATAGAGGAAAGTCCGGGCTCCACAGAGCACAGCGCCAGGTAACACCTGGGGGGCGCGAGCCTACGGAAAGTGCAACAGAAAAGATACCGCCACATCGGCACTAACCTGTCGGGTGGTAAGGGTGAAATGGTGCGGTAAGAGCGCACCGCATGGGTGGCAACACTCCATGGCAAGGTAAACCCCGCTGGGAGCAAGGCCAAATAGGAATCCACTGGTGTGGCTCGCACCGGATTCGGGTAGGCTGCTGGAGCACGCTGGTGACAGCGTGCCGAGATGAATGATTGCCCACGACAGAACCCGGCTTACAGGCCGACTCATTTTTTATCTGGAAAATTCGCCTGTGAATTTTCCCTGGAACGCCAGATCAGGCCCGCAATGGCCTGCCTGGCCGCCATTCAGGCCATGGCCCGGTGCGACCTCGGGGCGGTACTGACCCGTCAGTCCCGGGTATGGCTCAGGTTAAGGCAAATTCAAGCAGCACGGCGGCGGTACAGCTGAAAGTCAGGGGAAGATAATGACACCCTGGCTAAAATTCAGACAAAAACCGGTGGAAATGGCAATTTTGCCTTTTCCTGCGGCGCCAGACAGGGCAAAATACGCCCTTGAATGACATTCAGGCCTGTCCAGGCCTGATCCGAAGGCTCGAAGAAGCCGCCAAAAGCCCGAAATTCGGACTTTTTCCGCAATAAAACCAAAAATTTCACCAAGGCCCCCAGAACTTAAGAAGTTACTTTAAGTTTGTAATTCAGCTTGTTGTAAATCTTCAGTTTTAATGCCTCTCATCACGCCCATTTTTCGTCGATTTCTGCGATTTTCGGCGCATTTAGGCTCATTTTCTACACAAAATAGACCGATTAACTGCTTGATTTGTGGGAATTCCCTGCCTATAGTGCGCAAAAGTGGCATGAAGTAGCAGAATGTGGGTAATTATGGGGTTGGTGGCACTATCGCGGTACTCCATTCCGGGAAACCATCCCTTTCTGCCATTTCGCCTTGAACCAGACACAAAACACAATTCATTCACTCATACAGGGCGCAACCGGTGTTATTCCGTGGCTTGAACTCAATCAATCTCGACGCGAAGGGGCGCATCGCTATCCCTTCGCGTTATCGCGGGATTGTCGATGAGCACTGCCAGGGCAAGATGGTCGTGACCATCGAAGCCACCGACGGCGAATGCCTCGTCATTTATCCGCTCAACGAGTATGAGGATATCCAGCGCAAGGTGGAAGCCCTGCCCAGTTTCTCTCCCACGGCCAAGCGCCTGAAAGGCCTGTTTATCGGCCACGCCACCGATGTTGAGCTCGACAGCAGCGGCCGGATCCTCGTGCCGCCCACCCTGCGCACCTATGTCGGGCTGGAAAAGAAAGCCGTGCTGGTCGGCCAGGGCAAAAAATTTGAATTGTGGGATGAGGACTCCTGGAATGCCAAGCGCGAGGGCTGGCTCAACCAGGAAACCACCGAAGAAGAAATACCGGAAGAGATCAAGGGACTGTCGCTGTAGTCCGGGGCCGTGGCGGATTTTCAGCATCAGTCGGTATTACTGGAACAGGCAGTCGATGCCCTGGTTACCGACAGGGACGGTTTCTATATAGACGGTACGTTTGGCAGGGGTGGTCACGCCAGGAAGATTTTGAGCAATTTGTCCGGGCAGGGAAAGCTGCTTGTCGTGGACAAGGACCCGCAGGCCATTGACGAGGCCCGCAGGTTACAAGAACAAGACCCGAGGTTGATAGTGGCGCACAGCAGCTTTGCGGACATAGTGGATCTTGCCGGCACCCATGATGTCGTCGGACAGGTGTCAGGTGTCTTGCTGGACCTGGGCGTGTCATCTCCGCAACTGGATAACGCCGAAAGGGGCTTCAGCTTCACCAAGGACGGCCCCCTGGATATGCGCATGAATACCGAAGCCGGGCTTACTGCAGAACAGTGGCTGGCCGCGGCGAGCGAGGAAGAGATGGCCCGTGTGTTCTTTGAATATGGTGAGGAAAAATTTTCACGCCGCATAGCCCGGGCCATTGCAGACGTTAGGAAGCACTCACCTATTAATCGGACTCTGCAGCTCGCGGAGATCGTGAAGCAGGCCAATCCGGCATGGGAAAAACACAAGCATCCGGCTACCCGGGTCTTCCAGGCCATCCGCATCCATGTCAATGATGAATTGCGTGACCTGGAAAAATCACTGGAAGGTATCGTCGAGGTGCTGAAAACGGGCGGTCGCATGGTTGTCATCAGCTTCCATTCGCTGGAAGACAGGCTGGTTAAACGCTTCATTGCCCGCGAGGAGCGGGGTGACGATTTTCCTCCGGACATGCCGGTGACACAGGCGCAGCTCAATCCCCGCGTGAAACGGGTAGGCAGGCAGCTAAAGGCGGACACCACGGAGGTGGCCGGCAATATCCGGGCACGCAGTGCAGTGCTCAGGGTGGCGGAAAAAATTGCCTGAGCCAGCGGGAGTAAAGGTCATGGCAGCGGGCAAAAGAGTACAGAAGGGCGGCAAGGATAACAGGGAGGTCGTTATCAGCGCGGCTTCGTGGTGCACCCTGATGGCATTGCTCGCGGTGACAGCAGGTTCGGCAATCGGGGTGATCTGGTCAACCCATATAAGCCGCCACCTGTTGAACGAATTGCAACAACTGGAACAACAAAGGAATGACTTGCAAGTGGAGTGGGGGCAGCTGCTGCTGGAACAGAGCAGCCTGGTTTCACAGGGTCGTATCGAGAATCTGGCCATAGCTGAGTTGGGCATGACAATCCCGGCGACGGAGAATGTAGTGGTAGTCACAAGTGACTAGCGGCAATGCAATCAAGAAACAACCGCTCTGGAGACTGTATTTTGTCTCCCTGGCGGCTATCACACTCCTCGGTATCATCATCTGGAAAATTTTCGACCTCCAGGTCATCAACAATACCGTCCTGCAGGAGCAGGGCAACATGCGCACCGTGCGCAACGACGTCATCGCCGCACACCGCGGCAATATCATGGATCGCAACGGACAGGCCCTGGCCATCAGTACGCCGGTACAGTCCCTGTGGCTTAATCCCCGGGAAATCCTTCCCAACCCGTCATCCTGGGAAAAGCTGAAAGCAGCGCTGCCCGCCATCGACATCAATGCCGACGTGCTATGGAACCGGATCCAGGCCAATGCCGAGCGCGAGTTCCTCTATATAAAGCGCCGTCTCGCTCCCGCCGATGCCCGCAAGATCCTCGACCTCGATATCCGCGGCGTTTATGCCCAGGAAGAGTACATGCGGTTCTATCCACTGGGTGAAGTGGCCGCCCATGTGCTTGGGCTGACCAATGCCGATGACGTCGGCCAGGAAGGTATCGAGCTGGCCTATGAAGAGTGGCTGCAGGGAAAACCGGGTTCAACGCAGGTTCTGAAGGATCGCCGCGGCGGCATCATCCGCGAAGTGAAAATCAACGAAATGGCCGAACCCGGCAAGGATCTTGTGCTGAGTATCGACAGCCGCATCCAGTACCTGGCCTACAAGGCATTGAAGGAGGAAGTGACGCGCAGGCATGCCAAGGCCGGTACCGCGACGGTGCTGGACGTGGAAACGGGCGAGGTGCTGGCCATGGTGAGCCAGCCTTCCTACAACCCGAACAACAGGAACAGCCTGGCAGATGACGCCATGCGCAATCGTTCCATAGTCGATCTCATGGAGCCGGGCTCGACAGTGAAGCCCTTCACCATCATGGCCGCTCTGGAAAGCGGGCTTTTTGATACGAACAGCATCATCGATACCAATCCGGGCTACGTGCGCGTGGATGGCCAGTTGAAAAAAGACCCGGTTAATTACCAGGAAGTCACACTCGAAAAAATCATCACCAAATCCAGCCAGGTCGGGGCCATCAAGCTGGGACTGGCCATGGGTCATGACCCGATGATCGACGTCCTGCAGCGCGTGGGTTTCGGAACTGCCATCGGTACCGGCTTTCCCGGAGAAGCGTCGGGTGTGTTGCCCAGTTTTCCGCGGTGGAGCAAATCCGATATTGCCACACTTGCATACGGCTACGGATTCCAGGTCACGCCACTGCAGATTGCCCAGGCCTACATGATTTATGCCAATGAAGGCGTCAAGAAACCGGTGTCCCTGCTGAAAACGGCAGGGCCTGTTGTTGGTGAGCGCGTCCTGGACCAGGACCTGGTGAGAAAGGTGAACCGCATGCTGGAAACCGTGGTCAGCAAAAAGCTCGGTGGTACCGGCGTCCGCGCAGCCATTCCTTCCTACCAGGTGGCCGGCAAGACCGGCACGGCGTGGTTCTACAACGTCGGTGGCGGTTACGACAACGAGAATTACAACGCCTACTTCGCCGGTTTCGTGCCGGCCCGCAACCCCCGGATCGTCGCCGTAATCACCATTCACCAGCCGCAGGGCGATGAAACCGGCGGCGGCACGGTAGCGGCGCCGGCATTCGCCAAGATTGCCGCGGGTGCCATGCGCATCCTCAACGTGCCGCCTGATAACGAAGATAGCGAACCCAGCCAGATCAGCATGACCAATCAACCCCCCGCAGTTGAACCCGGCAACCCCTGGAGCCCCAGATGAATACGGCAGAAATCATGGCAAGGCAAATGCGGCTGTCCGAATTGGTGAAGGACGAAGTGGCGATACCTGACAGCATGAATGTTGAGCTGACGGGCATTGAAAACGACTCGCGGCGCATAGAGCCGGGAGATCTCTTCCTGGCATACCAGGGCGCTACCCATGATGGCCGGAATTTTATCGATGACGTCATTGCCAGGGGTGCCAATGCCGTGCTGGTCGAGGCCGACGAGGAATGGTCAGAGATTACAGAGCGCGAAGGTGTGCCGATTATCCCGGTTGAAAAATTGTCGACAAGGATCGGCAGGATTGCCGCCCAGTTCTTCGACAATCCTGCTGCTTCGTTCGGTTTGATCGGGATAACAGGAACCAACGGCAAAACCAGTTGCTGCCAGTTTGCCGGCCAGTGCCTGTCCATGCTCGGTTACAAGTGCGGTATCAGCGGCACGCTGGGTTACGGCTTGTACGGTGAAGCCTATGCCTACAACGATGCAGGACCGGGCACGACCCCGGATGCCATTAATGTGCAGCGTATTTTTGAGGAAGTCCGTATCAAGGATGCCGATTACATGGTGATGGAAGTCTCATCCCACGGTCTGGCCCAGAAGCGTGTGAACGTCAACGAATTCGATATAGCGATATTCACGAATCTCAGCCGCGATCACCTCGATTACCACGGTGGTATGACGGCCTACGGTGACGAAAAGCGCAAACTGTTCATGCATCCCAACCTGAAGGTTGCTGTGATCAATATGGACGATATCTACAGCGCCAAGATTCTCAACAGTCTTGCCAAGACAGTGAAATGCTTTACCTACAGTCTGCACAATCCCAAAGCAGATGTGTTTCCCCGGGCGCTTGAATTCAGGCGCTCGGGCTTTTCTATAGACGTGATCACGCCATGGGGCGAAGGCAGTTTCAACAGCACCCTGGCGGGCTCGTTCAATGTCAGCAATATCCTCGCGGTGCTTACCACCGTGATGGCCGCCGAATCCGGGAAGCCGGGTTTCGACTTCAACCACATCCTGGAGAAAGTGGCGGCCGTGACGCCTGTGAAGGGGCGCATGGAAATCCTTGGCGATCATCCGGTTTCAGTAGTGGTCGATTATGCCCATACCCCTGACGGGCTGAAGAATGCCCTGTTAGCGCTGCGCCAGCACTACAAGGGCGAAATCTGGTGCGTTTTCGGCTGCGGCGGCGATCGCGACAAGGGCAAGCGTCCCCTGATGGCGGAAATCGCCGAGCAAATGGCGACCAGGGTGATCATCACCGATGACAATCCGCGTACCGAGGATTCAGGGGCCATCATCAGGCAAATACTCACCGGCCTGAGCGATGACGCCGATGTGGTCGTCGAAAGCGACCGTGCCAAGGCTATCGATTATGCCATCAGCCATGCGGCGGAAGGTGACGTGGTTCTGATTGCCGGCAAGGGGCACGAGGAGTACCAGGACGTGGGCGGCAATCGCATGGTGTTCAGCGACGTAAAACAGGCGCGCGTCAGCCTGAACAGGCGTTTCGCCGGCAAGAGCGGCAGGGATTGAGGCAAGGGTACAAAAAATGATAGGCACGATGCGCTTACAGGAAATTCAGGAGGTCACCGGGGGCATTCTCTCCGGTGGCGATGCCGAGTTTTCCGCCGTATCCATCGATACCCGCACGCTGCAGGAAAATGAATTGTTCATTGCCATCAAGGGGCCCACTTTCAATGGCAACAGGTTTGTCGGTAAGGCCGAGGAACAGCACGCTTGCGGTGCCATCGTCAGCGAGGCGGTGGTCTGCGGTATTCCCACGCTGCACGTGGCAGACACGCGGGATGCCCTCGGCAAGATCGGCGCACTCAACCGGGACCGGACCTCGGCCTGCGTCATCGCGCTAACCGGCAGCCAGGGCAAGACCACAGTGAAAGAAATGACGGCATCCATTCTTGCCTGCTGCGGTGAAGTCGTCATGACACGTGGCAACCTTAACAACGATCTGGGCGTGCCCCTGAGTCTGCTGAAGATCGAGCAGCACCATGAATTCGCGGTGATCGAAATGGGCGCCAACGGCCCTGGCGAGATCGCCTACAGCGTTTCCCTGACGCGGCCGCAGATCGGTCACATCACCTGCATAGCCGGTACCCACCTCGAAGGTTTCGGCGACCTGGCCGGGGTTGCCAGGGCCAAGTCGGAAATCTGGCAGGGCATCCGGGAGGGCGGTACCGCGGTGGTGAATCTGGATGATGGATTTGCCGGGCAGTTCATCAAGCAACTGGAGCAGCAGGCAGGGGGGCGGCGCATTGTTACCGTCAGTGCAAAGGGCAACACGTCGGCCAATGTTTACGCTACCGCGGTGAAACTCGATGCCATTCGGGGCGCCGCATTCACCCTCAATGCGGCATCGGGAACAATCGATGTCAGCCTGGGTGTGCCCGGCTTCCACAACGTGGGCAATGCCCTGGCTGCAGCCACCATGGCAATGGCAGCCGGCGCCGGCCTGGATGCCGTCAAAACGGGGTTGGAAAGATTCACGCCGGTCAAAGGCCGTATGTGCATTGTCGATGGTATGCAGCAAGCCACAATCATCGACGACAGCTACAACGCCAGCCCGTCCTCGTTCAAGGCGGCCATCGACGTGCTGGTGTTGAACGCGGGCACGACCATCGTGGTCATGGGCGACATGGGCGAACTGGGCACCGATGCCGAACGCGGCCACCGGGAAGTCGGCAGGTATGCGCGCGATCGCGGCGTGGACCATTTCATCGCGGTCGGCAATCTCAGCAGGCTGGCGGTGGAGGAATACGGCGACGGCGGCATTTTCCTTGATGACCAGGCGCAGTTCGTCGCCACCATCCTGCCGTTATTGAATGCCTCGGCAACAGTGTTGGTAAAAGGATCGAGAAGCCAGGGTATGGAAAAACTCGTTAAACAGATCCAGGCGGAGGCGGCATGATCATGTCATTCCGGTTTGGGTCGCTTGTCGATGGGGAGGCACGAATCTCATGCTGCTGTTTCTGACCGAGTACCTGTCGCAGTTCAATTCCGGGTTCCGGGTGTTCGAATACCTGACCACCCGCGGAATATTCGGCATCCTCACCGCACTGGCCCTGTCCCTGGTCATCGGACCCTACATGATACGTCGCCTGAACTACCACCAGATCGGCCAGGTGGTGCGTGATGACGGGCCGGAAAGTCATCTCAGCAAGGCAGGCACCCCCACCATGGGCGGTGCGCTCATCCTGATCAGCATCATCGTCAGCAGCCTGCTGTGGGCGGACCTGCGCAACCCCTACGTTTGGGTGGTTGTCCTGGTGACCGGCCTGTTCGGTGCCATCGGCTGGGTGGACGATTACCGCAAGGTGTTCGAGAAGAACCCGAAAGGACTGGCGCCGCGGTGGAAATATTTCTGGCAGTCGGTGATCGGCCTGGCAGCTTCCATCTATTTATACAGCATTGCCATGGATGCGGCCGACACGCAGCTGTTCGTGCCGTTCTTCAAGGATTTCGCACTGAACCTGGGCCCTGTATACGTGATCCTGTCCTATTTCATGATCGTCGGGTTCAGCAACGCGGTGAATCTCACCGACGGCCTCGATGGGCTGGCCATCCTGCCTACCGTCATGGTGGGCGCCGCACTGGGCATCATTGCCTACCTGACCGGGCACTCGGAGTTTTCTGCCTACCTGAATATTCCTTACATCGCCGGTGCCGGGGAACTGGGCATCTACTGCGGGGCGCTGGCCGGTGCAGGCCTTGGTTTTCTCTGGTTCAACACCTACCCAGCCCAGGTCTTCATGGGCGATGTAGGCGCGCTTGCACTTGGTGCGGCGCTGGGCGTGGTGGCAGTCATCGTGCGCCACGAAATCGTACTGATCATCATGGGCGGCGTGTTTGTCATGGAAACACTTTCCGTCATTCTGCAGGTGGCATCGTTCAAGCTGACCGGGAAGCGTATTTTCCGTATGGCGCCACTGCATCACCATTTTGAACTGAAAGGCTGGCCGGAACCCCGAGTCATCGTCCGCTTCTGGATCATTACCGTGATCCAGGTGCTGGTGGGACTGGCCACATTGAAACTACGTTAAGGCTTACGGGCAGGAAAAGGTCGCACGTGAATACAGAGCAGGCCAATGGAAAAATGAAAGTCGTAGTCGGTCTTGGCCAGACCGGGCTTTCATGCGCCCGCTACCTGGCCAGCCGCCAGGAAAAGTTCAAGGTGATAGACAGCCGACAGAATCCGCCTGGACTGCATCAACTGCAAGCCGAGTGCCCCGATGTTGAACTCGAATTGGGAGAGTTCAGGGAAGCAACACTTTTGAATGCTGCCCAGTTGATTGTCAGTCCAGGCGTGGACCAACAACTCCCCGCAATTCGCAAGGCGGTGCAAAGCGGCGTACCGGTGACAGGTGATGTCGATATCTTCGTCCATGCCGTGGCGGCGCCGTTGATCGCCATCACCGGCTCTAATGCGAAAAGCACTGTCACCACCCTCGTCGGAGAAATGGCGAAAGCCGATGGTGTTGACGTACGGGTGGCGGGCAACATTGGCTTGCCCGTGCTTGACCTGCTGCGGGAGCCGCCTGCCAGCCTGTATGTGCTGGAGTTGTCCAGTTTCCAGCTTGAGACCACCCATGACCTGGGCGCCGAAGTTGCCACCGTGCTGAACCTGAGCCTGGATCACATGGATCGCTATGAGTCGATGGATGACTATCTCGAGGCGAAACGCCGCATTTTCCAGGACTGCCGTCAGGCGGTGATAAACGATGACGATGCCGCCAGTCAGGCCGATTTGCCGGATGCGGTCAAGCAATGGCACTTCAGCCTCGATGAGAAATCGACCAGCGAATTCAGGGTGATGCAGTTTGACGGTGAGCGCTGCCTGGCATTCAACGGGGAGCCGCTGCTTCCCGTCAGTGCATTGAAGATCGCCGGTGATCACAACGTGGCCAATGCCCTGGCGGCACTGGCTCTGGGGCATGCCGCGGGGCTTTCCATGCAGGGCATGGTCTCTGCGCTGAAAACGTTCCCCGGCCTGCCGCACCGCTGCCAGTGGGTGGCCGAGAAAGGGGGAGTGAACTGGTACAACGATTCCAAGGGCACGAACACCGGCGCCTGCATCGCCGCCGTCAACGGCCTGGGCGGGAAGGGCAGGATCATCCTGCTTGCCGGCGGGCAGGGCAAGGGTGCGGACTTTAGCGTACTGCGCGGACCGCTGTCGGCGCATACCAAGCTGGCCATCCTTTTTGGCGAAGATGCCGCAAAGATTAAAGCCGCGCTCGAAAATGCCGTGGTCACAATGACAGTGGTCTCGATGGAGGATGCGGTGAAGCTGGCAGACGAAAAGGCCGATCGCGGCGATGTTGTCCTGCTTTCGCCGGCATGCGCCAGTTTCGACATGTTCAGGAATTTCGAGCATCGCGGTGATGTATTCATGCACTGCGTGAAGGAGTTGCACTGATCATGCAGGCGGTAATGCAACATCAACACGATAGCCGGCCCTACTTTGGTGACAGCTGGCTGATTATCCTCACCCTGCTGTTGTTGATTTTCGGGCTCATCATGATGACCTCGGCTTCGGTGGAAATCGGGGAGAGCCTGTATGGCGACCCGTTGTACCACTTCAAGAAACAGGTCGCCTTCATGATCATGGGCCTGGTGGGTGCAACGATCCTGCTGAATATACCGCTGGCCTGGTGGGAGCGGTGCAGTCACGCATTGTATGCCCTTGCGCTGCTGACACTCATCATGGTGCTGCTGCCGGGTATCGGCCATACGGCAGGCGGCGGCACGCGCTGGATAAACCTGGGCTTCATGACTCTGCAGGTCTCCGAACCCGCCAAGATATGCATCGTATTCTTCATGGCGGGCCTGCTCAGCCGCTACCACGACTACATCTGCGGCAGCCTCAGGGGTTTTGCCATGCCTTTTGTGCTCATGGCCTTGCCGATGGCCCTGTTGCTGCTGGAACCGGATTTCGGCGCCGTGGTTGTCATTATGTTCGCTGTCATGGCCATGTTATTCCTTGCAGGTGCCCGGTTCTGGCATTTCCTGCTGGCGGCAGCCATGGTGGTTTGCGCGGGTGCCGCACTGATCTTCACATCGGCCTATCGCATGCGCCGCGTATCGTCCTACCTGCAGGCACTGAAGGATCCCTTTCACGAGGACATCGTCTTTGATTCCGGCTATCAACTGGCGCAGGCGCTTATCGGCTTCGGTCGTGGTGAATGGCTGGGCATGGGGCTCGGCAACAGCATTCAGAAAATGTATTTCCTGCCCGATGGCCATACCGATTTCATCATCGCGATCATTGCCGAGGAATTGGGTGTGATCGGCGTGCTGGTGCTGCTCCTTTTGTTTGCCGCCTTTATTGCTCGGGCCCTGATCATTGCCCGGCGCAACGAGCGCAACGGCAATTTCTTCGCCGCCTACGCGGCCTACGGCCTGGCCTTTATTTTCATCGGCCAGGTGGTGATCAACGTGTCCGTCAATATCGGCCTGCTGCCGAACAAGGGCCTGACACTGCCATTCATCAGCTCCGGCGGTTCGAGCCTGCTGACTTGTATCGCGATGGTAGCCCTGCTGCTTCGCATTGATATCGAGGACAGGCAGTCGGGCGGCAGAAAAACGTCGTTGAAGGTATGACACAGACATGATGGCAGCAGCTGACAACAGAAAAATACTCATCATGGCCGGAGGCACCGGTGGTCATGTGTTTCCTGCATTGAGTATTGCCCAGCACCTGTTGTCCAGGGGCATCCAGGTGGAATGGTTGGGTACACGCAACGGGCTGGAAGCATCGGTCATTCCGGCTGCCAACATACCCCTGCATTTCATTTCCATTGCCGGCCTGCGCGGTTCCAGCCTCGGGCGCCGCTTGCTGTCTCCCTTGGTGATTCTGGTCGCGGTGCTTCAGTCCATGCTCAAGGTCGCGCAAATCAAGCCGGGTTGCGTCCTGGGCATGGGCGGTTTTGTGACCGGGCCCGGCGGCCTGGCAGCATGGCTCCTGCGCAGGAAGGTGCTTATTCATGAACAGAATGCCATTGCCGGTTTGTCGAACCAGCTCCTTTTCCCGTTTGCCTCCATTGTCATGGAGGCCTTCCCCGGCTCTTTTCAGCGCAAGCAGGATATGACCCAGAACTGGTTGTTGAAAAAATTCATCAGGCCCGGCAACACCATCGTCGTCGGCAATCCCGTACGCCGTGACATTGCCGCCCTGGGTGCTGAGCCCCTGGCGAAGGCCGAAGGGCGCCGGCTGCGTGTACTGGTTATCGGCGGCAGCCTCGGTGCCGTGGCGATCAACAGGACGCTACCTGCCATGCTGCAGCTCATACCCGAGAACGAACGCCCGGAAGTACTGCACCAGTGCGGGAAAAGGAACGTGGATGAAACCAGGGGGCTGTACCGGACCCTGGATATCGTACCCGGCGAGCAGATACGCGTGGAGCCGTTCATCGATGACATGCAGGCGGCCTACCGCTGGGCCGACATCATCATCGCGCGGGCCGGCGCCATGACCGTGGCCGAGATCGCCGCCGTTGGCCTGGCCTCGATCCTCATTCCCTATCCGTACGCGGTGGATGACCACCAGACGCAAAACGCCGGTTACCTGCAGCGCGCGGGTGCCGCGGAAATCATTCCGCAGGACGAACTTGACGAGCATCGGCTGCTGACAGCACTGAAGAAATTCGGTGATGACCGCGAGACGCTACTGGCAGCCGCACGCAACGCCCGCCAGGCCGGCGTGCCTGATGCAACCGAAAAGGCCGCAGCCCTGTGCATGGAGGCATGTCATGCCTGATGCGTCTCTGAACATAACCCGTGGCGGCATGATCCCGGAAATGCGGCGTATCCGCAGGATCCACTTCGTCGGCGTCGGCGGAGCGGGCATGAGTGGAATCGCCGAAGTGCTGCTGAACCAGGGTTACAGCATCAGCGGCTCGGACATCAGCGAATCCTCCGTTACCGAACGACTGGCGACGCTTGGCGTGAAGATATATATCGGTCACAAGTCAGCGAATGTGCAGGATGCGGATGTTGTCGTGGTCTCAAGCGCCATCGACCAGGGTAACGAGGAGATAGTCGCTGCCATGGAAAAACGCACGCCCATTATCCGCAGGGCGGAAATGCTGGCCGAGCTGATGCGCTACCGCCACGCCATCGTGATCGCCGGCACCCACGGCAAGACGACCACCACAAGTCTCGTCGCCACGCTGCTGGGTCAGGCCAATATGGATCCCACATATGTCATCGGCGGCATTCTCAACGGCGCCGGCACCAACGCCAAGCTGGGTGCGAGCAATATCATGGTGGCGGAAGCCGATGAAAGCGACGCCTCTTTCCTGCACCTGCAGCCGATGGTCGCCATCGTCACCAATATCGACGAAGACCACATGGTCACCTACAACGGCGACTTTGAGAAACTGAAAACAACCTTTATCGAATTCCTGCACAACCTGCCGTTCTATGGCCTGGCGGTACTGTGCATCGACGACCCGGTCATCCAGGAACTGCTGCCCAGCATCTCCAGGCCGGTGCTGACTTACGGCCAGTCCAGCTTCGCTGACTTCTGTATCAAGGATGTAGAGCAGAAAGGCATGGTCACCCGCTTCAAGGTGAAGCGCCCTGACCGTGACGGCCTGCTCGAACTGACCCTGAACCTGCCCGGCCTGCATAACGTGCTGAATGCCACCGCTGCCATCGCCGTTGCCACGGACGAAGGTCTGAGCGATGAGGATATCGTCAAGGGCATCGAATCGTTCAGCGGCGTCGGTCGCCGTTTCGACGTCAAGCCGCCCATGAAGCTCGCAAAGGGGGAGGTGATGCTGGTCGATGATTACGGACACCATCCCACCGAGGTCGCCGCCACCATCCGCGCGATACGCAGTGGCTGGCCTGAAAAGCGCCTGGTCATGATTTACCAGCCGCATCGCTTCAGCCGCACGCATGACCTTTACGACGCTTTCG
>Ga0181587_10000476_pt1 | contig 32591 bp, 28 predicted proteins | sample 071ome_27_FD_132463 | JGI IMG/M metagenome (GOLD analysis project Ga0181587, IMG submission 132463) | Coastal salt marsh microbial communities from the Groves Creek Marsh, Skidaway Island, Georgia - 071409AT metaG (megahit assembly) | ecosystem: Environmental > Aquatic > Marine > Intertidal... | reverse complement strand
GCACAGGTGCCGAGAGTAGGACCGATGACTGGGACGAAGTCGTAACAAGGTAGCTGTACCGGAAGGTGCGGCTGGATCACCTCCTTTCTAAGGAGCACCTCTTACGAACTGTGATGGAATAAATGATCTTCGAAAGTGTCCGCGGTGGACAGACTACGAAGATTTACCTTCACGGATTTAGTTTCGTAACGAGGCTACCTAGGTCGACCAACAGGCGGTTGATGTGGAGAACTTTCTTGAGCGAGATTCCTGAACCTGGCGTTCAGTTGATTTATCAGCTGAGTCCTGGGGGAGTGGAAGGGGCTCGTAAGTTCAAAACTTCGACCAATAAAACCCTGTTGAACCAAAACATAGACTCATTTTCAGAGTCTCAAAACTTCGAAAAACTTTTGAATGTTCTTTCTGTTCACTGTTCAGTTCGCTAAGGGCTAAACAAGACCCCGACTTTTCGGGGTCTTTTGGTTTAAGAAAAATTGTTTGACGCGATCGTGACTTTACCCTTCGACAAGCTCAGGATGAGGTCACTCAGCTAAACCGTCGCATTTCTCCTCCTTCCTTCGACCGGCTCAGTACAGGCACCTAACTCTTCCCATTCTGGGAGATAACACACACCTTCCTCTATGGAAGCGGCTAGGTTAGGTGATATGCGCCTCTTGCTGCCAACTGATGAAGTCAAGTCAGAAGCTAAACGGATCCTCCCCCAGATTGGGGGAGGCAGAGGGTGGGAGACTGCGACGGGGCGACCAAGTGATGAAGTCACGCCCGGAGCTCACGATCGAGACTTACGAGAATTTTCTGAAATCGTCCTACATCCAACAGCAAAACTTCAAAACCAGTAGTAAAATTTTCTTTCGTGCCGCACGGAACCGTAGATGTTTCGAGCGAGACGCAAGGGCCCGTAGCTCAGCCGGTTAGAGCGCTACTCTGATAAAGTAGAGGTCGGATGTTCGAGTCATCCCGGGCCCACCAAATCGAAATTAAAAACCGCCATTCCGGCGGTTTTTTTAATCGGCAGAGATTTAGCAGGCCGAGACCTTGTTTCACTGCACTGTCTGAATCTCCCAGGATATTGAATTTTCAGATCCCTCGAATTCAATCCAACCTAGAGTAACTGTGTAATTCTTGCCTCGATCGAGCGGGGTGACGGGTTTGTACTCGAAAACCCGAAGGTCGACACCGTGATACGAAAACCAACTGGTTTGTTTCTCTAACTCGATGAACGGTATTATGGAAATTGAATACGACTCAGGTGGACCGGTGAACTCGAAATGAATCGTGGGTTCTAGATCCGAAACAATTCCCTGGGGACCATGTCGCTTTAGTTCAGTAATTATCTGAGAAGTATCAACTGGTTCAATGCCAAATCTTTCGTTATATCGGTCAAATGAAGAGATGTGGACGCTGCCAAGTTCGGTTGTTACCGGAAGGTAAGCCAGAACATTTAACAGCTGTTCATGGCTCCAATTTGATTCCTTTAGTGCTCGTATCTCCGAATCATCTACTTCACACATAGTCCTATCGAACGAAACCACGTGTTTAGCGGAATAGTCAGACAGGTCAATCACTATCGCAAAACCGGTGTGATTCTCGCTGAGATAAGTATTGTGGGGTCTTTTTCCAGTACCCGTAATGATTGCATGTCCATCAACGATATTCACCTGTGGTGATAGATCGAAGTCTTCAGGAAGATGCTTGACTCCAAGAGGAACAGGTGCGCCATAGAACCCGTAGTAAGGGGAATGGTTCCAAAATCCTGGGGTGCTACGCGAGCGAGTGAAGATTTGTGGTCCGATTTGAATGCTTGTCGGCTGACCGCTGTGTTGGTCAATTAACTGTTGATGGGCGGGTTGTTCAAATTGAACGATAGTTTCTGTTTGAGTGAAAACATCACTTCCAATTAGTTCGAATTTTGTTGAGTGAATTTCATATGAGTGGGACGCAGACAGTGCTCTATTAGCCAGCTCGTAAATTTCGGTTGCTGAAAGAGTTGTCCCACGACAGGCAGAAGCGGCCACAGATATAGCTGTGATCACAAGTAGCAACATTATTAGCGGACGGTTGACCGTCATCGTGAATTCCTGCGTGCATGTATCACACGCATTTATACATGTAGTAACCGAGTAACCACAATTAGGTTTATGGGTATGTTGCAGCAGCGTAAAATGCAGCATCAGAACCAAACGAGTTGAAATGTTCACTCGCTCAATCTTCTGATTAAGAACAAACCACCTTTGAATTTCGCTCGATTTGTACAACGCCGCGCTCGGGGCGACCGCTTCCTCGCCGTTGGCGTTTTGGTGGCGGTATTTCTGGCAGCCATCGTTGTTGCAGGTGGGCCTATTTACCTTCGGTCACTTGAGCGAGTTGGCATGGCCGACGTTGTCGAACGACTCGGACCGAACAACAGCAACGTAAGCGCTATTTCCGATTGGATTCCGCTCGAAGCATCGGAAATTGAGACTGCTGACGCCGTAGTCGATGACGCCGTAGACGATTACCTGACGCCGCTGATTACCTTTTCTTCAACTCGGGTGAAAAGCCGAGAGCATTTCTGGGGTGTGAACTGCTCCAACGGTCATTTTTCTCAGCTGAACGCAGCTCGACTTCTTGTAGAAGAAGCCGATGAAGAGTCGGTTCCGGAAGCAATCGCAAACTACCAAGATGTTGAGGCAGGTTTGTTCGATGCGGGCTGCGTCACCATTCGATCAGGAGATCTGGCTTCACGAGCGTATTTCCAGGAAATTGGTGGGCTGGTCGATCACGTAACGATCCTCGAAGGTAGGGCTCCACGGGCCGACATTTCGACCGACGAACTCGACATCACCACGCTCGAAGTCCTTGCCTACAAACGTCGAACCGAACAACTCAGACACGGTGACATCTTCTTGGACCTCAACGTTGGCGATGAAATCGTTGCTCGCTCGATCTCAAGATCATCAGGTCTTGTGAGAGCAAAGATCGTCGGAATATTTACCGAGAATGATCCGAATGACAAATTCTGGATGGGTAGCTCGAGATCAATCCTTGAACCGAATCCACCTTCTCTTTTCGGCGGGCAGGATTTGCCAATTGTGCTGTTCACCGCCGAGGGCGGAATTGCACCCGGAGTAGGTCCTTCCAACTCTGGTCTTCCGATGCAATACATGCGAGTGCTGTTCACTGATACTGAAGCGATTGCAACTGCAAAATCCCAACCACTGCTTGCCTCGCTCGATTATTTCGACGAGCGGGTAACACGTGGGATTACCCGCGGGTCAATGCTCTCGGGATTGCGAGCCTCGATCAACGGAATGGCGCAGCGAACACTTTTCCTGCGCTTGCCTGCCTTTTTGTTAGCGGCACTGGCAGTTTCAGTTGTCGCCTACTACCTGTTCCTGGTTTCTGGTCTTATCGCCAGAAGAAGAGAAATTGAAACTGTGATGCTGCGGTCACGTGGACTGTCTGCGTTCCAGGTCATCCGAGTTCAATTATTCGAGTCGATCGCCACAGTGATCGTTCCGGCACTGATTGCCCCCCTGATTGCCGTGTTTGGAATTGCAGTCGCAGGTCGTCTGCCTGTTTTTAGCTCGCTTACAGATGGCGGGAATTTGCCGGTCGAGCTGACGATATCTGCATGGTTCTGGTCTCTGGGGGCGGCGCTGGTCGCATTCCTAATTGTGCTTGGACCGACGTTGCTTGTTGCGAAGTCGGGAATATCCAACGTCGAGCGAAGCCGCGCACGACCCGACAGCCCTCCGATATTCCAGCGCGTATACCTCGACATCTTGATCGTTGTACTTGGTGGTCTATTCCTGTGGGAGCTTTCCAGCAGGGGGGTAGCTTCGAGCGATCGAGAAGGGCAAGTTACGTCAGACCCAACGTTGTTATTCGCACCGGCGATGCTTCTCATATCGGTGGCACTGCTCACCTTGAGAGCATTCCCTGTTCTCACTCGCGTTTCTGCCGCAGTCGCAACACGATTTACATCTGCATCTGTCGCTGTGGGCTTCTGGAGATTGGGTAGAAGTCCGTACTGGTACGCATGGCCGGTTCTTCTCATCATTCTGGGAACCGGTCTTGGAGTAATGGTCGGAACCGTTGCTTCAACGCTCGAGCGGAGTAACGAAGAGCAAATCTTCTACGACAACGGGACGAACCTCAGAATCATTCCACGTGGCATCCACACCGACGTGGGAGATACTGAACTCGATGCTCTTGCCCAAATCGACGGCGTAAATGTTGTCACCAAAGCATTCCGCAACATGGGCAAATTCGGAACTACCGACTCCGGACCTGAGTTCGAACTGCTGGGCGTCGAATCCGACTTGTTCCCCGAAATGGCATGGTTCCGTGACGACTTTGCCGACGAGGGCATTGATGAGCTCTTCGGAAAGATAGGAATTCCCGCAAAAGCGGATCCGTTGGTCTTGCCTGAGGGCACAACGCAGCTTTCAGCCTGGACCAAACAAGATCCGTATGTGTCCGATCATTTCTTCTGGATCGTGCTGGAAGACAAAGTTGGCAGGCAGGTCACAGTCACGTTAGGTCAGATCGGGGAATCCTGGGCGGAGCAGGTCGGGAACGTACCACAGCACCTTGATGCACCAATCGAGATTGTTTCGATTCAGACGTTCATGCAAGCCGGTGGTGACGGTGGTGCGCCGACAACATGGTTTGTTGATGACCTGAAAGCTATTGGGCCAGGTTTCGAGCAAACGATGCTCGACTTTGAATCACCCGCTTTGTGGGTCGCTCTCCCAACTTCGAACGGCCTCGATGATTTCTACACGGCTGGAACTGAAGAACCTGGTGTGGGTGAACCTGGCACGGGAATCGGAATAACTACCCTGGAACGGGGAACCATTGCGGGTGTTAGAGGTTTGTACCGAAGCCCGAACGGTGAACCGATACCTGCGATAGTTTCAGAGAACTTCCTGTCGTTAACCGGGGCTCAAATTGGTGCTCCAATTGTCGTGAAAATATTCGGAGGATTCGTTCCTGTAAAACCGGTGACTGCGGTGAAATACTTCCCGACTCTCGATCCCGAGTCAGACCCGTTCATGGTGCTAGACGTGGACGCACTACTTGGTTTCGTCGATCTCCGCGGTTTGGTTGATATTAGTGCAAACGAAATCTTTGCGGACGTAGATCCGATGAAGCACGAGCGCGTCGCAACGGAGGCACGGAATTATTTCCGAAGCGGGACGTTACTTGATCGACAGGGCAGGGTAAACACTTCGGTAATTGATCCACTCACCGTCGCTGGTTGGCGCGGAATGGGTATTGTGGCGTTGCTAATCGGTGGAGCTGCATTGGTGCTCGGATACGTTACGTACCTCGTTGCTCATAGCAATAGAACGATTCACGACTCCGCATATCTTCGGGCAATGGGCCTTAGGAACCAGGGATTTGTGCGTAGCTCGCTAATAGAACATGGGATCGTCGCACTGGTCGGTGTTGTGGTTGGTGTTGCAGCCGGACTTGTTGCCAGTCGAATCGCCGTCTCAGCTATGGCATACACAGAAAGCGGAGATGCACTACTTCCACCATTTGTCCTTCAAACGACATGGAGCCCCGTCGGTGTAATCCTCGCGACAGCCGTGGTTGCGGGGATGTTCGGGATCGTCTCAGCTCTGATCGCATTCTTGCGAACTCCGTTGCACGAACTCACACGCTCGGCTGAGTAGCTATTCGAACTGCGACAGGAACTCGGTGACTAGCGTCTCGTAACGTTCAGGCTCGTGGTTCCAACCGGCGGCATGACTCGCTCCCTCGAATACTTCCAATGTAGTCATTTCAGGGTTTAGATCAGCGAACTCTCTGCTGGTTGCAATCGGCACGGTATCGTCTTCGTCACCGTGAAGAATCAAAACAGGCTTGTTGATGCTGGCGGCGTCTTTCAAGAAGTTCATTGAATCCCAGTTAACACCAAAACGAAGGGAAGCGAATTGCTTGGCTGTGAGTGTGATGATCCCTGGCACGCTGCGTTCTTCGGCACCCTTATCGACAGTCTTGCCAAAATCCAGCATTGGCGCGTCGAGAATAAGCCCAGATGTGTTTTTGGAAACTGCTGACTGTTGCTCGAAGGCTGCGATTACGCCGCCACCCATAGAAGACCCGAACAAGACAATGTCTTCAGCTTCCGCCGCCAATGCAAATTCCACTGCCGCTTCCAGGTCTTCCCATTCAGTTGCTCCAAAATCGTAGTAACCAGAATCGCTTGAGGGAGCACCGGCGTCATTTCGATAGTCGATGACCAGAGAGTTCCACCCAGCGGTCTGTACGTCGTCCACCAGCTTCAGAAACTCGTCCTTGTTACTGGTTCTACCATGAACGAAGATAACCCAATTATCTGACGAACCTTCGATTAGCCAGGCATCGAGTTCACCTAGCGGAGCTTCGAAGCTTACCGTTGAAAATTCGAGGTTATGAGCGTAGGTGGGATCGATGGGATGTGCGCTTCGATCAATGAAGACGAAATCACCTTGTTTTATTGAACCTTCGAGGATCTCGAATGAGCGAACTACGCGACCTTCGCCGGCCTCAAGAATCTCGGAAATTCGTCCGTAACCGCCGTTTCTCGCTACTCCCCAAACACCCGCTTCATCGATTCTTTCCTCCTCCTCAAATCCGTCGCGTTGAGTCAGTGTGATTCGATCTGAAGAAACCTCGATAACTTCCAGCGACAGAGCTTCTGGTGCGTTGTCGATCCTCAACCCGTCCTCTTCGAGAACGGACGAGAAATACCACCCTCCTCCTACTGCTAGTAGAGAAATGATGACTAGGGCGGCGAGTATTCGGCGGATGATTTGCAGCAGCATGACTACACGTCACCTTGCCGCGGCTGACCACCTGTGAATCCTCGAGTTCCGGATCCACCTCCCCAATCCCGTTTTATTCGAGGCCAGCGGCCTTCTGCATCAGGCAGTCCGGGGAACTCTATATGCGGTTCCAGTTGATACCAGTAAGCGACCGAATCAATCTCGTCGGTGAGTGGTTGGAAGGTCTTGTCGCCCCACCAACCGAGAGCCTGGATTGTGACCTTCAAATCCTCCTTGAACCTGATCGGATCGAGAACGTGCCAGCGGTATAACCCGTGCTTTGGAACATCACCTTCGTCGCGAGTCCAGAGCGGATATCCGAGGTATGGAGCTGAAAAAGTATCGGTGAAACACCACGCTCCACCGAAGTAATCCTCGGTCCCGGTTCCGCAAATCGTTGGGAACTCATCGTCACCATCCATGAAGAATTTGATTTCTCCTTCACCCCACCATCCATCCGACATTTGTGTCCAACCGAGAGCTGTTCCGACGTAATGTCCCTGGCCTGAAACACCATCCAAGATGACGTGTTCGGGATTCTCACGCGTGGTTTGCGATCGTCTCCACTGTGCATGGAAGTAGGCGGCTGTTTCTGGCACATCCGTGAGCGAATAGTCGATCTGGTAGAAGAAAGCTGGAACCTTGTCCCAGTGCTGATTTTCTACCTCGATCTTTGCGCGCTTCCTGAATGGCATTTGCCAGTAACTGTTGAACCCGCCTTGAGGATTGCAATTCACAGGAATCGAATTCACGTTGTAACGAAGTCCATGCGAGTTCGCGAAGAAATCACCGACAGGAACTTCAACCGATGGAGTCTCTTCGTCATCCCAGTAAAACCTCAGAACGCAGTCCCTGTACCCGGTTTGCGCAAGGGTTATCCAAATGTGGTTTATGACGCCGGGGCCTTGGATGTCGGCGAGAAGCGCTGTTTCACCTGGCTCCAATGGAATCGCAGGTCGAACTTTCCAGCCCTGTCCGAGTCGGTGAGACGGATGCGGTGGTTGTGGTGATGGAACTCTACCTCCACCGCTTTTTTCTCCGGTTGGGTTTTCTGCTGAAATTGAACGGGACTCGGCATTGCTGACCATAGAAAGACTGCTCAACCCGTTCTGGAATCCAAACATTGAGTTTTCGCTCAATTACCTGCTCCTGTGAAACACGAACTTCTGAGATGGCGGCATTCTAGCGATCAATCGACCAGCTAACCGCGATTTTCAGATCGAACCGCTGTAGACAGTCTCTGATAAAGTCGGCGAATACCCAGATGCCAATGACTACGTTCTGAACCATGACCCACAGTCACCAACATTTACCTGAACTCCAACCCGGGATTCACGGGCACCCTGAGTGCGCCGACTGTGGTCGGACGATCTGGAACGATCCAAAACTAGCCGCCGCGGCCATCGTTCCTTATCAGGACGGAATAGTGATGGTTCAGCGGGCAATCGAACCGGCAATTGGGAAGTGGAGTTTTCCGTCCGGATACGTCAACCGCGGTGAACGCGTTGAATCGGCGGTTGAACGCGAAGTCAAAGAAGAATGCGGTCTCGATGTAACTGCAGGCGAACTCGTTGGGCTGTACTCAGAGAAGGACAATCCGATCGTCCTGGCCGTGTACGAAACACGAGTGATGGGCGGAGAACTAGGCGCCGCCGATCACGAAACTCTCGACGCCCAGGTATTCGATCCAGCGACTTTGCCTGAGCTAGCGTTCGGGCACGATTCACAAATTGTCGGTGACTGGCTTTCAATGACGAGGTAAGTGACGTGACGGTCAAATCAGATGTGGTCGTAATTGGCGGTGGAGTGATTGGCTCATCCATTGCTCTTCAAATGGCTTCGGCTGGTTTGACTGTGACTGTCGTGGAGCGTGACTCGATTGGCAACCACGCATCCGGCTTCGCTCTTGGCTTGCTAAATCCCACAAACGAGACCGGGAAAATTGAGAGTCTCAATCACGAGTCGTACCTCATGCATCGTGATCAGCTTGAAAGAATTCAGGATGAGTCAGGTGTAGATGCGCAGGTAAGAATTACACCCCACCTTGAACTTGCATTGACTGAAGAGGATTTACCCGAACTTCGAGCGGAAGTCGACCGAATCAACCAGTTCGATGCGTTCCACGCCGAGGGGCTGTCCCCCGAAGACGTGATCAAAGCGGAGCCAAGAATAACCGAGGAAAACTTCGGTGGCGTACTCGTCGAAAGTGTTTTCATGCTCGACAGCTACAACTACACCCTCGCCGTTGCACAGGTGGCTGAAAAGCGAGGTGTAAGTTTCGTCACATCAACGGTCCGGGATTTGAGCTGGAACAAATCCGCAATTTCGAAAGTGGTAACGGATCAAGAAGAGTACGTGTGCGGCTCGGTTATCTTCGCGATGGGACCCTGGACTGGAACCGCAGGTGTTTGGCTGGATGTCGATATCCCGATCGTGCCGCAAAAAGGCGAGATCGTCAGAGTCGCTGGGTTCGATAAGCCTTTGAATCATCACCTTCATGGATTTCACTTGAACAGCTCTTGCTCGGTCGTTCAAAAAGGCGACGACCAGGTTTGGCTTGCTGCGACTAAACAGGATGGCACTGGGTTCGACACCTCACCTTCATCAGAAGCGTTGGAATCGTTGACCTTACGTGGGTTGAGGATGATTCCTGCGCTCGAGGAGCAAGAGGTCATCTTGCAAACTGCTTGCCTCAGACCTGTGTCACCTGACGGGGATCCAATACTCGGGCGTGTGCCGGGCAAAGAAGGCGCGTTTATAGCGACCGGGACAGGTGGAAAAGGAATCCTTCTAGCACCGTTGGTAGGTAGAGCGATTGCTGATCTTGTGGCGACGGGAGTAACCGAGTTCGATATCGGGCAGTTTGGACTCGACAGATTCGCGTGATCTAATCGCTCAGCGCCCATTCAACGGCGGCGTTTTGTATGGCAGAAACACCAGTTTGGAATTCTGAGAAATCGATTCCGTAGTTCCAGTCGGTCCAGAGTTCGTCGCTGACGACCAACATGTTGCAAGCCGCAACCCCTCGATACTCCGCGACTCGGTACATAGCCGACGTTTCCATATCGATGCCCTTTACGCCATTCTCCGAGTGGCGAGCGATGTCATCGGTCAATTCGCGATAGAAGGCGTCAGTGGTCCACCAATCTCCGGATTCAGTCGTTGCTCCATGTTTTTGAGCGAGCTTCGATAGTTCGGCGAGCATGGCAGGGTTTGCAGTGGGTTCTGCATTACCTGGGTAATGGCTGGAAGTACCTTCATCAATCACCGTCACACGGGAAGGGATGTGAACATGCCCGACTGGATGATCAGGATCTAGGCCACCAGATGCACCGATGCCCAGAACCGATTCAGCTCCGGCGGCAATCAGGTCTTCCATCATCATGATTGTTCCGGGGGCGCCAACCGGCGCAAACGCGACCGTTGCTCCACCGTTGGCGTTATCGAGAGTCCGAAGCCAGTAGTTTTCGAGGAAGCCAGTGTGAGGAGCTGGTGTTGCGCCGAGTAAATCAGCAATCGTTGAACTCCACGCTTCAGTCCACGTGAGGATTACTTTCTTTCCGACCCTGAGATCGGAAAAATCTAACCCACGCGTCCGCAGTCGGCTCTCAACCGCTTGTTTAGGGCTGAAACGTGGAGAAGACACTATCGACCGAGTGGACCGCTTACTGCTGCGAGATAATCAGCTGCTCCGGCCTGCAGGAATTTTGGAGCCGAGTTCACAAGCCAGCGAACGCCCTTTTCATGCCAGTATTTTGTCTGCTCGGCGGTCACGCCAAGAGTGCCTGCAATTTTGCCTGCAGCATGAATTTTGTTCACCAGCATTTCAATACTGTCGGTAACCTGCGGGTTCATAGTGTCACCAGGAATACCGAAATTTACCGATAGGTCACCAGGTCCGAGGAACACAGCGTCTGCGTGTTCTGTGGCGATAATTTCGTCTGCGTTCTCGATTGCTTCAGGAGTTTCGATCTGGAGTGAAATGAAAGTTTCTTCGTTCGCTTCTTTTACGTAAGAAGCCATGTCTTGCAAACCGAACCGTGCGCTTCGTCCAGCAAACGCACCGCGCTTGCCGATCGGCGGATACTTCACTGCATCAACGACTTTTTTAGCGTCCGCAGCATTGTTGATTAACGGAATCATTACACCAGCGGCACCAGCGTCCATGTATCGCTGAATGTGCTGTTGTTCGTTCAGTCCGATCCGAACAATTGCGGTGGTCCCCGAAAGCTCGGCTGCTCGGATCATATGCTCGGCTGTCTCGTAATCCATCGGACCGTGTTCACAGTCGATGACAACGAAATCGAAACCCATCCAGCCCATGGTCTCGACCATTCCTGGTGACGGCAGACCAACGAACGGTCCAATCGTTGTTTTGCCTTCGTTGAGCTTCTGTTTGAGTGTGTTCTTGATCAAGTGGGTAGTCTCCGCTGGGCCGCAATATTTCTAACGAGTGGAGAATACCTTTCAGTGCCAATCTGCGAAAGTCTGTACTCGATCACGTTTCGAGTTGGTTGTACGCCGGTTGATCCATACCATTGTCAGTATGAACTTGGCCGAATTTCCAAATGCCAGCTTCGATTCATTACGCGACGTTCTGTTGGAACAAATTGAGGCAGGACTGAATCCGGGTGCCCAACTTTCAGTTCGAGTTGGGTTTGAGGAAGTTTGCAGTATTGCCGCTGGCGTAGCGCGTGTTGATTCTGGCACTCCCGTTACCAGGCAAACGGTGATGCCGTTCTTTTCGAGTGCGAAACCGATTACCGCGGTAGCGATCGGGATTCTCGCTGATTCAGGTCGACTGGACTTTGATGATCCTGTCTCAAAATTCATTCCTGAATTTTCCACCCACGGCAAGGACCGAGTCACTATCGCTCACCTGTTGAATCACACTTCAGGGCTTGCTGATGACTCCCTTGCTGACAATGGAAGTGACAAGGAAGAAGTAATCGACCGGCTGTCTGCGACTCCGTTGGTCGATGGATGGGTGCCGGGAGAAAGAGCCGCGTATTTGCCAACTGCTGGATGGCATTTGCTTGGTGAGATAGTCGAAAGACAAAGCGGAGTCGCGTTCGATGATTTCTTTCAAGATTTCATTCTCGATCCGATCGGGATGAAATCGACGATCCCCAGCGTTGATGTCGCCACTGCCAACGAGTTAGGTGAAGCGCTTAGCGTGATGCACATTTCTCGAAAGGGACAAAGCTCAATACATCCAGCTTTTACTCCGGAAAAACTCGGACGCTTTACGCGACCTGGCAGTGGATTCCACGGAACTGCGAGTGACCTATCAGCGTTCTACGCAACGTTGTTGAACGGTGGGGTTTCTGAGTCGGGCGAGCGTATTGTAACTCAGGAAACACTTACCCGCCTGACAACTCGCAGCCACGATGGAATACTCGACGAAACGTTCGGAATTGTGATGGATCGAGGACTTGGATTCGGAATCAGCAGTAACCGTCATGGACCGGCGGTTCCCTACGGCTACAGCAGGTACGCCTCAGACGATACCTTTGGGCACGGCGGGAAAGAGTCTTCGACCGGATTTGCTGACCCAGATCGTGAACTTTCTGTCGCACTGATATTCAATGCAATGCCGGGTGAACCAGCTCACGACAGGCGGGTGAAACAGGTTTTGAATAAGGTGTACGAAGCGCTCGATTAGGCTTTGAAAGCCGATTCAGGAACGCCTTTTTCAAGTAGCAATCTGCGAACCCGTTTCAGTATTGCGTCGGCGACTCTGTGACCGGCCTGGTCAGCTCGAACCACACACCAGCGCGGGTCTGACTTCGACATTTCCAGGTAACCCTTGCGCACGGATTCATGGAACTTTTTAGGAGCCTGCTCGAAACGTCGCTCAGCTTCGTTGTCGACGCGTCCACCGCCGCCACTGAACAGATCTGGCTCGTTGGTAACGCGGGCCAGCGTCACGTCGGGGTCTGCGTCGAGAAGCACAGTTAAATCAGGCTTCAACCCGGCTGTGGCGATTTCATTTAGCGTGCCTATGGTGTCGAGACTCATTCCACGCCCGTAGCCCTGGTAAGCAAGCGTTGAATCCGTAAACCGGTCGAGGATCACGACCTTACCCTTGTCGAGCGAAGGCTGGATCAATTCAAACAGCAACTGTGCCCGTGCTGCTTCGAATAGGAGCGTTTCGGCGAGAGGCGATGAGGAGTTTGATCGTTTGATCCAGCGACGGACACTGTTCCCTAGATCGGAGCTGCCCGGCTCATGAGCAAGAACCGCATCGACCCCGAAGCTTTCGAGCTTACGTAGAAGCCGCTCAGCCTGAGTCGATTTACCAACACCTTCACCGCCTTCAAAGGTTATTAGCAATCCGCCCTTGACTTTGTGTCGTTCAAGTTTCTCTGCGTCTGCTCCAAAATCCAGTGAACTTTGTTCCTGGGCGCTCAAAGTCGTACCTCTAAAAACTCGCTAACAGCTATCCGGAAATAATGAAGAAACCCTACCGCTTGCGGCGGCGGATTACAACGCGTCGCGACGGTTCTCTTCCCATACTCGCCGATCCAAGATTGTTTCGAGCCGCAAGACCGTGTTGTAGGCGACGCACGTAAGGCGGCTGAGCCATGAGCTCAATGCGTTGTTCACCTGCGATTATTCGGCTTATTGCCGACTCGGCCTCTTTTAAAGCCTCACGTGATCTTGAATTCTGGTCGAGATCCTCGTATTCGAAATCGTCCGGCGATTCTGGAGCTCGTGAACGTTTGTTGTCTTGTACGAACCGCTTAAGGAACTGCTTGATCTGCTCCTTAGTACCACGTCGTAGGACATGAACCATAACGCCATCCCTTTCGGCCCTGCGGACAGCGGTAGGGCGACGGCTGTAGTGCGATTTGGTCGTCACAAATATTTCTGCGTTGTCGACGTAATCGACCACTTCGATCGGAGCGTTGGTTTCAGCTACAACCTCAACGAGTGCGTTTTTTGGGAGTCCGAAAGCGAAAACCTTTGTCACGACCGGTTTTGGCTGTTCGACGGGAGCTTCTTCCCGCGATGATTCCCTCTCACCACGGCCGTTTCGATTTCTTCGACCTCTGTCGGGCCACTTCCTGGCGAGGTCCTGGACATCGAATGGAGCCGGATTAAATTCCGAATCCTGTCCCGGAAGTTCTTCGACCGAGATTTCGACATTACCGTCGGACTGAAGACGCCGAGCTTCCTGCGGAATCGAGATGCCACGTAGCATGCGATCGACTGCTGTGCCGACTTCGGGATGAATCGCCACGGCGTTTCGTTCCCTTATTTCTACCACTGCTTCAAAGGTCGGGTCGTGCTTGCGTTCAAGTACGGTTTTCTGTGTTCGTCGTCGGCGTGCTTCAATGTCGCCTAACGTTACGGTCTGCGTTCCACCAACGAGGTCAGCGAGCGTCGGGTTAGAGACAACGTTAGATAGCGAGTTTCCGTGTGCAGTGGCAACGAGCTGAACACCACGTTCAGCGATTGTCCGAGCCGCAAGCGCCTCAAGCTCGGTACTCATTTCGTCAATGACGATCACTTCCGGCATGTGGTTTTCCACTGCCTCGATCATCACGTTGTGCTGGAGAGCTGTGTTTGCGACCTGCATGCGACGTGCGTGACCAATCGCCGGGTGAGCAACATCTCCATCACCAGCAATTTCGTTCGAGGTATCAACTACCACAACCCGTTTGTTAGCTTCGTCAGATAGAACTCGGGCGGTTTCTCTGAGAATTGTGGTTTTACCAACACCTGGACGGCCCAGAATCAGGACGCTCTTGCCGGAACGGATCAAATCGTCGATAAGTCGAACCGAGCCATAAACAGCCCGCCCAACGCGGCACGTTAGTCCGACCGGCTCTCCGGCTCGGTTTCGGATGACGGATATTCGGTGCAGCGTTCTCTCGATACCGGCACGGTTGTCGTCACCGAAGTGGCCAACATGTTCTACGACATGCTGAATCTGATCCCTGGTGACCTCAGCAGAGCTCAATTCGATAGTTTGAGAAGGAAAGCGTGCTTCAGGATTTCTCCCCAGGTCGAGAATGACTTCGACTAGCTCGCCGATCTCTTGCTGGTCTCTTAGACTCTTCGCAATTTCCGACGGGAATATCTCGATAAAAGCTTCGAGGTTGTCTACTACCTGGGCATTTGGATCTTGCAGTTCAGTTTTCTCCTAATTTGAAATCCGTTTATCCAGTGGCTGCAAACGCGCCTTTAGTTTCTTCGACCGCCTGAGCAAGTGGTTTGACCATTACTTCATATTCGCCGATTTGTTGGAAGCCCAGAGTCACAAGAAGATGTAACAGGGCAGGGTTAAATTCTGGTACGGCGACCGATACCGGCAGGTTCCCACTTTCGGAAAGAGCCGCGGCGACAAGCCCGTGTAATTCCGACCCAGCGGCGCTCGACCACTGTATGTCGAATGTGTGTTGAGTTCTGGAGCTGTGTCGACGGACGAGTGCCCCGATGTTTCCGTCGGGTAGTTCAAGGACCCATTGCCTGGTTCTTCTGCCGAGCTTCTCGATTCCTGCAAACCACTCCTGCGAAGTTTGTCCGAGCTTCATGCGGACATCGAGCGGGGTGACTTCGTTGTACATGCGGAACAGCGAAGGTATGTCTGAATCCTGGAACTGTCTCAAGCTAAGTGCATGATCGGGTATTCCCAGCTTTTCGAAGGCGGACTGACTTGATGGAGCACGGAAGACTGTCTCGACATAAGCACTTCGGTAACCCGCCTGACGGGCGTACTCAGTGGTGTCGCTGTTGGCTATTGTTCGGGTGAAAATCCGATGTGCTCCGGCGCCACCGGCAGGTACAGATATTTGTTCGAACAGGTCGAGCGCAATTCCAGGATTTGACCGCTGCGTGTATAGCTCCGTGATCTCCCACGCTTGGGGACCTGAGCGCGTTCCTGCCCGTATCAAACTCTGGATCCGCGCACGATGTGCTTCCACCCAGCAGTTCTGCCATGCACGTGGAGAAAGGGCTACGCCCGCGTATTTCACGGTAGAGAATTTCGCCGGGCCACCCTGGAGCGCACTCGTCAAATTGCACACTTCACTATTGCCTGCGGACTGACCGAATCGAAGTAGCCCGGGCGAGTCTGTTGGGTGAAGGTGTCGAATCATACGGTGCTAGGTGATTCCTCCTGCTGTGAGCGGGTCGATCCAGATTCACGCGCCATCTTGGCAAACAGATCGTGGAGCCGTGTGTCAGAGGTGAGTTCCGGATGGAACGAAGTAGCGAGCACGTTGCCTGAACGGACTGCAACCGCCTGACCGTCTTTGGTGACCGCGAGTTTCTCTACACCGTCACCAAGGTCGTTGACGATTGGAGCTCTGATGAAAACAGCCCTGAGTGGCTCGCCTTCCATGCCTTTAATATCTAACTCTTCTTCGAAGCTGTCTATCTGTCGACCGAAATAATTTCGTGAAACACCAATGTCGATCAGATCAATTGGAGTTGGATAAGGGTCTGTAAGTTCTCGAGCAATCACGATCATGCCCGCGCAAGTTCCCCAGAGCGCCATTCCCTCTTCAACACGTTTGCGTAGAGGTTCAACGAAATCGAACATGTGAAGAAGCTTCACTATGGTCGTACTTTCGCCGCCGGGGATGATTAGTCCGTCGAGATCGTTGAGCTGGCTGGTTTTACGAATTTCTGGAGCGTCAATACCGAGTAACCCAAGCATGTGGATGTGCTCGGCGAAATCACCTTGCAGAGCAAGCACGCCGATGCGTGGCGCATCGGCGTTATCAGGCTTCGTTCCGTTTACCAACCGCGGCTCTCAAGGCGATCGCTGTCAGCCATCTTGTTGGTCTCGATACCCGGCATAGCGTCACCAAGACCACGGGAGATTTCGGCAATCATCTCAGGGTCGTTGTAGTGAGTTGTTGCTCGGACGATAGCGTCAGCCATCTTTGCAGGGTTCGAGCTCTTGAAGATTCCTGAACCCACGAAGACACCTTCGACACCGATCTGCATGAGCAGCGCAGCGTCGGCAGGAGTAGCGACACCACCTGCGGCGAAGTTCACAACCGGGAGTTTTCCAGTGCGGTGTACTTCGACGACCAGTTCGTAAGGAGCCTGGAGGTTCTTGGCAGCGGTCATCAACTCTTCTGTTGGGAGCTGCTGTAGTCGGCGAATCTCACCGAGCACTGTGCGTGCGTGGGTAACAGCCTGAACGATGTCACCAGTACCAGCTTCACCCTTGGTTCGGATCATGGCTGCGCCTTCACCGATTCGACGAAGAGCTTCACCAAGGTTGGTGGCACCACAAACGAACGGCATTTTGAAACCCCACTTGTCGATGTGGAATTCGTTGTCTGCCGGGGTTAGCACTTCTGACTCGTCACAGTAGTCAACACCAAGTGCTTCGAGAACCTGCGCTTCAACGAAGTGACCAATTCGGGCCTTTGCCATTACAGGGATCGAAACTGCGTCGATGATGCCTGTAATGAGATCAGGGTCGGACATGCGGGCGACGCCGCCGTCTTTTCGGATATCGGAAGGAACTCGCTCCAGCGCCATTACTGAAACCGCTCCCGCGTCTTCAGCAATCTTTGCCTGGTCAGGTGTGACAACGTCCATGATGACGCCGCCCTTGAGCATTTGTGCGAGACCGCCCTTTACGCGCCAGTCCCCAACTTCGGGTTGCGCCATTTCTTTCCAGTGGGCAGCGTTGCCTGCACCGTTGGTCTCAGTTGATGTAGTAGCCATTATTCGTAGTTCCTTCCGGCTTTTGAAATTCGTTTAAGAGCGATGCTCCAAACGATGAAAAATGCGACGGCGACACCGAACCCGCCTCGCACCACTGCGCCCTCGTGACGCACTGCCTGGAATTATACGCCTGAGATTGACCAATCAGCGAGAGGACTGTGGAAAAACGAAATTGACATTGAGCCGAAAAATAAAGCCCCGATGAATACGCCGGGGCTTTGAATAATTTCGTGTGCAGGTCGAGTACTAGAGACCCTTGTCGACCATGAACTTGGCGAGGTCGGCTGTTCGGGATGAGTAACCCCATTCGTTGTCGTACCAGCCCACAACCTTTACGAATCCGCTGCCAACGGCTGACGTAGCTAGCGAGTCGATGGTGCAGGAGTTCTGGTTGCCGATGTAGTCGACGGAAACGAGCGGCTCGTCCGAGTAGCCGAGGATGCCGTGTAGATCATCGCTCATTGAAGCTTCTCGGAAGGCGTTGTTCACATCTTCTACCGATGCATCCTTGCTCAGTTTCACTGTCAGGTCTGTAACCGATCCTGTAATGACCGGCACGCGGTAAGCCATACCGTCGATCTTGCCTGCGAGATCAGGGATTACCTGCGTGACAGCCTTTGCAGCACCTGTTGTTGTCGGAATGATGCTGTTTGCAGCTGCCCGAGCCCGTCGTAGGTCACCGTGGAGTTGATCGAGAATATTCTGGTCGTTCGTGTATGCGTGGATGGTCGACATGAGCGCCTGCTCGATACCGAAGTTCTCGTGGAGAACCTTTGCCATTGGTGCAACACAGTTGGTGGTACAGGAAGCGTTTGAAACAACGTTGTGCGATGAAGGATCGTAGTCGCCGTCGTTTACACCGAGTACGACCGTGATGTCTTCGTTCTTTGCCGGTGCTGAAATGATGACTTTCTTGACCGTGCCACCGAGATGTGCATTCGCTTTGTTGGCGTCGGTGAACACACCGGTCGACTCAACGACAATCTCTGCGCCAACGCTTGCCCAGTCTATTGCTCCAGGATCTCTCTCGCTGAACGATTTGATCAAATTGCCGTCGATCTTGAGATCATCGCCCACTGCCTCAACTGTTCCGGTGTAACGACCGTAAGTGGAGTCGAACTTGAAAAGATGTGCGTTCGAAGCAGCATCACCAAGGTCGTTGATGGCAACAATTTCGAGATCATCACCGTGACGTTCAGTGATCGTTCTGAAAACTTGGCGTCCTATTCGCCCAAAGCCATTAATTCCAACTCTTGTCTTTGCCATGCGATCTTCCGTTCTTCCACTCGTTTTTGGTCCAAATAATTAGCTGGATAGCACTCTGGTTCCGGCGTACGTTGCCCGTGAACCGAGTGAATCTTCAATTCGAAGAAGCCGGTTGTACTTAGCGATTCGCTCGCTTCGTGCAGGGGCGCCAGTTTTGATCTGACCCGCGCTTGTTCCCACCGCAAGGTCCGCGATCGATGTGTCTTCTGTTTCACCTGATCGGTGAGAAATGATGACCCCGAATCCTGAATCCTGAGCAAGCTTCACTGTGTCGAGCGTTTCCGAAACGCTTCCGACCTGATTGAGCTTGACCAGAACCGCGTTACCAGCCTTCGTGTCGATACCTTGCTGAACGTACTGCGCTTGAGTAACGTACAGGTCGTCTCCAACAAGTTGGATGCGATCGCCTGTTTTTGCAGTCAATGCCTCCCATCCGTTCCAGTCATCTTCCGCCAGACCGTCCTCAATCGAGTAAATCGGGAAGTCCTTTGAGAGGGAGTTGTACTCCTCGACCATTTCATCGCTCGAAAGCTTTCGGCTCTCGCGAGTCAAATCGTAGATTCCGTCGCTGTAGAACTCAGACGATGCAGGGTCGAGGGCAATGTATACGTCTTCACCGGGCCGGTAACCAGCGCCTTCGATCGCAGCGGTTGCGTACTCAAGTGCGCCTCGGTTGGTGAGTCCTTGAGGTGCGAATCCACCTTCATCTCCGACCGTGGTTGCGTGGCCGTCGGCATGAAGTTTTTTGTTGAGCCACTGGTACATCTCAGCGCCACACCGAATTGCTTCGTTGAACGACTCGATTCCGACTGGAACAACCATGATTTCCTGAAAATCGGTTGATCCCTGGGCGTGGGCACCACCGTTGAGGACATTGAACATTGGAACCGGCAACTCAACCGGGTTGTCGTTGCCCGCAAGCTCGGCAATGTGCGAGTAAAGGTCTTTGCCGGAACTAATTGCACCCGCTCTCAGAGCTGCCAACGAAATGGCGAGAACAGCGTTCGCTCCGACACGACCTTTATTAGGTGTGCCGTCGAGATCGATCATCACTTCGTCGATTTTGCGCTGATCGGCAGATTCGAGTCCGATGACTGCTGCGCCAAGGTCTCCGTTCACAGCTGAAACAGCTTTGAGCACGCCTTTGCCACCGAAACGCGACTGGTCACCATCGCGCAACTCAACTGCCTCTCGGCTACCTGTGCTTGCACCGGATGGCACTGCTGCACTTGCTTCGGTGCCGTCATCCAGCACTACCGTCGCAGAAACGGTTGGGTTGCCTCGTGAGTCGAGGATTTCGTGACCTTTAACTGAAGAGATTTTCGCCATTTAGTTTTCCGTGCAGTTCAGTTGATAACTGTTAGATACACAGAACTTTTCGTTGCTCTGCAAGTAATTTTTGTATTCCAGACTCGGCAAGTTCAAGCATTGAGTCGAGTTGACTCCGTGAGAAAGTTGCTTCTTCTCCAGTCCCCTGGATTTCCACAAATTCACCACTACCTGTCATTACGACGTTCATATCGACGTTCGCTGCCGAATCTTCGTTGTAATCGAGGTCGAGTACAGGCTCACCGTCAACAACACCAACGCTAATCGCAGCAATTTGATCGTTAAGCGGCACAGTTTCAATCGCGCCGGAGTCGACGAGACCTTGAAGTGCCTGGTGTAGGGCGACGTAGCCGCCAGTGATAGATGCGGTGCGAGTGCCACCATCAGCGCGGAGGACGTCGCAGTCGATCAGAATCGAGTTTTCGCCAAGTGCTGATAAATCCGTAACCGAACGTAGGGCTCGACCTATCAGTCGCTGAATTTCCTGGGTTCGTCCGCCAATCTTGCTTCGTTCGCGTCGGACCCGTTCTTTAGTTGATCGGGGGAGCATCGAGTATTCAGCGGTTACCCAGCCTGTGCCTTTGCCACGCATCCACGGCGGAACGCGGTCTTCGACGGTTGCAGCACATATGACGTGGGTATTGCCGGTTTTGATGAGGGCTGAACCCTCGGCGTCGGTGACGAAACCAGAGTCGATAGAGACAGGTCGCTGTTCGGAAGTCGTGCGATCACCGGATCGCTGGAGGGACGATGCTGACAAAAAAAATTTCCTTGGATAAATTCGACCCGCAATTCTACCAGCGAAACCGTGAATCTCTTCACAAAGTCGGGCACCGCACGCTGAGAATTTCTTAGCAAAGCGAAAAAATTAAGGCACATAACTACGATATTTCGATATTGTTATCGCCGGATTATTTAGAGACCGCGAGAATCAGCGGTCGCTAGTCACAGAAAAGTAGATAGGTTGAACTTATGCGCATCGCGGTTATGGGCGCCGGAGCCGTTGGAGGCTATTTCGGTGGAGTACTGGCAAACCAGGGAGAGGATGTAACCCTAATTGCCCGAGGTGCGCACGGTGATGCGATCAAAACCAACGGACTGCAAGTCGACTCGCACTGGGGCAACTTCAATGTCAAAGTTCCGGTCACGGCAGACCCATCGACGATTGGCGAAGTCGATCTGATTCTGCACTGTACGAAGCTGTACTCAAACGCGGAAGCACTTCCGTCTCTTAAACCGATCGTCGGAGATAACACATCCATTCTGACTATCCAGAACGGTGTCACCAGCGGCTCGATCATTGCCGATTACTTCGACGAATCGAAAGTTCTGCAAGGTGCTACCTATATTGAAACCTCGATCGCCCGTCCAGGCCACATTCACCAGAGCGGATCTACGGCACGAATCGAGTTTGGCGAGAACGACGGATCGACAACCGAGCGAACCGACTCGATCAAGAACTTGTTTGACCGCGAAGGCATGCAGGTTGAAGTTAGCGACAGCATCGTCGACACCCTATGGAACAAGATGGTGATGGTCGGTGCGATCGGGACACTCATGGCAGCTTCCCGTGCGTCGCTCCCTGAAATTATTGCTAGCCCACATGGTGAACACGCCATCAGGACGACAATGGAAGAGATCGTCGCGGTGGGTCAGGCGAAGGGGATCAAGTTCCCACCTCGCTGCGTTGAGTCAAAGATGGAAGCAGCAATTGCCGAAGCGGAAGAATTCCAGGCTTCTTTGCAATACGACCTGAGGGTAGGAAAGCCACTCGAACTCGATGACATTCTCGGCGCAGTTGTGACCATGGCGCGCGAAATCGACATCCCTGTTCCTTCAAGCGCAGCTCTCGTAACCGTCCTCGACAAGTTCAAGCAGGGCTCGAACTAACCTTCCTATTCAGGACAACACGACCGGAGAATTCCCTTGTCATCAACACCAGCAATTTCCGATGAAACGCTAGCAAAACTAGGCGAACTTCCAACTCAAACCCTGATTGACGGATTGTGGGTTGAGAACTGGCCACAAGCCATGATTCATGGTGCTCGTCCAATATTTCCAGGTCAGAAAATGGTTGGTCGAGCCGTGACACTTCGTTTCGTGCCACACCGACCAGACGTTCTCGCTGACAAACCGAAAGCTGAAGAGTCTCCCGAGTACGTGGCATTTGAGCTTTGTGGACCAAACGAAGTGCTAGTTGCTTCTTCTGTAGGACCATGGGAATCGATTGGTGGTGACATCAAGTTCTTCAGACTCGCCCAACGTGAAGTTGGTGGTCTTGTTACTGATGGGTCAGTTCGAGACACCACCGAGCTTAAGGATTATGGCTTCCCTGTTTTCGCCCATTCCTCGACTGCAAAACAGGGTCCAGCTGTCATGCAGCCGTGGGGTGTAAACGAAGTGATCACTTGCGGTGGAATCGTGGTACGACCAGGCGACGCCATCATCGGTGATGACGATGGAGTTGTTGTTGTACCGGCTGCGATGACAGATCGAGTACTAGAGATCGCGGCCGAGCGTGAAGCTGTTGAGAACGTGATCAAAACCGAACTTAAGCGAAATCCTGGCTCACCGGGCAAGTACTACCCGTTCAACGACAACACCTGGAAGTTGTACGAAGAGTACAAAGCACGCGGCGAAGCCGAATAACCAAATAATTTTAGAAAGTAAAAAGCCCGGAGCAATCGCTCCGGGCTTTTCTTGTTAACCGTGAGTGCTAGTCGACGAGAGGGGTACCGTCAGGACGGAGGCCCCTAGCTGCCATTCGTCGAGCACGAGCTTCGAAGTTAGCGCAGTCTTCACATACTTCTTCCGGAATGATTCCCCAGTTGATGAGGAAACCAAAGAGCTTACAACCGAGGCAAAGACCGAACACGCTTTCCAAAGTTGCAGCAAAGATCAATCCGCCCAAAACAATGTAAGCAATTCCGTTCAGGCCGAAACCGAGACTCAGAATTGCAGCGGTGACGCTGAACGCCACACCAATCGCGGCAGCGAACCGCTTTGGCGGTCCTGCAACTGGTCGATACGGAAGCCCGAACCGTGGAACGATTACTTTCGTTACCAGCAAAGCCAGAGGGCTTAGTCGTGGTCCGGCCGCTACTCGAGCAATAAATCCGTAGGCAATGACGAGAGTGATCCACGGCTGGTCCAGCAGGATCGTTGCAGCTGCCATAACAACTACACCCGCAGCTACCGCTCGTGCCACCGAAGCATTGATCGGGTGCGGGAACGAGAAGAACGCAGGTTTATCTGTAGATATTGAGGTCATTCTTGGTGGTTCTGAATCTGGTCACAAAAAACCCTCGCAAGTAGCGAGGGTGGCAAGTTCATAGATCGCTGATGGCGCGCTAGGTCTGCCAACCCTTCAAGGTCGAAGTTGTACAGCAACAGGGGCACTCTATGAAACGCGCGCGGAATGTCATATCTCGATCAGCGTAACTCCAAACCGCCTCTTAGCGCAATTTCAATTTTGACAGTGAACTGAAATTACCGGGTAGAAACGGACTACTACCGACTGATTCAGGCATATTCCAACAATTCCTACACAACTCCTACAAATCATTTATTTGGGTCTCACACCGGGCTGTTTTCATAGTGGGTAGACGGAATGAAGGCTGTTCAGTTGCCCGGCAACCGAGCCTGGTGATAGCAGCGGACGGGGTCGGTGATGGGTCTTATGTTTAGGCCTCCTAAGGCCGAACGGTCTCCTCATCCGTCTAGACGGGGTCGGTCACGGCAGTCTCATGTGTAGCTGTGACCGACCCTGTCTGCTTTAACGAGTTCTTCTCATACGCAGAACATACTCCGCTCATGCGTCTCTCAGATCGGGAATTACCCATTCCCGATTTCCGATGCTAATATCCCCGCCAAAGCGAGATCGACCCACTACACCGGGGCTGAAATCGACGATGCGTGCCTCGGATTGAGGAGGTACGCGGCATGGCCGACCTTCAAACTGGCAGGATTCGTAACCTAGCTTTCGCTGCACACAACGGCGCAGGAAAGACTTCGCTGGTTGACGCCCTTTTTTATACATCTGGCGGATCAACACGACAGGGTAAAGTCGACGACCAGACCAGCCTGTCTGACTACGAACCAGAGGAACAGAGGCGCGGGGCGAGTATCCAGTTATCCGTCTTGCCGGCGAGCTGGAAAGATCACAAGATCAACCTCCTGGATACTCCTGGTTACCCCGATTTCCGTGGTGATATGCGGTCGGCAGTTCGGGTAGCCGACTCGGTCATCATTGTTATTTCCGCAGCATCGGGAATCGAAGTTGGTGCGCAGCAGGTCTGGAACTACACCGAAGATCTCGGGATTCCAACCGCGATCGTGGTCAACAAGCTTGACCGCGATAACACTTCTTTTGAGCAAACATGTGCCGAACTAGCGGAAGCATGGGGGCGTCAGTGCGTTCCTTTGCAGAGCGTAGACGGTGATGCCGGGTCATTTAGCAGCGTTTCAGCAGGTGAGCTTAGCGAATCAACCATTGAAGCTATAGCCGAGGCAGATGACGAGTTGATGATGAAGTACCTGGACGGCGAGTCGTTGTCCCAGGATGAAATCAACAGGGGGCTCAAAGCCGGAGTTGCCGATCGCAGCATCGTTCCAATATTTGCGACAGCTGCGACCGAAAACATTGGGTCGAGCGAGTTGCTCGATGGCATCGTCGATATTCTTCCATCCCCGGAAGATGTTGAGCAGCCAGATATTCCAGCCGGCGTACAGGCGAATCTTGTTTTCAAGACATCTGCCGACCCGTTTGTTGGCAAGCTTTCATACTTCCGTGTCTACGGTGAGGACGCATTGTCGAACACACAGCTCTGGAATGTGAACCAGGGTGAAAACGAACGAGTTGGACAGCTTTACTCACCAGAAGGCAAAGAGACCAACTCTGTCGATAAGGTCATTAAAGGCGACATTGGGGTAATTTCCAGACTTGCTCACACTAAGACCTTCGACACGCTCGGTGACAAGTCGAATGAAGTAAAGCTCGTCGGTGTTGATTTGCCGCAGCCAGTATTTGCGCTCGCAGTTACGCCGCGTGATCAGTCTGACCTGGACAAGATGGCTGACTCTCTAACGAGAATGACGGAAGAAGACCCAACGCTCCAGCTGGAGCGAAATGTCGACACCGCTGAAATGGTGCTACACGGCATGGGTGACATTCACGTCGATCTGGCACTTGAGCGAATCGCAAGGAAGTTCGACGTTCACCTCGATAGTCACCTTCCAAGCATTCCTTACCGGGAGACCGTCGGTGGCTCGACCCAGGTTTCCTACAAGCACAAGAAGCAGTCCGGTGGACGCGGTCAGTACGGACACGTTGTTCTCGAAATCTCACCTGCTCAGTCGGGTGAAGGAATTACGTTTGGCTCCAAGGTAGTCGGAGGAAACGTTCCGAAGGACTACATTCCTGCTGTCGAAAAGGGAATTCGTAACGCCGCTACGGGAGGGGTTGTCGCCGGATATCCGGTAGTAGACGTAGCCGTGACCCTGACCGATGGGTCATCACACTCAGTCGACTCTTCAGGTATGGCGTTTGAAATCGCTGGAAGCATGGGATTCAGGCAAGCGGTTCGAGATGCACAACCAACGCTCCTTGAACCCGTCCTCAAACTTCGAATTCTTGCTCCGGATGACTCTGCTGGAGACGTTATGGGTGACCTCAACACGAGGCGTGCTCGAATTTCTGGAATGGAGCCGAAGGGCAAAGGACTTACAGAAATCCGGGCAGAAGCTCCTGCTTCTACCATGCAGCGCTATGCAGCTGATCTTCGTTCGCTAACGCAAGCAAGAGGCGACTTTACTGCGGTGATGGATCACTACGAGCCAGTGCCTCCTCAGGACGCCCGCAAAGTGATTGCATCGAAGCAGTCAGGCGAAGAGGAATAGTCGGACTTCAGGCTTGTAACCCTGTAATCGATTTTGGTTATTGGGTTTACAAGCCGAGGGTGTATGATTCCTCGCCCTGCCGTTCGTTTTGCATATGGAAAACGGATTGCTGGGAATCGAATAGATTTTGACCGACCTCCCGTTCGTTCGGGCGGTTCGTCGCGCGTGCTGAAAAAATATTGACCGTATTTTTGCGATGCAGGGAGCTTCATGGCTGCACCCAAAGTAATAGTCGAAAACCTGACCAAAACATACCGCGTGCCAGAGCGACGCCCCGGCTTACTCGGTGCGTTGGTCGGCGTTGCGAAGCGGAACTACAGGGCGATCCGCGCAGTCGACGACATTTCGTTCACCATCAATGAAGGTGAACTGGTCGGATACATCGGACCCAACGGAGCTGGTAAGTCCACGACTATCAAGCTGATCTCCGGGATTCTTACGCCTGACAGCGGCAAATGCGATATAGATGGCCTAACGCCATGGTCGAATCGGACCGAGCATGTGCGGAGGATCGGGGTTGTGTTTGGTCAGCGAACTCAGCTGTGGTGGGACCTACCCGTGATCGAGTCGTTTGATCTGTTGCGCGACATCTACGCGGTTGATCGTGATTCGTATTCGACTACCAGGGACGAACTCATTGATCGTCTGAATGTTGGATCACTCGTGAACACACCGGTCAGATTGCTGAGCCTTGGTCAGCGAATGCGGTGCGACCTTGTTGCGGCATTGCTCCACAGTCCATCGATCTTGTTTTTAGACGAGCCGACAGTTGGTCTGGACTCCGTTTCAAAACTGGCATTCCGAGAGTTTGTTCGAGAGATCAACGCCGAGCGAAACCTGACGATAATTCTCACCACTCACGATATGGATGACATCGAGGCGCTCTGTAAGCGGGTGATGGTCATCGGAAATGGACAGATTCTCACTGATGGATCGTTGAGTGATCTTCGAAAACGGATTTCTAAAGACCGTCACATCACGGTCGAAATTTCGAATTCCGAGTTCGTCACCACGGGACTTGAAAACTCGATCACCGTGCTTCAGAACGGTGGGCAGCGAGTGAAACTCGGATTTGATCCGGAAGTGATTTCAGCTTCCGAAGTGATATCGAAAATCTCTGCGGAGAACGAAGTCCGTGACCTGCTCGTTGAAGATCCTCCAATCGAGGAAATCATCGCCCAAATGTACGAGGAGAACGCGCTTTGAGGGGATATCGAGCACTAATCAGCGCTCGGTTCAGGGCGCTTCTTCAATATCGGTCTGCAGCGTTCGCAGGATTCGGCACACAGTTGTTCTGGGGACTGATTCGGATCATGATTTTTGAAGCATTCTTTCTGTCGAGCACGCTCACGCAGCCAATGGCTCAAGAAGACGTGATCACTTATATCTGGCTTGGTCAGGCTTTCCTAGTGATCCTGCCGTGGAACCCGGATCGCGAACTCGGACAGGAAATTCGATCGGGTGGGGTCACTTACGAACTACTGCGTCCGCTCGACTTGTACTTCAATTTGTACAGCCGCTCCATCGCGTTGCGCACCGCTCCGGCGATGCTGCGAGCTATACCAATGTTCGTTGTCGCTGGTGTGTTTTTCGGACTTCAAGCACCTGAAAACTTCGTTGCTGGTCTGGCATTCGTTGGTTCGATGATCGGCATGGTGATGCTTAGTGCTGCAATCACGTCGGTCTTGAGTATCTCGATGATGTGGACCGTTTCGGGAGATGGCATAACGGGGTTGGCTCCCGCGGTCGTGGCGATGTTTTCTGGAATCATCGTGCCTTTGCCGTTCTTCCCGGATGCACTGCAGGCGCTCCTGAGAATCTTGCCGTTCAGCAGCCTGGGTGATGTCCAATTCCGTCTTTACACCGGTAACTTGCCGGTATCAGAACTGCCGTTGGTTTTCCTCCATATATTTGGATGGACGTTGTTCTTCGTACTGCTCGGCAGGTGGATGGTTGCGCGGGGTGTAAAGCGAATCGTGGTGCAAGGCGGATGAGCATTTTCAACACTCTCTACGTCTACTACCGGTTCATCGAGATTTCGGTGCGTAGCCAAATGCAGTACCGGCTGTCGTTCGTGATGCTGACGTTCTCGCACTTCCTGGTGACCGGAATCGAATTTTTAGGGATTTGGATCCTGTTCGAGCGATTCGGTTCATTGCGCGGGTGGTCGCTTGCTGAAGTTGCCTTGATGTACGGAATTGTGAGTATTGCGTTCTCGATAACCGACGCCGTGATGCGTGGTTTCGACATGTTCGGGAACATGGTCAAGGCGGGCGACTTCGACCGACTGCTGGTGCGACCTCGGTCAACGGTGCTTCAGCTGATGGGACAAGAGTTGACCTTGCGGCGGATAGGTCGGTTCGCACAGGGTTTTGCGGTTTTGATCTGGGCTGCAAGCACGCTAAACGTCGACTGGTCGGTGGCAAAAGTTGGCTTGTTGTTCTTCGCCGTATTTGGCGGAGCGGCGTTGTTCGCTGGCCTAATCGTTTTGCAGGCGACCCTGTCGTTTTGGTCGACGGAGTCACTGGAGATCATGAATACGGTTACTTACGGCGGGGTTGAGGCCACGCAGTATCCTGTTGTTGTTTACAGGGAGTGGTTCCGCAACATTTTAATTTACGTCGTGCCGCTTGCTTCCGCGAGTTACTTCCCGGTGGTCGCAATTATTGGGCGAACAGACGCTATGGGTACCTCGACGTTATTCCAGTACTTGTCTCCGCTAATTGGATTCGCTTTTTTCATAGCGTGCTTGCAGGTCTGGAAGTTCGGCGTGAGGCATTACCGGTCTACTGGGAGTTAAGTTGGGGGCGTTAGCTCCGGGCGGACACGCGTCCTTGGTCGTGCAGTCGCAATTCTCCTATCCCTAACCCTTTCCAGTCCGGAAAGGGAACTAGGTGTGTTCTTGTCATTCCGACCGTAGCTGTGGAATCAACGTTTGATGCTGTAAACCGTTGATCCTGAAACAAGTTCAGGATGACAAAAAGTGCGAGTGCTGTGCTACCTCCACCGATTGATCCCGAATCAAGTTCGGGATGACAACACGTACGGCCGCTGTGTCGGCTAAGAGTTTGAGTCACCAGCACTTACCGGCACCGAAGTTCCCTCCAACGAGGACGGGAATTTGGCGCGTTGGTATGGCTAATGTCGGGAACACGTTCGGCAGTAGGTGAGTGAGGTTCCTATTGGAACCCTGAGAATGTTTTTGGGCCGCGTGGCGGACGAGAAGTGTTTGAGCTGCCGATAATCGGTCAGCCTGGGATTGACTTTGTAGTCGTATGAGGCGGTGTTTACTACACCGTCCTGAGATGTCTTCCGGTGACGTAACCGTGATCGAGTCCGGAAGAGGTTTGGGGCAACCTCAGTGATTGCGCGGGAAGCTACTGCCGAACAGGTTCGTTGGGTGGCGATCACTCACTCAATGCACCCGGGGTGTTCCCTTACTTTTTAGTTTCCGACGAATTACCGGAATTGGTCAATGGGCTGATGGCGGTCGGGACGAAACTGGGACCGTTGATGCATCTGTACGTCGACATGTTAGACCGATCATCGAGATCCTGAATCAAGTTCAGGATGACATAGGTGACCTGTCTTGGTGGCGACGAAGTGAGCAGATTTCGTCAGCTCCAGGCGGAATTGCGTCCTTGGTCCCGGCTTCGCAATTCTCCTATCCCCAACCCCTTTCCAGCCCGGAAAGGGAACTAGGTGTGTTCTTGTCATTCCGACCGAAGCGGAGGAATCAGTGTTGAGCGGTGTAATCGGTCATGGCAGGCGCAAGATTCGACCAATAGCGGTTCGATATTTCGATTAATTTGATTTTCTTGTCCCGTCGTCATTTCTTGATTTGCTTTTCTCGTTCCAGTGCCTGATCCACGTATTTGAACTCTTCGAAGTAGACGAGTTTGTGTATCGAGTACCTGGCTGCGAATTCTGAACCGGAGAGTGATAGGTGTTGAGATAGGCGGTTTTCAAGATTGCCGGTAACGCCGACGTAGAGTGCTTTTCGGTCACTTGCAAGTCTGTAGACGTGGTACGACATGCAGATAGGATGGATATTTGCGAGCGCAGATCAAAGTGAGGATGTCGCTTCGATAACAAGTTGGATGCTGATGGTCGTTGATCCCTCGGCTTACGCTCGGGATGACAGCGAGCGTTCGCATCCACCGGTCGCTCCGGGTGGAAATTCGTGAATCGCGATCGTGACAGAGTCACTCAGCTTAGACGTCGCACTATCCCCCTCTCTGACTCTCCCCGTTCCGCGGGGAGAGAACGGCAACGCAGTCTCTCACCCTCTGACTCCCTCCCAGTTCGTGAGGAAGAAACATTTACTCCGCGGGAATGATTGGCAGGATCACTCTTGAGTCGTGGTTGGCGTTTGTGTGGATGGTGTTGTCGGCTTTGACCATGTGGGTGTGGCGTCCGACGGGTTCACCGGTATTGGGATTGATGTCGAAGCGCGGGAAGTTTGAGCTTGAAACGTCGAGTCGGATTCTGTGTCCCTTTTTGAAGACGTTCGAGGTTGGCCACATTGTGATGGTCACTTCGACAGGTTCGACGGGTGTCATTAATTCAGGATCGGTGTACGAATCCCTGTAGCGCATGCGACGAATCGTGTCGGTCAGGTTGAGGTGGTAGCCCTCGGGGTAGTCGATGCTTTCCGGGTAAACGTCGACGAGTTTCACAGTAATGTCAGTGTCGACTGCGGTCGATGAAACCCATAGTTTTACGACCACTTCACCGGTAAGCTCCGTGTCCTGTTCGAGTTCAGATGTCTCGAAAGTCAGCACGTCGTCACGGTCTTTGAGGAGCGGGTACGGTTCCTTAGCGCCAACCCATTCGGGATCCTCTTTCTGGTGGAATCCACCTGCGGCAATCACTTCGCTCAGGTTGTTTCTGGCGAGCGTCCACTGGTCGAGATAATCAGGGACTTCGTCACGCGAAGGTCCACCGTCTTCCGGACTCAAAACCTTGAACATGCCGACCAACTGGCCACCGACGGTTGGAACGGGGTTTTCTGGATCGTAAGTGAATGTGATTTCGCCAGATTCTTCTGCCGAAGCGAAGGGATCCATTGATCCGTCTTCGTGCAGGTACATGGTCTGGTACTGAGTTCGGGCGATCGGCCATTCCTGCTCGGCTCGCCAGAAACCGCCGTGGTTCAGATGACCTTCTTCGGTCTTCTTTCCGTCGCCGGTTCCCATCACGTAAATGCGAACTGGAGGATCGTCGTCAGGCGGATTGAGTCCCTTCAAATGGCGGTCAAAGAATTTCAGCCGCTCGGGGTTGTAAATCTCCGCGCCCCAAACGCTGTCGGCTCCGGTATCCGTGTCTCCATGCCACTGACCAGTGGCGCGTGTTCCACCGTGTCACCAGGCTCCAAGAACCAGCCGGGTCGCCGACTCGTTCTGGTCTGCCATTTTCGTGTAGTAGTTGGCAGTTGCACCGACGAAGTTGTCGTACCAGCCGCAGGACATCGTGACCGGCACGTCGGCGTGCTGATCGAAGTACGGCTCCTGGTTCGCCGCTTCCTGATCCCACCACTCGTCGTAGTCACCACGGTAGTAGTAGTCGAAAACTGTTTTTTCAAGATCGGGAGCAACACTTAGTGCGGTCTCTCCGGGTTTGAGAGGGAATCTTTCTAACCAGTCACCCATGTCTCGCATAGCGTCGAGAATTGCTTTGGCTTTTTCCTTGTCGTCACCAATCTCGTGGGAGTCGAGAGCGTGGAGATGAGCAGCCCCGAACATTTGGAGCGACATTGCTCCACCTTCACGGGCTTCGTGGGCGTAAATATTTGTAGGCCCCGCCTCGACCCACATTGCAGCGAGATGCGGTGGACGTCGGAGCGCAAGCTGGGTTTGGACAATTGCGCGGTGGGATGAACCTAGCGTACCGATCTTGCCGGTGCACCATTCCTGTTCTGCGAGCCACTCGACCGTGTCGTAGCCGTCGTCACCTTCCCACGGGTTCACCGTGTGGTAGTAGTGACCGTCGCCTTCTGATCGAAAGCGTGAACGTAAATCCTGAACGATAAATGCGTACCCACGGCGGACGTAGAACGGAATTACGTCGTCCCATTCGGGAGCGGTCTTGTCGTACGACGTTCGCACCAGCAGTGCAGGGACTTGCTCGGACGCGTCTACGAGTCGTCCATCACCGTGGCACGGGAGGTAAATATCTGTGGCGAGGTTGATGCCGTCCCGCATTGGGATCATCACGTCGCGGAGAGCGTGAACGCCGTATCGAGGTTGGGAAGAAGTGGGTTGTTCGGTCATGACCGAGCGAGTTTATTCGCTCGGTTGGTCCGCGTCACTCACCGATCGGGGCTCCGGCGATCGAATCGTAAATAGCAACACCAATGCCAGCAACGATAATTATTGTCGCAGCAATCCAGCCCCATTTGACTCGGTCTGGATTTACCGCATCCATGTTTCCGGGATCGGTGAATTGGGCTCCACGGAGACGGGCACGATCTACCTGCTGACTTGCAGAGGCAGTCGGATGAAGGTCCTGGATCATTTCTTTTCGTGGACGTTCAGGCATTGGTGTGACTCCTTTGGAGTCTGGTAGTTAGGCTCCGGGCGGACATTCGTGAGCCGCGAT
>Ga0181587_10000464_pt1 | contig 33140 bp, 26 predicted proteins | sample 071ome_27_FD_132463 | JGI IMG/M metagenome (GOLD analysis project Ga0181587, IMG submission 132463) | Coastal salt marsh microbial communities from the Groves Creek Marsh, Skidaway Island, Georgia - 071409AT metaG (megahit assembly) | ecosystem: Environmental > Aquatic > Marine > Intertidal... | reverse complement strand
AGATGTGATGAAACTAAATGGTGATCCCCACCAAGGTAAGACCACCATCATGAGGTGTGCCATGTGCCATGAAGTTGATGGTGTAGGCGTAAACTTTGGCCCAAGGTTGGAAGGATGGGCGGCCAAGCAATCGAAGAGTGCCGTGATCCATGCCATTATTAATCCCTCCCAGGGAATTGCCCATGGGTTTGGAGGAACGGAATATGAGCTTAAAGATGGGAATATTATCCACGGCATCACCGAAGCCTATGGAGACCCAGCGATTGTCCTCTCCCAGGGTGGACTCAGTCAATTGATACCCCGGGCCAAAGTAAAATCTTCCAAACGGATGAAACGCTCTCTGATGTTATCCGCGGAACAACTCGGACTGACCGCTCAGGATGTGGCCGATGTGGTCGCCTTTATGAAGGAGTACAACTAAACCCTGTCTAACAGGATATTAGGGAGGCAAGATTATCTCGTTAAATCGGATTCCCGCCAGTTGACCAACTCCACAGCTTCGGCCAACCCGCTCTGCTGGTTGACTTGGAGCAGGCAGCCTTGCATGCCAACATCCCCCTCCGCCACCGGACATTTCCGGGGCATTCCATCTACAAAGCGCCCCACACAGGCATCGATCTCCCGACCGAGCACGGCTTCGCGGGGACCAGTCATTCCCAGATCAGTTTGGTAAGCAGAACCACCACGAAGAATACGGAGGTCGGCAGTGGGGACATGGGTATGGGTGCCGTAAATCATCGCCACCCGTCCATCGAGGTGCCAGCCCATCGACTCCTTTTCCGAAGTGGTTTCAGCATGAATTTCTGCAAGGATCAGGTCGCAGGATTCCCGAAGCTTTTCGACCAAACGGTCGGCAGTGGCAAAGGGGCAATCCACTTTCGGACCCATAAAAGTACGGCCCAGTACAGTGAACAACCCTACCTTGGTTCCAGCAAAATCGATTATAAGGTGATCCTTGCCTGGGTTGGAACTAGGCAAGTTGGAAGGGCGGCAAACAAAGTCCAAGCGATCGATTTCGTTGGCAAAGTTCATCTGATCCCAAACATGGTCGCCTAAGGTGATTGCCTGGACACCCGCTTTGCGGATCTCTTCAGCGGTTTTGGCGGTTATCCCTGCCCCACCAGCGGCATTTTCCCCGTTGGCAATGACAGCATCGATGCCATGTTGCTCCACAAAAGTGGAGAGGTGGGCCTTTAAAAAGTTTCTTCCTGGACGGCCAACAATATCGCCAAGAAGAAGAATTTTCATGATCAATTTGCTTCGCTAATCCTCAAACTTACCTTGGAAAAAAGAAGGAGGGCTGAGAACAATTTCCGAATTTACGATCGTGCAGTGGTATCGGCTTAGCCTCCTCAAATTCAGTATCAATCACTTTGATCTGAGTGGCACCTCCAGTCGAACGACTGGTAAAGAAAATATGTCTTCCATCGTTCGCCCAACAAGGTTGCATAGCATGGTCATTGCCTCGAGTAACCATGCGACTGGATCGATTTTCGAAGCTGTACTCAAAAATTTGAAAACCTCCCCCCACTGCAGCAGTGAATGCGACACGGGATGGATCCACTGGATTCCAGGCGGCTTCTACGCAATGGGAACTTACATTGGTCGGTATACGGGACAACACGCCTGAGGAAAGAGAAACTTCGTAGAGTTGAGGCTTACCCCGCGTATCTGATGTTAAAAGGAGGCGACGACCATCGGGAGACCAACAAGGTCCAGACTCATTGCTTTTATTATTGGTAATTCTGCGCGGACGCTCGTAAGGGGTATTGGCTATCCACAACTCCGGATTCCCTGAGGTGGATAGAATAAGGGCAGTCTGAGCCGTCCTAGGATTCTGCACCGCACGCAAATTACTTCCCTTGTAGTTGGCCACGGTTGCCACCCGGCGAGTCGCCAAGTCAAGATGATAGATGTTATTAAAAACTTTTCGATTACTGGTAAAGAACAGACCCGTTCCATCATTATTCCAACTCGGATTAAAGGTCATTTTACCAAAAGATGTCTGAGGTTTGGAGTAAGTCATTAAAGAATCCGAAACAAAAATTTCTTTGGATCCTGAAAGATCAGATAGAAAAGCCAAACGACCAGAAAAGAATCCAGGTATGCCAAGAAGTTCATATATCAAACGGTCACATGCAAGGGATACAGCACCCTCTATCGTTGAAGATTGGCTCACAAAATTAGCGAATTTAACCTTAGGGTTTCCTTGAGAGATAGAAACCTGAATATCATTACCACCAGCCGAACTAAATGTGGCCGAATAACGGCTTTCCTTCTCCGTTGCCAAACGCAACCCTCCATGAATAAAAATGGGCTTACTTATCAGAGGGATAAGTACCTTAGGCGTTCTTCCCAAATCGATGGGAATCTGCTTCTTAGCCAACTCGCCTTCAATAGGGCCAAGAACAATAGCTGAGTCGGCACCCCTTAATTGATATTGAAATAGGATTCCTATTCCCAAAACGCACGCCATCCTAAGACAACCTAATTTAAAATTTACCATATCCACACTCATGGTAAATAAACTTTATTACCCTACCACTATCATCAAGCGAAAAACTGAAAGAAATCATAAAAAAAATTGAATCAAATCTTTTCATTGGTTCGATGAGTGGAAAATTTAGTTGTTGGGCTTTTCTCCTTGCCGAGAATAGGACGAACTTGCTTGATGTTTCCTTAATTTATGAGCGAAGACCTTATTTTAAACCTTCTCAAAATTGTTAAATATCCGGGCTTTAGCCGGGATTTGGTTTCTTTCGGCTTGGTTCAACAAGCCGAGTTGGATGGCAAGACTGCAAAAGTGGTTCTGGAATTATCCACTACCGATCCGACCCTGCCACAAACGATCAAAAAGGATGTGGAAACTGCCTTACTTGCAGATGATGCCATTGATTCTGCCGAAGTGATGGTTCGGGTTAAGAAAAAGAAGGAAGCTGCGGCTCCTACAGATGGGCCCGGGGATGAAAATTTAAGCGGAGTGAAAAGAATCATCGCCGTAGCCAGTGGTAAGGGAGGTGTCGGCAAGTCCACCCTCTCAGTAAACCTAGCCTGTGCCTTGGCGAGAATGAAATCAAAGGAGGGTGAATCCTTCAAGGTTGGATTGATGGACTGCGACCTTTACGGACCATCTGTCCCCCTTTTAATCGGTGCATCAGGTAGACCTGAGCTCGTGGGAGATAATATCTTAGCACCTGTGGAAAGTTACGGGGTGAAAAGTATTTCGATGGGCTTATTAATCGATGAGGAAAGTCCGGTTGTTTGGCGCGGACCCATGATTATGAAAACCATCCAACAATTTGCCCATAATGTGGTTTGGGGGGATTTGGATTATTTATTGATTGATCTTCCTCCAGGGACTGGAGATGCCCAGCTTTCTCTTGCTCAAATCCTTCCTTTAGATGGTGCGATTCTTATCACCACCCCCCAAAAAGCGGCGGTAGATGTGGCCCGTCGGGGGGCTAGAATGTTTGAAAAGGTAAATGTTCCGATTCTCGGAGTTGTGGAAAATATGAGCTTTTTCCAAGATCCAGAAAGTGGAAAAAAAGTACACCTCTTTGGTCAGGGAGGAGGTCCTGAGACAGCTCATACACTCAAGTGCCCCTTCCTTGGAGAAATCCCGTTAGACGAGGAAGTAAGACTCGGTGGTGACCATGGAACTCCCGTGACAGTCGCCAATCCTAAAAACCCATCTAGTTTAGAAATTTACGGAATTGCCGAGAAGATAACTGAATTACTTCCAAAGTGAATGGATGATGGGCTCTTGCAAAGCACAGAGCCGAGGAAGGGGCTAAACTTTCTTAATTTCGCGATGTACGGTACGGCGGCGGAGGAAGGGATTGTATTTCTTCTTTTCCACAACTTCGGTCTGTAGCTTTTTGTTACGCGAACTAAGATAACGGGAGGGTGGCTTTCCTTCCTTGCGTGCTTCCGTACACTCGATAATCACTGTTTCTCTTGGCATAGGGCTGATAAAATGAAGGAATTTCTATTTCCCTGCAATCAAAAAGGAAGAAATTGCATCATGGCATTCCAAGCAAAATCTTTTGAACCGTGCTCACAAATCGACCTTAATCTTTGAATCCAATTTATTTACATCGAAGCCGTGATCTCTAAACCAAGTAAACATGTCTCGCCCCATGGCCACACTGATGACGGCTACCGTGGCGTTGACATCATAATACTTCAACTCGCTCGGCAAGGCTAACTTTCGTTTTGCTCTAAAATAGTCGGCTATAACATCAGGATTTTCTTTTCTTAGCTGTTCGAATAACCAAAAAGTCTTACCCCAAAGCATATCTTTGGCATCAACACCTTCGAGATCGGGGATATTTCCGTCAAAAGTCCTGCCGTTTTGGTCATACAGCTTCATGGTTGAATCGAGCCTCAATCCACGTGAAATCTGACGATCAATCCGTCTCAAACCCTCTTGTTCATATCCCATATCCATCATCACAAGATTACCCACATAGGTGGCAATAGGCTCATTCCAGATTTCGTTAAAGGGTAACACCCAAGAATGTACGGTCTCGTGAGTGATCAGTTCGATCATACTATCTTCCCGACCAGGAAATCCCCCCCAAAATACACCCAAGCCAAGGGTGGAACCCGAGGAGAATCCACCCCCGCCTGTCGCTAGTAGACCAATGGTACCAGCCATTCCTGGATAGAGAGGGACACCCATGCGTTTATGGATGATCGGCTTGGTTCGCTGATAGATTTTGGCCATGGCCTCAGCGTAAGGTTTGAGATACTCATGATAACAAAGTTTGATACCGTCCAAGTTCTCAATGTACTCCATTTCTGGGAAACCGAGACGACCAAAACTTTTTTGGGAATCGATTTTCTTGTCGGCCGCCGTAAGCAATAACAATGGTTTCCACCAAGCAGCATTGATCTTATCTTGCGCGTTTGGATTCCTGCCGGCAAGACCTCTTGCACCGATAAGTAGATTGCCTAGGCCGACTTTGCGGCGTGCGAGGATTGGCCTTAAGTTCGCATCCTTAATTAATTCCTGCCATTGGCTTGGATCATCAAAATGCATCCAATCGGCCTCTCCCTCTATTCTCGATGATATCTGTTTGACCACCCCTTGGAAAGGTTTCATTGCCTTGGATTTAAAATGGACTCCAAAAACCTCCGCCAGCTTACTCTGCTCTACGGACAGGGCAGACGAGAGAATCAACACTCCTCCCCCTTGGAACAAAAATTGTTTGATGACATCAATGTCTTTGGAAGTATAGGATAGTTGTTCTTCGCATCCCAACAGGATCAGCAAGTTGACATTAGAAAAGTCATAGTTGTAAAGTGCACCCCAGCACACGGCTTTCGGCTGACCCGGAAGGTATTGGGTATGAAATCTTCCATCCGCATAAAAAGAAAACTGATGCCCTAAATCACTCACCGCGTGAATACGGGTCCTCTGGCCATTTAAGTGAATCGAAAAAAATGATGCGTAAAGAAAAACGATCAGCGAGGTTGTTCTTGCAAAGCCTCTACTGACCAGCATCCAAGGACTTACTTGTCTCATTTTGAAACTTCTTTCCATTTTGTCTATCACATCCAAAAACAGGACAACAAATCCCCAATATAAAGTTTCAATTTGCCATGAGTTAAAAGGAGGGAGTAAGTTGGATGACCATGGAATCTAATTCAACGGAAGGGCTCTCTCCAGCATACGATCAAAAATTTCGAGAACTGAACCAAGAGAAAGTTAACCAGCAGGCTGCTGAGGTTCCCAAAACCGGCAATGAGTCTTCAGTTAAGGTCACCAAATCCGAAGACGATCTCGATTTGGGTGGCTCCCTGAAAGATCAAAACCAACCTTTCCTATCGGCAGATCATTGCGAAAAACCCGGCGAACCCGTGCCTAGCGTAGATACAGTTGATGATACCGGAATCGACTGCACCCGAGAACCGGACTGGCAAGTTGTAAAGCCCGACAACTTACCTGAAAAACCGGAGCCTTCTCAGGTTCATAATGACAAATACTGGGATGAGAGAAGTTTAGATAGTGAGCTTGAGGATAAAGACTTGCAGGAAGAAATGATCCGAAAAGAATTGGAAAACTTTGATCGTGCCGCACGAGACGGAGACGACGCGGGCCGACCTTTTCAAAACGAATTACTCGACCCTTATTATGGAGGAGGCAATCCACCATCTGAGCGCCCTGGATCAAGCAACAGTTTGGATTCTTTTATCTAAGTGAGGTTTTGATCGCCAAGCTTCGGATAAGCTGTGAATCCACCAGAAAAAATTGAAATTATTGGCGATTTCCTCGCTATTCGATGGGGGAATGAAAAAGAGTCTTTTATTGATGGCCCTACGCTAAGGGCAAACTCCCCAAGTGCTGAAAATGCAGGCGAAACCGATATATTTGGAAAGATTTCTGGAGGAAGTAATCAAACCGAGTATGGGAATGTCTCCGTTAAAAAATTTGAATATGTGGGAAATTATGCGATCCGCTTGCTTTTTAGCGACGGGCATGGATCAGGAATTTACTCTTGGGATCACTTGTTATCCATGGATCCCGATTCCTAATTTTTCAGACCTAATCTAAATTATGCAATCCCACGGGCGCTTGAACGCGTAAAGGACAAGATTTCGCCCAATGTAGGCTCTTTTTCCACCGCAAAATTATCTTCGAGGAATTGAAGCGCTTGTGTACGATTGAACTCCTTACGGTAAAGGACTTTAAAAGCCGCCCGAATAAGCTCAATGTCAGAGGACTTAAAACCGGCACGTTCTAACCCCACTTTGTTAATGGAACGAACATCTGCCGGAGAACCATCCGCCAGCATGAAAGGAGGAACATCTTGAACTAATTTCGAACAGGCCGAGACCATGCAGTGTCGGCCTAACCGACAAAATTGATGAACACCAGCCCCCCAACCTATATTGACATGATTTGCCACTTCAACATGTCCTCCCAAAGCTGAGTGACTACTCATGACTATGTGATCTCCAATTTGACAATCATGAGCCACATGGCTGTAGGCAAGAAAAACATTATTTGAACCAATGGTGGTAAAATCAGAAGAATTTGTGGCAACATGTGCAGTTACATATTCTCGGAAAATATTACCATCTCCAATGGTCAGACCGGGTTCGCCACCCTCATACTTTAGGTCATGAGTCAGACCACCAATCAGAGCATATGGGAAAATGGTATTATCTTTCCCCAAAGTCACTTTTCCTTCAACCGTTGCATGATGAAGAACTTTGGTGTTATCGCCGACAACCGTATTTCCACCCACATAGCAAAATGGACCGACTTCGACATTTTCCCCCAATTGTGCATTAGGCTCAACAATTGCTTGAGGATGTATTTTGACTGACATCAGAAATGATCAGGCATCCTCTCCGCCATCTACGATAGAAAACATCAAACTAGCAGAGGATACCACTTTCCCACTCACTTTACATTCTACTTTTGCCGTAGCCAACTTGTTCCCACGAACTTTGTCGATCTGAGCCTCGATAATTAGTTGATCTCCTGGCACGACGGGCTTGCGGAATTTGACTTTGTCTGCACTCATAAAAAAAGCGACTTTCCCTTCAGCTGACCCCTTCTTAAGGAGTAAAATCCCCGCGGCTTGTGCCATAGCCTCAAGCTGCAAAACTCCAGGCATCACGGGATGACCAGGGAAATGACCTGGAAAAAAAGGTTCATTAACCGAAACATTCTTTAAGGCAGTTAAGCGGGTATCCCCATCCATGGAGATAACTCGATCAACCAAGACGAAAGGAAAACGATGGGGCAACACATCCAAGACCCTTCGAATATCCAGTTCGGTCTCGTCTGGCAGTACAAATGATTTTCGTGGCGATGTCCCCACAGAAGCTTTGCCCTTTTTGCCGGCGGAGGTCTCAATAATTTTTGAAACCAATTGGGAATTCAATGAATGTCCCGGACGGACTGCAATGATGTGGGCCTTAAGGGATTTCCCAAGAAGAGAGAAGTCGCCCACGATATCGAGAATTTTATGACGGACGAATTCATCCTCAAAGCGAAGGGGCTCCTTCGACAGAATTTTATCTCCCTTGATCACAATAGCACTGTCCAAACTACCTCCTTGGATTTTTCCAATCTTGAGAAGTTCTTCAATTTCCTCGTAAATCGTAAATGTACGAGCTGGGGCAATTTGGGCGACATAAGTTTCGGGGTCGATATCAATGGAAAGGTGTTGAACATATATGCCTCGATCGTCCGCCGATGTGCAGGTTACCCGAAAGCCATCGTGCGGTAAGGCAATAATCGACCGGTTTCCGGAAGTGACTGAAACGGGTTCAGTGATCTCCAAAAACTGCCGTTCTTCATCCTGGTCTACGGCTCCTGCTTCCATGATTAAATTCACAAAGGGGCGAGAGGAACCATCCATGATAGGGGGTTCGCTCGCATCCAACTCAATCACCGCATTGTCTATCCCGCAGCCACGCAATGCACTTAAAACATGTTCAACGGTATGTACTTTTGCATTACCGTTAGTGATTGTTGTACTGCGAATAAGATCAGTAATATTTTCTGCGGCGGGTACGATTTCTGGTTTTCCATAAAGATCAGTTCTTCGAAATAAAAAGCCTGAATTGGGCGAAGCAGGTTGAATCGTTAAAGTTACTTCCTCACCGGTATGAAGAGATTTCCCCTTAACCGATCTTTCATTAAGAATGGTTCGTTGCTTAGTAGCCATCTCCCTATTTTTTATGTGAGTTTCATTCCCCTGTAAAGGATGGAACAAGACTTATCATTCCACTATTGAAACTCATCATGAATTAGATAGGGTGAGTAGATAATTTGCCCAAATACAACCTTGTCAACCAAACCAACCAGCTTTAAAAGACGCCTGAAACACGAATACCGAAAGACATTAGATCGGTTGATTCGATCCCATGCCTTTCACAAATTCTTCATTAGGGTAATTTATTTAATCGGATTTGTTATTTCGATGATTTTAGCCACCTTGCTTTATTTAGATAAATAAAGCAATCACTCAAAACCTATTTGCCTGGGAAGGGTAGAGTGGAAATCGGTTTATCGAATTTCAAAGCGTCCTCCCACACTTTGCATAGATGATCCACATTGTCCTGATTGAGGGAGGAATCCAAGATGAGATCGATCAAGCGGAGGTATCCATTCTGCCGCAAGTGAGCCCCCAACTTTTGGTTGGAAAAAGGGTGACCGATTAAGGACCTAACTAGGCTCTGCGGAGCGGAACGAAATTCCGCCTGACCTCGGAGATTTAAATAGATACCACGAGCCTCCGCCTCTCGAAACATATCTTTGAAAAAATCCTGCTCTACAGGTATAAAATTATAGCTCAAAGTCAGGTGACGCATGCGAGATAATCGAAGCACAGGCGAGGGATCTCGAATCATATTTCTGGAAAGGCCAAGGGTATGAACATTCGATAACTCGGAAAGGTCACTAAGATCAGTCAGCAGATTGCTGCTTAAGTCTAGCCGGTTGAGATTTTTAAATCTTCGAAGTACCCTAAGATCGCAAATTTGATTTTCTGAAAGATTGAGTCTTTCAAGATGGCTCAATGGTCCCAACCCATCAAGAGAATGGATTTGATTATTTCCAAGTTCAAGGATTCTGAGAGTATTCAGAGAAGAAAGAGCCCCAACTGAGTCGATAAGATTGCCAGATAGAAGAAGGGTGTGAAGCACAGGTAAACGGCTCAAGTTTTCAATCGATGCAATGCGATTGTCATAGAGATGAAGGGAACTAAGTTTGGGCAGATTGCTTAGCTCAACCAAAGGGTCCGTATCTCTTTTGCCATTCCCACTTTCGTCTGTGAAAGTTTCTCCTTCATCAAATTCCTTATTCCGATTCCGATCCGCAAAACTTTCGACCCTTCCAAGTTGGTTGCCTTGGGCGTACAGATTAACCAATCCCTTAAGGTCGCTTATCCCTTCAAGATCAATCAAGGAGTTGTTGGAAACATCCAGCTGTGCCAGAGCACTCAATCCACTCAATCCACTGAGACCAAGGAGGCGATTCCTTGACAAATTAAGCAATCGAAGAGAGGACGACTGAAAAGAAGCAAAGTCACTCACATCCGTTAAACGATTACCTGAAAGGTCAAGATTCTTGAGATTTTTCAAGTTTTGAATCGGCAAAAGACGATCAATCAGATTATCTCGCAGAACAAGGGACTCTAAATTTTGAGCATGTTCCAAACCTGTAAGTTCACGAATGCCAAGATCATTGGCTTGAAGACGAATGAGTTTGCTAGCTACCAGTTCTTTAGTGAGACTTTTCTCACTTACCCCTAGAGATCGTGCAATCGCACTTTGGAGAGCGGGTTCCGGGATAATTAAATCCTGACCAAGAGCAAAAGAAGTAAGAAACACTCCCAACAGGGAGATAAAAGTTTTGTGGATAAAGTTGTTAAAAAGGGAAGTCACAAGCCTATCCAATATCAAGCACGCAATTTGGCAATTAAGTCTTTAGATTCGACGGATTCTCCGACTTGAACCAGAATATCGTCTATTGTTCCATCCGCTGAGGCATAAAGTGTGGTTTGCATTTTCATCGCTTCGAGTACGGCGATTTTGTCCCCCTTCTTAACCGGCTTACCCACACTGGTTGCGATACTACTAATCATCGCTGGAATAGGAGCCCCAATGTGCATAGGATTCGACGAATCTGCTTTCTCACGAACTTTTGCATCCCCCTTGAAAGAATGGTCCTCGACCAAACAAGTTCTCGCTTTACCATTGAGTTCAAAAGTAAGGGATCGGATCCCTTTTTCATCTGGCTCACCAACATTTAAAAGTTTAACGAAGAGAGTTTTACCTTCCTCAATTTCAATGGAGATTTCTTCACCGACCTCAAGACCATGAAAATAAGCGGTTGTTGGAAGGACCGAAACGTCACCATTCTTCGCACGGAATGCTAAGTATTCCTGAAAAACTTTGGGATACATTAAGTGAGCGAATAAATCATCTTCTGTAGCTTTTCGCCCTATCTTCTTTTGCAGACTGGTAAATTCTTTTTTCAGATCAATCTTCGGAGCGGATGCACCAGGACGACCACGCATGGGTTTTTGCTTACCCAAAACAACCTTCTGTACCTGCTTGGGCCAACCACCCATTGGTTGGCCAAGGTTCCCAGAGAGTAAATCTATGACGGATTCAGGAAAGCCTGTTTCGGGGGGCAGATTGATCATATCTTCTGGCTTGACCCCTTTTGTAATGAGAAAAATTGCAAGATCTCCAACACACTTACTGCTGGGCGTCACCTTGACAATATCTCCGAGCAATTTGTTCACCTCTTGATAGGTCTTAACTACATCTGGCCAACGCTTTCCTAAACCCAGGGCAGTGGCCTGTTCGCGCAAATTAGTGTACTGCCCGCCTGGCATTTGATGATGAAATACTTCAGCACTGCCAAAAGGTGGCGAAGTGTCGAAAGGAGCGTAATACTGACGAACCGCTTCCCAGTAAATGGATAAATCATTCAGGGCGACCACATCCAAACCGGTCGACCTAGGAGCGTTGCGTAAAGCATGTGCAATGGAGTTAAGATTCGGCTGACTGGTGCAGCCGGACATGGAAGAAACCGCAAGGTCGACCACATCGACCCCAGCTTCCGATGCCTTTAAAACCGAGGCCGAAGCGATCCCACTGGAATCGTGCGTGTGAAAGTGAATGGGAAGAGATACCTCATCACGAAGTGCCTTAACGAGACGATGCACGGCTGTGGGATGACATAAACCAGCCATATCTTTAATCGCAATGATATGAGCGCCCATCTTTTCGAGTTCTTTGGCCAAATCTACATAGTATTTAAGAACATACTTCTCTTCACTTGGGTCTGTAAAATCACCCGTGTAACAAAGGGCAGCCTCACAAAGGGACTTGGTTCGTTCACTCACGGTCTCCATAGCAACCTTGAGATTGGGCAAGTAGTTGAGAGAATCAAAAATACGGAAGACATCCATCCCAGCTTCCGATGAATGAATCACAAATTCTCGGACCACATTATCAGGATAATTGGCATACCCCACCCCATTGGACCCTCGAAGAAGCATTTGGAAGAGAATGTTGGGAATACGCTCACGTAATTTTCTTAAACGCTCATAGGGGGACTCTCCCAAAAAGCGCATGCAAGTGTCGAAAGTTGCGCCACCCCACATCTCCAAGCTAAACAAACCAGGGAGACGACGGGAAATAAAATCTGCCACCGTGAGCATATCATAAGTGCGCATTCGGGCGGCGAATAGGGATTGGTGGGCATCGCGCAGAGTGGTATCGGTCACCATCAAAGGTTTTTGTTCCCTTAACCATTTAGAAAATTTCACCGCTCCTTCAGCGAGTAAAAGATCACGAGTTCCCCGTGGTGGGGATTCTTTGGGGTCATGGGAAGGAACAATCAAAGGCAAGGGGTTCTTAATTCTTTCGCGGCCCTTTACCTGAGGGTTTCCATTGACCACAATTTCGCCCAAGTAATTGAGCAGGCGGGATGCCCGGTCTCTACGAGCCTTAAAACGGAATAGCTCGGGAGTGATATCGATCATTTTCGTGGAGGCGCGCCCTTCAACAAATTCTTTATGGGAAATTACATTTTCGAGAAAAGGAATGTTGGTTTTGACTCCACGAATGCGCATCTCTCGAAGTGCACGATGCATCCGGTCCAAAGCTTGTCCAAGGTTAGGTCCCGAGGTGGTAATCTTGACGAGCAGAGAATCATAAAAAGGAGTAATAATGGAACCTGTATCCCCCATAGCACCATCCAAACGAACCCCAAAACCGGCGGATGAACGATAACTCAAAATCTTTCCATAATCAGGAGTAAATCCTTTTTCTGGATCCTCTGTGGTCACTCGGCACTGGACCGCACAACCATTTCGGGGAATTTGATCCTGTTGAGGAATACCAATTCTTTTACCGTGCAAGGGTTGATCCATCGCCACTAAGATCTGCGAACGAACAATATCGATTCCGGTAATTTGCTCGGTAACCGTATGTTCAACCTGAATACGCGGATTCATTTCAATGAAAAACCATTCGTTGGTATCTTGATCGAGCAGGAACTCGACAGTACCAGCATTATCATAACCGATTTTTTCGGCCAATTGCACCCCTGCATCACAGAGTTCTTTCACCACTTCGCTGGGAAGACCAATAGACGGAGCGACCTCAACCACTTTTTGATACCGGCGTTGAACCGAGCAGTCACGCTCATGAAGATGAACCACATTCCCTTTACGGTCCCCAAGAATTTGGACCTCCAAGTGTTTGGCCCGCCCGACATATCGCTCGAGGAAAACAGCCGAGTTGCCAAAAGCACGCTCTGCTTCTCCTTGGGCTTCTTCAAGCATGGGTTTCAGGTCTTTTTCATCCATGACCACACGCATTCCCCGACCACCGCCTCCAAAAGCCGCTTTAATAATCAGGGGGAAGCCAATTTTTCGCCCCCATTTGAGTGCCTCAGCTGGCTTGGATACTGGATTAGGAGTGGCCGGCAAGGTAGGCACACCCGCCTCATCAGCAGCCTTTTTGGCCGCCACTTTATCCCCCATACGCTCGATGAGCTCAGGTCGGGGGCCCACGAAGGTAATGCCCGCCTCGTCGCAGGCTCGGGCAAAATTGGGGTTTTCAGAGAGAAAACCATACCCGGGATGAATCATGTCCACCCCCTTTTCCTTGGCCAATGCAATGATCGAATCAATATCAAGGTAAGCCGCAACCGGACCTTTGCCTTTGCCAACTAAATACGCTTCATCTGCTTTAAAGCGATGGACACCGAAACGGTCTTCCTCCGCATAAATAGCAACGGTCCTTAGATTAAGTTCAGTGGCAGAGCGGAAAATACGCACTGCAATTTCGCTACGGTTGGCAACAAGCAATTTTTTCATGAATCAGGTGGGGGTGAATTTAAGCTGATTATGCCAATGAATGCCCCGATTTAATCAAATCATCAACGCCAAAATCTCGAAATGGATAGATAAACAGTCAATTTAACCAAGCTAGTAGGAAATTGAGGTGATTAAAAAACGCAATTCTTCGTCCATCCAAACCATGGATCGATCCAATGACTCAAACCAAAAAAGTATCCCAGACCGGCCATGGCAAGATAAGGACCAAAGGGCAACTCAACCCCAAACCCTAATGGTTGGTGACCCTTGAAAGGCGAAAGTTTGATCTTTTGTAAAACCAAGATCGGCAAGAACAAGAGGCAGCCCAATAAAGCCCCCCCGAAAATAGAAAACACAGCCCCCTGCCAGCCACAAAAAGCCCCAATGCAACCGAGTAATTTTACATCCCCCTCACCCAGGGCTTCACGACCCATAATACGACCCGCAACAGCCCCTATCCAATAAAGTAGACCAGAGCCAATCAATATCCCAGTTAAACTGGTCATTGTCGAATAGAACCTACTCGCTCCAATAGACGAAAATTCAACCATATGCAGAGAAGGAAAATAAATCGATAAGCAGAGCCCCAGGCAGGCACCGCCAATACTAAATCGATCAGGAATAAGCATCGTTTCAAAGTCGATCACCACCACCCCAATCATGATCCAAACAAATAAGCAAGAACTCACAAAAATACCCACATCTTGATCGAGCATGAAAGAATAAAAAATCCATGCAAATAAAAGGCCCACAGTACCTTCCACAATTGGATACCGAGGTGAAATTTTTGCCCCACAACATTGGGCCCGCCCTTTTAAATAAAGCCATCCCAAAAGGGGCAAGTTAATGGACCATGGAATCGGTTTTTGACAACTCGGACATTTTGACCTGGGAGATACCACAGACTCATCTCGGGGTAAGCGGTAGGCAACCACATTGAGAAAGCTTCCCAGACAAGAGCCAATCAATAGACCAAGCCAAGGAAACAGTTCTGAGAATTCAAACATATTTTCCATCTTTTAAAAAATCAGGAAATAGCTGACTCGGCAGCCTGCTTCATAACCGATAATGAAACATCCCTGCCCGACCAGATTTCGAGCGAACGAGCTGCTTGACCCACAAGCATCCCGAGCCCATTAGCCACGGGGTATCCCCTTTCTATACCCGCGAGCATCAACGGGGTTACGGGAGGATTGTAAACCATGTCGTAAAGATATACATTGCCCTTAATCCTAGTGATATCAACAGGAGGAGGATCTCCTTTCCGCAACCCGACAGAAGTCGCATTAATCATAAGCAATGGAAGATTTGAGTCTGCAAAAGGATTCAAGAAAGATTCAAGAACCAAAAGATCATGCTTCAAGTCATAATTAATGAGGGCATCATACAGCTGTTTTGCCCTGTCCAAGGATCGATTGTAAACAGCAACCTGAGCACAACCATCCAAGATAGACTGAGCAACCGCCGCTCGAGCCGCACCGCCCGCACCAAGAACCAAAACATTGAAGTCACGAAGAGGACGATTAAATTCTACCTCAATGGCTCGGGACAGTCCCACTCCATCAGTATTGTAGCCTCTCCACCCCTCCTTTTCCCAACTGAGTGTGTTTACAGCACCCATGGTGCGAGCACGGTCCTCTACGGAGGAAAGGAGAGGTAATACATCCACCTTGTGCGGAATGGTTAAATTTAATCCACGAAATCCGAAGTCTGCGAGAATAGGTAATGCATGGGCAAGAGATTGAGGGTGCACCTCTATTTTTTGATAATGCCAAGACGAAAACTTCGAGTCTTGACCTGACAAAACCTTTAGTGCCGCCCCATGAATTTGTGGACTGATGGAATGTTGGATGGGGCAACCAAGCACAGCCAATCCCACTTCAGGTTGTGGAAGGGGCTTGAGATGTTCAAACAAGATGGGAGCTTCAGGCATTGGGAGCTTCTTTGTGCACTCTTTCAAATTCATCAATAAAAGATTCGAACATCCTAACCTTGGATAAGTCGTCGAGAGAACGATAGTGGTGACTGAGGTTTCGGCATGCACGGGTCAAAGTTTCCGCCACGGTCACGGGAAGTAAAATAGCTCCCGACTCCTCATCAGGAATCATACCCAACTTGTCCTCCATTTGCTCTAATTCGATCAATTTTCCGCCGGCCCAGCAATCTATGTAGAAAGGATGACGCTCAGTGAAGCAACCCACCATAAACCTTCCTGGGGTACCAATAGGATCTAGTTCAAATCCTATTCTACGGGCCACTAAAATATAGATTGCACAAAGGGAAATGGGCAGACCTTCGCGCCGATCCAATACCCGGTGGAGGAAACTATTTTCTGGATTCTCAAAATTTTCGCGGGCCCCCCTAAATCCAAACTCATGAAAAAGCACCCGGTTTAACACCTCGCAGGTAACTCTTGGGTTGGAAGGTTGAAGCAATAACTCTCGACAACGATCGGCCAACTTATCGAGGAAAAAAGAATAGGTAGACATTTCAAAATCTGGACAAACCGTGCGGTCTAATAAGAACCACCCTGTTTCTAATTCGTATCGCAAAGACTGAATGAAACGCAAAAAGTCTCCGGTTCCATCAATCCAACCGAGTCTTTCAATCAAATTTTGAGCATGTTTAGCCAAGTAGGTATCCTGCCCTTGGCTCATTCCCAACAAAAAAGACTGGCCCTCAATAGGGAAAGCTTTGAGTTGCTCAACCAACGCATTACGAACGACTTCTGACTCATCGTCCAGCAGAGCCTTTACTGCATCCCAGGAAATACAACCTGCTTTGGAATTCTTCTTTTGCGTGCTCACTAAGATCATGCTCGCATCAAATTCTTATAACAGCAAGTTTTCGCTCTCTTGGAGGTATTTTTAAGACTCGAATCCATTCTCTAAAAAGATGGTTTTTTAACATTCCATGATGAGATGGGTATTCGTTCTAATTCGATCGAGCCCCGAACAAAGCAGAGCCAACGCGAATCATGGTACTACCCCACTTGATCGCTTCGGATAAATCATCAGTCATTCCCATCGACAGTTCATTTAAATCCAGCCCGTGACTCGCACAGAGTGAATCTCTTAACTCGGCTAATTTCCTGAATGCTTCTCCAGCCACCGATAAATCTCCAGGCACATAGGGAGCAATGGTCATTAATCCATCAACGGTTAAATTTGGAGAGTTAACGACCTCTTCCAAGGCACGTTCAGCTTCCTCAACTTTGAAACCATATTTCGCAGGATCATTCCCTGAATTAATTTGCAAAAGGATCGAAGTATTTTGGCCAATTCGTTGAGAAACCGTCTGCACTTTTCGGATCAACTTTATCGAATCCAAAGTTTGAATACGGGAAAAGTGGCTTAATGCCTGAGTTGTCTTATTACTCTGAAGATGCCCGATTAACTCCCAGTGAACCCCATCCAGTTGAGCTTTCTTCCCAATGCATTCCTGTACCTTATTTTCGCCAACCCGTAAAATACCTGCTTGCTTACAATATTTCACCGCCTCGACAGGCCAGTTTTTAGTTACAGGTAAAAGAGTTATCTCGTCAGGAGATCGACCACACTCGAGGCAACTTGTTTCAATTCTTTCACGCAAATCGGACAAGTTAAGCGAAAATTGTTCAAACGATATCATAAGTATTACTTGTATTATAGCTAGTTTCTAATAAGTTCAGTTTATAGCAAATGCATATTCAAAATTTCAAAACCTTCTGTGATTTGGTCGAGAGCAAAAGCTTTTCCAAGGCAGCAAAATTAAACGAAGTCACCCAGTCGGCTGTCAGTCAACAGCTTAAGGCAATGGAGTCGCATTATCAAATGCTCATCATTGACCGAAATCAAAAAAAATTCCGCCTCACCCCCCAAGGAACGGCTCTTTACTCCACCTTTAAACAAATTCTGAATCTCTACGATCGCTTAAATTGCGAAATTCAGGAAATGCGCAATGTGGTCAGTGGAACGATACACATATCCACAGTCAATAGCATCGGACTTCATGTTTTACCTCCTTATCTCAAATCTTTTCTCAAGGAATTTCCCGCAGTCAATTCGAGAGTAGAATACCGAAGAGCCAATCTAGTTTATGAAGATGTTTTGCACGGAAATGCAGATATCGGATTAATTGCTTTCCCCTCCCCTCACAAAGACCTCGAAGTCATTCCTTTTACCAACGATGAAATGATTGTGGCAATGAGTCCGGAGCATCCGCTTAGTAAGAAACGAATGATTGCGTTGAAAGATCTTCAAGATGTTGAATTTATCGCCTTCGATAAAGACATCCCTACCCGAAAGGCCACTGATGAGATTCTCAATCATGCTGGAATTGATGTGTCGGTAGTTATGGAATTTGACAATGTTGAGACCGTCAAGCGAGCCATTGAAATCAATGCCGGTCTTGCTATCTTGCCGGCAAGCACAGTCGTCAATGAAGTGGAGAGAAAGCAATTGATCAGTTTTAAGCTGGAAGGTGGAATTCATAGCAGACCACTTTCAATTATTCACAAAAATACTAAGATGCTCACCCCTGCCTTACGTGCTTTTATCGAACTTCTTAAAGAGGGGCCCGAAGTCGACTAATCTCTTTTCGTCTTTATTTAATGGTAGCCCCGAATGGGCGGGCTTGCCTTAATCAAGCTTGCGGTAAAACTACCCACGATTACTCGGCTACTTACACGAAGTGGAACCCTCCTCTCATCATCCGAGTACCAAACCTTAAGCGTTCCTTGCGGACTTCGATTAAAAACCCCACGCAGGTTGGACAAAGCAGGAATGGTTTCGATTGCAAAAATTCGCCCACGGGGAAGAGAAATTAACTTTCTTTCCTTTGTCTGGACAACCACCTCTTGAAAACGCTTGCCATCACAGGTTGGGAGAACGGTTTTTCCTCCGGGTATCAAGGGATGGAGTCGAAACAAATAGGCAATCGAAAGAGGATCATGGACATAGCCTGAAATTTGAGTCAATTTCGGTTTAGATCCATTTTTAACATAAGAGACGGTTCCCTCATCATAGTTGTAAACCACTTCTATTTCCCTGCGGGTTTTTCCTTCACGCTGTTCTTTCTGATACTTCAGTGTACGAGAAAAATCTGAACTTACTGTACTGGTAATCGATGTTCTTACCTTGTAAAAGGTATCGGCAAACGAATTGGTTCGTACATTGAATCGTACTAAGATCGGGCTGTTTTCAATCGCTTTATCCTCTGCGAGAACCTCCATCACCGCCGATCCAACTGGAAAAAAGCCCCACTTTATTTCATATTCCAGCCTTTCGCCCAGATTGAACGGATAGGGAGAAGTCTCGGGATTCGAACCAGTAGAAGACAAGCAAGTTGTCCAACTCCCCATAATGAGGAGAAAGAGATAAGGTATGCGAATCAAGAAACGCGAACCGAGTCTAATTTCCAGATATCCTTGGCATATTCTCCGATTGTACGATCGGAGGAAAATTTTCCGGATCCAGCAACATTGCGAATCGCCATAGCGGTCCAATTTTCCTGATCGAGATAGGCTGAACTTACTTTCTCTTGAGCTTCCACATAGGCACGATAATCAGCGAGAACAAAGAAAGGATCTCCCCAATCAAGCAAACCACGTGTAAGATCCGCCGTTTGCCTTCCTTGCCCAGGTGAAAAGAAATCAGAGGATAACCAGTCCAATACTGCCTTAAGTTCGCCGTCCGACTCATAATAGGAAAACGGATCATAGCCGTGATGCTTAAGTTTCTCAATCCCTTCAACCGTTTGGCCAAAGATAAAAATATTTTCATTTCCCACCTCTTCTAGAATTTCCACATTAGCACCATCCAAGGTACCGATGGTGAGGGCACCATTGAGGGCAAACTTCATATTACCAGTACCCGAGGCCTCTTTACCCGCAGTGGATATCTGTTCGGACAGGTCAGAGGCTGGAATCATTCGCTCGGCAACGGAAACTCCATAGTTAGGCCAAAAGACAACTTTTAATTTATCTTTGATCCGTTCGTCCGAATTTATTTTGGAGGCGACTAAATTAATCGCGTGAATAATCACCTTGGCCATGTGGTATCCAGGAGCAGCCTTGGCTCCGAATAAAAATACCCGAGGTGGTATGTCCAAGTTAGGGTTATGCAGAAGCCTGCGATACAATGTAAGAATATGTAAGAGGTTAAGATGCTGGCGCTTATACTCATGCAACCTCTTGATCTGGGCATCAAATAAAGCATCCGGACTGATTTCTATCCCTACCCGAGATTGCACCATCTTGGCTAAAATCTCCTTATTGTGCATCTTAATCGACCTAAATTTCTCACGAAAAGATGTCTCATCGGCGAACTTACCAAGCTCACTCAACTTCGAATAATCTGTTACCCAACTAGACCCAACCGATTCGCTGACGAGATCAGATAACTCAGGATTACACCCGACCAACCACCTTCTTGGAGTAATACCATTGGTTTTATTATTGAAACGTGCTGGATAAATCTCGGCAAATTCGCGAAGTAATCTCTGTTGAAGCAATTCAGTATGCAAGGCGGCCACACCGTTTACGGAATGACTTCCAACCACGGAAAGGTGAGCCATACGAACTTGTCCATCCGCCACAATGGCCATTCTTCGCAATCGATCGGAATCATCCGGAGCAAACCTTTTAACTTCATGCTCTAAAAACCTTCGATTGACCTCTAAAACGAGGTCGTAATGGCGTGGAAGAACCTTGGCAAATAAGCCTTCACTCCAAGTCTCCAAAGCCTCTGGCAGTAGGGTATGATTGGTGTAAGCAAATGTTTTCCTGACCAAATCCCAAGCATCATCCCAAGTCATTTGTTCGTGATCGATCAGGATACGAAGTAACTCAAGAATGGCCACCGCCGGATGGGTATCATTAAGCTGAACCACCACCTTATCAGTAAACTGATCCCATCCATCATGATTCCGGCGATAACGGGCGATCATGTCCTGGAGAGAACAGGAAACAAAAAAGTATTGTTGGACTAGCCGTAGTTCCTTGCCATTTTCGGTTTCATCATTGGGGTAAAGCACTTTGGATATCGTCTCCACCATCGCCTTTTCCCTGACTGCCTCAACATATCCGCCTTGGTTAAAAACATCGAGGTCAAACTCCTCCGATGCCTTGGACTCCCATAGGCGCAGAAAATTAACCGTGTTGGTATCATAACCCACAATGGCAATATCAAAAGGAATGCCATCCACCACTTTGGTATCGACCCATTTGGGACGGTAGTCTCCTCGGCTATCATAGTCATGCTGCACCCGGCCGTAGAGCTGAACTTTTTGCATAAACTGAGGGCGGGCAATTTCCCAGGGGTTGCCATACCTTCTCCAGTCATCGGGCTTTTCAATTTGTTTTCCGTCCTCAAATTCCTGCTTAAATAGTCCATATTGGTAGTGAATTCCGTAACCGATGGCAGGCAGATCCATGGTTGCCATAGAATCAAGGAAGCAAGCGGCCAACCGTCCAAGACCGCCATTGCCCAAGCCCATATCATGTTCTTCGGTTAAGAGTTCCGAAAGGTCAAAACCTAACTCGGCCAGTGCTTCGCTCAGGTTTTCTTTGATTCCTAGATTACACAAATTCGATTCGAGCAACCTGCCCATCAAGTATTCGAGGCTCAGGTAGTGAACTCGGCGTACATCTTGTTCAACATGAGCCTTCTGGGTGCGGATGTACTTTTCCATGATTTGCTCACGCACGGCCAGGCAAACGGCGGTCCACATCTCCTGAGGGGAAACATTTTCCAACTGACGAGCAAGGGTCAACCGGAGTTGGTGCAGGATTGATTCTTTCAAATCATTCACTTGATGTTGGGTTTCTATTTTGGAGGAAACAGTAGGAGCGATATTGGTTGTAGTCATGGGTGTGGAATTGAATCTGCAGGGGCAGTTTTTGTGCCACCTCTCTAAATTTAAATTTTAGGAAATATATAATACAATCTTTCAGTGACTCGCAATTATTCCACGGAGAATTTGTAAACGGTACTGTGAAAGTAGGTTTCTTCCGGACGAAGCACGGAACTCGGCCAACGATCTTGCCCTTCATGATTAGGACTGTCAGGAAAAAGCTGAGGCTCCAAACATAGACCCGAGCGAAAAGGATAGGATTCTCCTAAACTCCCTACAAGGGAACCATCCAAATAATTGCCACTGTAAAATTGGATGCCAGGTTGGTTGGTAAACAGTTGTAAACACCTTCCCGATTCTGAATCTTTTAATGTAGCAGCCCAATTCAATTCTTGATTTCCCTTTGGAACAAGCCAGGTATGGTCATACCCCTTTCCTGCAATCAGTTGTGCATGATCCTGATCGATTCTAGAACCAATCCGGGTGGCTCTACGAAAATCAAATGGAGTCCCCATTACCTGCTCAAATCCAGAGGGTATACCACTGGCATCGGTCGCAACGAACTCTTTACCTGGCAGGGTTAGTTGATGGTTAAGAATAGAGGATTCTCCTGCTCCACTCAGGTTGAAATAGGTATGATTGGTAAGATTCACAATCGTCGGCTTATCTGAAGTGGCTTTTATAAGGATTTTAAGTTCGTTATCTGAAGTAAGGATGTAAGTGGCTTGGGTAATCAGTCTGCCAGGATAGCCTTCCTCTCCATCTGGACTTACATAGTTAAAAACAACACCGAGATCGCTTTCCATTGCCTTGCCAGCCCAAACACGCTTGTCGAAGCCCTGCAACCCACCGTGCAAATGATTGGCCCCATTATTGGTTGCAAGCTGATAATGGATACCGTCTAGGGAAAATTGCCCGGCAGCAATTCGGTTGGCATAACGACCCGCAATACAACCGAAATAAGGGCTTTTGCTAAGGTAATCATCGAGGGAGGAAAAACCGAGAGACACATTTTCTAGTTTACCATCACGATCCGGGAGGATGATTTCCCGAACGGCAGCTCCAAACTCAAGGATACTTACCTCAACCCCATTCTCATTAATCAAACGGAATTCATGGACTTTGGAACCATCGGCCAATTGACCAAAAACTCTTTTAGAAATAGTCATCTTCTTTTTAATGTCGGGTTGATCTGGGCTATCAAGACCAAGGGTGTTTTTTCCAGTCTCATAAAAACCAGTGCCTTTTTCGACTAGGTAGGACCAGCCTTCCTCAGCTTTTTTTTGGGTATTTTGTCCGATCTCCTTAAGAGAACAGGAAGGTAGTAAGGATGTTGAAACAAGGATCAAAAAAAGTTGGAAATAAAGATTCATTCTCATATCTGAAAAGCAAGGTTCTTCGAAGGCCTACGATCTAACTAATCAATGAGGGCACTGGCAATCATAGTTTGCGCTTAAATCGATTCTCAAAATCTCTGACTGGAATCTCGAAATAAGTGGGCTTTCCTTTGGGGCAAACATAGGGGTTCCGGCAACCCAATAATTGTTCCACCAGATGAATCATTTCTGTGTCGGTAAAGCCCTCGTTATTTTCGTATTTGTAATTGGCCTGCCTTTCCAAAGCTTGCCTGGCCAGTGACTCCACTCGAGGGGCACCATCACTTTCCCTGGCAACCTCAAGAAAGTCTCGCAAAAAGTTCGATGCATATTCCGATTCAAGCCAGTGGGGACATCCCTCTAACCTGTAAAAATTCCTGCCAAATTCTTCTATGATAAAACCTAAATTACGGAGTTTGCTTAAACTGACTTTAAGATTCGCACTATCAATACCGTCAAGCTCAAGGGCTTCGGGTATGAGTAAAGTTTGTGACGATGCTTGATCGGAATCCCTGAAACTATCTTCCAATTGCTCAAAGCGAACCCTCTCGTAGGCAGCCCGGGCATGTAAAGCAACAACCCCGTGGGGGGTGGTGAAAATGGCAAGATTTCCGTGAGGACAATCGAGAAACTTCCATGCCGCACCCAGTTCCCTTCTTTTACCAACTATTTTTCGTTCGATAATTTCTTGGGCAGGAAAGTGATGCGCTTCATTTTTGTGGTTCAGTTGGCCATCCAACAGCAAGCTCTCATTGGTTAGAGTCTCCGCAGATTCAAAGGTTTCTTCTTTCAAGCTAGGATCCAATGTACTGTTCGAATTTCCAAAAATCTTGAGGGCCTGAGGATCGATTTGAGGAACCAGCTTCCCATTTTCCTTTTCATATTCGACTATCCCCTCCGAACTTTGGGATTGAGGTGCTGGCGAAGACATCGAACGATTATGATCTAAGATTTTACTAATGATGAAGGATCTTACTTCTGGCTCATTCCGAAAGCGGATCTCACGTTTTGAGGGGTGAACATTTACATCCACTGCGGCAGGATCAATTTCCAGAAAAAGAATGGCGAGGGGGAATCTTCCTTTCGGTACAAAAGTATGAAATGCCTCGATCACGGCATAGGATATGGTTTTACTATCCACCGGTCTTCGATTCACAAAAAACATCATCTCTTTTCGTGTAGAACGACTTTGGCCTGGCTTTCCCAACAAGCCATTCAGGGCAAAACCTTCTCCCCTTGAGTCAAAAGGCATCAGCACGTCTGCTAGCACGCCACCAAAAATTTCTCTTACCCGATCGATAGGAACTTCACATGCAGGAGACCGGAAAAGGGTCCGACCGCTTTCTATCAGTGAAAAAGTTATCGATGGATGAGCCAGAGCATATAACTTAGCCAGATGAATGAGATGAGTGGCTTCAGTTACTTCAGTCTTAAGGAATTTTCTTCGTCCCGGAACAGAATTAAAAAGATGGGACACCTCAACCCTGGTCCCTGGAGGCATGCCACACTCCTTACAATGAATCATCTTGCCTCCATTGACCAAGATCTCGGAACCATCCAATGCCTTTTCCGATCGTGTTCTAAGTAAAAATCGACTCACGCTGGCTATTGACGGGAGGGCCTCTCCTCGAAAACCGAATGTCTGAACTTGATTTAGATCAATTGCCTTACGAATCTTACTGGTCGCGTGCCTTTCAAGGGATAACAGGGCTTGATCTTGCTTCATCCCGATACCGTCGTCCTCTACCCTGAGGTAGGACTTTCCCCCATTGCGAAATTCAATTTCTATTTTCTTGGCTCCTGCATCGATACTGTTTTCGACCAGTTCCTTGAGAACAGCAACGGGGCGCTCAACCACTTCGCCCGCGGCGATTTGGTTTGCTACTTGATCTGCGAGAATACGAATTTCGGGCATCTCTCTTCCGTAAAACGGAACAAGCTGGTCGACAATGGGAAAAAGATAAAATGGATTCGAGCTTGGGACGTATAACAATCTCTGACATAGGTATTTGACTGCTTATTATGTCGAATGCATTAAAGAACCAAGCCAGTCCATACCTCAATGAACTGGCGGATCAGCCTGTTCATTGGCAACCCTGGGGGAAGCCTGCCTTCGAACAGGCACGAAAAGAAGATAAACCCGTACTTGTTTCCATCGGCTACTCCTCATGCCATTGGTGCAAACAGATGTCTCGGGAAAATTACGCAGATCCATACATCGCTTCGTTAATGAACCGTTGTTTTATTTGTATAAAAGTAGACCGGGAAGAACGCCCCGACTTGGACCTCTTGTACATGGAGGCATCGCGTATGTTTAATCAGTCCGCAGGATGGCCCTTACATGCTTTCTGCTTGCCCGACGGATCTCCTTTTTGGTGCGGTACCTATTTCCCCAAGAATGATAATGGACAAGGTCTGGCTCCATGGCCTCAAGTTCTTCTACGTATTGCAGAACATTACAGCCATAAAAAGGATGAGCTCAAAGAAAATGGTAAAAATGCCCTGGCCAATTTGAGCCATTCGAACCATTCCCAAATTTCTGACCCAAGAGAATGGAGAAATGAACTGATCTTAGAAGCAGCTGAATCTCTCATTAAATCTCATGATAATGAGGAGGGGGGCTTTTCTCCGGCACCCAAATTTCCATCGCCCATGAAAATGGATTTTTTGTTTGCTTTGGGTGAATCCCAAATCGCCAGAAATAATCCACAATTCGCCGACAAAATCATATCCTGCCTCAAAAAAACCCTCCATAGCATTGGAAATAAAGGATTATTTGATCATGTAAGAGGCGGTTTTTTTCGTTACTGCCAAGACCGAGAATGGCAGATACCGCACTTTGAAAAAATGCTATCGGATAATGCTCTGATGATTTCCACTTTTTCAAGATCCTGGAGGAGATTTAGAAATATCGAAGACCGTAGGGTCATGGAGAAAACTCTCCAATGGATCGATATCGAAATGGGAAACACCGAAGATGGATTCGCATGCTCTCTTTCTGCAGAATCGAACGATACAGAAGGGGCGTACTACCTCTGGACCACGGATGAATTACACAAAACCCTGGGCAAAGCGGATACCGCATTGGTTCAAGGCAACTGGAGAAACATTCACTTGAATTCAGGTTTTGCATACCTTCCCCAGAAGATTGATGACTTGTCGATTCCTCGGGACAAAAATTCAGCCATACTTCAAAAACTTGCTCAAGGAAAGAGAGATTCAGACAAACCTCAAATAGACCCTAAACGATCTTGTGCCCAGCATGCCCTGTTGGTTCGGGCTTGGGTCGATGCGGGAATCGCATTGAAAAACCCTTCTCTGATCGAGCGGGCTCACAAATTATTATCTTGGATGGATCGAGCATTTAGGCTACCCGATGGCAACGTATCCTCCCTGCACTACCCGGACCATTCGCAAAGTGCATTTGGTTTCCTTGAAGATTATGTACTGTGGACCGAGGCGATTCTAACTTTTGGTGCGATCTCTGAAGTTTGGGGATTGGGTAAACTTGAATCTTGGGTCAAAAAGGCAGAAACCCTTTTAGATTTGACCGTAGAAAAATTTAAAGACACCACCCTTCCTGGTTTTTTTACATGTCCCAATGATCTATCAGACCCTGGACCTACTCGAAAAAAATCATGGTATGATCATGCCATGCCTTCTGGTAATTCATCCCTTCTTCGCTGTTTTAATCTTTTAAGTGAAATAGGAAATAAAACAGAACAGTGGAAATTAGAATATGAGGAAGCCTTGGGCGGTTACCCCAAAATTGCCCAAGTTACACCGGATGGTATCGGACATGCCCTTAGTGCACTTACCGAAGCAGCGATTGGACTCATCCAAATTAGTGCACCCATAACTACATTAAAAGCCATTGTAGATGAAATGGAGTGCCTTCCCTATCGCCCTATCTTTTTCAGGCAACAACCCCAAGTGGAAATCAAAATTAATCAACTACCCGTTCAAATAAACCAAACCACCCCACAGGCAATGATCGAAAAAATTTGGGAGCAGTAAAACTAGGATTTCTTCTTCGCCATTAATTTACTCAACGAACGACCATCTTCGCGGACCACTTTTTCTGCGATCTCTTTTACATCGTATGGCTTTCCATGCAAAACCAAGGAAGCCACATTAATGGCGGCTCGGATTAATTTGGAATCAGTCTTCACCCTGTGACCCGTCTTGGATAAAACCCGCTCCACTTCATCAAGCCTATTCAAATCATCTTCCGTGAGTGTGATCGTACGAACCACTCTCTTGGGCAAATTGTAATCATCTTTCTCTGGCATGGACTAGGTCTCTAGGAACGGATTTCAGTGTCGTAAGGTGAAAGATGCAATTGAAATAGTTCTGTAAATCTCAAAAGATGATATGGAATCAAAGTATAGGATCAGCAAGAGTTAGTTTCGGTTAATGCAATTTAGATCTTCAAAAGATCTTTTTAACCTTTCAACAAAAGCAACTTCCCCGGCTCTTAGCCAAACTCGAGGGTCATAAAACTTTTTGTTTGGTTTATCATCTCCTTCAGGATTTCCCAGTTGGGCGTGTAAATAATCCTTCTTTTCTTTGTAGTAACCATGGACTCCATCCCAGAATGCCCATTGCATATCGGTATCGAGGTTCATTTTAATCACACCATATCCGATCGCCTCACGAATTTGCTCCCGGGAAGAACCGGAACCACCATGAAAAACAAAATCAATTGGTTTTCCAGATAGACCATGCTTTTCCTTAACGAATTCTTGGGAGTTTTTAAGAATTATGGGAGTTAGTTCAACATTTCCTGGTTTGTACACGCCGTGAACATTACCAAAAGCGGCCGCCACGGTAAACCGATGGCTCACCGATGAGAGCGTTTCATAGGCCTGATTGACTTCTTCAGGTTGGGTATAGAGACGGGCACTATCGATATCGGTATTGTCCACTCCATCTTCTTCACCTCCGGTCACTCCAAGTTCGATTTCAATGGTCATATCCAACTTATCCATCCGCTCAAAATACTCTTTGCAGGTGGACAAGTTGTCATCAATAGGCTCTTCCGAGAGATCCAGCATATGAGAACTGTAGAGAGACTTCCCTTCACGGTCATAAAACTTTTCACTAGCATCCAACATTCCATCAATCCAAGGAAGCAATTTTCTGGCAGCGTGATCGGTGTGCAAGATCACCGGAACACCATAGGCTTCCGCCATGGCATGAACATGTAAAGCTCCGGAAACAGAACCAGCAACCGCACCCCTTTGACCTTCATTATTCAGGCTTTTACCAGCAAAAAATTGTCCACCTCCATTTGAAAATTGAACCATCACAGGAGAATTAACCGCCGCCGCGGTTTCGATCACAGCGTTTACGGTATGGCTGTTGACCACATTGACCGCGGGTAAGGCGTATTCATTTTCTTTGGCATCGTTGAAGATTGCCTGAACGGCATCTCCAGTTGCTACTCCACCTGGAAATTTTTTACTCATAATAAAATTGTTAGTTTTTTGGGTTTTCGATTTTTTTGCCACAACTAAGAATCACAGGCAAAGAAATTTTGGGGGTTTACCAAGATTTATGGCTAAAAGAACTCAGTTCAACAAGTCATCGATGTTGGAAGAACCAAGGGCTTTCTCCACTTCATCAAGCTTAATAAAAGTTGTTCTTGTATGGGGTAATTTATATTTTTTGAAGACTTTTTTATCAAGCAGGTAGTAAAGCTTTCGCCTAGATATGCGCAGTACCTTAGCCGCTTCTGATATTTTAAGAATTTTAGGAGCAGGGGGCTTGCGAATTTCCCTCATCGATTCCTGTTGATCCAAGAGAGATTCCTCCATTTTTCCGATTCTTTCATCCAAGTTATTAAGTTTATCTTTAATTTCAGAGAGAACTAGGAAAATAACTTCGTTTTCGATCGCTTCCCTATCTTTTACACCAAGTTCCATTTCCTTTTGGTTGCGAAAATGAAAAGCATCGATGCGCGTGCGAAAATACTTTCGGTACCTTTTTTTTCGATAGGTCCAGGAAATGCAATGTGGGGATGCACGATCTTTGGCCAAAGAGTATGAAATTTTCATGAATTGTGTTTGCTCAAGAAAGTAGAATGGGTTTAAGAAAGTGTCACCACCCTTAACCCAAGTTCTTAGAATGAGCGATAAAAACTTTCCCGATGTAATCCGTGAGATTCATGACCAAGACCAAAGGTTTGGTAAGGGGGCCTATTATTTCATCCGGGAAGCACTCGATCACACCCTCAAAAATATGGAAAAAAACCAGCAGGGCAAAGGCGGCCATGTATCGGGTAATGAATTGCTTGAAGGTATCCGAGAATATGCTCTTGAACGATTTGGGCCCATGACTCAAACCCTCATGGATCATTGGAATATTCGACAATGTCGGGACTTTGGCGAAATTGTTTTCAACCTTGTGGAACATGGAATCCTTGGTCGAACCGAAAACGATTCACTGGAGGACTTTGAACAAGGGTATGATTTCCAGCAAGCTTTTGTGGATCCCTTTTTGCCGCAATCGCATAAGACTCCACCTCCGGAACTTAACTGATCAACAAATCTTTACTGTTTCTAAAGCCGGAAGATTGCATATAAAAATAGAATTAAAGCGGTCAACCCGATTGCTTGGTAATATAACTTCAATCTTTTTCGGCCACTCCCTGAGCCAAACATACCTTCGTTGTATCTTTCTTCTTTTTGTTCTACGCACATCTTGCGGGAACAAATTGGGCAGGAGAGACCGTCTTTTGAATGCCACTCAAAGTCGCACTTTTGACAGGTATGAAAATCATCATTCATTGCTTCAAATAACCGTTTGTGATGATTGACCTTGCACAAATCTTATAATTTAAAAAGAAATATCTTCTTCAGCACCTAGATGAAAGGTACCAGCCCAGCCCAATTTTGCCCGATCCATTCTTTTCATTGGATCCTCGTTGTTCTTTGTGTCTTTTCCCCAATCAACACTTCAGTTGGATCTGCTTTGAAAGAAGAGCTCACTGCAGTCCAAAGAAAAGCACTTGACGGTGACAAATACTATCAGGGTGCACTCGCTCTTTTTTATAAATATGGTGAAAAAGGTCTCCCTATTGATCTTGGCGAATCAGAAAGGTGGGCGAAGCTTGCAGCCAAAGTGGATGGAGGTGTGGGAATGGCCGTTCTTGCATCGATTGAATTGGAACGGAATAAGATTGAACGCGGACAATTCCTTTATGATGAAGCCTACCTGCATTCCAACCTGCGAGATTTAGCCAAAGCGAAAGACCCTATCGCCCTCTTTTGTGTGGGATTGATGGAGATTGATAATCCTCCGAGGAATGTAGAAAAAGGCATGAGGAATTTGGAACGTGCTGCAGACCTTGGCTTAGCCACGGCTCAAGCTACACTTGGAATGATTTATTTCACCGGTATTGGCGTGCCAAGAGACCCCCAAGAGGCGGTATCGTGGTCATCTAAAGCCTCCCGGAGTAAGCTACCCCTCGGCATGTTTTATTTGGGTATGGCTTACTCAACTGGGGATGGATTATCTCGAAATAACGACTTTTCAAACCGTTGGATCCGTGCTGCAGCGGATAAAGGCTTAGTCATGGCACAACTCCAATTAGGAATGAAACTCGCCTTGGGAGATGGCATTGAGCGAAACTTAGATCATGGTGTTCAATGGTTGAGGGAGGCTTCGAACGCAGGTTCCTCTGAAGCCGCCTTACAACTAAGGCGCTTCGAGAATTTGCTAGTCAAGGGCCCTAAACGCCCCTCATCTATTTCCGATCAAGAACGTCAACCACTGAACTCCTTAGCCCAAAATTCGGCCATCCTTAAAAACAAACAAAACACTTCCCACAAGGTTTCTAGTCCGAGACCCAACCTCCCCAAAGAACGGCCCTCCCCCAAGTTGGGCCCTGCCGAAATGGCCTTTAACATTATCACCGATGAAAACAGTGAGTTGATCGCCAATCAATTTCTCAAGGAAATTGCGGGTCAGGGAAAAACCGAAGGATTTCGCAAAAAAGGCTTATCCCATTATAGAAAGCAGGAATTTAATCTTTCCCGTGAGAATTTCCTCAAAGCAGCCTTGGACAATGACGCCATTGCCACCCGCTACATTGGAATCATGTTTTTTTTAGGCCAGGGAACCCAGCAAAATTATAAAAAGTCAGAGGAGTGGCTTGCACAGGCCCTTATTCTAGGAGACAACGAATCCAATCGCTATCTCAGAATTGCAAGACAGTATAGTAAAAGGTAAGAGGGAATATTGAAATAGACCCCTTGCCTAATTGAAAGATTAAATCTTCAAGTTATCTTTCAATGATTGAACTGCTTTTTCCACATTTTCCCGATGGCCAAAAGCACTAAGACGGAAGAAACCCTCCCCTGCAGGTCCAAAGCCAGACCCTGGTGTACCCACCACATGACATTCTCCGAGCAACTTATCAAAAAAGTCCCAAGAGGATACTCCATCGGGAGTTTTCAACCAGACATAAGGGGCGTTGCCCCCTCCATAGGTAGTAATTCCCAACGAAATTAAACCTTCGTTGATGATGCTCGCGTTCTCCAAGTAGAAGGCAACCTGAGCGTCAGTCTGCTCCCTGCCTTGTTCCGACAAGGCAGCCAGTCCGCCCATCTGGACCACATTGGAGGCACCGTTAAAAAAAGTATTCTGCCTACGGGTCCACAAAGCATGGACTTTGCCTGCCTCGGAATCCTCCGTTCGCAAAGACTTGGGCACGATAGTCCAGGCAAGGCGTACCCCAGTGAATCCTGCGGTTTTGGAAAAACTGTTCATCTCAATGGCACAGGTGTCTGCACCTTCGATTTCATAGACGGAACGGGGAAGGTCTGGATCGGTGATAAAGGCGGCATAAGCAGAATCGAAAAAGATAACCGCTTTGTGCTCATTGGCGTAATCAACAAACTTTTTCAACTGTTCTTTGGTCGCCACAGCCCCAGTTGGGTTATTGGGACTGCAAATATAAATGAGGTCTACCTTGCGGTCTGGGAGCTCGGGGAAGAAACCGTTTTGCTCCGTACAGGGCATGTAGACCAATCCGTCGTATCCAGATTCGCCAGCATCTCCCGTACGACCAAAGATGACATTGCTGTCCACATAGACAGGATAGGCAGGGTCCTGCACCGCCACCACACAGTCCTGAGAAAAAATACCCTGAATGTTGGCGGAATCCGACTTGGCCCCATCCGAAACAAAGATTTCGGACGGATCAAGCGATACACCCCGTTCAGCATACAAATCAGCTAGGGCCTGACGCAAGGGAAGCACCCCTTCGGACGGGCCATACCCGGAATAGCTTTCCTCTTTCCCAAGAGCAAGAACCCCATCACTTAGCCCCTTTAAAACAGCGGGCACAATCGGTTCAGTCGTGTCCCCGATGCCAAGTCGTAAAACTTGAGCTCCAGGGTTTTGTTCCATAAAGGCGTTGGTTCGGCGGGCAATCTCAGGAAAAAGGTAACCCGCGGCGAGCTTATTGTAATTGGTATTAATTCTTGCCATAAAGATTACCTCCATATCGCAAAATTAGCCCGAGGAAAAGCGGGGAATTAAAGAATTATCCGCAGCTGGGGCATCTTTGGTCATCCCGCTTGCCAAGTGCTTACCTGTAAGCTATGAGTAAATCTTTTCACACTAACATGAAACGAACCCACGACTGCAACGAGTTACGCCCAGAAAACGCCGGAAGTTCCGCCAACCTAATCGGCTGGATTGATTCCCTGCGCGACCACGGAGGAGTATTCTTTCTCGACCTACGCGACCGCGAGGGCAAGACTCAGGTCGTGCTCGATCCGGACAATGGGGAATTGTCCGCCCTCTTTTCCCGACTCAAACCAGAAAGTGTGATCGAAGTATCCGGCGAGGTTCGGGCCCGGGACGAAGGTACGGTTAATCCTAACCTGCCCACCGGCGGGATCGAGCTTTTTGCCCAGTCCATCACGGTGCATAACCAGTCGAAGACACCCCCCTTCCCGATGGATGATTCCGCAGATAAGGTAAGCGAGGACCTCCGTCTCTCCTACCGCTACTTAGACCTGCGCCGACAGTCCAACCTCAAGGCTCTGAAATT